>Ga0255765_1001945_pt1 | contig 24506 bp, 17 predicted proteins | sample 041ome_8_FD_179965 | JGI IMG/M metagenome (GOLD analysis project Ga0255765, IMG submission 179965) | Coastal salt marsh microbial communities from the Groves Creek Marsh, Skidaway Island, Georgia - 041407BS metaG (version 2) | ecosystem: Environmental > Aquatic > Marine > Intertidal zone > Salt...
GTGGTATTTACGCTTTCAGCCCTTGCTCAGTTTCACCCCGGACAACAGGAAACGATATGAAGTGCTTCTCTCTTTGAATGGGCGCGCTGGCGAATTTAACCCGGAGGAACTTCTTGCCCAGGCCAATATCCATAATCTGGCCGGAGAAATTGACAGACAAATGTTGAATACTCTTATTGATGAAATGGATATCCAGGAAGATAGCAGTAAGCTCATATTTATTCCTGTCAGCGGCAATACTCTGGTAAACAAGAGCATGCTGACCTGGTTAAGCAGTCTGTTACAGCGCCATAGAGGATGTGCCGGGCAATTGGTTTTTCAGCTCAGTGAAATAGATCTCCATGGCAATAGCCAGCTAGCCCGGGCTTTTTGCAACAAGCTCAATGAGCTGGGTATAGGTATTGCCATATCGCGCTTTGGTAGTGCCATGGATCCCCTTTCCCTGGTAACCACGGTGAAGCCGAATGTTGTCATTCTGGATCAATCCCTGCACAGCGAAATTCTTTATAGTAAGAAACAGCAGAAATCTGTAGGTAAACTCATTAGTGCTCTTCACCACGAACAAGTCCGCGTGGGCATCTCAGGTATTGAGGAAATGGAGTTGCTGCCATTGCTTTGGGAGTTAGGCGTTGATCTGATACAGGGGAGTTGCCTTGGTCGGCCAGCCAAATCAATGGATTATATATTTCCTCAAGAAGATGAAATCAAACCCTGCATTTGAAACGCCTAAAAGTTCTGAAGTAGCTGGGGCTTTTTTCCCCACGACAAGCTAAACTACGTTCCATTGTTGCAAAACCAATTCACCGGGGAGCCTACGTGGGGAATATCAGGCTACAAACCAGTCACAAGCTGGCACTCAGTTTTGCCATTCTGTTTATTGTGGTGACCTCTGTATTCTGGTTACTGTTTCAGAATGAATTAAACCGCTCTTTACGCGAATACAGCGATATTCTGGGCGCCTCCCTTGCGGAACAAACCGCCACATCGGTACGCGAACTTGTGCTGGTGAATGACCCATTGGGATTGAATGTAGTGCTTACCCAACTGGTTAGAGACAGCAATATTGTTTATGCTGTTGTTTATGATGTTGATGGCAGGCAATTGGCCAGTGCGGGTCAGGCCTCTATCAATACCGCAAACGCTACTATCATTCCCGCGCAACAAGGATTTTACAGTGCCGACATTACCGTGCAGGATGCTATTGCCGGGTCGATTCAGCTGGAATTGGACAGCATGGCGGTTGCCGGATTTCAGTCCCGCATGCGCAACCTGTTTTTACTGGTACTGACTATCTCCCTGATTCTTGTGGTCAGTACCGCTTTTGCCTTAGCCGGTGCAATTACCAACCCCATACTCTCCACAATCAACACTATCATTCGCAAAACCGGCGATGATGAGCTTAATGAGAGCGAGCCAGGTGAAACTCAACGATTGCAGTTTGCTGTAGAAAACCTGCTGGCTAAATTTCAGGACATGGAAGAAAAGCTGCTGGAAACAGGCGTTTGGGAAAAAGCCGATGAAGAATCTGACAGTGCACCAGTTAAAGTAAATGCCACTATGCTGGTAATCAAAGTGGTCAATATCAATACCGCAATAGAACTTTTGCACCCCCCTACTCTTGCCAATCTGTTACGGGAATATATTTTTTACTTGAAACAGGCGGCAAGTCTTTTTGGTGGTTCTTTCCAGCGCCAGAGCGGCGACTCGATCCTCATCAGTTTCGACAGTATTGATTGCAAGGACAGACACAGCATTAATGCTTTGCAGTGTGCCGGCCTGTTTCAGCTAATCATGAACAGGATAAATCTTCGTCACAAGGAAAAAGGAGAACAAATTCTTGAATTCAGGATGGCGATTCATAGCGGTGATATATTTCTTGCGCCAGGCCTCTTCAGTGACAATGTGAAAGAGTGTGGCATGCTTGGAAAAACCATCGATATCGCTTATTTCCTCTGCACGCAAAGTGCCCCAAACCAATTAATCATCAGTGATTCAGCCTGCTCACAGGCTATGCAGTTTGAACAGTTTGAAACCGCAGGACAAAATGAAATCAGCATGCCCGCAGACAACGTTTCATTCATGGCTTATATTCTGTCAAACAATTTTGCCGGTGAAAAAGAATTGATCCGCAAAAAATGCGACCATATTCTTGATATAACAAAAATAACTGACCAGACACACTGAGCCAAACAGCGATTACCTATAAATTATTGCTATAAAAAAAAGACAGGCACGCAAGGAAGGCTATATGGAAAATACTATAGACGTCGGACACCCATTTTTCTTTCCCACCCAGGTCATCATGGTCGATGACGACCCGGATTTTCTGGACGGCATCAGTTTGATGCTCGATAAAAACACCAGCTACAAGCTATTTCAGTCAGCATCTGAAGCACTGGATTATGCAAACCAGTCGCATAAACAGGTAAGTTTACAGGAGCGCTGCTACAGTAATTACAAAACCGGTCCCCAGGATTCTGATTCTCTTTCCCATGTCGATATTGGCAGGCTTTATGAGGAAATCTATAACGGTGACCGTTTTCAGACCAGCTCAACAGTAGTGGTTGATTACTCAATGCCTGAAATGAATGGCCTGGAATTTTTAATGGAGTTAAAAAATCCTTTTATAAAAAAGGTGCTTTTAACTGGCCAGGCTGATACAGAACTGGCAATCAAGGCATTTAACAAACAGCTTATAGATCAGTATATCGACAAGCATGATCCACGCCTGAAGCAGGTACTTAATTCAACTATTTCTGTTTTTTCAGAGCAGTATTTACGCAGCAGTTACAAGCTAATCACCGACCCTATAATTGCCTCTCATCATGATACCTTTTTGACGGATGCAAAATTCCAGGAATATTTTTATGACTTGCGATTGAAAACCCAATGCATGGAATATTATATGATCGATCATCCCCATACCGGCTATCTCATGGTCGACCGAAAAGGGAGAAAACGCGGTCTTATTGTTTACCGTGAAGAAGCGCTTTCAGAACACATTGCAGATCTTAAACAATGGAGAGCACCGGCCAAACTTATCAATGAGGTAATCCAGAAAAACCTGATTCCCACTTTTAATGGAAGCGAAGAAGATCTCAATGCCGAGCACCCATTTATAAAGCAATGGGAACGTTACTATCATCCGGCTATCAAAATTAAATCGACGAAAAATTATTTCGTGGCAATGCTGACCGAGGAAGACCTCCCCCAATGCTATCAGGGACAAGTCATCCCTTACGCCGACTTTATCGAAAACAATTCCCTGAACCGGGAAATAATCCATTAGCATTGATCAGCAAAAAGACTGATTCAGGTAGCTGGTAAATCAATAGTGAATTCAGCAAACTCCCCAGGCTCTGCAAGGCAGGATATATCGCCATCGAAACTACGAATGGTGCGTCTGCAAAATGCCAGACCAACACCGGTACCATCGGCTCTCGTGGTAAAGAATCCGTCGAATATCCGCCTGACCACCTCTGAGTCCATACCTTCTCCGGTATCGCGAAAAATTATTCGATTTACTCCATTGCCAGGTTTTAGCTCGATAGTAATGTGGCCTTTAAGGGCAGAATTAATGGAAAACAGGGCATTTTTCAGAAGATTAAAGATGACAAAAATAAACAGATTGTCCAGTCCGCGAAAATAGAAGTCATGCTCTATATGCACTGATAATTTTTCGCGTTCCCCATGTTTAAAGGGATAACGATCAAGGGCTTGAAGAATCAAGTCTGCTGCGGAATAGATGCTGTATTGTGACTTATCTACAGTATTATCCCTGAGATTCATCAACAACATATCAATGACGCTGTTTGCCTGATCAACCATGAGAGCTATTCGCTCAGGGGTTTTTTCCAGAACATTCAGATGATCCTCGCGGATGGCCTGAACAGCTTCCGGGTTTTCACTCAATTGTTTGCGGTAGGTTTGTATTAAAAGCGGCAAGTAGGATTCGATACCATCCATGCTGGCTCTGACTCCCGACAAGGGGGTGCGCATCTCATGAGCGATATTGGCGCTTAAATCCTGCATCACCTGCATTTTGTCTTCATAGTTTAATTCTGTTTGCTGCATGATGGCATCAAAGTCCTTGTCCTGATCAAGTATGGCAGCCATTTGTAGGGCAAAATAATCAAGAATCCTGAAATCATATTCCTTAACACTATGCTCAAGATCTCCCAGCATAAGCAGCATTTGATTAACCACATAATAATGAACCGGGACAAATCCTATCCCCATACTCCACTTTAATGATTCCATGTTTACCGGAGTTCGAAGAAAAATATATTTACAACCAAAGCCTAGAGCTCTGGACAAAACAAGCGAACATAAAAGAGGAGCACGAATTTTTTTGTACTGCTTTAGAACACCCAGATCACGAATGCAGACAAGCTTTTCCTTGCCGCCAGTCTGGGCAAGCCATTCCACAGTGGCGTTTAGATTGTCCTGATTGCTCAATTTTGTTGATGAAAAATGTGCAGCAAGATTTCCCGGATTATTAGCAGCAATAATAAAAGCCCAACAGAAACCAATAACTTCTTCGCCACGGAAAACCAGGGTGATAATATTTATTCTGTCCTCATCTGCATTGAAATACTTTTCCAGCTCTTCTTTTGCAGATTCTGCTGTCCAGTTCTCGTACCACTTTTCCCGGGCCAACCTGGCATAACAATCTGCCAACGCTGCAAGCGTAGAATCGTCCATCTGGCTGACCTGTTCTCCAACATACAGGTTTATTCGAAATTCACTTCCGGCCAGACGTGACAGCATTTTATTAAGACGGGAGAGATTAAGAACGGTACGGGAGGAGGATTTTTCTTTAGCTACGTAGCTAGAATCACCCCCTTTATCGAGGGCGTCAGCATTTTCAGGCAGGGTTGCTTCACCCTGCCGATTCCGTTTTTCATTAATATCAGCCAAGAGAGCCTGACTCCAGGAGCAGACCTAATAATCAGAACTGCTCCAATAATCATACTGGATGACAAAGGATACTGAAAAAATCCGTAATTAGCCAAAAGCGGCAATTAAGCCTGCTTATTTATCCTGAACTTCCACCTTATCGACTTTTTGAAATCCCCGTGGAAGCTTGTTACCACGTCGACCTCTTTCACCACGATAATGTTCAAGATCAGACAAAGGCAAATTGATATAACGCTTGCCAGAATGGACGGTCAATATTTGACCTGGCTTGAGCACAGTTACAGCAACTACAAACTCAACCCTTTCTGCTACTCGCGCTGAAGGCACATTAATAATCTTGTTTCCTTTACCTTTGGCTAATTCAGGAAGTTGAGATAATTTGAACATCAACATTCTACCTTCATTGGTAATGCTGACCACTTCACAGTTTTCCAGATCTTCCACCGGTGCCGGCGACAATACCCTTGCGCCTTTAGGTAATGAAAGTAACTGCTTGCCCGCCTTGTTCTTGCTTACCAGATTTTCCAGTTTGGTGATAAAACCATAGCCAGCATCTGAAGCTACCAGGCAAAGTTCCGTTGGATCTCCAATCACCAGACCTTCAAAACTTGCCCCTGAAGGCGGTTTTACCCGACCAGATAGCGGCTCACCCATCCCCCTTGCAGAAGGCAGAGTATGTGCCGCAAGCGTATAGGCACGTCCCGTGGAATCCAGGAACATGGCATTCTGATTACTCTTGCCTCGAGCACTGAGCTTTAATTTATCACCTGATTTATAGGCCAGAGTAGACGCATCCACATCATGGCCCTTGGCAGCACGCACCCAACCGCCCTCGGAAAGAATAACTGTCACCGGTTCTGTTGAAATCAACTCTTCTTCCTTAAAGGCCTGGGCTTCTTCCCTGACAACCAGTTCAGAACGGCGATCATCACCATAGGTTTCAGCATCTTCCTTGATTTCTTTTTTAATCAGCGTTTTAAGGCGGGCTTTTGAACCCAATAAACTTTCCAGAGTCTTTCTTTCATCGGCAAGCTCTTTTTGCTCACCTTTTATTTTCATTTCTTCAAGCTTGGCAAGATTACGCAGACGCAGATCAAGGATGGCTTCTGCCTGAATATCACTGAGGCTGAAACGTTTCATCAATACTGGCTTGGGTTTGTCTTCTGTTCGAATTATTTCTATCACTTCATCAATATTCAGAAACGCAATTAACAAGGCATCAAGAATATGGAGTCGAGCATTGATTTTGTCGAGTCGGTATTGAAGACGTCTAGTGACTGTAGCTGTTCTGAACTCAAGCCATTCCTTGAGCAAACCAAGCAGGCCTTTAACTTGTGGCTTACCGTTAATACCAATCATATTGAAATTTACGCGGTAGCTCTTTTCAAGGTCTGTGGTAGAAAACAAGTGCGCCATCACCGCATCCACATCAATACGATTAGAGCGCGGCACAATAACAATACGGGTTGGATTTTCGTGATCGGACTCATCGCGCAGATCGACAATCATCGGCAGCTTTTTCTTCTGCATCTGCGCAGCGATTTGTTCCAGAATCTTGGTGCCGGACACCTGGTAGGGCAGCGCAGTGATAACGATATCGCCCTGCTCCTTCATATAAACCGCCCGGCCCTTGATCATGCCGCGCCCGCTTTCATAGAGTTGATGGATTTCTTCTTTCGGCGTTATGATTTCTGCGCTGGTCGGAAAATCGGGACCCTGCACAAACTGGCATAAATCCGCTACCGTCGTTTTGGGGTTGTCGAGCAGATGGATACAGGCTTGCGCCACCTCCCGCAAATTATGGGGTGGAATATCGGTTGCCATGCCTACGGCAATACCACTACCACCATTTAAAAGGACGTTGGGCAGGCGTGCCGGAAGGATAATGGGTTCTTCCAGCTCACCGTCGAAATTCAGTTTCCAGTCAACCGTATCCTGGCCAAGTTCAGCCAACAGGACATCGGCATAGGCCTGCATTTTGGATTCGGTATAGCGCATTGCGGCAAATGATTTCGGGTCATCAGGAGAGCCCCAGTTACCTTGGCCATCAATAATCGGGTATCGATAGGAAAAAGGTTGTGCCATCAGTACCATGGCCTCATAACAGGCAGAATCTCCATGGGGATGGTACTTGCCAATGACATCACCAATAGTACGGGCTGATTTTTTATACTTTGCCGAGGATTTCAGCCCCAGCTCAGACATCGCATAGATAATGCGGCGCTGCACCGGTTTCAAGCCATCACCAATATGCGGCAAAGCCCTGTCGTTAATGACATACATGGAATAATTCAGGTAGGACTGCTCAACAAATGTTCGCAGCGCCATCTGTTCCTTGCCATCTTCATTTAGAGTGATCAGGTCTGTCATAAACTTTTTTCTTCCTCTATTACTATTTGTAATAGTTAATCTTTCATATTCCTGGTCGCAAGTCGCAATCTGAACTCTTTAAACTTGCGACTGTTGTTATATTTCTGCCAGGTTGCCATATTTTTCCAGCCACTGCTTGCGATCCGGTGAGCGCTTCTTGGCTAGCAACATATCCATCAGCTCATCGGTTTTCTGCACCAGATCAACATTCAGCTGGACCAGTCTGCGCGTGTCCTTGTTCATGGTGGTTTCGCGGAGCTGTAGCGGATTCATTTCTCCCAGGCCTTTGAATCGCTGAACATTGGGCTTGCCTTTTTTCTTTTCTGCCGCGATACGGTCCAGTACACCGTTTTTCTCATCTTCATCCAGCGCATAAAAAACTTCTTTACCTACATCGATACGATACAAAGGAGGCATGGCTACATAGATATGACCCGCATCCACCACCGGTCGAAAATGTTTCACAAACAACGCGCTGAGCAAGGTGGCAATATGCAAGCCATCTGAGTCAGCATCAGCCAGAATGCAGATTTTGCCATAACGCAGACCGGTCAGATCATCAGATGCCGGATCCACACCCATGGCAACGGAAATGTCATGCACTTCCTGTGAGGCCAGGATTTCGCCTGAATCGACTTCCCAGGTATTGAGTATCTTTCCCCGCAACGGCATAACGGCCTGGGTTTCCCTGTCTCTGGCCTGTTTTGCCGAACCTCCGGCAGAATCACCCTCAACCAGAAACAATTCCCCTGCTTCAACATCCTGTGTACTGCAGTCTGCAAGTTTGCCGGGCAATGCGGGCCCCGCAGTAACTTTCTTGCGCACTACCTTTTTACCCTCGCGCATTCTGCTCTGCGCGTGGTGAATGCACATTTCGGCAATCTCCAACGCTTCATCGGTATGCTGGTTCAACCAGAGCCCGAAAGAGTCCTTAACGACACCGGAAATAAATACGGCACTTTGTCGGGAAGAGAGTTTTTCCTTGGTTTGACCCGCAAACTGCGGATCCGCCATTTTGGTGGACAGGATATAACAGCAACGCTCCCAGACATCATCAGCACTAAGCTTCACACCTCTGGGCAAAAGATTACGGTACTCACAAAACTCCCTGATTGCTTCCAGCATACCGGTTCTGAATCCATTGACGTGGGTTCCGCCAAGCATGGTGGGAATCAGGTTCACATAACTCTCGGTAATTAACTCTCCGCCTTCCGGCAGCCAGGATACCGCCCAGTCCACGGCCTCATCATTTCCCTGCATGGATCCCGTAAAGGGTTCCGCCGGGATACTCTCAAAGCCCTTGGTTGATTGAATCAGGTAATCAGTAAGACCATCCTCGTAACACCATTCTTCACTTTGTGCCTTGTCTTCCTTGACCGTAAGATCTTCAAAGATCATATGAAGACCCGGGCACAGCACCGCCTTGGCCCTTAACACATGGATCAGGCGTGGAATCGAGATATTGGGGGAATCGAAATATTTCGGGTTCGGAGAAAATTTGATGGTGGTTCCGGTATTGCGCTGGCCTACCTTATCGATGACTTTTAGTGGTGTCTTTTTCTCGCCATCTGCAAACGTCATCTGATGCAGATTACCATCACGTTTGACAAGAACTTCCAGCTCACTGGACAGCGCGTTAACAACGGAAACACCAACCCCGTGCAATCCCCCGGAAAATTTATAATTTTCATTATTGAATTTGCCACCCGCGTGGAGTCGGGAAAGTATCAACTCAACACCGGAAACTTTTTCCTCAGGATGAACATCCACCGGCATACCACGGCCATCATCAGTAACCTCTACAGTGCCATCCTTGTGCAGGGTGACCTTGATATTACGGGCATGTCCCGCCAACGCCTCATCGACACTGTTATCAACCACTTCCTGAACCAGGTGATTCGGCCGGGAGGTGTCGGTATACATACCGGGCCGTCGTCTGACAGGGTCAAGCCCGGTCAGGACTTCAATGGAATCTGAGGTATAGTCTTTACTCATGCTTGTTTTACTTTCCTGAACCGTGAATCAATTAGTTAAATTGTGCTGATTGCTGCCATTGTTTGCTGGCCAAGCATGCCATTTTTGGCAAACTCCAGAATAGGCGCAATCATGTTCTCAAAACCGTCAAAGCGATGGCTACCACCTTCCTGCACCACTTGTAGTGATCCGGCATAGCGCTCCAGCGCCAGTTTATAGTCAAGCACCTCATCGCCAGTCTGCACCATCAGCAGGTAGTTTTCCGGATGCTGCAGAGGATCTACGTCCAATGTCGCCAGAAACATTCCATACTCCCGGGTGAACTCATACTTTTCGCCGGTGTACAGATTCTTTTGTGGCCCGAGAAATCCCTCCCCCAGGTTTTTTACCGGGGATACCGCCGGATTGATCAATGCCGCCCGGCAGGCATATTTTTCAGCCAGATAGGTGGCGTAGTATCCCCCCAGCGAGCTACCTACCAACAGGTATGGCTTGCCTCTCCCACTGGAAATCAGCTTTTCCAGTTGCTCAATGCCAGCTTCAGGGTTATGGGACAGGGCCGGTACTTGAAGATTGAATCCATTGAACTGTTTGCAGTAGGCTATAAAATTCCGGGCTTTTTCAGAGGCAGGTGAGCTGTTAAATCCGTGAATATAGATAATAAGCGGCAGGCTCGATTTCATCGCTTAATTATACGATGAATCACTCTTTTGAGTGGAAGGTTATTTAAATAAATAAGGAATTTTTTGTATTTTATTACAGACTTAAGGGCTTTAATTCCTTAAATGGATTTTATCAACATCCCGTACTGTCAAAATCAATGTTGTAAGCCTTGTCCTGGATTCGCTCAACCCTGGAGTTGATGGTGCCGTCCGGCTCGAGATCCAGCCAGCGATAGCCCGGATTTTCATTGTCGATGGTAAATTCATTGTTGGTTGGATGAAACTGAATGCAGGTAGAGGGGGTTCCCATGATTCTGACCCCATTACGTATAGCTTCGAATTCCTGATGGATATGCCCGTAAAGAATACCTTTCACATGAGAATATTTGTCAGTGATTTCAAACAGCTCATCACTGTTTTTCAGACTGTGTTGTTGCAGCCAGGCAGCTTCAACTGGCAAGCAATTATGGTGCACGCAAATAAGTACATGGGAATTACTGCGTTCGCTATCTGCCAGCTCAAGATCCAGGTCAGCCAACTCTTTCTGGTCAAGCAGGCCATAGACCTGCCCTTCGACACTGGAGTTAAGCATGATAATGCGCCAGTCACCGAGTTGGGCCGAACGGCTTAAATGAATACTGTTCTGATCCAGTACCTGCTGCATCTGGCTGCGGATATCATGGTTACCAGGGATCCATAATTGCGGGGCCTCCAATGGTGACAAGGCATCAATAAAATGATGGTATGCCTCAATAGAGGAGTCCTGGGTTAAATCACCAGTACAAAGAATACATCCAATATTCTGCTGCTGAGCCGCAACCAGGGCAACAATATCTTTCAAGGTCTCAAATGTGTTTAAACCATCGAAAATAGTGCTTCGATCCGCAAATAAATGCGAATCGGTAATCTGAACCAGGCGAAAACTCTGATTATTATTTTTTTCCAGGACTTCAGCCAACTTGATTTACTCTCACACACTTTCCCCAACGACCCAAACAGAACATATGCAGAAAATAGTTTGTACTTATAACCGTTCCTGAATACAGGAGCCAGCAGTTATGCGCAGGTCAATTTTTCCAAATGCAGTTCATCCGTCCTACTCAAGCCCTCATTGATACAAAGATTCAGCCATTCTGCCAGAAACAGATTGAGCTGTTCTTTTTCATCACATTGGTACATATAGGGATTGGGTAGCGGATATACCGCTTTGAAATACTTGTGATTCTGATAGCTCGTTACTTCCGCTGTTTTTGCATCGTGGTAGACACGAATTATCATTTCAGGTGAACTGAAATGCGCAGCATTGTTACCATCCTCATTCTCAACTATCTCAGTTATTTTTTTTAATTTTTTTAATTCTGGCTCTTTTGTTATCCCCAGCTTTATTTCTGCTGGAGCAGAATCACTTTCATATTTTAGAAATTTTTCCTGATTAGCAGCAGAACTTATCTGTCGAATAGAAATTGTGCTGGTGTACTTGAATTCCTCAAGCACATTGAGGCTCACAGATATTTTCTCACGTTTATCAGCAAGACCAATATCAGGTAACTCAAAAATACGCTGGTTTACTGAGCGTGTAGTACCAAGTAATTTAAGCAAACGAATATAGTTGGCATCACAAACAGCCATCTGTTCACTTAAATCTATGGTGTAGCTTTTTACTTTCATTTTTACGTTCAACCAACGCTTACAACTTTCTATTACTTCCTTTAGCTTTAAGTTTTAGCGCCTGTAAATAACACTCAAGCACCCATCTGCATTCAAGCTTCCAATAACAATTCCTTTGTAATATCTACCAAGCTTAATGGTCTCACCTTATCCAAATAAAGGTCATATAACAAGAAGCGATTCTACTGCTTTTGCAAGCCGGTCAAGGCGGCGGGAATCCAGCCCTGACAATCAAAAAGTCTGATCCGTGCATGTAGATTCCTTGGTACCTGACGCCAGGTTAATAAGCCCCTTTTATGCAGAATTTGTTTATTATTGATACTGATAATATCTTTCCTGCCAGGCGCTTTTCTGCAGTTTGTAATTTCCAGTTTCGGCATCCCGTCTTGTTTTATTGTTTGTTACAATGACGCTTTTAATGCCCGCTAAATTAACACCGTTTTCATCATACAAGTGAGGGTCGTACATCTGGTATACAAAGCAGTCATCAACTGCCTGAATCAGTTAACGCCATGGATAACAAATGACAACTTTGTAAATGATGTTTGCTTGACCGACAATTGCATGGAAAATCAAATTATCTCTTAATGGCAAGACATGCTTTACTGAATAAATATCAGGTTATTTTCAGTCAGGTAAGGTTGCCAGGGTTTAGCATCGCCTCAAGTCAGCTTCCAGGTAAGTTTTTAACAGGCATTTTTTTAATAATTCACTGATTATTAATAATCACCGATGAATGAAGGTTAGGAAGTTCGGACCCGCTATTATCAGTAATGGGCCAATGAACGACAATGGAATAAAGATTGATCAATTGGCGACAGTCTGACGTAAAACGCTGTTTACCTCTTGACACTACAGAGAAAAAAACAGAAACTGACTGACCAGTCAGTCAATTCATTGCTATCCATCAGGATGGCATTTTTTACAGATTATTCATAGCGTTAACTTATTTGCTCGAGGGATGAGAAATGATGGGCGGCAACAAAAAGTCACAACAAAAATTCATACTGACCAGAATAGCGACGAATCTAAACAGACGCTTATGGGCAGTACTGCCATGCATGCTGCTGATCCTGCCTTTCTCAACCGTCCAAGCTGATGACCTGGCACAGATTTTTGAGTTGGCGGCTAACAACGACCCTGAAATCAGACAGGCAAGGGCTAACTATAATGCTTCTCACACCACCATTGATCAGGGGCGCTCGTTCCTGCTACCGCGGGTAACTGTCGGCGGATCCACCAGCCGTGATACAGCAGGTCCGGCTGTGGAAACTCCTTTTGGGCAACCACACAGCTTCCAGAATGGCTTTAATACCAAAGGTTACAACCTAAGTATTAATCAGGCCTTACTTAATTTTGAAGCCTGGTATGCTTTTAAAGCCGCAAAAAATACTGATCGTCAGGCCGCCGCCAATCTTGCCCAGGCTGAGCAACAATTGATCCTGAAAGTGGCTACTGCCTATTTTAATGTCCTGCGCTCACAGGATAACCTTGCCTCATTCCAGGGTGAGGAAGATGCTGCAGCACGGGTGCTTGAACAAACCCGCGAACGTTTTGAAGTTGGCCTGATAGCCATTACTGATGTCTATGATAGCCAGGCAAATTATGATCTGGCCCGGGTAAACCGCCTGGTAGAAGAAAACAATCTTAATCAGGCCCTTGAAGCACTGGAAGCCATTACCGGCCGTCCCCACAGCAATCTGGAAAGCCTCAGCAGTGATTTCCCGATTGAGTCTTTAAATCCGGATACCCTGGCAGCATGGGTAAATCTGGCAATGGATAATAATTTGGCAATCAAGGCGGCAGAATATGACTTTGCCGCCAGGCAGGAGGACGCCAAATCAGCACGTGCCTCGATGTTCCCTACCCTGGAAATCAGTGCCGGTTATGGCTGGAATCAGTCTGCCAACCCGTTCAGCTTTTTTCCTGCGATTGCCTCGGAGCGCACCAATATTACCCTGAACTTTTCCTACCCACTCTATGCCGGCGGATTGAATGGTGCCCGTAAGAGACAGGCTTACTACACGCGTGATGCCAGCGAAGAAGCTTTGCTGAAAACCCAGCGCGACAGTACGCAAAGCACCCGTAACAGCTACCGAAGCGTTGAAACTGACGTACTTGCTGTACAGGCCCGAGCCCAGGCAATAATTTCTGCTGAAAGCGCCCTGGAAGCTACTGAAGTTGGTGCAGAAGTAGGTACGCGAAACGTTGTTGATGTGGTTCTGGCCCAACGCACCCTGTTCCAGACGCGTCGTGATTTTGCCAATGCCCGCTACAACTATGTGATTAATACCCTGACCCTGAAACAGGCCGCTGGCATTCTCAGTCCGCAGGATGTTATTGATTTAAACAACTGGCTGGAATAATCAGTACTGACTAGTGACCGGCGGCTTTTTTTAAGGCCTGCAATAAAAGCAGCTCACTGATCTCATTGAGATTTCTATCGCTGGCACCCTGATTTTTTTCAACCACCGCCAGCGCAGCTGACTTCATCGTAGCGGCTTTTTCCTCACCAGCCAGCAAGGCATTCACCGCCTCGGCGAGCTCTTGCGCATCAGCGATACATATCATCCCGCCTGCCTGCAAAAGTTGTTCGCTTACTGCCTGGAAATTGAAAAGGGAAGGTCCGGTAATCACTGGCAATCCCAGCGCCGCCGGTTCAATAATATTCTGGCATCCGGTGGGCACCAGAGAGCCACCAACAAAAGCGACATCGGCAAGACTAAAGTAATACTGCATTTCCCCCATGGTGTCTCCCAGTAAAACCTGATGCGAAGCGTCAGCCACACTTTCCCTGCTACGCCGGGCGCAGCTAAATCCTTGCCTGGTAGCCAGTTCAAAGACTTCATCAAAGCGTTCGGGATGCCGAGGAACCAGGATCAGCAGTAGATCAGGATGACTGCCAAGCAAGCTTCTAAACGCCTGCAAAACCTTTTCCTCTTCCATCTCCCCAGCCAGTATTCGCGTACTGGCTGCAATAAGAACCGGTCTGCCCTGCAAGCTGATCTTATCCCCGAGTGCCCTAGCCACCTGCTCTGTGTTTATTGTCATATCGTATTTCATACTGCCGGCAACAGTGATTTTTTCTTCAGCCAGACCCAATGACAATAACCTTTCGCGGTCATTTGGTGACTGCGCTGTTACCCTGTCTAACTGCCCAAGCATGGTTCTAACGAGATGGGGAATGCGCTGGTAGTTATGCAGGGATTTTTCCGATAGCCGGGCATTGGCCAGTAATAAGCGCACTCCCCTTTGAGAGCATGCATGAATAAGATTTGGCCATAATTCAGTTTCCATAATGACCACCAGGCCAGGGTCGAAAATATTCAGGAAGCGCTTGATGGCACCAGGCAAATCGTAAGGCAGATAGACATGCGCTACCTTATCCTTCAACAATGCCATTACCCGGGCAGAACCAGTAGGGGTTGAAGTGGTGACCAATACAGATAATTCCGGATTATTATCAAGAAGACGGTTTATCAGCGGTTCTGCGGCATGAACTTCGCCTACAGAAACAGCATGAAAAATGATATCTGCTTTTTTAAAACCGGTAGATGAGGAATAGAAGGCAAAACGTTCTGACCAGCGCTTCAGGTAAGCTGGCGAACGCAAAGATCGCAATAGCAATCTCAGAATGATAAGCGGGGTAGCCAGATAAAATAAAAGGGAGTAAATAAACCGGTTCACGTTTTTAAAAATTTATTCCATTGGCGGAAATGAAAAAAATATCCCGGTAAATTTCCGGTTTATCCTGCAACCTGTTTATACTGTCATGCTTTCCCGTTATGCACAAATTTCCATATGACTGAAACCCTGAAAACCGATGTGCTGATTTTTGGAGGTGGTGTTGCCGGACTATGGCTGTTGAACCGCCTCAGAAATGCCGGCTACCAAGCATGGCTATTTGAACAGGATCGACTGGGTACTGGCCAGAGTATCGCAAGTCAGGGCATGATCCATGGTGGCATCAAATACGCCCTGGGCGGAAAGCTGACGACCGCAACCACAACTATTGCAGACATGCCTGCCCACTGGAAAAAATGTCTTGCCGGTGAAGGGGATGTGGATTTACGTGGCTGCAATCTGTTATCCAAAGACTATTACATGTGGCCACGCAACAGCATTCGATCCAGGCTCAATGCCTTTCTTGGCAGCAAGGCGCTTGAAGCCAAAGTCAGTACTGTTGAAAAAGCCGACTACCCGGACTTTTTTAAAGACAGGATCTCCGGTCCTCTCTATCGCCTGCAGGATATTGTGCTGGATGTGCCGTCTCTCCTTTCCACACTAAGCAATGCCCAGGCAGAGAATATATTCAGCATTGACTGGCAGCAGGCCAGACTTGTCCCCGACACAAAAGGCGGTGTGGAGTGTCTGGAATTTGAAAATGGCCAGCGCATCCAGGCGCAGCAATATGTTTTCACATGTGGTGCAGGGACCGAAGTCTTGATGAAAAATTTCGATCTGCCAATCACCACCATGCAGCGTCGCCCCTTGCGCATGGTAATGGTCAGGCATGGCATTACCGAACCACTTTACGTTCATTGTGTCTCCGACCGGCTCAGCATGACCCCTGAGATGACGATCACCAGTCACACCAATGGCACCGGGCAACCGGTTTGGTACCTTGGCGGCGAAATAGCCGAACAGGGCGTGCATCAGACTGATGAAGAATTAATCAAGACGGCCCAAGGCAAGCTCAAGGAAATGTTTCCATGGTGTGATCTGGATAACGCCAGCTGGGCTACCCTGGCGATTGATCGGGCAGAAGAAAAACAGGCGAGCGGCAAACGCCCTGATGATATCAGCATCGCGCAAAACAAAAATTTGATGGTGTGCTGGCCAACCAAGCTGACCCTTGCTCCCAATCTGGCCAATCAGGTTCTGGCGAGAATGCTGGACTCGGGCCTGACCCCCCATTCTGAAACACCAGCACAGGCTCCGGCATATCTGCAGCATCCGCAAGTGGCTGCAACCCCCTGGGAGCAACTCTGAACATGGCGTTCCTGCGTCATATACCTGGCACTGAGCTGAAGGTTTCAGCACTTGGCCTGGGTACGGTGAAATTTGGCCGTGATCAATCAGTAAAATATCCGCAGCAATTCACGATCCCTGATGACAGCGAAGTCACCAATCTGCTGGCGCTGGCAAACAGCGAGGGCATAAATCTACTGGACACAGCACCGGCCTATGGCACCAGTGAGGAACGACTTGGTAAATTGCTGAGCAATCGTCAGGACTGGGTAATCGTTACAAAAACCGGGGAAGAGTTTGAACAGGGACAATCATCTTTTAATTTCAGTGGCGCTCATACCCGCGCCAGTATTGAAAGAAGCCTCAAGCGACTCAACACTGATTATCTCGACATAGTATTGATTCACTCCGATGGTAATGACGAAGACATACTCAAAAACACGGATTGTGTAGCGACACTCAAGCAGTGCCAGCAGGAGGGAATGATAAGAGCAATTGGCATGTCCACCAAAACCAGCAATGGCGGCTTACTGGCGGCCTCCATGCTGGATATCGTTATGATTACCTACAACCTGGAACAACAGGATCAGGCAGTACTTGATTACGCCCGAAATAATAATAAAGGGGTACTGGTTAAAAAAGGACTGATGAGCGGCCATGCCGGTTCCATTGCAGACAGCATGTCCCTGCTGTTTGGCAGTAACGGAATCAGCTCGGTGATTGTAGGGACTATTAACCCGGATCATCTGAAAGAAAATGTGAAACTGGCCAGGGCCGCTCTGGGTGAGATACCCGGGAGTTAGCGGAATAAAAGGAAAAAATGCAGCGCATTGATTCCAGTTACGATTTTATTTTTTGTCTTTCTTGATCTTTTCTACGATAGCCGAAGTAGAGCAGTTATCTAAAAAAGACAGCACTCTGACTTCGCCACCATATTGCTGAACAATCTCTGCGCCTACGACACCTTCTATGCCGTAATCACCGCCCTTCACCAGGCAGTCCGGTTTAACTTCTGTTAACAGGTTTTCCGGCGTGTCTTCTGCAAAAGACACTACCCAGTCGACGGATTCCAGGCCGGATACCACTGCCATACGTCGCTCGATGGGATTAATTGGCCGCCCTTCTCCCTTTAAACGCCTTACAGACTCATCGTCATTGATGGCGACGATCAGTCTATCGCCACATTTTCGGGCATCCTGTAAATAACCAACGTGGCCAGCATGAATTATGTCGAAACAGCCATTGGTAAAGGCGACCTTCTCGCCATGAGCCCGGGCATCCGCTACCACCAAAGCAAGCTGTTCACGGGTCATAACGCCACGATCAGATCCACCGTCACTCTGCACTTCCCTGCGCAACTCCGGCCCACTAACAGCAACAGTACCGACACGGGTAACAGCCAGTCCTGCTGCGATATTGGACAAGGCAACGGCTTCGGGCAAGCCGGCTCCTGCTGCCAGGGCAGCACCCAGAACGGAGATCACGGTATCGCCAGCACCCGTCACATCAAAGACATCCCTTGCCCGCGCTGGAATATGCAACTCAGCTTCATTGGCACGAATCAGGCTCATTCCATGTTCGCCCCGGGTAACCAGCAAGGCTTCAAGTTCAAGTTCTTTTATTAACAGACGGCCTTTTGCTACCAGATCTTCTTCACTTTCACAGGCGCCCATTACCTGTTCAAATTCATGCAGATTGGGCGTCAGCAAGGTCGCGCCACGGTACTTGGTAAAGTCCTCACCTTTCGGATCAACCAGTACCCGAACTCCCTGTTTTCTTGCCTGGGTAATAAGCGCACTGACTGCGGCCAGGGCGCCCTTGTTGTAGTCTGAAACAATAACTACATCGGTGCCATCAAGCAGGGCTGCCACTTTGGCATTAACTGCCTGCGCGCTGCTGATATCAAAAGCTTCTTCAAAATCCAGTCGAATCAGTTGCTGATGACGACTGACAATGCGTAATTTGGTGATGGTAGGTTTGTCTGCCACTTTTTCGAAATCACAAAGCACCCCCGCCGCACGAAGCCGTGTTTCGAGCTCCTCACCGGCTTCATCCAGACCCACCAGGCCCACCAGAGTAGCTGCCGCACCTAGTGCCGCTAAATTAAGCGCCACGTTTCCTGCGCCACCCGGACTGTCCTCTGCATTACCGACTTTCACAACCGGCACCGGCGCTTCCGGAGAAATTCTGGAGGTAGCACCATGCCAGTAACGGTCGAGCATGACATCACCAACCACCAACACACGTGCAGTATCAAACTTTGGAATTTCGAGTTTCATTATTTCTTCAATTAACCCGTCTAAAATTGGCGCTAATCATATCATAGCCATTGCCAATTGCTGATTCTGATACAATGCCGCTGTATTTTTTTTACAAGTGATATATGCAGACACCTCCTCCTTTAAGTGCCTTTATTGGCATCAAGTACTGGCCCACCTGGCTGGGCCTGGGCCTGCTCTATATTCTGGTCTGGATGCCCTTTGCGGTGCGTATTAAAGTCGGTGAAATCCTTGGCCAATTAACCTACTGGCTCGGCAAAGAGCGTCGATATATCACTGCGACTAATATTGCTATTTGTTTTCCCGAGCTAAATGCCGCAGAACAAAATGCGCTTGTTCAAAAAAGTTTTCAGGAAAATGGCATTGGCCTGATTGAAACCATCACCAGCTGGGTGCGCGATAAAGACAGCTTCAAAAGTCAGGTCACAATGACAGGGCTCGACAAGCTTAAAGCTGCCGAGGCTGAAGGAAAAGGCGTTCTGTTAATAGGAGCGCATTATTCTACTCTGGATTTTGGCGCCATTCTGTTGTCCATATTTCATTCCTTTGGCGTGACCTATCGCCCTCATGGAAATGCATTATTCGATGCGTTCATGCTGCGCGGCAGAATATCCAATTGTAATGGCGTCTTTGATCGCAATGATATCCGCGGCGCCTACCGTCATCTAAAAGAGGGGAATACACTATGGTATGCGCCTGATCAGGATTATGGCCCCAAGCATGCTGTGTATGCGCCGTTCTTTGGTCACCCCGCTGCCACCATTACCGCGGCAAGCCGCTTCGCCAGAATAAACAATTCACCAACTTTTCTGGTACGTCATCACAGGATAGATCGCTCCCATCAGTATGAAATGGAGTTCATTCCCTTTCCTGACAGTTTTCCCGGGAATGATGAGCTCAACGATGCCAGCGTCATCAATACCATAGTGGAAAACGCGATTCGCCACTACCCGGCGCAATACCTGTGGATGCACAAACGCTTCAAAACCCAGCCCGGTGGCAAACCGATGAGTCCCTATATCGATATTGCCACCCCTAATCATCGCCTTACCGAGAAACAGTACTCTCAGGTCATTGAAGGCGCAGACAAGATCTCGGAATTGCAGGAGGTTTATGACTACAAACTTCCCAGTGGCCTGTGGCTGCGCCAATATCCTGGCACCATCAATAAACGCTCTTATCTTCCGCACCCGGCGAAACTATTTGATCGGCACGCTAAAAACCTGCGCATGCAGGGATTCCAGGCCATCACGGTAGATAATTTTTTCCGCATCCCGCCAATGAAGCTTTCTGCAGTCACTTATTTTGTTCCATCCGGACCGCTGCTCAGTCAGTTACCCCGCAACCTGGTTCCCCTGAAAGCCCTGGCACAATTTATAGCAGAACTCCATAACAAGGGATTTGATTGCAAGAATCCAGGACCCGATCACTTCATTGTCACGGAAGATTCATTTGCCATTCTTGATCCCACTGACTTTATTTTTGAAGGCAAATCCATCAGCCTGAAAAAAAGACGCAGTGCCGTCATTAATTTGCTGCAAAATCTTGCTCTGGAAAAACCTGAAGGAGATGAATTCTTTTCCTGGTATGCAAAAGCAGCAGGCCTCAAGGTAAGCGAAGCAGGCTGACGCTATGAACTCATTTACCCGAGCATTGCAGAGTGTCGATATCAGGCTGATTGCTATCGTCCTTAGCTGCTGCTTCTCCCTTATCATTATTGCCAGCAGCCCCATCCCAAACGATGATGCTTTCAGTTATCTCCGGGCAGCAGAAATATTTTCCCAGCAGGGCATGAATTCCACCCTCGCCAACTATGGTTGGTATTGGTATTCAGTACTGATTGCCTGCGTGGGAAGCCTGTTACCAATAAGCCTGATGAATGCGGCCCACCTGGTCAATATGCTTGCACTGGCTGTTCTGGTTTATGCCTTTATTACACTGGTCATGGAGTTTAATCAGAGCACATCAGTAAAACTTTTCGCCGCAGTGGTAATACTGTGTTATCCCACCATTAATGAGATGCGCTACTTTCTTATTCGTGATTTTGCCTATTGGGCTTTATGCCTGAGCGCGCTCACGCAATGTATTCGTTTTGGCAAAACCGGCAAACTGGCCAATGCCTGGGGCTGGACCCTGGCCATGTCAGTAGCGGTTTTATTCAGGCTGGAAGGTTTGATACTGCTGGCAATCACACCATTTTCACTGCTACTTCCCGGGGTTACCTCAGTAGAGAAAAAAACCGCCCGACTGTTCACGCTTTTATTCATCATGCTGGCTTCGGCGTTAGCAATATTGCTTGTCTTTGCATTGGCGGGTATCAACCTGTTTGAAGTATTCAATTTTACTTACCGCTGGTACTTACCCCTACTCAATGAATACCCGGACACCTTAAGCGGTGCAGCACAAAATGCAGCCCTGTCTTCACATATTTCCGAACAGGTCGAAATGTTCACCGGCAGGGGAATGATGGTACTTATATTTGGTTATGTTTATGCGCTGGCGAGTACTCTGGTAATGACAATTAGCCCGCCGATTTGTCTATTCCTTATTTATGGCTGGCTAGGTGGCAGACTCGAGATTTCATCTGAAAACAAATGGCCCTGGCTGTTTTTTCTCATTAGCGCATTACTGGTGTTGCTGACTTTTGTTTCCATCATGCAGTTTCTGACAACACGCTATGCCGTACTGGCAGCACTATTATTGCTAACGCTACTACCCGGGCTGATTGAAAATCTCTACCAGCTCTCCATCCGGGAACAAAGTGTTAAACGTTTTAAAATTGTCTTCGTCAGCCTGGCTTTATTTTTTGCAGCAGACAGCCTGGTAAGTTTCGGTTATTCAAAAAGCTATATCAGGCAAGCCGGTGACTGGACTCGAGAGAATATTGCCCAGGGCAGCAAGGTACAGACCAACAGTTTTGCTGTTGCTTATTACAGCGGTCTGGTAGCAGACTATGATGACATTGAAACTGATCCTGCAGAAAGCTTTTTGTTGTACGCCGAAAATGATTATCTCGTGCTGAACCTGCCTCATGATGATACTGATAGCAGAGAGATTCTTGGCACGATGAGCGGGATCACAGAAATAGCAAGATTTGCTAACAAGCGCGATGATGCCATTGTGATCTACCAGGTACTGCCCTGAACGAACGCCAGGAATAGTTGTATTAGCGCGCAGTAATCATTGCAGGAAAAGCCCTGTCAGGAGTGCCGGCTTTTTAGTTTTGTTGCGCGCTCAAACACCAGCTTCCAGAAATCACTTTCCCGAGTCAATGCATTTTTCAAAGACATCCCCGAGTACAGGCGAATAAACCGAAACAGGTCACGGCTTGTCAATCCAATATCCATCGCCGAGAAATACAGACTGCCAACATCCTTGATAATCCAGCGACGCTCCAGCTTTCGCTTAACAAGGGCGCGATGCAAATCGATCAAGGTAAGTGAATTGCCCTCCTCCTTATCCTGCTCAACATTGCCGGTGACCATGAAGTGGCAAATATAGTAGTCACGATGGCAGATGCCACTACTGTGCATACGGCGACTGATAGCGGCTACCTCCCTGATCAAGGCCAGCTTTCTGGCAAACGCTGGCGGCTTGCTCTGCCAGTCACGCGTCAGGTCTTCAAGATTCTCCTGAGTGCCTACATCATCGGTAACGATAAAGGATTCGCATGTCTGGGGTAGCAGACCACGCTTTCCATAGGCGGCTATTTGCGGAACGTTGATGCCCAGAACATCGAGGCGGGAAAGCGCAAGCCATTCATTGCGGGCACTCACCACCGGCAAGCGCAACTGTAAGAGGTTCTTCAGAATTTCTGCAGTAGCGGTACCGCGATGATATTTGACAAAATAACGTTTGCCATCCAGATCGACAGCAATAGTTCGCCTGGATTCCAGCGCACGGAATTCTTCGCCCTCCATCCCGGCGATAAACGCAAAGATATTTTCCTTCGGCAGATGTGGCTGCAGGTCTTCTCTGATAAAGACATCAGTTGCCATCATTGGCCTCCCCGATTGCGTTTAACAGCATTGATGCTACCGCATCTGGCATATCATAGAGATTCTCTTTTTGTCCGTAGGCTATACCATTAGTGCGCCAACGACTTTTATCTTTGCTCTTCAGCATTTTTTTCAGCGCTTCATTTAGTGCCTGCTGGCTGAATGGCTCAGTAATGACAACACCCGCCTGCGCCTGCCTGACATGAAAAGCATAGCCACAGGAAGCCGTTGTCAGGACTGGCAAGCCGGCAACGATGGCCTCAATTAACACCATGCCGGCACTTTCCTTTACCGAAGGGTGTAAAAGGAGATCGGCCCCCTGATAAAAGCGCGGCAAATCATCACGACTTTTAAAAAAGGTGACATTTGCTGCTATCCCCATTTTTTCAGCTATTTTTTCATAACGCTGAGAGTCGTCTCTACCAATAATAAATAATCTTGTCTGGTTTCCAGGTGCTTCGGGCAATGAGGCCAGCGCTGCCAGAGAGCGCTCAACGCCTTTTACAGGGAATCCTGATCCGACCTGCAGTACCAGCAACTGATCGTCAGTTATACCAAATTCATGACGCAACGATTGCCTCAGCGCTGTCGCATCTTCCCCGGCCATACGATTTCTTTCGATACCGGGAGGAATATTTATCATGCGTTTACCAGCCTTGGGATAACAGGCCAGGTACTCGTCTTGCTGCCCCGGAGAGAGCATTAATATTTTTGTCTCACTTTGTGGCCCAAAGACTGCTTCTTCAAATGCCAGGTATTGGCGACTTCGCGGTGCCATTCGGTAAAGCCAGCCTCTTTCCCGAGTGGCCTTCCAGGCAAAACAGGTATCGGCGGCAAAGTAGTAATCCAGCCCGGGCAAACGGTTAAAGCCGAGCACCGTCAGGTAATCTTCCGCGGCAGTTATCTGCAAGACAAATTCGGCAAAGGCTTTTCTTGCCGCCACTTTGTTTTTTACTTTGAAGGAGGGAATTACCCGATTGATGCCCTCGGGCACACTGCCTTCCCAACTCATACATATAACGTCTACTTCAAGTCCTCGCTTAATCAGGCTGTTGGCGATACCCAGGCAGTCACGCTGCAAACCGCCGTGGGGAAACCAGTTAAACAATACCAGTGCGACTTTCATGGTGAATCCAGCTCATGCAAAGAGCGAATGACCTGGTCAGGTTCAAGTAATTTCAGACAGTTGGTATGTCCCAATGGGCAGACTCGCTTGAAACAAGGGCTACACTCCAGTTCCAGGGAAACTATCTGGACTTTATCTGCAAGTGGAGGAGTAAACGTCGGGGAAGTTGATCCGTATATTACAACCTGGGGCCGCTTCAGTGCAGCGGCAATATGCATCAGACCGGAATCATTACTGACCACACGGGTAGCACAGGACATCAGGTCAATCGCTTCCCCCAGGGTAGTTTTACCGGTCAGATCAATGCAGTGTTCGGGGTCTGGCTCTGGCAAGGCGTTGATAATTTTCCCCGCATCCTTGCTGTCATTAGCCGAACCCATGATCCAGACCTGGCCAGCTTGAGACAACCAGTGGCTGGCAACGGCAGCATAACCTGATGCCGGCCATTTTTTAGCCTCACCAAATTCAGCACCCGGACAAAGTATCAGCACCGGCTTTTGGGTATCCAGAGTAAGTGTACTTAACAGCGACACAAGGG
>Ga0255765_1001955_pt1 | contig 24404 bp, 15 predicted proteins | sample 041ome_8_FD_179965 | JGI IMG/M metagenome (GOLD analysis project Ga0255765, IMG submission 179965) | Coastal salt marsh microbial communities from the Groves Creek Marsh, Skidaway Island, Georgia - 041407BS metaG (version 2) | ecosystem: Environmental > Aquatic > Marine > Intertidal zone > Salt...
CTTTTCCAACCTCATCAATGCCGGGTCCTATATTTTTGAAGACGATATCTTCGATTGGATGCCCGAAGGACGCCACTCTATAGAGCGAGATGTTTTTCCAAAACTCGCTGCCGAAGGTTTGTTGAGCGGTGCTCCCTTTGAGGGATACTTCATCGATGCAGGTACGCCCACAGCATGGAACCAAGCAGTTGAAGCCTCCATCCTTCACCAGCGATTTGACAAGGGTTTGTTGCACGGCGATGCGCCGTCGTGGTACGCTGATGAGGCGACGGTTCAGGCGGTCCACCCAAACGCTCGGGTTGTCAACAGCATGGTTTCGGAAGCCTGTTCCATCGGTTCATCGGATATTCGCTCCTCCACGCTTCTCCTTGGGGCCAAGGTTGGCGATGCTTGCACGTTGGAGGGTTGCTTGTTGGGCCGGATGGCGGCCATCGGCGAAGGGTGTACGCTTCAAGACGTGATGGTTGACCACGAGAGCGTCGTACCGCCGTTCACAAAACTCAGTGGCGGGTCCTGGCCACGCTGAGCAAAAGGGACCTTCCAACGTTGATGTTTGGGAAACAAGCAAAAAGACACCCCTTCACGAAGGTTCATGGCCCGCCCCTTGGTTGTTGTCAACTTCAAAACCTACGCCACCGCATCCGCAGAAGCTGCCGAAGGGCTTCTCTCTGCGATGGAGGCAGTCGCAAACGGTCCTGCAACCGTGGTCGCTGCCGTTTCTGCATTCGACCTCGCCCTGCTCGCCCAACGGTCCGAGAGCGTCCATGTTTGGTCCCAGCATTTGGACCCCGTTGGCTTGGGAGGGTTCACGGGTTGGCTTGAACCCCAAACCGCCATCGCCCGAGGCGCCACGGGTTCGCTCATCAACCATGCCGAACACAAGGTCGAACTGGATCATGTGAAACGCCTTCTTGAATTGCTCCCGGAGGGTTTCCCGGTGTGTGCCTGTGCTGCTGATGTTGCGGAGGCTCGTGCGCTCGCTAAACTCAACCCGACCTACATCGCTGTCGAACCGCCTGAACTCATCGGCGGAGACATCTCGGTCACCACCGCTGACCCTTCTATCGTCACCGATACGGTTGCCGCTGTCAAAGCAGTGAACCCTTCGGTTCGAGTGCTGTGCGGTGCAGGGGTCAAAAACGGAGCAGATGTTGCGAAGGCCATCGAATTGGGCGCCGAAGGGGTCCTCTTGGCCAGTGGCGTCACGAAGGCCACCGATGTTCAAGCGGTCCTGAGCGATTTGGTTTCCTTGCTCTGAAGCACGTCCAGCAGTTCACGTTCCTGAACTTTTTTCGCTTGCTTGAGTCCCTTCTCAGCGGGGCACCGGTCTCTATAGGTGCATCCATCGCATGTTTTCGCCTCCTTGGCGAGGGGGATGGTCTTGAGGCTCGGATCGCTTTGCCAGCATCGCAAGAGCCACTTCATTTCTTGAAGGTCATGTTGCACGAGCCCATCGGCTTGTGCGAGGAGTCGTCCGTTGACCTCAAGGTGGTGCTCCATCCACCGGCGTCGATGCCATCGAATCACCTTCACTCGGTACGCACTGGCTTCATTGGGGAAGCCGGGTTGCGCCATGGCCCATCGGACCATCAGGAGGTGCTCGATTTGCTGTGCCATGCTCTGCTGGGAGGGGGATCGAAATTGGAGCCGAACCAATGTCCACCTTTGTTGATGGTAATACGCCAAATCAGGAGCCGTAAACATCCGAACGCCGTTGATGTTGATCCCGTCCAACCTTTCGAAGTACGCCCATCTCGTCGCTGGAGATTGCATCACGGGACGAAGGCCCATGCTCTGTTCAAGCGTCTCAAGTTGGTGCACCCCTCGTTGGAGTTGGATGGCGAATTTTGGAGAGGTCGCCTTCAGGTTGCTCGCCTCCATGACGTCGCAAAGTCGCCGTTTTAGACGCTGCTCACGAAAAGGCGCCGTCCACACGGTGCCCACAAAGTGGTCTTCCAGAAAGTCGGTCCATGTCAACCGCATGGCCGAGACCATCGCATCGTCCATGGTCGGTCGACGCTGCATTCCGATGCGTTGTCCACCTGGAGCGGTCGCCCCGGTCATGAGCTTGGTAGCGTAGGTCTTGACCCACGCACGAGGGCAGTCGTTCAACAAGCGAGAACTGGTTTGGCTCCAATGCAGGTCCGGGTTCATACCCCGGGAGAATTACGCCTATGCACATAACGGTCGTGGTGGTCAGAAGACGCCGAGTTCCAACACGTTGATGGTGACGTTGACGGCCATCCACAGGGCGATGGGTGTCAGCACCCATCCAACAAATTGTGCGAAGACTTCGCCACCGAATTTTCCGAACAAGCGTGAGAACGGACCGCCCCACGACGCCACGATACGGAGCAGAAGGACGACAAAGCCGCCCGTGAAGGTGAGGAGGAACAAAAAGAACACCGCCCAAACCCAGCCCATGCCACCGACGAGGGCTGTGGAAGCCACCGCTTGAGGGTAGAGGTGCGGGAACGCCAGCCAACCAAACCAGCCGAGCCAAACACCGAGGAGCACGTCCCGGTTCATGTCAACAGGATCGCGCCAATCTTGGAAGCCCTTGGGGAAGCGTCCGTGAATCAATTTCCCAAGGACTTCCGCCTCGTAAGGAGCGCCTCGTTTTGCCGTCACCAAGCACATCTCCAACATCCAGACCATCATCACGATGTCGAGTATGAACCGCACCGACATGCCAGCGGGCAAAAGGGCAAGCAGGAGAGCGGGTAGATTGACCATCACGATGCCTGCTCCAGAGGCTGCGATGATCGACGCCCACAACAAGCCCGGGGGGAGGGGTTCTTCCGGAGCGGTCCATTCCTCGCGAGGCAGCGCCAAAAAGAGCAGGAAAAGCCCGGGTCCGAAGAACAGCGAAAAATATGCGCCTACCGAGGTGGGGCCAGCGGAAACGATACCGTCAACAGCCTCAACGATGTCCAACATGGCGGCAGATGAAGGTTGGGAAAACGTGACGTGCATCCCCGGGTCGAGAATGACCACAGCATCGGAAGGTCCGGTGGGTAAGCTCTTGGAGAAGGCGCTGTCCGTATCAAGGTAGACCTTCCATGTGGCGTTGGTTGCCGCTGCAAGACCCGCAGCATCGGTCTGTCGCGCATCTTCGCCTGTCACGATATGAACAACGTTCACCCGCTCACCGAGCTGGTCGAGACTCCGGTTGAATTCCTTGGCCTGGGTCAAACTTTGCTCGGAGCCGGGAAGGACCGTCCCGATGATGAGAGCTTCGTAGCCATCGAGCAATTCCGTGACAGAGATGGTGGATCCGTCCAGTGCCGTTAATTCTGCATCTGTCGCCTTGGTGTTGTCAAGAATGATGGCGTCAGCCCCCAAATTGGGTTGGTCAAACACGGTTGGCAGCGTGAGCAAGGCAAGAACCAGCAATGCACCGAGGATCGGGAGCGGGAGCAATAAACCACCCCGGAAGGCGTTGGCAACATAACCGAGCAGGGCCACGACGGTGGTGAGGGATAGCCAGAGGGGAGCGTTTGCGAAGCCTTCGTCCCCTTTCGTCACTTCGAACCGGAGGATACCTTCAGCGTGACAATCGCTGTTCAAATCACCGGCGACGGTACGCAAACAAAACTGCAGGTTCAGTTCACCAACGGGCAAGGCTTTCGCCCCAGACCACGTGTAAACCGTGGTGTTCCCTCCCAAATCACGGGTCATTCGGATGCGTCCTGCGCTGGTTTCAACCAAGTACTCCCCGTCTCGAATGGATTTCTCGGTTGACATCAAGGGTCCCCAGATCTCCCATTTTTCGTCCCTAAGGTCTTCCAAGCCCCAAGGCAGTTTGTGTTCAAGTTCGACGTGAGCGAGCCTTGATGCGTCCACCAAAATACGAGCCTCGGGTTGATAGAGCACGCCTTCCATGACGATGCCACCGCTGTTGTGTTCAAAGCCGCCCCACTGCACTCGGGCTTGGGTGCCGATGCACTGGTGGTCAACCGAGACGCTGAGGGTGATGGCGTCGCCTGGAGCGAGGCTCAAGGTGACGTTTTGCACCTCCCCGGAGAAGTTCATGGCGTCGTTCTCAGCCGTAGTGTCGATGACTTGGTTCACGGATGCGGCGTAGATTTCGCTCCCACCAACGCTGACCGTGTAGGAGAGGGTGGTGCTGGAGTCGACCAACGTTTGGCGGGTGCAGGTTTGGGGGCCTCCACCGCCTTCGAGAATCGCCGAAAAATACACGCTCATCAGGACGTTTGCTTCCACCGGTTGCTCTACCGGCGGGCTTTGAAGCGTAAAGACCGGAACGGGGCCGTTTGGGGTCACGCCGGTCGTGAAACCACCAACCGCTGAATCGGTTTGTCCTCGTTGCAACACGGCTTCTTCAACGTTGGCGCCCTCAACAAAAAGGCGCTCGTGGGGGAGGATGTTCCACTCAACATAGCCGGGTTCATACGTCGGGCTGGTGTTGGCCGTGACCGCCGTGGAGGCGCCGACGAGAAGGAGCAGACAGAGCGCCCCGATGGCCCATGACCGACGCCCCATGATTCAACGAAAGCGTTCCTCTTCAAGAAGCCAATGCACCGATGAACTGCTTCAGGACAAGGACAGATAGGCGCCCATCAAGAGGACACCACCGGTGATGGCGAGGGCGTTGACCGACCCCTTGGAAAGGTAACCTCGGTTCTCCAACAAGGCACCCAAGTAACTGTCGATTTGGCAGCCCAACCAGCCGATGAGCGCCAGCACAGCGGTGAGTTGCATCGCCTCGGCCTCGCTGGTGTCGACCGTCCACCACCACGCCAGAGCCGTCAGCAAAGCGACGACGCTTGAGCCGACTGCGGCGGCCAACTGGCCGTTGGGTGAAAAGCCCCCGTTTTCGCCTTGCTGGCAGGGCTTGAAGGTCGTGATCATCCTGACGCGTGGGTCGAGACAACCGATTTCGCTGGCGAAAGTGTCCGAAGCGGCCACCGCAACGGCAGCACCAAAAATCCAAACGACGTTGGTCCAATCCTCGGAAAGATAGGCGTAGATGCAGATCAATCCGGGGATGGCGCCGTTGGCGACCACGTTGGTCCAGCCCCGGTGGCCGTCGCTCGATTCGCAAAGGCCCAACGCCGTCTTCTCTTCAAAGCGCCACTTCGTTGCTTTATGCGAACTCAGCAAGAATCCCAGCAAAATCAACAACCACGTCCAATGGCCCAAACCGCCGACGATGAGACCGAGCAGTGCAGCGGCTTTTGAACCGGTGGCGTCGAGCATTCGAGCCCGTGAAGAGAGGACGAGGAGGAGGGCAACCAAGCCCAAGGTCACAACGAGATTCCCCGTGTTTGGACCGCTGACGAACACATCCATGCCAAGGCACCTCAGGTGAGCAAGTCAACATGCCCTAACCTCTCCAACCGCCTTGGGTTTTTGAAGCCATGACACGATTATGGCTGGGATCTTCCTGCTTTCGGGCCGAAAACAACCGTGGGTAAACATCGCAGAATGCAAACCCACAGGGCAACGATCATCACCACCAACCAAGCGAGTTGCAAAGCGATGGCCAATCCACTCTCGCTCTCCGACAGCAGCATGCTCACGCCCCACGACGACCCGTTCCAGAGCGCATGGCCGAGCATCGCAAAGAACAGACCCGCTCCGATGGTTGTCGGCATTGGCCAGGCATGGGATTGATGTCGGGTCAGGATCCGAACCATGCGGTCGGAGGGCACCGTGGTCCAAGACGACATGGAGACGGCGTTTCCGTTTTTGTCGTAAAGCACCCAGTTGGCGTTGGCTTCCTCGGCCAAATACGCCCCTCTTCCGATTCGCCTGTCGCCGTTGCGACGTTGTAACCAGCATCCGATGGCGTATCCTGTCAAACCGGTCCACATCGCATGGCCGGGGATGGAACTGATGCCACGAAGCACGGCGGTGAACAAGTAGGAGACGCTGCTGTACTCGCCAAGAAGTGCCATGAAGATGTATTGAGCGTTCTCGAGCAGCGCGAAGCCAAGCCCAACGGTTGAGCCCACGTAAAAGCCGTGTTTTGGCGAGAGAATCAGTCGGCTCAGGGCGAGGACGGCCAAGCCCTTGCTCAATTCTTCGCCCACGGGTGCGGAGATGAACAGCACGATGCCCTCGCCCAACGTCCCCATGGCATAGGCGTCGAGGCCGAAGGGTGCGATCATGACCGGTGTGAGCACGGAATTGATGATGATGGCGGGAACGGTTGACAGCATGCCTGCAGCCAACATCCATTCAGCGTCACGCCGGGCGATGTTGATGCCCAGATGCCGGCTGGTGATGGACCACCATGCGAAGACGGGCGTCGCAAAACCGATGAGCCAAGCGGGGAGGACCACGAGCACGGCCAAGAGCACCGAGGCAACGTTGGGGCCGGTGAGCATCAGGGGCAACAAGCACACCGTCGAAACACCCACGCCGAGAATAAAGAGCAACCAGAGGTGCTTGGGTCTCGGCATTTCAAGAGGGGCGGTTGAACGAAAGAGGTGATGCTGGACCACGGTAGGGACGGGCGAGCGAACGACGTTTCCTCCTGCGAGGGCATGGAGGGCCCCTCCTTCGGGGTGGGGATAGGCATGGACGGTGTGGGTCAGGCTCGGACGACGAAGGTAGAAGAAAAGCGCCAGCAACGGGGAGAGACAGAGCCCTCCCATGAACGTGTAGGCCGGTTCCATGGGTCCCCAGGTGCCGTTGAGGTCACCGTCGATGAAACCAGCTGCGATGAAAACCCCGATTTGGGCGATGAAAAAGCACACCAGGACGAGGCCTAACATGGACCGTACCGTCTGCCAGGGCGTTGAGGCTCGCCAAACCGTGAGGTTGTCAGGGACCGGGCTGAGCGGGATGAAGTTGGGCTGCTGCGATTGAAGCGCCCCCTGCATCTTAACCACCGAATTGAAGTTGTACCCGCTCAGTTCGCCCATCAATCGTCACTGAAAAACAGCATTCGGCAGAGGCCATCATCATTGCAGGTACGCTATGCACGAGGTCCACCTTCATGAACGGTGGGGCGAAAACGGCGATTCATAAGGGCGCGTTGACCTCTCCTCCACATGGAATGGTTTGCTGCAGCCTTCGCTCCCCGGCGTGACCACAAAGGGATGTCAACCCCGTCGTATGCGGCTCGGTGGTGGCTTTTGGCTTGCACCGGACTCTCAGCCCTTTGGTCCTGGCAGGCCACTGACGGGTTCTTCGTGATGGCCGCAGCCCTCACGGTCATGGTGGCCACACCGCTGCTCACGCTTGGCTGGTACCTCATCGGTCTCGTGTCCGCCCGCATCCCTGCTCGCTATATTCTCGCGAAGGCCGAACGTGCCCACCAAGCTCGACTCGTGCGCAAGGCTGCTGAATCCACGCAGCCCTGAGCGCCTTCGACTCTCAGTTGAGGAAACCGTAGGTCCAATCGTGGGGCGGAGCGAAGGTTTCCTTGATGGAACGCGGACTGACCCAACGCAGCAAATTCAGCGGGCTTCCTGCTTTGTCATTGGTTCCGCTTCCACGGGCGCCTCCAAAGGGTTGCTGGCCCACAACAGCGCCCGTTGGTTTGTCGTTGATGTAGAAATTGCCGGCGCTGTAACGCAGGGCTGCGAGCGCGGTCTCGATGTGCCGGCGGTCTTGGGCGAAGATAGAGCCGGTTAGCGCGTATTCCGAGGTGGCGTCGCACAAGGCCAACGTCGCCTCATAGGCATCGTCTTCGTACACGTGAACGGAGAGCACCGGGCCAAAGATTTCCTCGGCCATCGTTTCGCTCTTCGGATCGTTGCACAGGATGGTGGTCGGTTGGATGAAGTAGCCGATGCTGTCGTCGTAGGTTCCTCCAGTGACGATTTCGCAATCCGGGTTGGCTGCTGCACGGTCGATGTATCCGGTGATGTTGTCAAACGATTTGCGGTCGATCACGGCACCGAGGAAGTTCTTGAAATCGCTCACATCGCCCACGGTGATCTTGTTGACTTCGGCGATGTAGTCGTCTTTGATGGCATCCCAAACGGAGCGTGGGACATAGACGCGACTTGCAGCACTGCACTTCTGGCCTTGGAATTCAAAGCCGCCTCGCAGCATGGCCACCAGCAAGGCTTGGCGGTCGCAGTCGGGGTGAGCGACGATGAAGTCCTTCCCACCGGTTTCACCGACGATGCGCGGGTAGGATTTCAGGTTCTCGAGGTTGTTGGCGACATCACGCCACATCTGGCGGAAAACCGCGGTGCTTCCGGTAAAGTGAATACCTGCTAACTCGGGATGCTCGAGGCACATGTTACCGACCAACGAGGCTTTTCCGGGGACGAAATTGATGACGCCCGGTGGAAGCCCGGCGTCCATCATCAAGCGCATCAAGCGGTAATTCGAGACGTAGGAATTGCGAGACGGTTTCCACACGCCGACATTACCCATGATAGCGGCGCTCGAGGGGAGGTTGGCGGCGATGCTGGAGAAATTGAACGGCGTGACCGAAAACACGAAGCCTTCGAGGGGGCGTACTTCGCTGGAATTCCACATGCTCGATGGCGAAATGGGCGGCTGGAGGTCTTCGTAGATCTGCCGTGCATAGTCGGCATTGAAACGCCAGAAGTCAATGAGTTCGCACGCTGAATCGATTTCGGCTTGGTGGCAGGTTTTCGACTGGTTCAACATCGTGGAAGCGTTGATTTCCGCTCGGCGTGGTCCCTTGAGCAGTTCGCTGGCTTTCAGGAAAATCGCAGCACGGGCCTGCCAAGGCATGGTGGACCACATGGTATGGGCGTCAAGCGCTGAATCGATGGCGGCTTGCACCTCCTTCGCTCCCGCCATGTGGACGCGGGCGATGACATGGCCGTGGTTGTGCGGCATGACCTGCTCAACCACGTCGCCGGTGAACACTTCTTGGCCGTTGATGATGCACGGGATTTCGAGGACTTCGGCTGATTGACGCTTCAGTTCAGCCTCGAGGTCAGCACGCTCCTTGCTGTCGGGCAGATAGCCAAGCACAGGTTCGTTCACGGGTGTGGGCGGTGTAGGGATACTGTTCACCATGTCCTGCCCTCGCTGACGGCGATTCTTGAACCTCACCCATCGGTCGCCATGGTACCGAAGGCACCGAGTCCTGCCATTTTTTCGCCGTTCAGGCTATCGATACAGGTGAGCGTGCTTGGCCCTCACCTTGGCGATTTTGGGCCCAACGACGGCAGCACAGTAGCCTTGGAAGGGGTTACGTGCGTAGTAATCGTGGTGTTTTTCTTCGGCGATGACGAAGTTCAACGGCTCTTCCAAGGTGGTCACGATGGGGTCCTCGTACACCTCCGCCATGGCGACGATGGTGTTCTGGGCGACCAAGCGCTGGTCGTCGCTCATCGGCATGATGCACGAACGGTATTGGGTTCCGACATCGTTGCCTTGACGGTTAAGTTGGGTGGGGTCGTGGACGGTAAAGAAGACCTCAAGAAGGGTTTCGTAGGACACAACGCTCGGGTCAAACACGACCTCCACGACTTCAGCGTGTCCGGTTGACCCGCTGCAGACCATTTCGTAGGACGGGTTGACCACATGGCCGCCGGCATAGGCCGGAAGAGCCGATTCAACGCCGTGAATTTGTTTGTAAGCGCCCTCGACGCACCAAAAGCAGCCGCCCCCGAGAATCATCGTTTCCATGAGCTAAGGTGCAGGCTTGCACCATATCAATGTTTGATTCTGTGCAACCTGGTCCGTCCAAGCGAAGCGAACGATGATATGCTTTTGCAACCCTTGCTAAACCATGCAACGCAACGTCGCGTGGTTGGTTCTCGCCACGGTCCTCGCAGGGAGTTTGCTTGCCCTGCTGGCTGACCCAGACGAATCGGAGAGCGATGAGCAAGCGACCAACACCGAGGACATCACGTGCCCTGAAGGCACGGAAAAGGTCTCAAATTCGTCCTCAGCTACGGGTTTTGATTGCTCCTACCCGGACCCCCATTCGCTGGATCACACCCATCCAGCACCCCTGCTTACCGTGTCCAACGTTGTTGATGACGGTTCATCCGTTACCTTTGAGGGAGCCGTCGACCATCTTCACCCCAACGAATTGGTCGTTGAGGTGCGCCTCGGTCAGCAGGCACCCGTTGAAACTCAACCCAACACGACGGGCTCCTGGTCGGTCGTTGTCGATACCGACGAGAAAGGGACCTTGACGTTCCTCCTGCAGGCCAGCCATCCAAGCGAAGGCACCGCATCCGATGCCGTGACGGTTGAGGTCATCCGCGAAAACACGAGCACCTCTCAGGGGAACAACGGGACGGACGGAGGCGGAAACCAAACCGGGAACGGTACGGGGAGCGGAAACGAAACCAACGGAGGCGGAAACCAATCGGAGAACGGGACGGGCGGTGGTAACGAAACCAACGGTGGCGACGATGGGAACGGAACCGGCAACACAACCGAACCCAACGAGGCGACTCAACCGACCTACAACGCCTCGGATCTCGGCCAATTTTGGCTCGACGTGTTTCGTTGTCAACCCGGGCACACCATCACGCAAGTTGACGATCTGACGACTGCAGCAGTGGAAGCGCTCGAATGCTCGGTCAGCATCACGATGAACGAAACGCACATCACCATCGCCACGAACGGTCTTCCCGACCACGATTTTGAGTCCACGCTCGCTTGTTCCCAAGCCAACGATTGTGCAGCGGCTCAGAATTACGAATGGATCATTCCCCGTTCCCCAGTGAACGAAACCGAGGGAGGCCACGATGCGACCAACTGCCCCGAAGCCAACGGCGATTACGAATGCGCAGCGGCGTTGGGTGAGGTGGCCATCGCCATCAACGGGGTGCCGTTTTACGGACCGGAGGACGGTCCGGGTGGGGATGCGGTCGCCAGCCATCACGGCGTGTACAACGAGGACCGTCAGCCGATTGAACTGGGCGTCTGCCACGCTCACAGCGGCATGGGAGGTACGTTCCACTACCACGCCGATGCGAATTGTTTGCACTGGCACGCAGATGAGGGCCAGAGCATCCTTGACTACGACATCAGCACACCGTCTGCGGTGTCAGCAAATACCGACAACGGCAGCTACTCAGCGGTGATCGGTGTTTCGATGGACGGTTACCCCGTTTACGGTTTGTGGGGTTTTGACGAAAACATGAGCGTGGTCGAGATGCGCAGTTCCTATCGACTGAAGGCAGGCGAGACGGGCTACAACGGCATCGACGATTACGAATACGTGGCGGGATTGGGCGACCTTGACGTATGCAACGGCCACTTCGGCCCCACGCCAGAATTCCCCGACGGCATCTACCATTACCATTCGACGATGCTCAACGGCGAAGGCGAAATGGGCTTCCCGTACTTCCTCCTGTGCTATCACGGTGAAACCTTCCTTGACGAGGGAGACGGCAGGGCCGACTGTTCCGGCTTTGGCGAGACGTGGGGTCCGGGCATCGGTCCGCCCCCGCCCGGTTGCGAAAACGAAGGCGGTGGGCCACCTCCCGGTGGGCAGGTGTCATCGGTTGAACCGGTTTCTTCCCTTGTCTACTCTCCTCTGGTTTGGGTGTGGACGGGAGCGCTGGCGCTGGTTTTCCTTCGGCGTCGTGGATGACCACCAACGCCAAGCATGGCGGCGGGGCGGACGCTAATACCGTGTCGAAGCCGATGCTTTGCATGGCGCGCCGATGCGATCGTTGTTCCTCGGTCTTGTTGTCGGGTTCCCGATGCACGCGTTGTGCCTCCACGCAGCGGTCAAGGCGATGCGAGCGGTGTGGGTCTGCCAGTTACGGGCTTCGAAGTCGGAGCGGTGGCGAGCGAGGGTTGTGCCGCTCGTGCAGGAAGAACTGATTCCAAAGATTGGTTGCCGTGCTGAGTGAAAACCAAGGCGGAAGGTAGCAAATTAATATCAGGTTCTTTCACATGGACTTTTGATTTCCATCATTTTTCATATTTTTGTAGTTTCAATGAATCCATGCTAATCCTTCCAACTCATTGACTAAATAGTGTGGGGGGCATGGGAAACCGTGCCGGCGGAATTGGTACGGGTTCCTTTCGTGTGTTGGAGACTTAAGGAGGAGGAAGAACAAGATGGTTTCGCAGTGTGGCGTTCCAGGCCTAGTACTGATCTTCATACAATGACCGTACGTGAACATTATGCTTTCACACAACTTGTAAGGTATTCCTTGGATAAACCATCTCAAGAAGAAGTAATCCTCGGTTCAGAACACATGGATGCGGGTTGGCCTTTCGCACAGCGCACAATTTTCGCTGGTCCTTTTGATGAACCAACTGAAATTGAACTTCCAAAGCGTGTCGTCGGGTTCATTCATCTCGAAGTAATTCCCGACGACCTTGCTTGGTTCATAGAACAAGTTAGAAAATTTGACAAAACGCAAAACGGAAAACTCCGAATCCAAATCAATCCAGTCAAACCATCAAGTCAAATCGGTAAACTCAAATCAAAACTAATCACTAACGATGGAGGCGTGCTTTCAGCATACCGCCAACAAAAGGACAGTGTTTTTGAATCATCAATTTGGGCATCCACGCACATCAGACTCGCCAAACAACCTCTTCAAACCCAACATCAGCCTGCTTGGGTCACTGCTTGCATTGGCCGTCCTGAAATGAACACTGATTGGCTTTCTGTTGCCAAGGCAGCTCGTGGTTGCGTCGACATAACGATCCCCAAGGGTACGTCAGATCAAGAACTGATTCTTACTGGATTGCGGTATTTCGTTTCCCAATACAACAGTTACTCGAGAAGCCTGATATTTTCTCAAGGCGCCGTGCAAGCCTACCCTTCTAATGTGAAATTGAACATGCTTCACTCTCTAATGTATGACCCAATTGCCCAAATTTCCTTACCAGATAAGTCGAAAGTCAAAATCATGTGTGGAATCGACACCATGGGGCCGATGGACGATGAACCCCATGTATGGCCCGGTGATGACTACTCATTATGGCACCTAGCACATAGTGATGACCTTCACCCTTATAGCAAACTCTTGTTAGAACGCTTTTGGAACTATGTTCGAAAACCTTGTGAGGTTGGATGGAGTTCTTTCAAGCAAAATTTTGATGATTATACCGTGGCCGTTGAGCGAGAGTTTTTTGAATTCTACAACCAAAGATTCGTTGATTTTTACGCTGAAAATGTTGAGCCACAAAATAAGTTGGATACTCTCAAAGATGTTCTTAAACGACTCACGAAGGATTACCCAGATGACTTCAACGCCGACGATCAATGGAATTTAGAGCGATTACGTTTTTTTCTCGAGTTGGATACCCTCATCTCAAGCATTTCTAACAAAATTTCAGATTCCCCCCACCGGGAATATCAAGTATTACTCTGCCAGATTCAATATTTTGGAGATATCCTCCAAAAAATCAGCAATCTGTTTAAATTCGCATCGAACCACGACAACGATTGTATTCCACTTTTTGTAATACGGGGTGATGAACAGTGAGGTCTGCAAAAACTCATTCCTTTCGTGGCGTGGATCTTGATTTGTACAGGAGACAAGCCGTGACTTTGCTTCAGGGGTTAGGATTTGATATTGACCAAACCCAAGTGAAAAAAGATCCTCTGCAATTTCTCCACGTTGCACAACTTCGTCAGCAGGAACGACGGGATCAACTAAACAATCTGAAACCGGATGAAAAGCGTTATGCTGAGTCCATGATTCCCTATCTACGGGAAAATTCCTCCAAGAGGAGCAGGACACCAGAATCCCTTGCAGGTGAAGTGGTCAAGGAACTCAAAAAACCTCAATCAAATAGATGCTCATACTTGATTTTCGGCTCTGCGGGAACTGGAAAATCTGTATACCTTGCCACCTTGTTTTCGTTCATAAAGCAAGACTTGGTTCGCACACAACAGGGAGAGCCACAACTTCATATTCCTGTTCTCCATTCAAACCTGAAGGAGTCAAAATCCCTCTCCTCAACAACATTCACACAGCGGGTTATCCTTGACGGAATCCGACTTAACGAGTGCTTTCCAGCCCATGACGTCCAAAATCTTGAGCAACTTTCTTCATTGCTTAAGTTAGGACAGGGTAAGTTCAAGAAAGGAATCCTGCTGATTGACGCACTCGATGAATACCTATCAACAAACGACAAGACGAAAATCGAGGCAGTAAGGGAGCAGCTTACACAGGTCAATCAAGAACTCCAGGTCGCAGGATTCATTCCTATTTGGTCATGCAGAACACGGGAATACAAGCGACTAAAGTTGGACGAATTGTTCCACGAAGGGGAACAATCGGGCCTCGGGAGAGTACGTCGGTACAACATCCCATATCTTGACACTCAAAACTTGGCAGATGTTTGCATGCTGGATGAAGTGGTCAATCCGCCCTCGAAAATCTTGAGGTTGCTCAAAAAATTCGGGGATAAGGATGGACCCCCAAAAAGGGTATCGAAGGCGGATCGTGATTTCATTGGATGGCTCGGTAGGGCGACGATGATGAATCCGTTGTTCTTCTATTTCAGGATTTTTTCGCCTCCACAAGTGAGTCGTCAACTAACGCATCAATTAATTGAAAACATGTATGCTACGTTTAGAAATGAAATAGATGGAGAACTCATTGAACCGGATAATTTCGTGGAAAAACAAAATCTCTTCGTACTAAGTGACCTGTTGATTACTACACTTGTAAAGTACCTAAAAAGTACCTATGAAAAAGACTACAAGATTGGAAAAGCCTTGGCCCATCTGGTTGAAGGATACCAATCCAACATTCCAGTTAACCCAGAGGACGTCACCAAGATCTTGCCAAAAATCTTTGATGACAAGATACCACTTGAAGAAAACACCGTCTTCGTGATTCTCAAGATTTTCGGCATTTTCCACACCGTTGGAAAAGAAAACGAAAGGCTGAAATTTCGGCATCGCTCTTTCGCCGAATTTTTTGGAATTTGCCATACATCCGGAGTTTCCGTCGATCCCCGGAAATGCAAAGAGATGGCGGCGAACAACAAATCAATTTGGGGTTGGCGGCGTTATGATGAAGCTTCAATTGAGGAGCTTAAGGATCCAATGTTTCAGCGGACAGGTGGTTTTGCCTTGTCGATTGGGCGGTTCACCGGTCTTGGCACCTATCAAGATAAGATGAAAGAGATACATCAAGGCATCATTGATAAATCATTCAACTCCAGTGATACCAGATCCATTCGTTCCAACAAACGAAGGAAAAACAACCGATTCTCTACAGAGCAGCAAGACACCTTGAAAAGAGGCCTCAACACCAAACATCCAATCATCCTCAAAGGTTGGCCCGGAACGGGGAAAACGTTCACGGGAACTCACTTCTTGATTTCACGCCTCGTGAATCGATTCATTAAGTCTGGGAGGACCCTCTATCTGCCTGAAACGGAGCCTAAAGGCTTGATTGTTACATTGAATCCGGAACTCAGCCGGTTCCTCAAATCGCCTCAGGAACTTGATGTCTACAAGAAAGGACCGTGGACCAATTTACTCCACGATAATCCCGACCTTACTGTGAGATGGGAGCACCTTCGGCAATCCATCGATGTTTATTCAATGGTAGAAATCATCCGCAAACTTGACGCAGGTGATGGAAATAGTCGCCTTAACATCGTGGACTTGAAAGATGTTTACGAGAAATACTGGCAAGGTATATATTTAACAAAGAAAAAATTCCTTGAACAAAAAAATCACCGTTCCTACTCATGGAAGGAAGCAGCCTCAGATTTGCAGAACCGATTTTATGATGAATTTGGATTTTTCAGTGAAGAGTGCCCCGAAGTTAACGACGAATTTGCTTCAGCCCGAGACATGTGGCATTCCGTTGTTAAGACCCACCTTGGGGACGAAAGTAACACTCACACCATCCAGTCTGCCTGCATTAAACTCATCCATCGGTTTATACAATCGTTCGATTTGTACGGAACCCCCGAGGTTGAGGTTACGACTCGGCTTTCCGAACATGATACACGAACCGAAATTGAACGCCAAGAAGCATTTCGGAACAACGAATATCTGGAACGGTTTTCTGTAGCCCTTGTCGATGAAGTCCAAGACTTGCCCGTTGCGGCTTGCGTCCTCATAGCCATGATTGTTACTCGAGATGAAAACGTCTCGGCGGATCATGTCATGTTTGCAGGGGATGAAAATCAAGTTATCAATCAGTCTGACTTTAGTTGGAGTTCCTTCTACAATGGGCATAAGCGCCTAACCAATAATCTTGCAAAATTTTACAAAAAGAGTTTGAATTACAATTCTTATCTTGTATCATCCGCAGCGAAAACACTTGGAGATGAGCCTGTCGAAAACTTCGTGGACAACTATCGTAACTTGCCGAGTATTGTGGACACATGGAAGCGAGCAGGTTCTTGGAACATAGACAAACAGTCACCCGTTCCGGATTTGGAAGGCATTGAGGATTGTGAGAGTGTGTTGTCTGTTGACGACCCGAATGCTGTAAAATTCGTATACATCAACGACCCTAAGAATACATCTTCCAAAGCCTCTACTTCGTTACAGATCACGGCCGTCAAAGAATTGGTCGAGTTTGTGTCCAAACGGAGCGGTATCTCTCTAATCTCAATGTCTGATATTGTTGACAAATTCAAGGAAAAAGAAGATAATAACAAGACCAGTTTGTTCGCCCAAACTGAACTCTTTACGCCAAACACCATCAAAGGCTTGGAGAGAGATACTGTCATTTTGCTAGGTACGCTGGCATACAATCGCTCATTATCCCCGCAAGAGTTGGAATCCGAACGGATGAAGCTCATTGTGGGCATGTCTCGTGGGAAGAAAAAACTCATTGTGTTCACGCCATTTTCGAGGAAGGGCAGCACACTCAACTTCGCCCAGACCAAGGAATTAACGGGTCATCAATACCATCTCGACCATTTCGTTACTGACCACAATCAAATTCTTGAAATATCCTCAAATCAAAACATCAAGGATGAGCTTGAACTCCTGCTGCCAAGAGACGATCGACTTGCTTCCTTCGTGGCTTTGGAGGAATTGATGCAAGCCAACGCCTACCGTTCCGATCAAATCGCTGCAACCCGTAAACGAGTGGTCGCCATCTTGGAGCAAGACTTGCGACCAAAAAATGTTACAAGTTTTGAAAACGAAAGTCTTTTTACGCACTATGCAGAGCATGAATTGAAATTTAATTACCGCAAGAACCATGAAATCCCGGTCGAAGTCAAAATCTTCTTTTTGGACATTGACATTCCGTTGATAGAGCGTATCCATAAATCTAATTTCAAATCCACCGATAGCACCATCTCAGGTTTATTATTGAAATACAAAACGGATCACCTTCTGCCATCAGAATCGAAAAACCATCTGCAGATGATACAATCTCGGCACCAGCTCTACACGGACTTTGACCAATTCATCTCAAGACTGGAAAACAATTCTAAACGGCCACGGCCAATATATGACGAGGGCGAGGTTAAAAGAACCATCTCAAGGTTTGAGCAAAACCTCGTTGACGGGCTAAACGAAACAAGGGAACTGATGGACTTTTACGAATATCCTTGGAACGAAGACATCAAAAATGACCCAAAACTCGCTTTGTTGACCTATTTGTCAAGGGATCACGAGGACATTAGTCGCCAGCTTGAGGGCATGAGTGGCCCATTGAATGATGTACAATTTGAAACCTTGGAATCTCTCTCGTTCGAAATTTCCTCAACTCCTTTTCGAACCTTCCAGACCTTCAAACAACTATGCGATGATCTTGAGGTTGAGACGTCATCCAGCGTGACGTTAGAATCGTTTACCGGTTGCATCGAAACGTTGCTTGTGTGGTTGCATAATACGTACAAGAACGTGACAAAGCAACTCGAGGAAGAGATTCTCCGGGCCAAGTCGGAGGTCGAAGAGGCTGAAGAGAATGCTAGGATGGCTAAGGCTCTTGAAGAGGAGGCGGCCCAGGAAGCGGCTAATGCTCGAGAGGAGGCTGACAAACTGTCCAAGGAAGCCACAAATGCCAGAGGGGAGGCTGAAAAGCAGTCCAAAGAAGCTATCGCCGCCGTTGCTGAAGAGAAGGCGCCCAAACAAGCCGAGGCAAAAAAATCTGCCAAGAGTATGGCTGATAAAACGGCCAGGGTTGCCGATAAAGCTAGAGAGAAGGTTGGGGAGAAGCAAAAACTTCTTGCTCGCCAGCATATAGGTTTCCTGGATGCTTTTGACCAGTTCCTCCACGAATTTCCCGTGCAACACCTTGACCTGTTATCTCAAACATCAGTCTTGGTTCTTATCCGGGAATTGATGGCCTCCACGGCCCGGCAAGGCGTGGATTTGAAGGAAGATCGTCTTCTCCAAACCTCTCTAGCAAGATTGTTAAACATATATTTTTCAAAACATCGATGGCTGAAAGGGAAGCCACATCCCGACCATCGCCTCAAAGGTGGAATTGTGCCAATGCAACTCCGAACGTTTCAGGAGATTTACAAAGTTCTTGATTCTACAACCATTGCAAATCTAAACTTTGACAGTCTTCCCTTTGCGTTCAGACAACACGATCTTCGAGCGAAATGGGAAGAGAACCAAAGCGATAAGTTGCTTGTAACATACAAAAATTTCTTTGAAGACGTGACCAATGGATACCTTGCGATGGCTCGAATATTCAATCCGCGTGATTGGAAATGGATTAATCAACGCTTAGAAAACGACGCAACCGGCGTGCTTGAAGACGGTGTGGAAAATTTTCTTCTCATGCTTTCATCAAACATGACCAAATGGCAAAACCCAAACCATGTTCGGGAAGTGGCTACAAACATCGTACGAATTCTCCTCACATACCGTGCAGAGCATTATATTCTGCCAAAGACACAGTCAACGAACGCCCCGATTCACCAACGGTTCCAAGGTTTGCTTGAAAGCCTCATGACAAGCAATCTCGTTGATGCTGAGAAGTTGGTATCGAGTATACTTCAACAAATTGAAGATGAGGTCCTTCGTTCGGAAACCGATCGATTTGGGATCATTTCGATTCAAAACAAGATATTGTACGGTTGGGCATCGTTGATATACCTCCGTGACCATAAACTGCATACTTTCAACGCTGGCTCGCTTGATAGAATGAGGGCGTTGAATCATCGGTATCCTATTTTGAATCTTCCATCCGATGATGTATTGGATTTGCACATGAAAGATCTAATGTCACAGCATTCCTCTTCATTGGCCTCAATTCCAACGCTGTCTTCAGAATTCTGGAAAATCATGAGCGACAACGAGTACCTCAACAAGAATTGGTTCTCGAGGATTCGGATTTTGGATTACACTCGTCCGAGCGACCGTCCTGTCTACCTCTTGACCGACAAAGATGCCGCCATGGTTGAGAAGAATTCATTGCCGTATGTGACGTGGTCCATGTATCACGAAACACTGGGTACTTTTGAACAAACCAATCAAATCCTCCTTAACTCGAGCAAACAATGCGAGGTCTCAGACATAAAGTTCATTTTGAGTGTTGAAACTTATCACGCATCCATTGTCCCGTTGCTCAAGGCTATCATGAAACGCGTTCATCAAATGACCAAAGAAGGACCTAATCGAACGGTTGCAATGGGCGTCAGCACGATATGCAACAAGGTTCGTGAATATGCGGCATACAAAGATTGGACTGATGAACAGACCGGCCGCAAACATCGTACTGTGCCCTGGGCATTTGAGGCCGTTTTTGAAATTGAAAGGGCCAAACAAGATCCAGAGATGGTGAAAAAATTCAATGAAGCCTACAAACGGTTGGAGGCAGAAAATCCAGTTACAACGTCAAAAGAGATTACTCCTGAACAAAAATCTCAACAAGCTGCCTTGAAGGCGCAAGCATACGAAGTGATTCACGAAGACATCGTCGACCATGTTGTAGCCAAGCAATGGAACAAAGCCGTCGCGAAGTTCCTTCGGCATTACTTCCACTTCCATCTATCGGAGGGCGATACAACCTTGTCTTATTCGAGAAATGGCGATAAAATTGAAGGATTGCGGAACTGGGTGAGTTGAGTGTCGTATGTAACGGTAGCCATTGTAAATGAACTTGAGGTGACCTTACAACCAGATCAAAAGAAATCTGTGCAATGGGAATACAGATTTGAATGGGGGCGATTTCAGTGGATTCCAGAATTGATTTACAGAAGTTCTGAGTCATGGTTGCCATTCAAAAAAAATGATGCGATTCTATGTGATATTCGCAAGTTAAAAGAGGGAACCGTTGCGGAAATCGCCCTTAAAAACACCTCGAGCAAAACTGAATCAGTCACTCTCCTTCTTCTCCTTCACATCAACGATTATGTTGATCCTGAAAAGCATCCAGAATTCCAAGTCACAGACATAGAAGGCCATTTGGATGATGAATTCAAATTGGTCCGCACTGAACGGATATGGAAAGAGGCATCAGAAATTCAGCAGGAAATACCAGCATACTGGTTGGACAATGCTAACGACAGTTCCCCTGGCGGGATGGCCAACATGGGAGAATTCATTCAGAAGGAAACCTCTGTTTTCGACATCACATCCAGCGATATTGTCATCACGCATCAGAAAACTTACGCCACATTGTACGAGCTTGATCGTTATCTTCAAGCGTTCAAATGTGATTCCTTGAACATCACTTATGTCGGAATTGACACAGGTGAAAACCTCATCTCAGTTTGCAAATTCTTGAACCAATCAACGTTGAAATCGAAGCGAATTAACATACTCTGGACAAAATGGGACCGGCCGTATGCATCATCCGTCGTCGATTTTCTGAACGAATCAGTTCTGAAAACCTTTGATATTGACTATACCTATAACGGTGAGGATGATGTTTACAATTACCCTTCACACAAACGTGCGGATCTCATGATCATGACTTATGTCACACCATGGATCCCCAACTTCTTAGAAGACTTGGCACCCTATTCTCAAATGATTCTGAAGCATAACAGCACGCTTATGGTTGTTAATCCAAAATCAACGGCTGAAATTTCAAGAGACTACCGTAGCATCAAGCGTATTCCCAAACCAGAAGACTGGAAACATCTCTATCTTCATGTAGCCCATAACCAACATCCAAGGCCTGACTATCCGTTGGAAGGATGCAAGTCAACGATGTATAAATTTGAAGGCATGGACAACACACCAGCGGAAAAACTTCCCGGCAAGACTCCTCTCACCGATTTAGAAGGGCAACAAAATTCATACGAATGTTGGCTCAAGAGTTTTGATTCAAGGAAATCGTCTTACGAGCGCCGTCAAACCGATGATCTCTTTGAAGACCTACTCAGGGAGTATGAAACGGAAAACGAAGTGTTCTACGTTGATACGATGGCACCGGGGACGCCGCCCCTCTCATCCCCTGCAAACTTCACCTTGAACGACCTCACAAACCGTCTTTCCATAATTCCACAAGATTCTGTTCGATGGAAATCGATAAATCAACGATTCAAAGATATCCATTCTCCCGTTGAGTTCTTGAAGCACGATAAACGAAGAAGAATTACCTTGTTTGTGAAAAACGCCGACGTCTTGACGAGGAAAGAACAGATTGATTTTTGCCGGGAAGTTCATGATGTCTATCAAAAACTGCGCATTGTTTTTGTTCGAAAAGGCTGGACGATGGAGGACATGAAAGCAAACCGTGGAGATTATCCTCAATCCATATCGGATACAGAGGATTTGAAATTCATCGAGATTGCCAGCGCAAGGGTCATCAATTCATGTTTGGGAAAAAACCATGTCATGGCGCTTAAGGATAGCAAAGTTGTAGAGGCCTTGAGCGAGAATTGTGAATTTTCAGTCTACCAAGTCGTTCAAGGTGAAGAATTGATTTATCAGGTTGATTGTTTTTCAATTGATTTTCTACGTTCTGTCGTGAACAAGGTTCACCTGCGGGAGGGTAATATGTCAAATATAACTCTCAGGGTAAATCAACAAGACCACAAGGTCATTTTCAAAAAAATCGATTGGGAGCGGTTTCGCAATGAAGGCCAATCTCCTTAAGAGCCAAATCCAACACCAAACATGGCGCTGCACCTGTATTCTCCATAATATGGGTATAGATTATTGATTTGGTTAATGATGTAAAAAGAGAAGAAGTGGACGTACCGAGCCAACAAACTTTTCCGAAATGCTGCATTGCAAGTTTGTGGCTGCACGGTCCACTCCGTTGGAATTGATGAAGTGCAAAGGAGTGAACGTGCCGAGCCAACGACCGAGATGATTGACAACAATACGGTCGTGGCGCACGTCCAACTGCCTTGTTATGAACCGTCTCTGGTGGACGTGCTGAGCCAACAAACTTTACCGAAATGCTGCATTGCAAGTTTGTGGCAGCACGGTCCACTCCGTTAATGATGCTCAAAAACAGGAGGAGTGGACGTGCCGAGCCAACGACCGAGATGATTGACAACAATACGGTCGTGGCGCACGTCCAACAGCCTTGTTTTGACTTGCCTCTTGTGGACGTGCCGAGCCAACAAACTTTACCGAAATGCTGCATTGCAAGTTTGTGGCAGCACGGTCCACTCCGTTAATGATGCTCAAAAACAGGAGGAGTGGACGTGCCGAGATTTGAACTCGGGGCCTCTACCATGCCAAGGTAGCGATCTTCCAACTGATCTACACGCCCATGTGGGTGCTTTCGCAACCCGCCGACTCGCCTCCCCGCCATAAGGATTCCCGACTTTCATCCCGCCGCAAGCCGCCACCCCTCCCTGGGGTTCGAGTGCGTGAAGCCTCATGAAGGGACATCGTTTCGCCAACCCATGGGCGAGCGCCAACCGGGTCCTTTGGCCGATACGCCCGTCCCAACAGCACCCCCCGAAATTCCCGAAGACGTGGTGGACGCCGTCCTCAACGCCCTCTCTGGTCACGTCGAAGCGGTGTTTTTGCCGTGGATTGCCGACCGGTTCACGGTGGCTTGGCTGGACGTGAACGACGACCGGTTGGGCATGACGCGTTTCGAGGAGGGCAGCAACGAATTGATTCGTCGCCGAACGCTGCGCCTCGACCCCGGCGCGGTCACCATCGGTCTGCATCCTGCTCTTCTGGAAGACGAAGCCCTCTACCGCCACACCTTTGCTCACGAATTGTTCCACGCCGCCGGACTGATGTTGCACTCGGAACTCCACGACCGGTTGACCAACGAGGTGGCACCGTCTCCGGCGATGAAGGATTCACCGTTGTTGCAGAAAATGCGCTCGGCGGTGTTGGACACCCTGAAGGTGCAGGAGTGGACGTGCAAGGTTTGCGGATATACGTGGAAACGGACCACGGTGCGGCGTCCAACGCGCTGTTTGAAGTGTGCGCGGCCTTGGTGAGCAAAGCATACACTTCATGTAGGCTCATCCTCGCCCAAGGGTTGGACGTATAGTGTAGTTGGATATCACTCTAGCCTTCTAAGCTGGAAACCCGGGTTCGAATCCTGGTACGTCCGTTTGCGTCGCATGGCTTGTATTCCAACGGGGGAAAGCCCTCAAGCAGGAGGTGACAATGCACGAGGTAGAATGGTTCCCAAGTCCTTGGGCTTCTGTTCAATCTTATTCGGTTTTAACCTCAGCCCCGGGTTTGAATTTTTTGAGAGCGGGTGGCAGCCTTCTCCGCCCGACGAGGATTGATGTTCTTTCACATACCAATTCGATGAATCGACAAGAATCCGCTGGCAAAGTTGCCAGTGGCTTTCGAATCACCCGCCAATAGTCGCATTTAAACCAACGAAGAGAAAGATATGATATGTGTCGAAAACACAACCAGCGCAAAAAACGTCAAGCCAGCCTCGCCAAAACAATGTGCAAGCACCCAAAATCTCGCCGAGGCTATGCCTTCAGGTACGATGCAATTTACTGCAAACGATGCGGTCGGTGGCTCGAGCCGGCTTGCTCAGATCCAAATTGCGAGTGGGAATGCACAACACGGCCCAAGTATTACTTTCATCCCGATGTGGGCAACGAGTGGATGCTCACTCGTGACTTGCGCGAGGCCTTTGGTGGGCGATGATTCCTTTTCTCCCGCTCACTTGCCGATGCGCTGGGCCAAGAGGAACCCACCGGCCAAGGCACCGCCGAAGACACCCATTTCCACGACGGTGTCGAACAGGTTCTGAGCCTCGCCGATGACCAACTCCTTCTGGCCGAGCAAGCCGTTGGTCAGGCCGTGCCAGTCAATGATGAGCAAGTTGCGGGATTCAAAGTATTTCAGAAGCAGGAACTGGAGGATCAGCAGGTTCCGTACGGCTTTTGAGGCCACTCGAACGACCAAGCCAACGACGAGACCGACAATGAATCCTTGAACGATGTTTTCAGCAAGCAGGGCCGTGAGGTCCATGCACTCTTGTTTGAATATCCGGTGTATAAGTTGAGGTGGTCATTCGGATTGCTGAAGGCGACAAGCGTAGACGATGCTCTCATATAGGGAAGGCAGGTGGGAGGCCTGTTCACCATGAAGCGAGGTTCACGTGCTTGGAAAAAAACCGGCAACCAACGTTGGAAGTGGCGCAAGAAGAAATTGCGACGCC
>Ga0255765_1001958_pt1 | contig 24396 bp, 32 predicted proteins | sample 041ome_8_FD_179965 | JGI IMG/M metagenome (GOLD analysis project Ga0255765, IMG submission 179965) | Coastal salt marsh microbial communities from the Groves Creek Marsh, Skidaway Island, Georgia - 041407BS metaG (version 2) | ecosystem: Environmental > Aquatic > Marine > Intertidal zone > Salt...
CGCTGCGGTTGGCCAAGTATATATACCACCATTTAAATGATCTGAACCATCCCAAATAGTAGTCGTACCATTAATATCGGCACCTGTATGACCGAACTTGTTGATATGAGAATATCCATCTACTTGCCCCGCAGCAATTGGAATATTAGACGCCGAACCAAATGTGTTGATAATATTGCCGTCTTTATCTGCCAGCATAAACGCTTCAAATAAAGTTTTATTACCTTGTAAATATGCTTGTGTTAGTTTGTTCCAAATAGCCATCTGTTAAATCCTCGCGTCAAAATAGTTTTTAGATAGTTCAGACCAAGGACCGTTTGTGTTGGAATCAGTATAAATTTTTCCTCCTGCGGCTGGTTGAACCCTACGACACTTTACATATGTTTCTTGTGTATTGCCGCCTGGAGGTGTGAAAGATCTGATACCATTTGTAACAGTCCCGTTAGCTCGGTAATATTGGTCAGTAGGGCCAACTTCAGGATCATCTTGAACCTTTGCATTCGCGTTTGCTAGCGTGCCTAAAGTAGGAGCGTTATCGTATTGCCAAATCGCAGTAGGTGTTCCACTTACTAAAACTGTTGGTGATCCTGGTACGTCAACCCATGCCATTATTTCTGCCATCCTTTAATATATTTGTCTGAAAAGTTTGCGTTGCTAAATCCAAGTCTATCAACAAGCTTAACTGCATTTTTACCCATATGGTCAATAGCAACAAAGCCTTCTGATCCAGTTACCTGATACCCGTCTTTAGTTCGTAAAAATGTTCCAACCTTTTTAGCTTTATCAAGTTTTGCTATTAAAACATGTTTTACTTCAATCATCATGTTATATAGTTCAAACATGGCAACGAGCTGAGACTCAGGTGTTCTATTAAAATAATCTAATGTAGAGCCCTTTTTAGCTCTTTGAGCTGTTTTACCTTTATCAGTTTTACGCTTAGCCGCTTCGTTTTCATAATAATCATCAATGTATTTAACTAAATCTTTCACAAACGATTTAGGGTTTCTGATTGGTTCGCCAACTCTAATTTTTGAATTGATAAATGTTTTTGTTCTCATCAGCGTTTCTTCGTTATCTGATATTCCATTTAACGTTGTCGCTTTAATAGTATTGAATTTCTTACCTATGTTAGAAACTAATTTAGTAACCTTGGCAGTTTCAGCTGCAGTCATATTAGCAGATCCTGAAACATCTTTATAGATAGCATCAACTGACCAGACTGATTTTATCGTCTTAAGGCCTGATGCAATCTCCTCTCCAAAACTTGCAGACATTTCTTCAAAACTTGATCCTCGGTATGTTGTATGCCATACCACTCCGATCTTGGATCCGAGTATTTCCTTGCCGAGCTTTGATGCTGCAGGTACCGCGTATACAATCGTATTAGGGTGGAAAGTAACATGCGGTTCACCGTCAAAGTCCACCATTTTGAGATCTTCTTTAGCATATAGAAAGTCACCTTGTACAACGCCCGTGATACCAAGCTTAGGTAGCTCAGCCAGGGCAAGTTTCAATTTTGTATTCAAATCGCCTTTGGTGTCGGCGTCAACATCTGCGTTTGTTTTATAAACCTTTGGATTCTTATTAAAAATACCCTTTTTTGCAACAAAGAATTTACCATCGGATGGGTCAATTCCTGCAAATACCGCAGGGGCTCCATCCCATTTAACTGTTACATTAACCTTTGATTTTGAACTGCCGCTAAGCATTGTTCTTAAGGCTCTGATAAAGTTAATTGCGTCTCGAGTTCCTTTAACACCTGCATTAAGAATATTATCCTCAATGTGTTCCATGTGTGTATTTTTATCTTCAGTTATAAATTTTTTAAAACTAATCATTTCCAAGGGTCTCCGGAAAATTTAATTGTTGAGGCTAACTTTTGGGATTCGTATTTAGCACGCATTTTCATAATACGTTTTCCGCCAGCCATAATGCCAACACTATCATTTCCAACCTTAACTAATTTAACGTCACCTAGGACTAATTGTGATAGTTTACTATTTGATAATGGATCTTCAACCTTAGCACCTTGGCGCATACCAGTAATTTTAATATATCTAGGGTATTGAGCAGTTGCATCCATCCAATCATTAATGATATAATCAATAAGATTTTTTTCACTCATACCATTTAATTTTTTAAATAAATCGTCTCTAATTTTATTAAGTACCGCCGTGCCTAAATAATCAGCAGCTTTACCAATTCCGTCGTCAGCACGTATTTCTATTTTACGTTTACTTGCCGCAGCGCTTAAATTAGGATATTGCTTTAAAAGAGTGTCAATAGCGTCTTGAGCAAAGTTTGGCATTTTACCAACTGCTTTTTCGATAGTTCCTAGACCAGGATTCTTAAATCCAATATCACCTTGTGTCTTTGTTGACTTTGCTGATAAACCTAAAAATTTATCATCACTAAATTGAACCAAAATATCGGTTGGATTCTTACGACTGTCTACAGCTTTACCAACAGCTTTTGCTAAGACACCAGGTCTAGCAGTCCACCAAACTTCTTTGATTTTACCACTGTATCCATGCTTTTTTGACCAAGAAATTACTTCCTTGGCCATTGCCTCAGCTTTTCCCGTTTGTGATTTAAACTCATCACCACTAACTTTAGTCTGCTTTAATTTGAGTTGAGCTTTTGCGCTCTTTGAATCATTAAATTTTCTCCAATTATCAGATAAAAAATATCCTAATTGAATTTCATTAATATCAGCAGAATCCGTATTGGCCATTTCAGTGATATATCCCTTAAAGCTAAACACAACAAAACCTCTTTTATGTTTTTCTTTTATTTATATTAAGTGATACCACCAGCTCCAAACAGTGATTTTTTAGTGCCGTTAAATGCTCCCTTATCAAATACGGGGCTGTCGTCGTTAAAATTTACACTAGGCCGAGGAACAGTATTAGCCGCTGATTGCGACTGACTTACATTACGCTGGGCACCATCCTCAAGATCATATAACTGCATTTTAGCTCTATCAATACCAACAACAAATCGACGATAATAACTCAAGTCACCCCAACGGTTTTTAAGTTGTTTAATCATTAGTTGGCCAAGACTATCTAATTCTTCTGTTGTAATTAAACCCAAAATGCAGTCAGCAGTATGGGTAATTCCCATACTTTCAGAAGTATTAGTGAGATCCACATCAGAGTTCCCATAACCATCACGATTAAACTGAGAGCTAGTAATAACAGCACAATTGTATTCCATCGCAAGACCACGTACCTCCTCTGCTATTGATTTTACGAGTGTATATGAGTTAGCCGCAGCCGCACCTTTTACACGAGCTGAAGCACAGATATTAAGATAGTCAATCATAATGATATCTGGTTTAAAGTTTTTCTTCATACGAAGTTCGGTAAGCAGATGTCTAAAGTGACCGACATGGGCAGAACCGGTTGGATACTCTTTCACTACAAGTTTGCCCGTTGATTTACCTTTGATACGAGACATACGCTTATCGTAAACATCTCTTGGCATTTCAGATACCTCGTCAATCGTAACATCAAGAAGATTAGCATCAATACGTTCAGAGATGCGCTCTTCGGCCATTTCCATTGTAATATACAAAACGTTATTACCCGCCATCATCGCGTTTGCCGCGGCATGACATTTAACTAACGATTTACCACCACCAGTCGTGGCCAATAAAACTGTCATAGATTTACGAGGCAAACCACCTTTGGTAATTTTATTGAGTAGTTCAAGGTCAAAGGGAATGCGCTCTTCTTTTTTATGATAAAAATCATATCGGTCCTGATAGTCTTCTAAGAAATCATGACCAACATGAGTATCAAAACTAATAGCCAAAGAGTCTTGTAATAGAGCAGGAAGTGCGTCTTTACCAAGTTCTTTATCAGAACCATCAACTACGAGAATAGCTTTACGAATGGCATTAACTAAATCTCGGTCTTGGCAAAACTTTTCTGTTTCTTGGATAAGCCAATCTTGGTCTGTATCAGTATCGCGCTTAAGACTGTCAACAGCATTCATAACATCTTTGTACGATGTTTCATTTAAATCTGTACGCTTTTCCAATGTAATTTTAAGCGCTTCAATAGAAGGAGGCGTTTTGTATTCCTCAACGTGTTCAGAATATGTATTAAAAACTTTTTTAAGATTGTTGTCGTCAAAGTAATCTTCTTTAACATAGGGATATACTTTGCGAAAATAATCTTCGTTAAAAACTAAATTAGAGATTACGGTGTTTTCTATCATGTGTTATTTCCAATTTTAAGGTGAACTATGGCGACTAAATATAGCCGCCATAGATTTATAATATATCACTTAGCTGAATTTGTCAACAGATTTATTCTGCATCATCGCCGACAACTTCGTCGACTTCCTCAACTGATGGCTCATCAGATCTCATAATACTACCTGATGCGCCAATTGCGAACGAGTTTTTGATATACTGACTGAAGTCTGTTTTTTCAAACATCATTAGCCAAAACTCTTTATTATCGTTAACTTCTTTAGCACGCATCAGTTTTTCAGAAATAACCTCACCGGTTTCTGGATTAACTGCTTCATACCAACCAACTTTTGGTTTACGAAGATAACCGCCTTTTTCAGCAACATCCATAAGACCGGACCATTTAACGATACCACCCTCATAGCTTACACTGATTGGAATTTTAGATTTCTCTCGTACATGACGAGATTTCTCAATATTAATAACAAAGTGATAACCTTGAATTTCAGTACCAACCTTGTCTTGTTGACGTCCAACAATCCAAATAGTATCAGCTGAATAGTAAATACCTGTACCACCAGACACAACATCTTTAGGAAACAAACCAATCTCTTTATAGGTATGGTTAACCGCAATAAGTGGAATGTCTTTAAGATTAAGATGTGGTGTTACAATACGGAACAGAGACTTAAGAGCTTTAGCCCTTGACATATCTGCTACTGATTTACCATCAAGTGCATCATCGACCTCTTTCTTAGATGCAAGGTTACCAACAGAATCAATTACGATGATTACTTTTTCACCCTTTTCGACTTTATCAAGCTGTTGAGAAATATCAAACTTAAGTTCTTCAACGTTAGTAATTGGTGTATGGACAGTTCGTTCCATATCAATTCCAAAGCTTTCAAAATAAGCTTGAGGTGTACCAAATTCTGCATCATAAAATAGTAATACAGCATCTGGGTTTCGTTGCATATAAGCACCAGCCATCAACAAAGCAAATGCTGATTTAAAGTGCTTAGATGGACCAGCTAGTACAAGGAGACCTGGCGTTAACCCACCATCAATTCGACCTGATAACGCAACGTTTACCATTGGCACTTGGGTAGGTGCCATGTCTTTTTTACCATAAACTTTGGAATCCATAATAGGAGCCGTCAGTTTAATGGTAGAATTCTTCACAAGTTTGTCTAAAAGACTCATATTATTTTCCCTCTACAATCGTCGATAGTTTAGCTTTATAGGCTTCAATTTTCCCGACTCTATCGGGCCAAAAGATAGTTGATTTATCTGCATTCTTACATAGATTATCTAAGAACGGAGTAATTGACTTGAAGAGCAACTCTAGCCTATATTCTAAATCATCAGCTTTAACTTTAGCATCATTAAGTTGGTCCTCAAGTGATTGCTTTTCGTTACTGACTTGTTGAATAGTTTCTTTGGCTTCAGCTTCTTTTTCCTGAAGTTCTTCATCAATAAAGCTGAAGCCAAAGTCAAAGTCTAGAACCTCTTCATAGACTTTGTTAGCCATTCGCTAGCTCCTTAAAGATTGAGAGATCATCGTCATCATCCATAGATACACTAGGTGCTGAAGCTGGCATAGCCTCTTTTAGTGTTGGTTGTGGTGCTGACGATTGTGAGTTACCCATGTTGCTTAGATCCAAATCATCATCTGCATCCATAGCAGTGGATGGTGTGGATGGTTCTTCGTCAAGCGCAAGAACTCGATAGAGTTTTGTTTTCAACTCAGAATATGACTTGAAGTTCTTTGGATCAATCAACTCTTGCAGTTTATGCTGTTGGTTCCAGATAGTTTCGATTTCTGCATCATCTTCGGCAATAGCTGATGGACTATCAAACTCAGATTTATCATAGTTTGGATAACCTTCAAACTGACGAATTTTCAAACGGAAGTTTGCACCTTCCCAAAAATCGAATGGGTTAACTGGTGTTTCATCCTCAAACTGAGGGTTCATTAGGTCGTTGCATTTATCAAAGATTTTCTTACCAAATTGATACATGAATACTTTACCATCATTTTCAGGATTGGCAGAGTCTTTAATAACAAGGATATTTGCAACGTATTTTAAACGACGCTTTTGCTTACGCGCAAGATCTTTATCCGAATCAAGTCCTGTATTCCATAGTTTGGAATTATATTCAGAAACCGGATCATCTTGGTTGAGTGTTGTAAGCGAGTTTTCGATGTACCACAGACCTGTTGGGCCTTGGAAACCGTGATCCCAAATACGTACGAATGGCATTTCCTCACCTTGTGAAGCAGGTAGGAAACGAATGATAGCAAAACCATTACCCGCTTTATCACGAGTTGGTTTCCACATTTTACCTTCGTTGGGATCTGAATAGCTCTTTTGAGAAACTTTCTCGAGCTGGGCGTTCAACTTGTTCAGTGATGTTGAACGATTCTTTTTAAGTGCGTCAAATGACATAGTCATGTTTGTATCTCCTAATTTTTGCGTTATATAGCATTTGTTTGTATTGCGAAATATTCGTTACACGAGGTAACGGTATATTTATATCAGAAAAACTGTTCGCGAACAATGTTTTTAAACTTTTTTTCGTCATAGTCTAAGAAAGGTCTATACTTTCTTAATAAGGTTATTATATCATAAGCTACGATTTTGTCAACTACTTCTTTATCCCAATAAGGAAAAATATTTGACAACGAAGCTAAGATAGTAATAGTTTCCAAGCTAATTTGTTTTTGTAAGTATAAAGTAATCAACAAAGGATGTTGACCATTAACTGACGTAAAATTAGCTTGGTAGTTATCATCGAGCTTGGCCAAATCAGTTTTAAATATCCTGGTCAAAGAATCCATTTTTCTTTGCCAATCCATATAACGTTCTTCGCCCACAGGCTCGAGGATTTCACGGATCCAGATGTTAGGCTTAACAATCATATTAGCTAACATTAATTTTTCTGGATCGCTTTTTTCAGATAATTTGCCGAAAAAATAAACGTCGTTGCGAGTTCTAAACTTGTCATACGACGCTCTTATTTTTCCACGATATTTTTGATAGTCATACTTTTGATCTGTGAAATGTTTTTTCATAGCAAGGTATTTTACATACCACTGAAAAGACTCTTCGTTAGCATAACTCTGTGATGTCAGGATCATCTTGTATCACCAATTTCATTTTAACAGCTTCGGTACGAACTTTTTCTTTTAAAATAGAAGATTTTTTAACAATATCAGCAACTACTTCAATTTCAAGTTCGTGGATTCTCGCATATTCAACCAAAGCATCTATATAATTAACACCGTTAGCGAGCATATAGGCAATTTCGTGATGTACCTTCTCAGGTGTTCTTGGCGTAATCGCCATTGCTTTTTCATCCATTGAGAGTTTTGATACCTTCCAGCCAGTTTGTAGCTGCTGACTCAGCCCAATGAATGCTTTTGCCTTCGTAGATTTCTTCTTTGATGAATTCTCCGTTGATAAAGAATCTAATTCCGCAACCGTTTTCTGTTCCATAATACTCCGCTTTCAGGCTTTTACCGCCGTTTTCACCCATTAATACATTCATTTTAGACTCCTTTGGCTTTTAACTTCATTGATATAAGAAGAGGCTTTCTTAGAACCACAATTTTTACAATAAAAGACTTTAACTTCGTATTTAAATTTATCGAACATAACAAATGTATTGCCACAAGTAATATTAACTTTTTTGCAACAGCCATTAACCTCAATTGGTTCAGACATTTAAACACTCCCCTTTATTGCATATAATTTATATTATCATCGTAAGTTGTAAATGTCAACTACTTTTTTGCTCTTCTTGAGTTTTATATTGCCATTCATCTGTATGGCCAACAGACCATTTTGGTTCTGTTTCTACCGCATAATTTTGAGTGCAGACTTTAAAGTCTGGTCTTTTTAAATCGGCGGGTGTTAAGGAGCTATCTCTCCAGATAACCCTATTGTTTGGCTGAGCAGCGAATTGACCGTTGTCGAGCCTAATAACATTAAATGATTTGTGCTCAGGGTCGTGTTCGCTAAAGTTGGTGTCAATGATGGAAGAATCGCGGTGACAATTATCAATTGTGAACTCGTATTCTCCTGCATGCATTTTTTTATCTTTACCGAAAAACTCGCATCTGCACAAGATTGGCTTTTGGATAACAGTAATATCATAATCAAAACAATCCCAAAGCTGAAGAACATCGAGTGGAAGATGATCGTCAGGATTGAACTCTTCTTTCCAAACAAAAGCTGATATAGGTAATTTATCATATAATGCTCCATAATCTGTAAGAAGTGTTTCAAAATATAACGCTTTTGATTGAGTTGATTTAACACTAATCCAAATACCAGGAGTTAAGTTACCCCAACTAGGATGCCCAGGTTCTAAATCGTATAGATATTCCATTTTAACATATACGTTTACTGGTGGCAAGGGATGTACTAAAAACGCCATTTAAATCTCCTCAAATAGCACGTTATTTACATATTCATCTTTATCTTTTTCGGATATACCCATTGCTAAAATAGATCTATGAAGATGCGGATTAAGCTTTTGATTTTGACAATACTTATTTAATATTGGTGTAATATTTCTATTTGTTTTAAAAGCGTTTTGCTCTAAGTTGTTTAAATAGTGCTTTACTAAATCAGATGTTACCATAATGAATTGTTCTAATTCTTCTTCGGTATTGATATTCCCAACGGCTATCATATTTTCTGAAAATATTTCTTTTGCCCAGTCTGGTAATTCTCTTGGTTTGTTCCATTCTAAATTTTCAACTGTTTGTTTCATATAATCAGTATATGGATGTGGAAATCCATGTAATGGACTGTAATCCATAAACGAACCAGTAATCTTTTTGGGACCGGCTACAATATCAAAACCAAGAATGGGTAGCTCAACGCTAGGGTCTGGAAATACATTTACATGCATAAGCCAAAGACCTTTACCATTCTCTGGTACGATAGTTTTTAAATGCGCCTTATAAATTTGATCAGAATGCCAAAAAGTATCTGTCCATCCAGGAAAATGCATATCTTCTGTATAAGCTTCATTATCCCAGCGGTCAAACTTTTCTTCAAAACTATTAAAAATAAACTCGGCGTAAGTATTTAACCGATCCCAAAGTGGTGTCATTTGTTTTTACGGGCCCTTCTCTTACGTGACCATTCGCTCATAATTTTAGCTTCTCGGACTAGCTTTGTATATTTTCGTCGTGCTCTAGCACTTTCACTTCTGGCCATTCTCATAGCCTTTGCGTAATCCTTAGTTTCGATTTCTTCGTACGCTGTCATATCCATAACAGTACCTCCTCTAAGTTGCTATAGTTTTATTATATAATATAAATTAAGAAATGTCAACAGACAATTCATCAAATAGCTGAGACGCAAAATCAAAGCAAATTTTAGCCTCTTCAGCCATATCGTCATCAAGAAGTTTTCTAAACTCTTCGATAAGATATTTCGTGTCTCCTTCGAACTCATACATGAGACCATTACCGGGAATTTTCTTTTTAATCATTTGGCCGCCATGTAATTCACCAAAATGTCGTACATACATATGGGCGAGTAAACCATGATTATTATCTGACTCTTGTAACATTGCAATCCGGGAAGCATACTCATTTACAGATGGTGGAAATATACCATCTGGCTCTAAACCAAAAGCTTCCTCAAGCTCTCTAATATCTTCGAAAATACGACGAGCTCTGTGAATTTTATTTAAATGTGGTGGAATAATTGTAGCTTGCTCAAGTACATTATAATTCATATACTGGCATGTTAGGAATTTGTGATAAAGTTTTGGATCAATAGATCCTGAAAGTAATTCCTTCGCGAACTTACGACGTTCCGCGGCTTGGTGATGAGCCCAAGTTAACTCTTTGAGTTTTGACATGCAAAAACCTCTTCATAATTTAATTGATTATAGGTTTATTTATACAAATAAAAAGAGGAGCCGAAGCCCCTCTTTTGTTTAACATGTAGTGTAAATTAGAAGTTAAAAGAAGCTGTAATTTTTGGGCTAAACTCTTCAGAGTCCATGTTATAGTTAACACCTGCCTCTAAGCCTAAACCAGCTACATTAGTTTCATAATTTGCACCAACGTCTTGAGCCATATCGTCCTGGTCACCAGCAACATAAGCAGTTACGCCTGAGATTGTTGTGAATGCCTCAAAACCAAATGTCTCGCTAGCTGATCCATAGGATACTACGCCACCGAGGCCAGCACCTGGGATAATTAAGCCCTGAGTTTCCAAACGAGTACCTGTTACCCATTCGCTTGAATCCAAGTTATAATCAATAGCAGTATCTACAGCAGCTGGACCAAGATCAGTCGCATAACCTAACTGAACATTTTCAAGTTCTGTTACGTCTGCACTAATGTCTGTAAATGCCACGCCTGCTTTAACACCCATAGCTGTTACTTGAATGCTTGTACCCATTGTAGGTTCTTCAATAGTTGAAGTTGCCGCAAGGCTTTCAGTATCTACCCAAAGGTTTCCTTGGTTACCAAAGGAAAAACCAGCAACGTCTGTTGCAGTTCCTAATGCCCATTCGTCGAGCTTAAGGTTATTTGATGTAGAATCTACTGCAAATTCCATGCGGCCAAATGCTGCTCCATTTACTGCGTTTAGGTCAAGTCCGAAAGATGTGGTTGCACCCATTTTATCGTCAGTACCAGTTTTAGCGATTACGGTTTTAATTTCACCTGTAAACCCACCAGAAGTTTCTGGAGTGCCTTCAGCAAAAGCTGCTCCGCCGACGAAAACTAACGCCGTAGTTAATAATAGTTTTTGCATTTGTATATTTTCCTTTTGTGTGATAGTTATAGAAATGTACCACTTTTCTGTTGCTAAGCAAGTGGTCAGCTCCCTGTGTTTATGCTGCTAGAGCAAAACCAGATGGTGCGAAGTTATCGTTTGCACTTATTTGTTTTGGCTGAATAACGTAGGCCAACACGGTGAACTCCACTCAACTATTCCGTCCGTCGATCCTCTGTCAGCCCCATCATAAGCACACTGGTTGGACCTGATCCCAACTTCAGTCTTTCGACTTACCGAGTGTGTTTCAACTCTGCCTTTCCCCTTTCAGGCAGTGTGCTTATGGTGGAGCTGCCGGGTACCGCCCCCGGGTCCGATCCGTTTTTATCTTGTTTCAACGTTCACTAGATATATATAATACTTATTTGAAGCATGTCAATATTTTATTAAAATAGAGTATTTTGTGTAACCATTTTGTCACGGTATTTAATATTAGGTTGAACTCTAATACCGACCTTTGATTGTACCATTCCATTAGCAGTTTTAATAGGCAAAGCCTTATTGTTCAGCTTTATGTGTTGTGGAAATAATCTGCTAAGTTCATTAGAAGCATGTTCAATTAGCTCAGCATCTCTAATATCAGACATACCACCGGCATGACCAGGTTTCATAGTTTTAACCATCCATTTAGAAATGTTAGCAACATCATAGCCTGCATCAATTGTCGATAGAAACGCAACGATATCTTCTGAGTATGGTAATAGATTATAGCGTAATGTATCGGCGTCAAGTGTTTTAAGATTTAAAAATGAATTTGTAAATGCCCAAGAGTTTAAGTTATAAGGCCAAGCAGTTTTTCCTTTTGGAAATATCTGAGGACGTAAAACCGCATAAGGATATGTGTCAATTAAATCAGAACAATATTCCATGCATTCATAAAACTCTTGCTCGTTTGCACGTTCTTTATGGACCTTAATAATATCTTTTTCTTCATCGAGATAAGCACAATGGAGAGAACAGTCGTCGTCAACCATCCATATCTTTTCGTTTGCAAACTCTCTGCAGATCGCATCTCTTTTATCGCTAATGCCCTTGAGATTATCAAAGGCAAGAACGTTATATTTGTCTTCGTATTTTTTGTACTTTTCATACTGCTCACCCGACCGTACTACAATGTAAACATTCTTTGAGTACGAATCGGGGATCATTTCGAGACTGCGAACCGACTCAGATCTATTGTGACTCGGTATTACTATTTTCATTTTTTCTCCTATTTTAAAAGCGCTTTCGCGTAACGAATTACTTTATGATCAGCGCTTGACAATCTTTTTGTCGAAGCCGTTTCAGCTAATTCTTCACCTACACGAGAAAATGCGTTGATGATTTCAAGGGGAACACGGTCAAGGTATTCACCTGACTCAGATGCCCACATCATTTTTCGCCCAAAAGCCGCAATAGTGCGTTGAGTTACTGTCTGTTCGAAGAATGTCAATTCAATAGCCATTATGCATAATCCTTATAGGTTGTTACTTTTGCGATGTCTTGTACGAGCTGTTTCCCGTATTTGGTAAAAAGGATACCTTGTTCCCAAACGAAATGCTCAACGTCTTGGATGTGATAAAACTTTTCACAACCAGTAATCCAACGAAGTGCATCCCAGTAATCATGAGCACCCCACTTTTGAGCTTGGTAGATTCGTTCTTTAAACTCTTCCACTTTCATAACTTCGATTTTCTGCTCGCGAACAGTATTTTCTTCGAGAACACGGCAATATTCATCCCATGTTTTTTGCTTTTCAGCGGGCGTTGACCGGTTCCAGTCATCCCACCACGCGCCACGAGGACGGTAGCCATAAGTATCCTTATGAAGGTCGGATACACAATCGTCTGAATAAGTAAATTCCATGATATTTCTCCCTTTCATATATACAGTATAAACCGTTTAAACATGTTTGTCAACAGTTAATTTCACTTTTTTGCATAAAAATGCAAATTAAATTCGAGGGTCAAAGTATTCCCATATAGCTGTTACAGTGATAAGAAGAATAAAAAATATTGTACAACCTACAAACGCACCCATTATGCTACCTCCGTTGATGCTAGACGCCAGTCGTGGCTAAATGCTACAAAACCAATTGGAGCAACCACGATGCATTGACCTTCTTCGTCAACGATTACATCGCCAACTGATAAAGAATGCATTTGAGCTAGACGTTCAATGTTTTCCTCAGGACCGATGTTACCAATGTGAAATACTTCGTTTGCAGAAGAAGCTTCAATGTTAGCAACGTGAGTGTAGTATTTGTTTACTACGAAAGCGTCGTACGCCAATCCACCAATTTTGTTACCACTGAAATCCATATCCATATCAATCTTTGCTTTTTTAGCAGGTACTGACTCGAAGCTTTGAGTTTCGTTAATAAGATCAATTTGAGCATCTGTAAGGCGGATTTGGTAGATTGCGTATTTCATAAGAAGGTTCCTTTTTGTTTTACCTTATATAAACAGTCTATACTATTCTGAAGGCAATGTCAATAGCTAATTTCACTTTTTTTGAAATAATTACAAGATTATTTCCTTAAATTCAGCTTCGACTTTAGCATAAGGGTATTGTTTTTTGAGATACATCATTTCTTCTGATGTAGCGTATCCAGAGTACTCTTCTGTTGTATGGAGAACTTTTCCTTGATTAGATGTGACAGTGATTTCATAAAATCTTTTTACCATTTGCATTTTGTATCCTTTCTGTTTATAGAATCAGTATAATCTATTTAAAAAGGAATGTCAACAGTTAATTTGATAAAAAAAAGGCTAGTCGTAATGACCGCCTAACACTGCAACTTTCTGTATTTCTTCGTTGAATATTTCAGCTTCACGTCGTTTCCAAGCTTGCTCAAATCCAACTTCGTAATCACCTAAACACTGTGACTCATTATTCCATAATCTTTTAAAGTAGCTTTCATAATAACCTTCAACTGTTTCGTCAGGCTCACTCTTAGGAATAAGGTGACCTTTGATTATCCAAAAATAACGGTTGGCTTCTTTACGTACAAATGGACTGCACATGGTGGGACCTCCTCTATAAAATAGTATTTATGTCTAGAAGGTCCCGCCGGTTTTTATGTTACCGTTAACAAATCAATAATGAAACATAATGTTATGTAGGATTAATAACATAGTGAATAAGCAGTACAAGAGCAACTGAAGCTCCAAGACCTACCATCATCTTACCAAAGTCTTTAGCAACTAATGGGAATACAGATTTTGTTTTCTTTTTACCAAAGTACGTTGCCATTGCAAGTTCACGGCCTGCGAGCAAACCAACGAATACCCATGTTGTACTCATAGGAATATCGTTGAGTTCTTTAAAGAAGTACAAACACAACCAATAGAATAAGTCAATCAATGTCGCCGATCGTACGTATCGAGTGTTATGCTTTTCCAAAACGATCTTTTGGATTTTACCGCCTTTTTCTCTAAACATAAAGAATAGGCCAGCAACAAACACAACGCTGATAAACACCATTAGGTCTACAGGAATTGCACGTGGTAAGAATACTGCAATGTTAGCAATATCATGCGATAGCCAAGTAAACCATAATCCACCTGTTGCTACCCATTGGGCAATACGCCAAAACCTTTTATTACCTTCAGATACTGGTTGAGTTTCGTCGTACCATTTACCAAAATACTTATGGATAGCAAACCATACTGCATATGCAAATGCGGCTGCTACACCATAGCCCATAATTGATTTCATTAGCATCTTCTCTAATACAAAGGTGCTAGCAAATACTGATAAGACCAAAAACGATGTTGAAACCGGAACACCCATTCGTGTTAATGCTACAAGAATAGCTGGGGCTGCGGCATGATACCATTGTACTTCCTGGAATGGGATCTTATTCAAACGGCCGTAGGATATATCACCGCCATTCATATACCAACCATACCATAGTGTATACAATAAAACCGCAGAAGCTGCGGCCCATAATACTTTAAAGTTAAATCTCTCATTGTTAGATGCCATCCACGTACCGAGAGTCTGTACTGAATCATTGGCAATAACCGCATATGCGGCTAGTAAAAAGCCCACTAAGGACCACATTGTTAGAAGTTCCATTTCTTTCTCCTTTTGCTTGACGGCTTTACCCCGTCGCTCGCATAAAAAAAGACAAAGTATTTACCACCTTGTCTTAAATTATTTATTACAGAAACTTTAAAGTTTTGTGACAGTAATGTAAAACTTACAAAGCTTTATCTAATTCACCGTGGTTACCTTCATGGTTCGGCGGTGTCCATCCTGCCGGCTTGAGCAAATCGGGAAGACCAAACTTGTTAGGACGACCAGGTTTTACACCAGGTTCCTTGGCCATATTAGCTTCATAGATACGATTCCATGCTTCGTTAGCATCGACGTTAAACACATCAAGCGTACCGATAGCAAATACAATCATATCAATTAAACCATCCACAACTTCTTCTGAATCCGAATTATTAATAGCAGATAAAGTTTCGTGGTATTCCTCACCAATCATTAACATGCGAAACATAAGATATTTGCGCATAAGTTCTTTATCATCTTTGTTTTTTTCAAACCATTCTTTAACGCCAAATTTATTGTGCATCATATAAATGTCGTTTACCATATCAGTCATTATCTAATAGTCCTTCATTTTTTATTTGTTGGATTTTGTCTTTAATTGCTAGTCGTTGTTTTTTAGCTTTTTGTATATATTTGTCTGGAGCTCGTTCAGCTTCAAGTGCTTCAACAACAGTATTTTGATACCGCCAAGCTGCTTCAAGCGTATTTAGTCTCGTGTTAGTCATTAGTATCTCCTCATACAAAGAAATCATCAAGTGTGTTAATCTTTTCGCTTTGCCAACCAATGGCGTCAAGTATAGCTTCAAGTGGAGCCATAAATACCTTCTCAAACTGTTTATCATAGTCTATATAATTTGTCAACCCTAATTTTTCAGGTAGCACCTGTGGAAACGAAATTATGTTTTCTTTGATAGGGTTTGGAACTTTTAGGTAAACAAATTTAATTTTGTCACCACCGGCAATAGAATTATATTGACGAGTAAGACCGTTTAATGTAAGATAATGGTTGTACAAAATAGCGCCTCGTACGTGCATAGGACAACCCTTTTTGTACAACTGACCACCGCTACGATCACGATAACGGTCAATGTTATCTGTACCAGAGTTTTTAGCAATGTCTTCCGCGGGCAAAGTCAAAAATTCTGCTTTAAAATCTGCAATAAAATTTTGTGTTGCTTCTTCGCCATCATTCATAATAACAGAAAAAGCTTTCTTAAGTTTTTCACGGCATACTTCTGGTGTAGATGAACGAACTGACTCAAGGCCAGTTACTGAGATTTTAGGATTTTCATAGTGAACACCTTCTGAGTTGAGGGTATTCATGATGTATCGCTTCTTAGCAATAAACACTGATTTATCTGTAATCTTTTCCCGTTTCATTACCATCGCTTGACGATATGCACCCATACGTTTTGCCAGGTCGATGTAGCCATTTTCAAGTACTTGCTCGATTTTAGTTGAGCAAACTTTATCAAGGAATTCTTCGCCTTGTTTACGAGTTATATCTGTTGTACCAAAAGCAACTTTAATAAGAGGACCAAAGTCAACATAAATTGAATCGGTATCAATATAGATGATATAATCTTTATCGTCTGTTTTAAGTACTTTATTAAGGTATTCATTAACAGATTTTTGAGCATACCGAATAGATAGCTGGCCAGATGTAGTAATCGCTTCAGCCATATCGTTAATATAGTACAAGAAGTAGATATTAGCTGTTGCACCATACAACGAATTCATAGCAATTTTAATAGCCATTTGTTGGTTGTGAAGGTTATTTGCCTCACGTTTGAGGTTATCTTTTTCTCGTGGATCAGTCGCGTTTTCCAATGCTTGTTCAACACTAAGCATTTTCTTTTTGATTACAGAACGATTACCATAGTATTCATCAATAATTTCTGGAATAATACCTTTTGTTTTATTAGTAAAACATGCACCGTTAGCACATACAGACATATCAGTTCGCTCTGATTGGAACCGACCATCCAATACCATTTCTTGAGATACATATTCACGTTCTTCTGGCAGGTAAGTTTCAGGTGACATATTATATTGTAGCATGAGGTGTGGATACAGAGAGTTCAAGTCAAATGATACAATCCAAGGATGCATACCAACTTTTGGGTCTTTAACATAACCACCAACAAGCTCACCAGCTCTTTCACCTGGACCACCTTTAATTGGAGGAACACGACCATCATTCATCAGGCGACGATATAATGTTGTTTCCCAAATACCCACAGTACCAAACGCGTCGTTAAAGTTTACGCCACCGCCATAAGCAACCGTCATAACAAGAGATAACAAACCAGTTTCATCTTCAAACTTTTGGATAAGCCATGTATCTTTAAGATTATAATCCAAATATAACTGTGGGTTTTGTTGATACAAATCATTGAGTGTACCATACTCAGAATAATCTAGTTTCTTTTCACCGAGAACTACGTGGGCGATATGGTCAAGTTTCCAAGACTCTTGAGGACCATATTTGTATCCAAACTTTTTGAAACAATCCATATAGTCAACAACAGATATACCACCAATTTGATATGTGTTTTGCATTTTACCAAAAAACTCACGGCCAGATGGACGAAGGTTACGCCAAGGAGATAGATCCCTAGCCCATTCCTCACCAAACAATCTGATCATACGAGTAATAATATATTGAATGTCGAAGTATTCAACGTTCCAACCCGTAACAATATCAGGAAAGTTGTTCATCCAAATTTGTTTAAAGCGACGAAGCAAAGCCTCTTCGCTATCAAATTTCATAAACTGAATGAGGTCTGGATCAAGGTCGAGCAACGTTTGGGATTTATCGTAATCTTTTAAGCCGAGCAAATGATACTCTTCAGATTTAGAAGACTTATAAGCGATAGAAGTAATAGACTTATCTGCTGTATTTACGTCAGGATAACCATCAGCAATGTCCACCTCGATGTCAAACGACACGATATTGATTTTGCTTACATCAAAGTTAATTTGATTTGGATATTGTTTTTGGATAAACGAAGCAACATGGTTTGTTGTACCGGCAATTTCAAATCCGCGAACATCTTTGTATTGCTCAATCCACTCTTTGGCGTGTTTCATTGAGTCCATTTTAACTGGAGCTAGACGATTGCCGGTGGTAAGTGAATGATACTTAGCGTTTTCGTCGTCTGTTCGACAGAACATGGTTGGTTGGTACTTGACCTTGCGCTCAAACCGCCGACCATTCTCATAGCCACGCCAGAGAATTGTATTGCCAAATCGCTCGACAGATGTGTAAAAGTTAGACATGTTTATCCTTTATCATAATATAGTTAATAGTAACACAGGTTAGAAGGAATGTCAACCTTTTTCTTTCCACGAATCCATTTCAGTAATAATGTCGTCACCCTCTTTATCATGTGCGATACCGAGAGCTAGAGCTTGGATATCAGCGATAAGCTCGTTACAGGTCTGCTTATCGTAAGTTTTTTCTGCTTGTTCAGAAAACTCATTACGAAGACGGTGAACCATAATTGCTTTGTCTTTCATAGCATTTATTCTTGTGATAAGATTTTCTATTGAATGTTGCATTCTTTGTCTCCTATGCAGCAATTTCACTAAAGTTTTTAACCTTTGCAAACTTAAGATGAGAAGCAAACTTGTCTCCAAATTGGTCTCCTCTGTGACTGATAACAAAAATATTATCGTCAGCATTTAGATTTTGTAACGTTTCAATTAGATTTTCAACACCAACGCCATCCATTGCGCCGTCAAGTGTTTCGTCAAGTACGAGCAAATTAGTTGATACTGAATTGCGAAGCTTGGCTACCATCCGCCAGGATAGCATAATGGAAAGAGTAATTCTAAGTTTTTCGCCTTCTGAAAATGAAGCATATGAAAATGTATCACGGAAACGAGATTTAATTACTTCATTAAAGTTATCGTCAAGCTGGAAATCAACAAACAAATCAAAAGCAGATAGGTACTTATTGATAAGTTTATTCATAATAGGAATGTATTGACGAATGATTTTAGATTTAATACCACCGTCCTTAAGCATCGTGGATACTACAGTAAGGACTTCTTTTCTATTAAAGAGTTGTGTTTGCTCATTTTCAATAGTATTTAATTGAGATTTAAATTCTTCTAGCTTTGACGTGTCGACAGCTTCAACATCTTTTTCAGCAGTTGTAAGCTCATTTTTAAATCCGACAAGCGCTCCCTTTGAAACTTTAATTTGAGCTCTATGGTCTCCAATTGTAAGGCTGTGCTCTCTAATCTCATCTTCAACTGCTGATATTTCATCAATTCGCGTTTCATAATTTTTTACCTTTTCCAATAATTTTTCAATACCGCCGTCAAGTTCTGTAATCTTTTTACCCTTGTCGGTAATAATAGTATCCTTAAAATCATGCTCTATACCCTGTTTGCATGTCGGACAATTATCATGATTATTATAAAACGAAAGCTCGTCGTGATGGCCACGAAGTTTAAGAGCTAATTCTTGCTTTAATGTTTTTGCTTTATCGAGTTTATCTTTAATTGAAGCCTTATCAGTAATTGTTTCATATTTGGATTCAACAGTGGTTTCAATAGACTCAATAAGAATTTTTTCCTCTTCAATTTTTGTAATATGTTCATTCATTTTAGAACGAATTTTATCAACTTCTTTTTCTTTAATCTTACGAATAGAATTATTATGCTCTTCAGCGCTTTGGATTTTATTCTCAATTAAATCTTTTTGATATGCATTTTCTGAAATGCTTTCTTTATTTGTACTAACTCTGTCTTTTAATAAGTTGTTCATAGTACTAAACACTTGAATATCAAGAAGATCCTCAATCACTTCGCGTCGTTGCCAAGCGGCTAGCTCCATGAATGGAACATATGTAGCGCTTCCTAATACAACGATTTGAGTAAAAGATCTATAATTCAATTTAAGAATGTTTGATTCCAAATATGATTGGTAATCCTTGGAAGCGGCATCGATGTTAATCATTTCACCATTACGCCAGATTTCAAGTATGTTTGGTTTAATACCACGACGAACGAGATAATTATTAGGTCCAATATGAAAAACTATTTCGACTAGTAACTCTTTTTGATTAATCGAATTCACTAGTTGATTTTTATTAACCTTTCTAAATGGCTTGCCATACAGAGCAAAAACAATGGCGTCAAGCAGTGTTGATTTGCCTGCACCATTTGTGCCACTTACCAAAGTGTTTGCGGTATCGTTTAACTGAACGACGGTAAAAGTATTACCGGTAGACAAAATGTTTTTGTATCGTATTTCTTTAAATAATATCTTCATGCAATACTTTGAGCCTCAATATATAATTCGTCAATTAAATCTTTAATATTAGATTTATCAACTTTAGTTTCCATAGAATCAATATAAGCATGAAGAATATCTTTAGTATCCTGTGTTTCATCTAGTATTTCATCTACACCCGTGGATTCAATATTTAGTGCGTCTTCTATAGATTTAACATCAGCCGCGCCAGAGTCGGCTAATTTATTCATAAACAAATCATGTATATATGGATTAGATCTATTTTTAACAATGACTTTAATATATGCGTCTTGAATATTTGTTGTATCCAAATGCGCAATATCCTCAATAGTCATATCAGCATCGTCGTATTCAATCTTATGAAAGATTTGAAATGGGTTTAGTACTCGCTCAAGGTTACGGGTTTCTGTATCAAGTACATGGAAACCTCGCCGACCTTGATAATCAGACCAAGTCATTTCATATGGAGCACCAAGATAATTAATGTTACCATTTTGTGATGGGTGATGGAAATGGCCAGAATAAACTTGCTCAAAAGACTCAAAGAGTTCTTTCTTTGTACCATGTTTACAGAGCTGACCTTTAATCATCTCAAATCCCATAATTTCAAAGTGTCCCATTAGAATATGTGCATTTGATGCTGAAATAGCATTAAAGCATTTTTCACTATTATCTTTAGTAATCCATGGAACCATCATAACATTAGTTGATCCAAATGTCAACTCTTTTGGTTCGTGCTCGTAAATATGAAAATTATCATATTCATTAAGTAACAAATCCATTGAATTGACTTCATTTGTGTTTGTGTAATAAACTGAGTGATTACCAACGACTGCATGATACTCAATACCACGAGCTTGAATTTGGTCAAAGAAAAACTCTTTGGCTCGTTTTAATGAAACATAATTAATAAACTTTCGTCTATCAAAAGTATCGCCTAAGTCGAGAATTGTTTTAATATTGTTATCATCAATATGTTTAAAAAATACTTCTCTAAAGAACTTTTCTTGATGATCCAAAAATATCTTTGAGTCACCTCGTACACCGAGATGCATATCAGTAATAATAGCTATTTTCATTATTTCTTTTTCTCTTTATCTCGCGCCAACTTGTCTTCGTAATCCTGTACAAAACTATTCATATAGTCTGCAGATGTGTTTAAATATAGATTCACATCTTCGCCTGTGTATGTACCACCGGTAGCTAACATGCTTTGTGAAGATTTAAATCTGATGTACATCTGTCTTTTTTCTTTATGAATACGACGAAGAAATGCGTACCAAATAATTTGAGTAAAATAAGCAAATGGATTTTGAGATTTTTCAGGATTAAAATTTCTGATATATAAAAGACAATTTTCAATACCATCTGAAATCATATCTTCCTTATAAGTATATCCACTGAAGTTTGGTTTGGTTGCCAACCGCGTGGCAATTTGATAAATGCATGTACCGATATAGTCTGGAACTCGTGGTAACTCGTCACCAGCTTCTTCAGCCTCAGCACAATCTTTTTTGTATTGAATTAGAGCATCGAGGAAATCTCGATTGTTTACATAGTTACGTTTAGCGCGTCGGGCCATGGCAACCTCCTATTGTTGATTTATTTTAATAGTATACTATATTATATAGAATGTCAACTAATTTTTTTTTATTACTTTTGAAAAAAAACCCTTGACATCTCCAGAAAGCGTGTTATAATAGTCTTATCTACTATAAAATAATAGTTAAATATCAACTGTGTATATCTTGAATGGAAACATCTGCTCACCGTAGATTTCTATCCTTTTCCTAAAATGGTTTAAGGTGTAATTTGTAAAACTACCCTTGGATAAATCATCTGTAATGTCATATAGAGTTGCGGAGTCCGCGTCGTTACCCTTCCTAAGGGTACGACCGATAGATTGAAGAACTTTAATTTCTGATTTAGATCCAGACGCAAAGATAACATTATCAAGCTTTTTCAAATTAACTCCGGTTGAAAACACACCATAAGATGCGAGGATGTCATGTTGCTTAATAGGATCTTCTTCAATCAAATGGCGAATACGTTCACGCTCATCACCCTTGGTTCCACCATATATAAAATGCAATTGGCGATCGTCTTTACGAAGCATAGGCTCAAGGATTTTACCATGTTTCTCAACAAGATCAAATAAAACCAAATTGTTTTGACCTTCGAGCGACCATAATAAATTACGAATAAAGATATTTCTTTTATGATTATTTACTAGGAATTCTCTTTCTGCAGGATATTTTTTGCTCGATTCTTTAATGGTCTTAAATGCATCGATGAATCCTTTACGAACTTCTGGGCTATGAGATAATACAATTGCTTTTACTTTAAAATCTGCAACCGTACCAGAGTCAATCAAATCCTTTGTAGTAACGTGTTTATGAACAGGTCCGAAACAGCCTTCTAAAACAAGCCTATGAGTTTTACTTTCGTCTGATTTCAAGGTTCCTGTGAATCCATGTCTATAATGACATTCATCAAGACCTTCCATAATTTTTTGTAATGATTTAGCTTGGAATAAATGTGCTTCATCACCAAGTACAACTTTGAATTGTTTAAACCATCCCTTTGGTTGTTTGATAAGAGATTGCCAAGTACTGATTACAATAGGTGCATCTGTCTCTTTATCAACACCACCTTGAATCTTATAGATATTCTGAGGGTCTTCCCCATAGTCTATAAAATCACCGGCCATCTGGTGCACGAGAGATATCGTAGGAACGATAATAAGTGTTCTATAATCGTATTGTTCTCTATAATATAGCATCATTAAATAAATGATTAATGATTTACCTGACGAAGTTGGAGATAACGAAAGTGAACGGCCGGATCTTAAAGCATCTACGATGTATTTGTTTTGATAATCTCTAGGCTCAAATTTTACATTAAAATCTTTCGCTAACTGAAAACCAATATCGTCTGGAATATTATATCCATGCAAAAGAGTTTCATCAGCTCGTAGTTCATAACCACGGTCTTCACAAAATTGTTTTAATTTATGGAAAAGCCCTACATATAAAACAGGTCTCATAGGCGAAAAGATACGAATCCATCCGTCCCATACTCTATTTTTATATGCGGGAGAAAATTGATAATTTTGAGGCTGAAACTTAAAATAAGTTTCGAGTTCCATTTTAATACCAGCTTCACAATCAATTTTTAAATGAACGGCATTTAAGCGTTCAACATTCACAATATCCATTATAACCTATACTTCAATATCTACAAATTCACCTTCAGTAACAGCAGGTAAAATCTTATCTCCATTTGGAGTATATCGTAATACCGCTTGTTGTCTAAGACTATTTATCTCTTCTATACGCTCTTCGATTTTCTTCACACGATTAAGTTCAATGTCTGCACGCGTGGCAGCCTCGACAACACGGATACGTTCTTTTTCCAAGGGCGGTAAAATATTTTCGCTATTAGGATATACCATTGGATGCCCATATACGTTATTAATTTCCATTAATATTCTCCATGTTGGAATTTTAAAATATCTATCATTGATTTAATAATGAAGTTTCGACCATGAATAGTTCTAACAATATCTTCGAGAAAATTAGCTCGAGCTGAGTGATAATCAATTTTAAGACTCATATTAATAATGTCTTTATCTGCTTGTATATATTTATCCATATCCTGACGAATAATTCTTTTTTGATTAGGACGCCATCCAAGGTCTTTTAAATCTTCTTCAGCCATAGTACCGTCAAGCCATTCTCTTTTTAATAGCTCGAGTTCCTTATAATCAGATCGTAATTTTTTAACCTTGAGAGCTTCCTTATAATACATATTGTAATATTTACTATGAAGTTCAGGTATGCGCTTGGCTTCTCCAGCCAAATTTGTTTCGTCTATTTTACAGTCCTTAGACCAAACGTCACTGATGTCGTCAGTACTCATAATATAACCCCATGATAAGTTTTAATTCTATATTATTTTATCACACTTTTGTGGGAATGTCAACTGTAATTTTCAACCTTCATATTTGTGTACCTCACGGATACTGAAGCTTCTGGATAAAATACATCAGCATTAGTCACATCGAG
>Ga0255765_1001962_pt1 | contig 24366 bp, 18 predicted proteins | sample 041ome_8_FD_179965 | JGI IMG/M metagenome (GOLD analysis project Ga0255765, IMG submission 179965) | Coastal salt marsh microbial communities from the Groves Creek Marsh, Skidaway Island, Georgia - 041407BS metaG (version 2) | ecosystem: Environmental > Aquatic > Marine > Intertidal zone > Salt...
CAAAGAGAGAGAGGAGGAGAAGTTTTCAATGCATACACATACGCGCGCGCGAGGGTGAGAGATTTAAACGAAAAGACACACTGACACGCTACTCTTTACTACGAATAATAACGAACGATACTAAAACACAGACGGTGCAAAAGAAATCCGCGCCGACCCCGAAGACGTCGAGACGTGCCCCGGACCAAGTCTGGTACCCGAACGCGGAACCGCCAGCCTGGTTGGACGGCTCCATGCCGGGTGACAGAGGCTTCGATCCGTTTGGATTGTCCAAACCGGTGGAGTACTTGCAATTCGACTTGGACAAGTTGGACGGCTCCGCGGCGAAGAACCCGTCTGGCGTCGTCATCGGTAAGTTGAAGAAGGCTGACAACAAGCCGACGGAAAGAACCATCGTTCCGTTCAACGAAGCGTTTGACATCAACCGATTCCGCGAGTGCGAGTTGTTGCACTCCAGATGGGCGATGTTGGGCGTCCTCGGCGTCATCGTTGGCGAAGCCACCACGGGCGTCGCCTGGCAAGACGCCGGTAAGGTTGAGTTGGAGCAAACGCAATACCTCGGCTTTAACTTGTGGGGCGAAGGGTCCAACTTGGCCGCGTTGACCGCCATCGAAGTCTTGTTGGTTGGCACCTTGGAATTTTACAGATCCGCCGAACTCGACCAAGAGAAGAGATGCTACCCGGGCGGCGCGTTTGACCCGTTGGGCTTTGCCAGCAAGGACGCCGAAGAAACGTTCAGATTGAAAACCGCGGAATTGAAGCACGGAAGATTAGCAATGGTTGCCATGTTTGGTGTCGCGCAGCAAGCGTTGAACAACGGCGAAGGGGCTTTGGAGGCTTTGACGAGCTTTGGCAAGTAAATTCGTGGGTTCGTATTTATAATAACGCGTGTTTGTACGACGCGCGCGAGTTTGATCTCGTCGACGAGACGTGCAACAATTCACCTCGCGCGTTGTATACGCGCACGTTATACACACACACTACACACACACACACACACACATTAACTTCACGACGCAGAGCTAGGATACAACCGTTATTTCAATACACAAAAACAATTGAGTACTATTAAAATACTGAGAAAGAAGACGCGCGAAACTTTTCACTTTTTCTCTTTAAGTACAACGAGTACACACGAACCACAGTCCACGAAACAAAATACCCGCACAACACGCGCTCCTCTGTTTCTCTATCGACCGACAAACAAAGATGTCCCCACCACCACAACTCGCGCGCGTCGTCGCCGTCGCGACGACGATCACGTCGCGACAGCAGCCGCGACAGCGTCGACATCTGCGCCGCGACTCTTCTCCTCTCAAAGAAATCTTCGATGTAAAAAAAGCGGTTAAGACGACGCCAACGCGACGAAGAAGTGCCGGGACATCATCGCTGGTGCGCTCCAGAAATCGAAACGACGACAGCGATACCTCCGACGACGCGTTTAAAAGAAGACGTCTCGTGAAAGCGCGCGCTGCTGCTTCCTCCTCTTCCTCTTCTTCTTCTTCTTCAAAATCAAAAGAGGTTGATATCGCGAGTAAAATCTACTCCGTGCTCTCTCTCTCGATTTTCGCCGCGCTCGCGATGGACGTCGGGTTAAATTTTTTAGCGTTTCTGTTAGCGTGGGTGAGCAAACACGATGCGACGTTCTTCACGACAAACGCGAGTGGGTTTTGGACGGAGAAATTATGCGTTTTTGGCTTTGTGATATTACTGTTGATGGATTTTAAAGCGGTGGCGACGAGGCAAATCGGACGAGCAAAGGAGGTATTGAGGAATATTAAATACGCGAAAGAGACGACGTTGGAGAGCATAGAACAGACGAGAAACGTGGAGAAGTTTTTGAGAAACGTGTACATGAAGTCTGCGATGGAGATTTTCGGTGGTGCGATCGCTTTGATTGGATGTTTGAGAACGGCGTCGCCTTCACTCGGCCCGCGAAGCGGCGTGTTCGCTTGGCTGCCGGCGTCCGTCGGACCTGCAATTGCCTTGTTTTTCGGCCACGCGATATTCATGCTCGTCAACACAAACGTCGTTTCGCAAAGCGCCAACATCACCACGCCATTTCCTTCGCAAATCAGAAAAACCATAGCAACTTTTGACGCGATGTTAGCCGCGCTCGCGCTGTGCTGCGCCGCGTGGCCAACGGGCTGGAAAGGACTCGTCGCTTCCTCGCTCTTTCTTCTCTTCTCCGTGTACTTTACCTACGAGAACGAAATCAAGAAGAAAGCGAAGGAAATGAAAAAGCAGCGAGAGAAATAACAATAACAATACTACTAATTAGCAGAAGCGCGAGAAGAGAGAGAGAGAGAAAGATGTAGACGAAATTGACTCGTTTTGTTGTTAAATAAACTGTTAACGAACTTCTGTTTCCCCGCAGAAAAGTTTTAACTTACCGCCGCTCGTTTATATATTATATACGTGACATATAAATATATATATGCGCTCGGCATCTTCCAGAAGAAGACTTTTCCGTGAACTCACCGCTCGAGCGCTGCAAACTTCGTCGCCGCCATCGCCATCGTCGCAGTCGCATTCTCTTCTTTCGTCGTCGGTAATCGCATTCATCAGTTCTTCACGCCGCAACTTCATGCGTTCTCAAACTTCAACAACATCGTACACTTCCCCGGGAAAAATCCTCGTCAGTTACGACGTGGCGACCGCGAACGAGCACCTCGCGGAACTGTTGAACGAGCGCGACATCGTTTCGAGTTTAAATTCGAAACATAAGTTTGCCGTTCTCGGGTTCGACACGGAAACTCGACCGACGTTTAATAAGAATTTGAAGAAGAATAAAGTGGCTTTGGTGCAATTCGCGAGCAAGAATGTGGCGTGTTTAATCCATTTGGCGTCCATGAAAGGGGAAATACCAGAGGTGATGACGAAGATACTTCGAGAGAAAGAGTACGTATTGCTCGGGTTCGGGATTAAAACGGATTTGCAAGAGCTGAAAGTGGAACATTACGACAACGACGGCGGGAGCGTGGACGTGAACGGTTTCATCGATTTGGCGACAATCTCGGAGGTGTTTAAACACGAACGGCCGGGGATGAAAGGCATGGCCAATCACTACGGGTTAGACCTGGAAAAACCAAAAGCGGTGCAGATTTCGAATTGGGAGAATTCGCCGCTGAGAGAAGGGCAGGTGAAGTATGCCGCGGAGGACGCGAGTTTAGGCGTTTGGTTAGCCGAGCGCATGTACAAAGAGTACGGATCTCGGAGAAATAACGATGACAACAACAAAAATCCTAGTTCGCTGAGCGAAAATAAGCGAGAAGACGGCGAAGAAGACGATCGTTACGACGGGTTTCTCCGGTGGATGTTTTCGTTTCGAAACGCGGAAAATACGAAAAAGTTGAACAAACGACAGTTGCCGAAAGACGCCGCGGAGTTGGTCTTTGACGCCGAGTTACAAACGGTGAACAAATACGCGACGCTTCGATTTCAAGACGCGAAGAAGCTCTTGAAGCAATATCGCGACGGGAAGAAACACCCGACGGCGACGATGATGGAATTTTTTAACAGTTTATCGAAGACGTTACCGAACGAGTACACGAAAGACGGTCGAGGATTTGAAATCGTTCAATTCACCCATTCCGTCTCGAAAACGAAGAACGAGAACGGCCAAGACGTGTCCGTGTTCTCGTGCGAATGCAAATGGGAGGATCTCGGTGAGACCGTGGCAGGGTGTTCGGGCTACGGCGAAAGTTCCACCAAGAAAGGTGCAAAAGCGGAAGCGTGTAAAAACGCGCTCTCGAAATGCGAAGAGTGGTTGAAATCGTTCGAGAACCAGTGGTTCTTCGAGCTCGCGTTGGAAGAGAAGCAGAAGCGATTAGGCACCGCGGAGTAAAACTATGGTTTAGCGTGTAGTAGTAGTAGTAGTAGTAGTAGTACCGTAGTAGTAGCAGTAATAGTAAAAGAAAAAGGTTATAAAAAGTTTTTCAGTTTTGTTTTTGTTACACCGCGTCGATATCTTGAGACGCACCCGTCGGACGCTGATCTTGTCCAGATCTTTGTTGTTGTTGTTGTTGTTGCGGATACCCCACGACGACTTGTTGTTCTGAAGGTTGAGGCGCTCCACCCATCGCGCTCATCTCGTTGCTATTGTTATTGTTGTTACTATAATTTCTATTGGTAGCGAACGGATTCGCGATGTTATTAGCGAATCCGCGCCCTGTGCTCTTCGTTTGTTTCTTGACGACTTCGTCCATGACTTCGTGAATCTCCGGTTTCGTCAACATTTGTAAATCTTTGTCGACGGCGTAACACAAGTACACTGCGTCGACGACGTCCAATAAAACGGTCAAACAAAAGTTCAAGATAGTCAAAGAAATCAAGAAGCAGAACACGCCGAGGAAGATCACCTCGACGCCTCGCGATTCGTCGTCGAAATACTTCGAGGACGAGATTCCAAAAACGACGCCAAAGACGATTGAGACGATGAACGCAGTCGTCCTGAGAATCATAGGAGGTAACCACCACACCGCAAAGGTTGATAACATGTTGTTCTGTAAAATCGTGGTGACTTTTCTCGCCGAGTCACAAAAGGCGTCGCCGGAGATGGCGGCGTAGACGAGAGCAAACTTGGAAATGAATCCAATAATCTCCGCGAAACATTGCCACAATAAGTTCACGCAACACATCAACGCTGCCATCGCCGCGTTGTTTCTGTGTTCTCTTTGCGCTTTTTCGAACATGTTTCGAACGATATCGACAATGGACATGATCAAACCGCCAAAACAGATGGTACCGAATTGAGATTTAAGGCCGTGCGACAACGATCGTTTCACCGTGCCTCTAAACGCGGTCGTTCCAGATGGCGCAAAGTACCACTGCGCGGTTGAACCACCAATCGTAAACAATCTCAAACACACCGCGACCGAGGACGTCCACATCAATGAAAAAAGCAACAACCCAACGAATGGTTTCACCCATGCATCCGTTTGCCATTCGCAACAGTTCACTTCGAACAAGTAATCGCTGATATCGTCGGTCTCTCCCGCATTTCTCGACGCCATGTAGTTGTCGTACGATCTTCGATCGACGCACTTCGACCCGTCGTTCGGGTGCGTCATCGCGAACCGATTCGCGGCAATCTTCCCGTGCATCCACGCGTACGACATGAAAAAGATAAACGGAATAAACACAAACACGGAAACGAACATATTAATCCCCAACGTTGCCGTCAACGTGTGTTTCTGATCGCTCAGCGCCGTTGCCGCGGTTTGCAAGAGACGATTGACGAGCGCGATTTCCTCTCGCCACAGATGAAACACGTACGCCAAAATAAAAGTCAGAATCAGAAATATCGACCCGCCAACGACGGAACCTTCCGAAAACAAGTACAAAGCGAACGAAAAGCTCGATAAGATCTTAAACCCAATAATCCCCCACGTCGCTTTATTCGCGTGGTGTTGAAACCCGTACAGAAACGTCACGCCTAAGAAGATGGCGGAAAATATCGCGAGCAACAACCACGCGTGCGATTGCTGCCAAAAGTCGTCCCCATCAAACGCGTCGTCCAAGTCGTCGTTGGTATCGTCGAATTCCTCGTGCGACGACGACGACGAGAGAAGCCTTCGTTCTAAAACGTTGTTGTTGTTGTTGTTGTTGTAATCGTTGTACGCCGCGCACGTCGTGCTAAACAGCACGTCTTCGCTCGTCCTCGTCGCGAACGCTTTCGCGTTCGTGTTAAACACCACCGCGACGCCTAAAACGAAGCACGCGATCGTGGTCGTTAAAAAAACCAGCGAAAACGACGCGTCTGTTTTCGCTCTCGGCGCGTAGTTGAACACCGCGGCGGAAGCTTCGTCGTTTTGGAGGAAAACGTCGTCTTCGTCTTCTTGTCGTTCTTGTGGGGTGCCTTCCTCGTTGTCGTCATCTTCTCGAAAGCGCTGGAAAGAAGACATTATTATTATTCCCGTCAGACTTTAAACTCGCGGTAAAGTTTGTGACGACAAAAACAGAGAAAAAGACGAGGCGTTCCTCGCCGCGGCGGTGTCTTTCTATCTCTCTTTATCTGTGCGTTTGTGTGTCTTTGATCTCTCTCTCTCTCTGTTTGTTTTTAAGAGGAAATTTTCCCGGTGGGGAAAAACGATTGGTATGTTTAGGGTGTCAGAATCCAGAGTTAGAAGCTAAAGTTAGAAGCTTCCGGTTTTATTCCAAACACACTTTTCTTTTGTACGCGTCAAGCTTTAAAGTTACAATCTCTCTATCTCTTTTCTTCTCGCTTTCACTTCTTCAGCAACGGTTCGCTTTCGGCCGCGCGCGGATTCTCCACGTCTGCAATATTTTTCTCTCCGCTATATTCGTTATTACTACTATTTTTTCTGCTATTATCGACCATCTGCTTGTTCTTGACGTACGTGTATCTCCCAAACCCGGCTAAAGATAACGTGTATCCGATCGCTTGCAGCACGGTGACCACGTCGCCGTAGACTACAATCCCGAAGAACAACAGCAGTATGTTCTTGATGTTGTTGATGCCTTTAAACCACACGGCGCCGATGTTCTTCACGACGCCGAGGCCGCACGCGTTGACTAAACACCCCCAGGACGAAGAAACGACGAACAAGTACCAGTATTTCTTCGCGATGTCTGAAATTCCCGGCGCTTGCAACGAATCGCCTTCAAAATACAACACCAGCGGTATGAAAAACACCACCGTCGCCGGCGCGAAGTAATACATGCTCTCGATCACGCCAAACTTTCTATTCACTAACAACCACTGCGCGCCTACGGTTCGTATCGCCTCCGCGAAGTGCGACCCAAACATCACGCAGACCCCAATCACGGTCGCTTTCCCGCTCACGTTCATGCACATCATCCCACCGACAACCATAGCCAGTAAACTCAACGTAAAATCTGAGTTGTATTTATCCGTTCCGACGCACACGTGCGTCGCGTACGTCACCACCGGCACGAACGCTTTCAACATCTGCACGAACGAAAGAGACAGATACACGTACACGATGTTCGCGCACGCCAGCGTTATGCTCGAAAAGAACCCCACGGGAACGCACACTCTCACCCACTCCGAAAAGCTCATCTTCGGTTCCGTGATCTCCACGAATTTCCCGTGCACCACAATCGTCGACGCCAAAAACGCAAACATCGTCCCGCAGGAAGACACGAAGATTGGATTTCCAAAACCAGCATCTTTGATCAAGTGCTTGTTCGAAACGACCGTGATGGTGCTGAACGTTAAATATCCAATCGTGTAGAGCAACGCCGGGAGTCTGTTTGTGGTCGTGTACTTTGATTCTAAATCACACGTGGTTTGTTCGTCTTTTCCTTCTTCTTCTTCTTTGAAAAGGGTGCCGCTGCTTTTTCCCCGCGCCTCTGACGATGATGGAGCCATCTTTCTCTCCGTGCGTTTCTCTCTTCTTTGCGCCGTCGTTTAACCTTTTTTACACGAGTCAGGAAAAAAGAAAACAGAACCTTCGCTCGCGCGTTATTGTGTATCTCTGCGTGTTTGTGCGTCCGTGTATCGTCTCCTTTCGTTTAACAAGTGCGCGCGTGCGTATGTGCGTGCGTTTTGGCGCTCTATACGATTTTGTTGTTTTTGATGTTTAGGGTTTTTAGGGTTTAGGGTTTTATTTTCGGTTGAGATTTTGCGTTTGTTAACTTTCTCTTCGTACGCGTCAGAAAAAAGCGCCATCTCACGTCAATGCGAAGAAGAATGACGTCGTTGTCCTGTTGCGCTAATATTAACGCGACCGAGAGAGTTTTATCATCTCTCGTCTCTGCTTCTTCTTCTTCTTCTTCTTCTTCTTCGCGAGCGAATAGTAGTCTGGCGGTAGCGTTATTCGCGAGAAGAAGAAGAGGAAGAATGACGACAACGACGTCGGCGTCTTTTTCTGCCCCCGGCGGCGAACGAAAACGATTCGCTCGTTGTTGTTTCGCGAGTCAGAGTTTATCGACGGAGTTGGCATCGAAGAGTAGAATCAGCGACATCGCCGTTCGTAACAACAGCGCTCTTTTTCTTTTGAAAGACGCGAGGAGAAGACGCCGCGAAGACGATGGTTTTCAAAGTCTTCGCAATCTCAAAACTTTGAGCGGCAGAGCGGCGCTGGCTTCTGGTGGTGATTTTGGACGGTTGGGAGTGCGTGCGCGCGTTTCGTTTTCCTTCGTCTCTTTTTCGTCTCTCTCTCTCTCTCTTTGCAACAACAACAACACGCATAAACAAAACACCGGTGATGGCATTTACTGCGTTATCTTCTCGACGAGAGAGCGTTTATGGAACGAATTTAAGGCGGAGGTAACAGACCGCTGCGTTTCGCTCTCGACATGAAGCAACAAAAATACGTGAGGTGTTTTGTTTTTGCGCTTTAGTATTAGATTTCTTCTTTACATCTCTTCTTCTCTCTCGTCGTTCGAGCGCTGACCTCGCGACTGTTCTTCCGTTTGTGCGCGCGCGTGTGCAATATTCTCATTTCAAAAGGGAGAAACAGGCATACATCCTCTGATCTTAAAAAACTTGCAGACGCGGTTATCCATCGATTCGCCGACGGAGTGTCAAGCCGCGTCGATACCTTTGCTTTCGGAAAACTTGGACGTTGTCATCGCGGCGGAAACTGGGAGCGGGAAGACGTATTCCTACGCTATCCCGATCGTTTCAGATATACTGAAAAGAAAAGAAATCGAACGGAGAGAGGAGGTATCGGCGCTGATTTTATGCCCGAACGCGCACTTGTGCGACCAAGTGAAAAAAGCCATCGATATTTTAACGCTTCCGGATGACGACGATGAGAACGGAAATAGTAAAAAAATGCCGATAGTGAGAACGGTGGCGTTGACTCCCGATCGGGGTTTACCTTCCTCGCTCCCGGATATCATCGTCTGCACGCCAGCGCGAGCCGAACAGGACGTCTTTGACTGGCGAGAAGGCAGCTGGAGGAAAGGCGCGTTTTCGCCGTACGTGAAATTTATACGAACGGTTGTTTTAGACGAAGCCGATATGTTGTTGGGTGGAGGATACGCGAGAAAAGTGCGTAACTGCTTCGACGTTTTATTCCGAGAGGAAAAGTTAGCCGCGACGCGAGGGTTTTATAAAACGTTCGAGGACGAAAGCGAAATGATTGAGACGACGGGAGAATGGAACAACGATTTAGATAGAGACGCGGAGGCGTCCATGGAGCAAAATTGGAGGAAAGATCACGATTTTGAAGACGACGACGATGAAAGTGAAAACGACGCAGAACACGAGTACGAATACGAACGAAAGCAAAACAAGAAGAAGAAGAAACCGAAAGCGCGTCTCGGCGGTAAAGGTAAAATGGGCAAAGGCACCAATCGCGAGTTTCGCAGACAATACGTCTTCGCCGCGGCGACGGTCATGTCTACGGGCAAACGGACTCCCGGCGCGGTGTTAAAATTCGGGTTTCCAGACGCCGTGTGGACGAAAAGTTCGAGCTTGCACAAACCGAGAGCGGAGTTGACGCAGACGTGGAGAGAAGTTTCGTTGGAAACTCGTGCCAAGGCTTTATTCGAAGCTCTAGACATGGACCCGGAAACGGCGCAGGTGGAAAAGACTTTGGTGTTTGTCAACAGCGGTAGCGCCTGTGAAGCGATATCGTCTGAACTCGCAAACTTTGGCGCAAAAGTCGTGTCTTTTCACAGCGACATCGATCCGCTCGAACGAGAGGCGCGTTTGCGACGCTTCGCGTTGCAAGACTCGTCGGATTCGGAAACGATCGACGTCCTCGTCGCCACGGATTCGGTCGCTCGAGGCGTCGACATACCAAACGTCAAACACGTAGTCCAAGCCGAATTCGCTCAAAACGCCACGGAATACCTCCACCGAGTTGGTCGCACCGCTCGCGCCGGAAAATCCGGCCGAGCGACGAACATTCTACTCCCCGGAGACTTTGATTTAGCCAACGCCATACGCAAAGCGGAATCCGAAAATCGATCCGTCGAAGATACGTTTTCCAGGAAAAGAAGCTTCCGAAACAAGTTCAAAAAGTACGGCGAGAGCAGAAGAATGAATTGAAGAGCGGTCGTCGTCGTCGTCGTCGTCGTCGTTGCTCGCGCACGTACGATTTACGCAGCCGCTTCTCCTAAAATTTTCAATAATATAGTAGACACTGTTTTTAGCGCTCGCTTGTGTTTTTGTTTGTAAAAAAGTTATAAACCCTAAACGTATTTTGAGGGCGAAGCCGCGGGTCAAAATCATCCGCAGTCGGACGCGCGCGCGCGGGGGAGAATAAACGCACGCACTCGCTCCCGCGATACGCACACATAAACACAAAGAGAAAATAAGAATGACAAACTCCAATTCATCTTTGCTCCCTCGTCGGTCGTCCTCTTCGATCGCGACGATGGCAGAAGAGAGAGGTTTCGGCGCGGTCTGCAGCACTTCCTCTTCTAATGCGGGGAAGGCAAAAGCAAAAGACGGAGAAGAAGAAGAAGATATACTCAACAACAGCGGCTTCTTCGCATCGATGACTCGCAAGAAGAAAAAGTACCTCGCCATCGCGCTCGCGCTGATGTCCGTCTCCGCGATATCGTATAAAGCGGGATACGCGTCATCGTCGTCGGAACAACAAAACGAGACGAATTTGTCTTTGCCTCTGCCCAAATGGGCTTCGGATTTGGTCGCCTCGATGCGAATGTCGGCATCGCGGAAGGATTTGAATCGCATCTTCCGCGCGCGAGACTTGCACGACACGCACGGGAAGGTCGATCCTTTGCAAACGTGCAACTGGCACACGGATTTTGAGACGAACAACTGGGATTATAAGGAACAGATGCAAGATATGCAGAAGTGGAAGCACCCGCCGGCGAATGGAGGGGACAAGTTCACGGTGTGTTTTAAAGAGGGGGAAAAGTTTAACTTTTTCGGGGCGTACAATTTCATAAACGGCGGGTTGAAGAAAGCTGGGATGTGCGTGAAGAACGTCAAAGTGAGCGCGGATATGGACGATCCGTCGTGCGACGTGAGAATGTTTCGGAATCAACACGTGCCGGAGGTGAGGCCGAAGACGAACCCGAAGCAGGTGGATATTTTTTTCACGCACGAAAGTCCGTCCGTGTACTCGCCAGAGATGAAGGACGAGAATTTCCGAAGGTCGTTCGATTACGTCGCGGATTACGAGAGAACGAGCGGGTTGTGGTTCCCGTTCGCGGTTCCCGTGTTTGAGATGAAGGAAGATTTCCCGTTATTTACGATTCCAAGGAAGGAGAGGATCCCAGGTGTCGCCTGGTTGGCGAGAGATTGTATGAGCAATCGAGCGAATACGTTGAGAAAGATCAGCGACGAGTATCCGGTGTTTTCCGTAGGGCACTGCGCGAATAACGTGAATGAGAAGTCGTTTCCGGAAAGCGTGATGGGATTGCCGCGAAATCGCGTGACGAGTTTCCAAGAGCCTTTGAGTAACTTTATGTTTTACTTTGCTGTAGAAAACGCTGGCGTATCGTGTCCAGAATACGTCACGGAGAAAATTTATTATGCGCTGAGTCGAGGATCGATCCCGATTTACATCGGTTGGGAAGGCGTGAATGAATTGTTACCGGGTAAAGACAGTTGGATCGATTTGAGAAATTATGCCACGCCGCAACAGTTGGCAAAAAGATTGAGAGAAATCGCCGAAAGCGATGAGGAGTGGGAAAAGATGCACAAGTGGAGATACGAAGACCCGAAGACGTGGCCAAAACTGTTCCAAAAAGCCATCAGGCAGCAAACCGAGGACAGTAAGAACGCCCTGTGCGCGTTGTTGCAAAACGGCGAGAGCGATAAGAGAAGGAAAGCGAGCAAGGCACCAAAACAATGCGAACGACAAACGAAAATTTTCGGCGAGGATTTAAAAGTCGATGGCCAGGAAGGGCTAGGGGCGTTTAAAAGGGACGACATAGACGAAGCACACTTAGGAACAAATGTCTTGACGGACAAAGACGTCGGCGTTGGAGGGAAGATGCACTCGTGGGAGAAACATTTGAAGAAGACGTGCGACACCGATAACTCGTGCTTCGAATGGATCGAGCAATGATTTACCTTGAGATGTAGTAGAGAGCAAATAGAAGAAAGAGCTTTGTGATTGTTACACTGTATGCACTACCTAGTATGTAGAATAAATATATTACAACTACTAATGTAAGCGTTTGTTTTGGTTTTGATCTCGCTCAAAACTACCTCGCCTCGTTTATATCCACTATTTTTTCTTCTTCTACGTAGTAGCTACCCAATAGACTCGCCTTTGAGGTCTCCCAACACTGCTCGTACAGAGCTCTACTCGGCGACTCGGTGAAGAAATGCGACAACGGTAAATTTGTCACGTGTTTATCTTGCTTCGAGTATGCCGTCAACTTCCGATCGAAGAAATTTCGCTGCACTCGATCCAACTCTCGAACCTCCTCGCACGACGGTTTGTCGGTTGTCTTGTACTTTCTCGGGTGGACGTTCAAATCAAACTGACTATTCATGAACGCTTCGTGCGCATCCGAGGACCAGTGCAAAAAGTCTGTAGATAGCGTTTGGAAGATTTTGTCGCGTTCTTCTTTAGGCCGCCAGAAATCTTCGTAGTCGACTCGTCGCCACGAATTGCTCGGCAAGTTTGCCAGCGAGACGTCTATATATTCCGCAAACATTTTCAACACGTTCACGTGCTTCTCCAATCCTTGATCCCAGGTTTTGTGCGATCGAGCGGTTTCTACGAAGTTTCTGTGTAACAAGACGAACTTCACTTGACACCCGTTTCGTTCGGCCGCTTCAAAATAATCTAAAATATTGATGGGATGGCCGTGATTGAAGAGATAATTCCGATGCTCTTTGTTTCGCGGATCCCATCGCTGAACGTGGTTCACGTCCAAACCCGATCCAGTCGCAAACGGACCCAACTTGTGCGGGAACGAAAACGACCGAGTGCTGTAACACACCGTCTTCTCATTTCCGTTCTTTTTCGCTTCTTCTTCACATCCTTTTCTAAAAGTTCTGAAAATCTCGTCATAATTGTTGTCGAGAATTAAATTCCAAAAATGGTCGTCGTTATCGACAAACATCCTGTCTTCCTCTCGCGCGTGCTCTTCGACTATATCGTTAAACACCTCGTTATTATCATTGCTATTCTCTTTCTTCTCTCGAACGTTATGCAAGTGGTCTCTCAAAAGTGACTTCACAAACGCGTCTTTTCCCATCTGAAACGCGTGGTGCCCGACGCCTTCCAATCCCAACGTGAACACGTTTTCGCACTTCGCGTTGTTTGAAAAGTAACTCTTCTGCTCTTTCTCCTCTTCTCCGTACTCTTCACTCTTGAACGGATCAAAAAAACTCGGTGGTATCATTCGTAAACTCGCTTCCGCCTGCGACTTATAATTCGGCACTTCGTTCGCCGCTCGTCGTTGTTGTCGTCCTTGTTGTTGCTTTTTTTTGGCAACATTTGCGTTCGAGTTAAAAATCTCTCTTCTCTCCGGTGTCGTCGCCGCGGCCTCTTTTTCCCCGACGACGACGCTCGCACCACTGCTACTACTCTTCGCGGGGCGAAAACAATAAAACGCGGCCGCGGAGAGGAAAAGAAACGAAACGAGCAGCGTCGCCCATCTTTTAACTCTCGTCGTCGTCGTTACGTCGTCGTCGTCGTCGCGAGTGCCGCGGCGATGATGACGACGAGACGTCGACCCATCAGAAGCGGCTAAAAGTTGCGCATTTTCATCGCTCATGTGTGTTTACCTCTCGCGCGCGTCGTGAGAACCACCTCGACGCAAAACGAAAGAAAGAGTCGATGCGTTTTGCTCAATCGAGACTTTTTTCTTTCTTCCAGATGATGCGTGTGTGTTTTGCGCGTGTGATTCGCGCGCGCGCGACGATGAGAAGAATGAGGTCTCGAGCGTCTCAAACAACAACGAGAGAGAGGAAAAGAGACCAAAAAAAAGAGAACTCTTAGCGCGCGAAAGAAAGCGCTCCGCGACGCGCTCGTTTACGTACGCGTATGTGTATGCATACACACTTAGTTTTACAAGCATCGCTATTCCTCCTCCTCCTCTCTCTCTCTTTCTTTCGTTTGCTATTCTTTCTAAATATATGTATATATCAAAATGTATTCCTCCGTGGTGCTTCCGCGGACTCTTCACGCGGACGCGATGCACGACCGTATGGGCAAGAATGAACACGCCGCGGGAACGTTCTCGGCTAAATAGTCCCCGATACCTCCGACGTTGTAAAAAGCTAATCCGAACAACAAAAACACGCCGCCTTGAATGAGAATCCCCGGGAGAATCGTCGGATCTGGGAGTAATTTCGCGTACATCAACAATTTCCTGTTACCTTCCGACTGGTTCCGTAACAAATCCATAAACTTTTCGCTTTCGTACGGCAATCCGGCGTCGTCGATCAACCCCGGAAACCCACCTTCGACGAATTTCACGTCCCGAAACCCAGCCTGAACTAACTCGTAACACGCTCTCACCGCGAACGAGTCCGATCGATCGATAACGCCTCGATTTGACGTTTCCGAACTCTGCGCGTTTCGAATCGACCCGCCTTTCAAATCGCACACCACCACCGTCGACCTCAAATCCCGCTCGCACAACTCGTAGCAATTCCGCACGAAATCTTCGTCGCGCTCTTTCAACCCGCCTTTTATGCTCAACGCGTACCCGCTGACTCTTCGGAACGTGTTTTTGGACGGAATTTGGTACGGGCACGACGCGAACGGCGGCACTCGCCAATCTTCGTATTCCAAAGGCTGTCGCAAGTCCAAACACGTGACTTTCTTTCTCCCACTCCCACTCTTCTCGACGAGACGACGATCATAATATCTCTCCTTGAACTCTTCGGGAGAGATCCCCTCGCACTTCCCGCTCGACGCTAAATAGTCGCAAATTTCCGGAAACTTCGGCGCGTTCGGACCTTGCCCGGGTCGCACTTTGTCGATCATAATCGATTCATCATCATCGTTTCCTCCTCCTCTTCCTCCTCCTCCTCCTCCGAAGAAGAAGAGCGACGACAACGCTGCTCGAGGAACGGAGACGTTGTTCCTCCTCCTCGTCGTCCGAACGAGAAGAGAACGACGAGAAGAAGAACTGGTGGAGAAGAAAGTATCGTCGTCGTCGCTTTTTCGACAAAGAGGACGACGACGAGCGAGCAGCAGTCGTCTCGGTGGTGGTGCGCTCGCTGTCGTCGTCGCTGTCGTCGTCGCTGTCGTCATCGTCATCATCCGCGCGGAGATGGATGGACGGATATAAAATTTCTGGGGAAATGTCGTCAGAAAAAAAAATGTTTCATCTCTCTTCCGAAGACGACGAGTCGTCGTCCTCGTCTTCTTCTCTTTTCGGAAGAGAAGACTTTCGGAAAGAGAAGAAGACCGACGAGGAGACCACGGTCGAACGCGGCGCAACGCGCGAGGAAGAGGTGCGCGTATGTGTGCGCGCGCGTCGCGTTTCTCTCTCTCTCTCTCTCTCGTAAAATTTTGAAAATTAGAAAACGCGCGCGCAAACGCGCGTTCTAGTGCGCGCGAGCTCGCGTTGTTTCTCTCTCTCTCTCTCTCTCTCTCTCTCGGCATCTTCTGCGCGACGTCTTTCTTTTACGGGCGTAAACAACACGACTGATAATATCATTTATTCTCTCTCTCTGATGAACATACAGGTAACGATGCTCAACCGTCAGATTCACTTTCTCGAACGCGTCGAGGAGAAATTTTTCAAAGAAGAAGAATACGAAGAACGAGAAGAACCGGAGACGCTGATCGTTCCAGACTCGCTGGCAATGACGACGACGACGAATAATAACAACAACAATAACATCAACACGGAAAAACAACGGTTCACGAGCGTTACCGCCGCGTTTCGTCTTCCGTCGATTGGCGCGACGCCGCCGAAGAAGCGGCGGCGGACGAAGACTCGCGTCGAAGAAGAAGAAGAAGAGCACGAGACGATGGTGGTGACGAACACGCAGATGACTTGCTCTTCGCCTCCTCCCACTGCCGCTGACGCGACGAGAAGGAGCAGGAGAAAGAGTTCGTCCTCCCGGTCGCCGTTGATGGAACAGGCGCAGAATGTCGCCGCTACGAACAACACCACCACGCCCGCGGCGGCGACGAACGATGATACGGAGGACGAGGTATTCAAAGGCCGCTCGTTATCGCCAAACGCCGAGTTTCGAGAGGCGCAAAAGATTGCGTTCAACATGAGCAACGAGAAGAAGAAAGAGGCGAAAGAGATGAGAAGACGGAGAAGGAAAGCGGAGAGTTCGTACGACGACGACGACGACGACGACAACGACGACAACGACGAAGGGTTCGATCTGATGAAGGACAACAGAAATGTAAACGCTTACGGAGAAACCATTCGAGTGGCGGATACGTTGGCGATGAACACCGAGTATAACAGAATCTCGCCGAGGAAAATAATAACGACGTCGACGACGGCGATGGCAAAACAAAAGAGCGCATTGAATGACAGCACGGCTGCTGCGAAGAAACGACGCGTCGATTTTCAGTTTGGCGATCGACAAACGGAAGAACAAGAAGAAGAAGAGAGAATGCACGCCGCGGACACGCCGATTCGAGAGACCGTCCCTGCACCGTCCGGCATGCACATGAACGACGACAACGACGACGATGGCCACCACCACCACAACGTCGAGGAAATAGAAGAACACGAAAGAGAAGAAAAATGCAACGAGGACGACGATGGAAACAACGATGAGTTACCGCTGAGGGAAATATTTCGAGCGAAACACTTAATCGACCCGAGAGACGCCTCGCAGTTGGCGCCCATTCTCGATGTGCAAGTATTGCGCGACGAGAGTTTTGCGAACGACGAGACGGATCATCGAGATCATTATTTGGCGTACGAAATTGACCACGAGATTCGAGACGCGACGGAAATTTCAGTGTGGAAGATAGAAGATAATAGAAGAGATAGCAGTAGCACTAGCGGTAGCGATAATACTAGCGAAGAAGAGCGAGAGATGATGAAGAACGGAAAAGACTCCTCCTTCAAGAGTACGTTTAGAGGGACGGTTTTGATTGGTAAACCGAGCGATCGAGACGGAATATCATCCAAAAAAGGTAACGGTAAGATGAAACGGTGGGCGTACTCGGTCGCGCCGAACGGGTTAGTTTTCACTTCCTTGTACACGAAATCCTCGCTCCTTTCGATGGATGAGACCGAACGTACGCACGGGAGTAGCGACGACGACGACGACATGTTCGACGACGAGGACGAGGAAAATTATTTTTCGTTGGACGGAAGTACCTCCGAAAGACGACGTACATTTCCTAGGAAATCGGGCGTGTACGTGCACGTCCCCGTGGACGTGAATAAAGAGATTCAGAACGATTCTTCTGAAAAGAAAAGTCGACGCTCGAGTGGTCGACGGAGAAGTAGTAAACGCGGTGCGAGCATGATGATGGGCAGCGGCGGTAGTTTCCCGTCCTCCTCCGCGAAGGAAGAAGAACAGAAGAAGAAAACGTATTTTGAGCTTCAATCGCCGGGGATGGCCGGGAAAGTTCATCCGCGAAAATTCGCGTCAGCTTTCAGCGAGGAATACGACGAGACCGTCTTTCGATTAGCCGGCGTTGGCGCGGAAGGGAAGTGTCGACTTTGGACGTGGTCGTGTGATGATCATGGTTTCGCGCCTGACGACGATTCCACGAAATCAAAAAAGACGAAGAAGAACAGAACAAAATTCGCGACGGCAAAAATGTGCGCAAAATCTGTCACGAGCTGTAAAGACTTTGAGATCCCGACGTACAAATCTCACTGCGTCTCCCGAGATTGCGAAATTACCTCTCTGTCGTTTTCCAAGGACGGGAACATCTTGGCGTGCGTGTTCGATAAGAAACACGTGGTCGTTTGGGACGCTTCGACGACGCGCGTCATTTTCAGCTACTACTGCACAGAGTACGAGATTGAAAACGACGGATTGCGCGTTCTGGACGATGCAGTTGACATTAGCAATAGACAAAAACACCAACGAAAGACATCGTTGACGAGAAAGTCCTCCACGCCGAGCCGTCGATCGAAGAGCGGTTTTAATGCGGAGGCGACGGCTGGTGGCGGTCCGATTTTCTTCTTTGGCAACTTTCGAAAGATTCCAAACGGTTCCGGAGACGACGAATCGCTCGATACAGACGGCAGAAAGAAGAACGCAGCCCCATCTCATCCTTTTTCGATCGCCACGTTCGCGTGCGCGTACAACAAAGAGCTCGTCGTCGGTCCGAACGCATCTTGGGAAAGTCCGAAGAACGGAGACCTGGTATCGGGCGTCGCGGTGTGCCCAGATGTCTTCGTCGAGGAAGAAGAGGAAGAAAATGACTACGACGACGATGAGGAGGAGGAGAAGAAAAACAACAACGCACAGGAGGCTAATAAGCGAAACACTACTATTAACGTCGTGGTCACGAACGCTGGCCGTTTAGGCGCATTCGAAGCTTTTGGCCACGCGAACGAAGCGACCGACGCCTACGAAGGCTTGACGTTTACGAAGCAAAGCGCGTTCGAGGATATCTCTTCAGACGACGCGGACGACGACGACGACGACACTAAAAGTCGAGGAAAGAAATCGCGAAAAACAAACTTCCTCTGCGCGTCGCACGGCAAGCTCTTCGCCATCGCGCGTCGCCATCCTGGATGCGTCTCTCTTTACGCGCAAAAATAGAAAAGAGAGAGAAAAAACAACAAGCCAAAAACAAAACCAGGTGCGAAAAACTGTGCATCGTAAATGTATTTCTCTTTCTATAATATACACGCATTGACAAAAACTCGTGCACTACAAAGTAACTCTCGCAGTTATTTCTCTCTTTTTTTGTCTTTCTCTCCGTTTTCTTTTTCTTTTCCATCGCTTCGCGGCGAGAGACGCGTCCTCGCCTCTCGCTCTCTCTTTCGCAATCGATCCTCTTCTTCTCAACCCTAACACAAAGAGTCTCTCTTCTCTCTTCCATTTCAGAAATGAAAACGCGCTGCTCTCTATCTACTTCTACAATCTCTATAAATACACGAGATTAGTTTTAAAATTATCCCCAATTCGTCCTCCTCCCGATCCCACCTCTCAACTGCGGCTCTTGTTTCGTTACGTACGCGCCTTGGTTTTCCTCCTTTTTCCAAAACCCGACCGTTTTCGTCGGTTGGTGCCACCTCTCGATCATCTCTTTGCTGCGATTAAACGTCGACTGTAAGTGCTGCTCGGCTTTCTTCGTCCTCGTTTCCGCGCACTCCATGGAGGAGAGGATGAAGCGCGTGATGAAGTTTTCTCTTCCGTTGTTTGTCGACGACATCTCTCTGTTGAAAACGACGCGTGCGCTTTATTTATGACCACCAGGAGCGCGTAAAGTGACAAACATTTTTTCTCTGAAAAGGGTTTAGGGTTTTCTCACTGTGTCATTTAGGGTTTAGGGTTTAGCTTTAAACGCCGGAGAAGAGAAAAAAAGCGCAACGGAGAGAGACGACAAAAACTTTCGCGCGCGCGCGATACGAAAAACAACGCGATGAACGACGACGACAACGCAACGGCGGTTGGAAAAGAAGACACTAATTCGACGTTTTCGTCGCTTCTCGAAAAAGCGTTCGGGAAACCGCACCTCGACGACGACGGGCGTTTGGAAGCGCTGGACGGTTTACGAAGAGAGTGCATTCGTTGTTCTGAAGGAGAGAAGAACGCGTTGGAAACCGCGTTGAAAAACGCGCTGAAAGAGGAGGAAAAGGAAAATAACTCCTCCGCGCTCGTTTTGGCGAAATGTTTTTCGCTCCTGTCGTCGACGAGTTTGACTACGAGCGACGACAGTTCGTCTGTTTCACTTTCGGCGGAGTTTTTGGAGAGAGAGTACGAGAGGATGTGCGTGATTCCGACGAGAGCATTTAATATAAAGAGTGCTACTACTAATAACGGCAGCGGCGAAGAGGAAAACGCCGCGGACGTGAAGCGAGTTCTGTTCGCGCTCGATTGCTGCGGGAAGATTGCGCTTTTCCTGAGCAACAACAACAGTGGAACGGGAGATGGTTCGGCGATGGCGAAGATGTCGCGTCGTTTGAACGCGTCGTTGACGAACGAAGTGGTTAAGTTTTGCATCGAGAAGTTATACATCGTCGAAGAGGGAGGTAGGAAAGAGGCGAATCGAGAGTTGTACACGGCGTCGGTGGCGTGTCTCTCGGCGCTGGCGAAGAAGAAGCGCGGCGGTCACAACAACGAGGACGGCGGGTGCGCGTTTACGATTGAAGACGTAGGGAGTTTGTTGAAGTACGTGGAGAAAGGGACGTCGGTTGGGGACAGTCGAGGGACGTTGGCGTGCGGCGGGAGTTTGAGAGTGTTGGCGTACTTGATGCCGACGTTGTTGGAGCAAAAGAGACGGAAGTATGGATTAGCGAGTGGTGGTGGTGGAGGCGAAGGGACTGCTGCCGCCTCCGCAGCCTTCGCCTCAACCGCGGACGGTGAAGACGACGAGAACAACGACGTCGTCGCGAATTTCTTAGGCCAAAGACGAAGAACGGGAGTCGAAGAGATGGAGCTGAAGATGTACTCAAAGACAACAACCACGATTTCCGAAGAAGAAGGTAAAAGCGGCGGCGATAATAATAATAACAACAACAACATCGATAGCAGTAGCAAAAAATTAGACGTCTTCGATCACGTGGATTTCAACGCCGTGACTGCACTAGTCGGCAAGAAAACGTTGCAGAGCGGCCATCACGTTCCGGCGTGGATTAAGTCCGCCGGGTGTGAATATTTAGCGCACAGCGCGAGAAAAAAAGAAGATTTCGTTCTGTTAGCGAAAGCGTGCTCGGATAAACGTCATTCGTCGGTGCGCTTAGCCGCTCTGAAAGCTTTCGCGAAGCTCGGTTTCCATTCGAGGCCGTATTACACGCAGTTGATTTTATTCAACGCGCAAGATGAAATTTGTGAAATTCGCGAACAACTTTGCGAAACGTTGAAGAAATCGTGGCAAGGCAAACAATGCGAGCCGAAATCGGACGGCTCGGACGATTTGAGGTTGTTTCAGACCGCCGAATGCGTCGGCGAATTGATGCGAGACCCGGACGCCGGCGTGAGGGCGAAAGCGATCGAGTGTTTAGGGTACGTCAGAGGCGCCGCGAATACGCGACGAACGGAAATGGCGAGGATGTTGCAAGGCGACTCAGACGAAACCGTTCGCGAAATGGCGGCAGATTCCTTGGCGAGATTAGGTTTTTTGAACGTGAATACGGGCGAAATCACCGCAGACGGCAATTATCGAACGGCAAAGTTTCTCGCGAATAAGCGATTGTTCTTACAACTCATCGCCGCGGAGCAAGCGGCGATTATTCAAGAAATGGGAGGTACCGTCGGACACGTGGCAATAGCTAGCGGTGGCGGTGGAGGCGGCGGCAACGGCGGCGATGGATCGAACAACGACGACAACAACGCGAACGGCGCGTTCAAGAAATTGACCAACACCGCGACTGGCGTAAACGGAGCCTCCGCTAAAATCCTCACGGACAAATCGCAAATCATCAAGCTCGAAAAGATGAAAAAGATCAAAGTGAAAGAAGGCGACACCATTCGCGTGTTTTGGCAAGATGACCAGGAGTGGTACGAAGCGAAAGTTGTTGAAGCCGAAGATAAGAAGAGCGGTAAGAAAACAACGAAGATTTGTTACGCCGAAGACGGCGTCGAGGAAGAGATTGACATTCGAAACGAAAAAGTGGAGTTGAGATATAAACCGCACAAGAAAGGGTGCAGGACGCAATGGGTGCCGTGCGGAAATCAAGAGTCGGAAAGGATCAAAGAGGAGAGAAGGAAACACTTCGCGATGCAAAAAGCTTTGAGAGAGGCGGAGAGGTTGGCGGAGATGGAGATTCGAAGAGAGCAAAGGGAGGCGGAGAGGAAGGAGAAGGAAGAGATGCGAATGTTGGAGGCTTTGCGCAACGCAGAAAAAAAGAAGTCAGAACAGAAACAGAGTGACGCGATAGATTCTGAAGCTCCGAAAGCGGCGACAACAACAGCGGCGGCGGCGGCGGCGACGACGACGACGACAAAGACGACAACGACGGAAGGAAGATCGAGAAATGGCTTTTGGAAAACCATCGCGTTTAGCGGTGGCGACGGCGGAGCCGTATCAAAGAAGGAAGGAGACGCAAATGAAGAGAATGCGGAGAAAAACAAAGAGGACCAGGAACCTAACGAATCTAACGAAGAGAAGAAGGTAACCTTGAAAGACGCCGATATCAAACTCCTCCGCGGTTTAGTGAATCAAAAGATTAAGATATATTGGCCCTTGGACAAAGTCTGGTACGTCGCGGACGTTTTACACTTCGACGAGGAAACGAAAAAACTGAAAGTGTTGTACGTGGAAGATCAACTGGAAGAGGAAGTCGAGTTATGGACGGAACGGAGTCAGCAGTACGTGCCGCCGACGGATTTATCTCACAAGGATTTACACGGCATCACGCCGCTCAGGGTCCCGGTCGAAGTCGGCGGCATCGAAGGGTATTTAGAAATTGGCGCGAGGAGACACGAAGAGTACATCGTGTTCAAACCACCATCGGCGCCAGGGAAGAAACGAAAGAGTTTAGATACCGCGAATAACGACAATGCCGAGAACAAAACTACGAAAAAAACAAAGTGGCACGCGATGAAAGGCTCGGACTTTGAAAGAAAATTCAACAAGCTCGTAGCCGCCAACGCTCAGCGCCGATGGCGTAAAAACGTCTTGTACAATCCTCGAGGATGGAAAGACTGCAAAGAATCGAATCTGTCCTCGAACAAACTCAAGCGCTTGTATGGAAAAGAGAAGATACCTTTAGCAAAATGGTTGGTCAATCAAGGTGACCAGTGGGGCGGCGTCGTCATCGGTAAGACGATTGAGTTGGATTTGAATTGCCATCGAGGGAATGAGTTCGTGTTCAAGAACGGATACGCGGCTTTTGAAGAGGAAGAAAGAGAGGGCGAAGATGTTGATGAAGAAGGTAAAGGAAAGACCGAAACGGATTGGTTGCTTTGTAAAATCACCGATTACAACGTCCAATCGGGCGAACATTTGGTGTGTCCGATTGACGATAAAGGAATCATCGCGGGAGACGCCGTGTGGATGGTGTTGGCGTCGCAGCGCACTAAGCCGAGAGGGGAACCGGAAAACCTCGAAAATGCAACTTTGAACGCGACGGTGGAAACACCGACCGAGAACGACGCCGCAGCCGTTAAAGAAGACGAAGAAGAGATAAAAAATGAAGCAAATGTGCACATTTCTGCTGATTAGAATAAAAATTAGAAATGATAACGCTAGAAATAGACGTAGAAAATCGCCCACACAACCCTCTACATATTTGTATACTTTTCACGGCGCGGAGTGCGGCAGAGCTCGGCTCATTACATGCAGAAAGATTTTTCGTCAATCATGGTGATTCTCTGAACACGTTTAAGTTTAAAATCATCGCCGCGTCCGCGCTTCATCCTCCCATCATCTTCGAAGCACCCTCGCGCGTGCACGAAAAATGAACCCACTCTTCCTCTGCCAAAGAGAGACGAAAAACAAAATACCACGAAGAACGATTGGGAATATCGCGTTTTCTCCTTCACTTTTACACTCAGAGGCACAATGAATTTCTCTTTTTTTCGTAATCATCGCCAGCATTCCGGATGCAAAAACGAACGCGCGCCGCTCCGCGAAACGAAACGAGAGAGAGAGAGAAAAACGGAAACGAGATGCAAAAAAAAAATACGAGAGAGAGAGAGAGCACCACGCACACGGATCGTTTCATCTCCGAGTTTGCATCCGCGCGAGCCTGGTTCAGCCGGATTATGTCTATCACCAGGTATCTCAGTAAAACAAATTCAAGTTTGTTGCGCATCATCACCAGCGCGCGCTGACGCGTTATCGGAACTTTCTCTCTCTCTCTCTCGGAATATACGATTTGGTTCAGAACTTAAAAGTGCTTCTTGAAATCATCGAATAAACATCGACAAGATTCTCATATGATCAGATTCTTATAGTTTTTACATCATCATCACCGAAAGATGCGAGAGAGAGAGGGAGGGAAAGAGACAGTTTCAGAGCTCCACCGCGCGCGCGCGCGCGCGTATGTGCGCGCGCGCGCTCGGGATAGAAAAAAAATGTATCGCATGTCATTTCATTTTTCGATTCTTTTTCTTCTTCTTGTTTTTTCTCTCTCTCTCTCTCGTTTTTTACGCGTCACTTTTTTCCCTTTGTGTGTGTGTGTTTTATGGGTACATGCTCAACATCACGCGCGCGATAGCACACCTCACGAAGCACGCTCGCGACACGAACGCAATCACAAAAAAGATAACAACAAGAACCGCGATGTTCTCGTCGTCTCTCCGAATAATGGACTCTAATACGTTTCGGTCGTCTTCGAGTTTTGTTTCCACGTTTTGTTGCAAAAACGAGAAGAGTTGGACCAAAACCACCCGGCGGCGGAACGACGATTTCACGAGAAAGA
>Ga0255765_1001968_pt1 | contig 24310 bp, 14 predicted proteins | sample 041ome_8_FD_179965 | JGI IMG/M metagenome (GOLD analysis project Ga0255765, IMG submission 179965) | Coastal salt marsh microbial communities from the Groves Creek Marsh, Skidaway Island, Georgia - 041407BS metaG (version 2) | ecosystem: Environmental > Aquatic > Marine > Intertidal zone > Salt...
TCGGACATACGGTACGTACTGTGGGTTCTGTATTGTTTGGTATATGACCAAATTAAGATACAGTGTGTAAAATTCTGAGGTCTTATCAAAAGTAGGACTACGATATGGCTAGAACCTTTACATTGAATGGTAGAATCACCAGGAGATCGCTCAAAAGAGCGTATTCTATTAATCTATTAACATGTGTGCGCGTGGGTGTCAGTCCATGTCACGCGTACGTCAGTCATCATCCCCAACACGAAAACGCGTCGGAACGCGACAAATATCTCGAAAAAAGGTCGGTTGAAGGTCGGAACATCGCGTGCCGCCTCAGCGCGCGCGTCACTCGTCGTCGCAAAGTCGCGTCGACATCGCACCGCGACCGCCGCCGCACCGCGGTCTATTTACTTTGTGTGTGTGTGTGTTTAACTGTGTGTGATCATGCCGTCTGGAGACGCGCGTCGAACGTCGCGCGCGCGCGTACGCGCGAGCACGGCGCCGATGGCGCCGATCGGATTGGCGCGATGCGCGCGCGCCGCCGCGGTGGTTATCGCCGGTGGCGCCGTCTGCGTCGCGCGCGGCGCCGTCGCGACGTTGCATAACTCACCGTTCACGAGTCGCGCGGATTTACTCGCGACGATCGAGGACGCTTCGTGCCTCGGTACTTATAGTTCGCCTGGCTTGGACACCACGGGGGTATCGTGCCAGTCAGCCAACGGTGTTGCCATCACCGCGTGGGACGTGAGCGCGGTGGACAGCTTTGAAGACTTGTTCGATGACATGGCGAGTTTTAATGCAGATATTTCGGCGTGGGATACGCAGTCGGTGACGAACATGAACGGCATGTTTCGCGGCGCGACGGTATTCAACCAAAATATCAAAGATTGGGACACATCTAAGGTGACTGATATGGGCGGTATGTTTTTGGGCGCGCATGCGTTTAACCAGCCGATCGGCACTTGGAACACGGCGAGAGTGACTACAATGGCACAATTGTTCAACAGCGCTTACATGTTCAACGCGGATATTTCGGGCTGGGACGTCGGAGCGGTAACTGACGTTTCGCTGATGTTCGGTTATGCCAAGGCGTTCAACCAAAACGTGGGTGGATGGGATATGTCGCAAGTGACAACCCTCAACTCCATGTTTGACGGTGCCGAGGTGTTCAACCAAGACCTGTCGTCGTGGGACGTCTCACAGGTGACGAGTCTCTCATCGGTATTCGCTAATGCTCTGGTGTTTAATGGCGACGTTTCGACGTGGGATACTCAAAGCGTCACCAGCATGTATCAAACGTTCTATAGAGCAAAGGCCTTCAATCAGGACATTTCGTCTTGGAAAACACAAAGCGTGATCTATATGAGTGAGATGTTCGGACAAGCTGAGTATTTCAACCAAGACATCACCTCCTGGAACGTGGGCGCCGTAACTACGATGCAACAAATGTTCTTCGGCACTAACAAATTTGCCCAAGCTATCGGCACATGGGACGTCTCATCGGTCCAAGACTTTTCCAATATGTTTGCGACTTCTAACTTCAACCAGGACATTTCAGCCTGGAACGTCGCTTCCGCGACGGATATGACAAGTATGTTTGAATACAATAATGACTTCAACCAGGACATCACTGGGTGGGATACGTCGGCGATGGAGACGAGCAACCCATCCAACTTTGCGAAAATGTTTGCCGGTGACAATGCGTGGCTCGACATGTGCACAAGCTCTGACACCGCGAACCCGAACAACGGGCCGCCGAGGTTGTTCACGTGCTCGGCATCTTCTGGTGGTGGAGGCGGAGGCGGAGGCGGTCCATCGCTACCGTCCGCAGTTCCGGTGACGACGGCGTCGCTGAGCGCCGCGGTCAGTGCGTGCTTCGCCGAAAACGCCGCCGGGGATTGCCAGTGTTCGGGCGCCAGTTGCGGCGTTTTGAGCGGTCCCATCTCCCAGTGGAGTTTCACCGGTACTAATCTCGACATGGGCAGCCTTTTCGAGGGACGAACCACGTTCAACCAACCCGTAGGCTCGTGGGACGTCAGCGGCGCCACATCTATGAAGAAGATGTTTAAGAACGCGAGTTCGTTCAATCAACCTATCGGTGGCTGGGTCACGAGCTCAGTGATCGACATGACAGAGATGTTTGCCGGCGCCACCGCTTTCGCTCGCGATATATCTGGCTGGGACGTCGATCAAGTCGCGACGTACACAGACATGTTTGATGGCGCGGACGCGTTCAATGCGAAGTACTCGTGCACAGGTCCCAAGTGCAGTGGCGATCCGAAACTCGGCCTGACGGACGCCCAGATCGCTGGCGTCGCCGTCGGATGCATCGCTTTCGTCATCGTCCTGATCATCGTTGTCTGCATCAGGCGCCGTCGTCGCAACAGAGAACAGCTCCGGGAGCGCCTCGGCCTCTCGCCGGCTTCCGCGTCGCCGCAACAACCACAAATCATCGTCATCCAACAACAATAATACCAATACGCACGATGGACATTACTACGACCATCCATGACGACAGCCATCGTCGCCTCGCGCAGGCGCAGTTTTCCTTCGCGGCTGAGACTTTAATATTACCGGTACGTCAAAACACAAACAAAAAAAACACCGTCATCGTATTCATAGCCCCCGACACGATCGACGTCATCCGTCCCATCGGCGCGAACTCGCCGTCCGTCGTCGCCACACGACGCCGCGCCCCGCCCGACGACATGGCCCACGTGACGCAACGCGTCGCCCCGCACGCCGCGCCCGCGGTCGCGGCGAGCAAGACTACGACGCGCGCGACGCGCACGACGACGACGACGAAACGACGCGCGATCGCCAGACGCGCGATTCGCGACGATGCCGACGGCGCCGACGCCCAGGGCGCGCGCGATGACGCGACGAAAGCGTCGGCGAAGGCAATCGCTGCGATTGTTGCCACTGGCGTGTTCGCGAGCGCGGCGCACGCGTATGATCAAGCGGTGCGTTGAGGAATGCGATGGAGAATTAATGCGCGTCGGATGCGCGACGTTGGATTAGTATCGCGCGCGCGTCGATGTGTCGTCGCGCGAGGCGCGTGGTGTGATGATGGGGAGGGTATGGGTGCGTGTGTTCGCGTGACTGACTGTGTGCGTGATGTGCGGTGGTTGTAGGATGTGAGCCAACTCGGGAAAGGTTTGAGCACGAAGTCGTACGAAAAGCTGGCGTCGAAGAATCGTCCAGAGGACAACGTGAAGTTTGACGGTGTTCTCGCGGATGGTCAATCGGCGCCGTCGGTGACGGTGACGAAGAAGGATTTCAAGGCTGCGGCTGCGGCGAAGAAGGAAGCGGCGGCGCGTGATGCGCAAAAGGTTGCCGCCGATAAGGCGGCGGCGCGCGCGCAGGCGGACAAGGCGCAGGCGGACAAGGCGGCGGCGCTCAAGGCTGAGCGCGAAGCTGCGGCGAAGGCTGCCAAGGCGAAGGCTGCTGAAAGCCAGCGCTCGAAGGATAAACAAGCTGCCGCTCGTGAAGCCGAAGAGCAAAAGCAGAATGCGCAACGCGCGCAGAAGGAAGCGGCGGAGAAGGCGGAACGCGAAGCCGCCGCCGCCAAGCAAGCCGAACAAGCCAAGGCGAAGAAGTCGCCGGTGAAGAAGGCGAGCGTACCCGCGGCGGCACCGGCAAAGAAGGCTGACACCCCGAAGCCAGCGGCACCGAAGCCGGCGGCGCCCGCTGCTCAGCCCACTGTCGACCGAGCAGCCGCGGCTAAGAAGTCCGCCGAGCTCCAAGCGCAGCGCGACGCCGCCAACGCGAAGAAAGCCAAGGCGGCGCAAGAAGCCGCGGCTAAGGCTAAGGCGCAAAAGGAAGCCGCAGACAAGGCTAAGGCTGATCGTGAAGCTGCGGCTGCCAAGCAAGCCAAGGCCGCGCAAGAAGCTGCGGCGCAGAAGGAAGCCGCGGCCAAGGCCAAGGCAGCGCAAGATTCCGCCGCCAAGGCTGAACGCGAAGCCGCCGCGGCAAAGAAGGCTGCCGAAGCTAAGGAAGCCGCCGCCAAGGCTGCTGCCGCCAAGGAAGCGGCTGCGAAGAAGGCTGCCGAAGCCAAGGAAGCTGCCGCTAAGCAAGCTGCCGCTAAGCAAGCTGCCGCTAAGGAAGCCGCCGCCAAGCAAGCCGCCGCCAAGCAAGCGACTGCGAAGAAGGCTGCCGAGGCCAAGGAAGCCGCCGCCAAGCAAGCCGCTGCGAAGAAGGCTGCCGCGCCCGCGAAGAAGGCGGCCGCGCCCAAGGTTGTCGCCGAGGAAATCGTTGTCGTTGAAGTCATCGAAGATGTCGTCGAAGCCGTGCAGGATTCCGCCGAAGGTACCGTTGCTGCCGTGACAGAAGTTGTCGAACAAGTCGCTGCGCCAGTCATCGATCCAAAGGCGGCCAAGGCGGAAGCCGCGGCCAAGGCGGCGGAGGCCAAGGCGGAGGCCAAGGCGGCAGAGGCCAAGCGCGTCGCCGAGACCAAGGCGGCGGAGAGCAGAGCACGCGTCGAAGCGGCGACTAAGGCGGCGGAAGAGAAGGCGGCGGAAGTCAGACGCGCTGCCGAAGAACGCGCTGCGGCTGCAAGCGCCGCTCAAGCCAAAAAGGCTGCGGCTAAAGCCGAAGCCAAGGCCAAGATGGAAGCCGCCATGGAGAAGGACGTCAAGGTTCGCGAAGCTCGCGAAGCCGAGGTGAAGGCAAAGCAAGAGCAAGCCGCGCGCGAGCGTGCTGCCAAGGAAGCAGCTAAAAAGGCGGCGGCTGAACGCGGCAGCGAAGCCTCCAAGGCGGCGGCTAAAGCGAAGATGCAAGCCGCTATGAAGGCTGAAGCGCCCGTCGCCGCGCCGGCGGTTGAAGTCACCAAGCCCGCGGCTGCGCCGAAGCCCGTGGCTGCACCGGCCTCCAAGAAGGAAGCCACGCCAACCAAGCCGGCTGCGTCCAAACCAGCAGCGACCAAGTCTGCGTCTACGCCCGCGCCAGTCTCCAAGAAGGAATCTGCCAAGCAGGATGTCGCCACAAAGAAGGCAGCGGCGAAGAAGGCTGTCGAGGACAAGAAGGCTGAGCGCGCCCGCGCCGCAAAGGCTGAAGCCGCAAAACGTGCCAAGGCGGCGAAGAACAACAAGGGTCTCGATTTCCTCGGTGCCGTGTTTAGCGACGTCGCGGTCGTCGGCCTCGCCGCCACCGTGGCGACCTTGCTCTTGGTGCCGAACGTGAAGGAGAACTTGCTCGATGGTAACACCGAAGGCGCCGCCGATGCGGTTTTCGATCAAATTGACGCCATCGATAACTTCAACGTCAAGGCTGCGACAGTCGGTGCGATTATCGCCACCGACGCGACGTTGCACTTGCCTATCGTCGGCGCTCTCGCGCCAGGTCCGGTTGAATTCGTCGGCGCTATCGCGGCGACGTTGCTGTTGGCGCGTTACGTCATCGTTCGCGAAGACGACATCGCGGACGATATCGATCTCGTCACCGCCGCTTTGCCCCGCGAATTGCCAGTCGATTCGGATTCCTTGTCCGAGACCCTCGAACCCCTTGGCATCGCCGCGAGCAAGATCGTGGATGGCGTCACGTCCATCAACCCGGAGGAAATTAGCGACGCGTTACAAGACGCCCCAGAGGACATTCCAAAATGGTTCGGCGACTTGGAAAACCCCGTAGTCGATCTCGGTGGTCCTGCCACCGCGGTTGCAGGTGCTATCGTTCTCGGTAACGTCGCCCACTGGCCGCTTCTCGGCGCGTTCGCGCCGCGAGCCTTAGAACTCCTCGGCGCCGGTGTCATCGTCTACGCGCTCGAACGCTACGGCTCCACCGACGCCGACGTCAAGGAAGACCTCGAAGCCGTCGTTGACGAATCCAAGCGCGCCATCAAGAAATTCTTCTAAGCTATTCGCATTGCTTTTCGTTCTTGGACAGCCGCTGTGTAATAACTCATCATAAGAAACGCGAGCTTGAAAACTTTGAGAAAAAAGTGCTCTAATCAATCGCCTCGTCTTATCCTCACAATATGCTCGCATCGTCGTCGCACGCACCCTCGTGCGCGCGCGCGATGCTTCCACACGCGCAGACGTGCTCGTCCTCCTCTTCGCCGGCGCTCGCGCTCCATCGTCCGCGCACGCGCGCACCGAACACGCGCCGAGTTGACGCTGCTGCGCCGCGACCGCGCGCAGCTCCCGAGCACATCGTCGACGCCATCGCTGCAGTCGACGCGTGGAGCGTCACGAACGCCGCATCGCCATCGAGTGGCATCGCGCTTCCACCCGGGATCGAGACCAAGCTGTTTCAAGTTGGTTTAGCACCGTATTTGGTTTACCTTTGGTTTCTCAACGCTTCGCGCGCGACGCCAAAGACGTCAAATTTTGGCGCGAGATTTCTATTACTCTTCGTCGCGGCGACGATTCCTGCGGGTATCATCGCCAAGACGCAGTATGGGGATATATTAGCGAATGTTGATGTCTTGCATGGGGGGTCCGAATCGTTATTGACGATTTCAAATGCGTTGTTTGCGTACGGATTTGGTTCCGCCGTCGGGACGTCGAGCGCGACGGGGGACGACGACGCGAGAATGGGCGTCGAGGACGACGATGTGACGACAACACCCGCACTAGCCGTTCTTGGTGTTTTATTTTTAGCGTGCGCGTCGAGTACTTTAGCCATCGGCGCGGGAGTAGATGGTGGGATATTAGGCGACGTCGGCGCGAGCGAGCCGTCCAACGCGTTGAGTTTGCCCACGTGGGCCGTTCACGTTTCGAGCGTCACCGAATGGGCGCTCGCCATGAAGTACGTCGCTCAGCACAGTGAACGCACTGGGAATGCGTCGTGGAAAAATCTCACGCTAGCGATGTCGCCATTTTTAGCTTCAGGGTTGACGGCGTGTACGTTTCACGCTTTTTACAACGCGCCTTCCATCAACGCGCTCGTGCCGCTTCAAGCGCTATTGACATTACTCGGAAACTGCGGGTGTGCACTCGCGGCGTACACGATTACGAGTGGAGAGAAAACTACCGTAGGTGACGGTAGTGTCGCGCTCAAAGGTGAACGTGCGATCGACGACGGTTTTAGTTTTGCGCTGAAGTTGGCGCTGTGGACGACACTCGCCAGTTGCGCGGTGAAATACGGCGAGCTCTATGAACCAGCGGCTGATTTTTTCGCCCAGCCGAGCTATAGCAAAGCAATTGGTATCATCGCGCTCCCGAGCGTGATTTGGAGCTACTACGCGTTGAACTCTGGCGAGGATGCACCAAAATTGTCCATGGCGGATGTGAAATCATTCGGCGTCGCGGGAACCGTGTCGTACGTCATCATCGAGCTCGCATTCTGGGCACTCGCACTCCCGATCGCAATCGGTTGGTACAAAGTCGCCGAAGGCACGTGGTTGGACTTGTCAAACACTGCGGATAAAGCGAAACTTCTCGGCGCTGGGGCGGTGTTCATCAACGTCGTGCGTCTGTTCGTTCCGCTTCGTCTCGCCGCCGCGCTCGCGCTCGCGCCGTACGTCTCCCGCGTGCTCACCGACACAAACGACGACGAGACATGAGAGTACACATGTGTTCATCAATAATAGCGTTCAATATTTAATTCATCATGACTCTATAGCAATACTACACTCCGCGTTTAAAACATCCGCTGACTGGGCTCGTCGCTCGACTTCTCTCGAGAACCAACCGCGCTCGTCGTCTTCGTCGTCGTCATCATCAAATCCCCAGTGCGCCGAAACGCAAACCACGGCCAACGCTCCAACGCCCGCACGCGCGCCTCGTACCCAACCCTCGCCGTGCGTTCAACCTCCAGCGCATCCTTTAACGTCCCGAGCTCGAGTTCATGGTCCTGCTTTTGCATCACCAAACGCGCCGCGAGCGCCAACGCCAGCGCCGCCGAGAGCACCACGCGCGACGTTGACGTCGATGTCGATGTCACCGACGCCGCCCTCGCCATCGACATCGCCTCCGCCGTCACCGCCGTCGACGACGACGCCGATGGTTGCTGCGCGCCACACTGGCGCGCGCGCGCCATGTCGCCGCCGTCCTCGCCCGTCGTCATCGCCTTTGACGCCGCGAGCGGCGTGAGCGCGACGCGTGCACACGTGCTCGCGCGCGTCGCGGCGAAACTCGGCGCGCGCGTCGTCGTCGCGGGACGGGACGACGTTGATTCGGTCACGCACGTGGTCGTTGGAGCATCTGTAGCGTCGTCGTCGTCGTCGTCGTCGGTGTTCGCGTCGTCGCGTGCGGTGCGCGTGCGCGCGGAGTGGCTGGTGGAGAGCGCGAAGTGTGATGCGCTCGTGGATTGCGCGGCGTACGCCGTGCGCGCGGCGGAGGAGGAGGCGAGGGTGCGCGCGAGCGACGTCGTGGATTTATCCACCGACGCGGGCGACGTCGTAGATTTATCCGTTGATGATGGCGATGGATGGAGGCAGGTTGCGCCTGCGCGCTCGAGAGTGTCTCGTGGGCCGGCACCTGGCGTCGGCGTGTTCGGTGGGCGATGCGACGCGCCGTCATCGCCTGTTGTTCTCGTTTTGTGCGGCGAAAGTGGCGCCGGCAAATCGACTCTGAGCGCCAAGCTCGTCGCCACTGGGCGCTGGGCGGCGGCGAATCAGGATACGATATCGAATGGTAAACGTGGTTCTCGGCAGCAGTGCATACGTGCGGCGAAACGTGCGCTCGAGGAGGGTAAACACGTCGTCATTGACCGTTGCGGATTGTCGGTGCAGCAGCGCGAGGATTTCGTGGCGCTCGCGAAGACGGCTACGCCGCCGTGCGCTTTGCACAGTATTTGGTTCAATCAGCCGATATCTGTGTACGCAAAACGTGCGGCGGCGAGAGTGAATCATCCTGGCGGCGTGCAGGGCGAGTTTGCGCTGCGCGTGGTGCAGAGGCAGCATCGGCAGAAGGACAACGCGCCGCCGACAAAGGATGAAGGATTCGTCGTCGTGCGACGCTGTAAATTCCAAGACCAAGTCGACGCGGCGACGGTGGTGTATAAAAATCTACCCGCGGCGAACATATCGTGCGTGTTTCCAAAACCGGTGCGGTCGGCGAAAAAGAGCGCGGATGAGGTCGAAGACGTAGACGAGGACATGGTTGACGACGGTGACGACGACGACTTTGGGAGCGGTTAAACAAACGTGAACAATGACCCGCGACGAAATTTTAGAGCGCAGTAGCAACGAACGCGGTGTATGAATGAATAATAGAATCAGTGTAGTGTAGTTATTACCATGGTGTGTTGAATCGGCGTTGGGTGTACAAAAAGAGAAAGATTAGAGCAAATCCTTCAAGAGGTACGCGATACCGCCCAAACCGATAACGGTGGACGCCACGGTGATGAGCGGCGTGGACAACCCACCACCCTTGGCGCGGCCAGTTTCGACGTCATACAACGCGAAGCGGCTCTTCGGCGCGTTGCACTGCGGGCAAACGTACCCCTTGGCTTGCTCGCCGAACGGCGTCGGCAACGTGTACACGTAGCCGCAGTCGACGCAAATGTGAGTCGCGCGCTCCTTTTGCGCCGCGCTCAGCTTTCTCCCGAATCTCGGCGGCGACGGACGCTTCGGCAAACGCTTCACGTCGAAATCCGCCGCGGCGCCACCACCACGAACGACGATAAAGTCAACTTCGTTTGGGCACGCGCTGATCGCGCTTCGGCTAAACGCCAACGCATCCGCGGGCCAAAGTTCATCCCCGAAGAAACTCGAGTGATACTTGACGATATCCCCAGTCTTCAAACCCGCCTTCGCGGCGTTCCCCTTGCATCCAGCGATTTGCACGCCCGGTCGACCATCCTTACGCTCGCAAAGCGTCAACCCGAGCGGCTTGTCCACGGAGACTTGAATCTCCTGCGCGCGAATGGTCATCATTCGGCGCCCTTGCGTGGCGCGTGCGCGCGTCGACGCGCTCTGCGTCGTCACTCGCGCGCCCGTAAACGCGCTCCCGGTCGTGTGCATCGTCGAAGCGAACATCTGCGCTCGCCAAAAACGTACGCGCTCGTCAGTCAGTCGCTCGGTCGTCAGTGGTGGATAAGAAGCGCGCCCAAAGCACCGTCGTCCCCGTCGTCGTCGTCGTCGTCGTCGTCGCCGCCGCCGCGCGCGCATCGCCATCACCGTCGTCGCCGTCGTCGCCGTCGCCCGTCGCCCGTCGCCCGTCGCCCATCGCCGTCGCGCACGCACCGTCACTCGTCACGGCGTCGAAAAAGTGACGTCAGCCGTAAACCTCGAAGCGGTTTTCCATCGAGCTCGCGCCCGCAGAATCGCGCGCGCGCATCGCCCGCGCACTCGCGACGGTGATATCGACGGCGAGGGGTGAGTTTTAACGCACCGCGCGCGCGCATGTTCGGTCGCGCGTTCCGGCGATCGGGTGCGGCGCCGTTCGTGGCCATCGCGGTGGGCATCGTCAGTGGACATTACATCTTCAACGAACCGCTTCGGCGCGCGTCGGCGGAGGTTACGGCGGCGTCACGGCGCGACGGGGGTGGGGCATAAGACGTGTGTGGTGAAACTGGTGCGCGTGCACCGCTCGCGTGCGAGATGAAGCGCGCGAGGGGTGAGGGTGAGGTGGAGCGCGCGCGAACGACGCGGGTGCTCGAGTTGTATTGCGGCGTGGGCGCCATGCATTTCGCGTTGCGGCGCGTGACTGCGCGTAAGACGGATGTCGTGGGTGCGTTTGATGTCAATCCTAACGCGTGCGATGCGTATGAGATGAATCACGGCGTACGTCCTGTGATGAAAAGTTTGGTGAGCGTGCCTTTGGCGACGTTGGAAAAGTACGACGCGGATGCGTGGGTGATGTCGCCGCCGTGTCAGCCGTTTACCAGGCAAGGGTTGAAGCTTGATGTTGACGATGGGCGTGCAGAGAGTTTCATGCGTTTGGTAGATTGTATGGGTGATATGAAGGCTCGTCCAAAGTATATTTTTGTTGAGAACGTCGTTGGCTTTGAAACGAGCCGCATGAGGGACGCGTTGTTGGAGCGTCTGCGAGAGTTCGATTTCCATGTTCAGGAATTCATTCTGACACCCAAGGACTTCGGCGTGCCATACAGTCGACCACGTTACTTTCTATGTGCGCGTTCGACGGCTCAATTTAGCGACGCAGTCGACGGTATTCGGCGTTCGCCACCGTCGCGAGCGCTGTCGCATCGACGGGAATGGATTCCGTCATACGACGCGGCGAATGATGCGAACTTAAACGTTGCTCCATTAGCTAGATTTTTAGACTCGTGCGGGGGTGATTCTGACGACAAGCTATGGCGCGATCACGCGGTCAAGCAAGTGGATGTCGATCGCGCGATAGGAACGATCGATATAGTGAGCGCGTTTGACGTTACGAGCAACTGTTTTACCAAGAGTTACTTCAAATACATCAAGGGCACAGGATCGGTCGTGTCGAATAAACAAGTCGATAAAACAACATGGGACGGTGTTATTGGTGAAGACCAAGGTGCCGTACGTCTGCGGTATTTTACCGTAAACGAAGTCGCTCGGCTGCACTCGTTTCCGAGCGATTTCAAGTGGCCAGAGACGCTAAGCAAACGACAGCGGTACACCTTGCTCGGGAATAGCATGTCTGTGGCGTGTGTAGCGCCTCTTTTAGATTATTTGTTTGCTTATGAATAGACTCTCGATGTGTGTGATATGTAGTACTGTACTCTTGTTATGATTATTGTAAAGATGAAATCTGCGGTGTGCGCGGGGCGAGCGGTCGGTCGGAAATGCGCCGCGTGCGACATAAATAAATTTCTAATGCTACTAATATGTGTTACAATATGTATATGCGTTATTACGTGTACGCGTACAGGGGGGTCTCCGTGTCAACACATCTTCGCACGTCTCCTGGTCGCCATCCAACGCCGAGCGTGCGGTGCGTCGCGCGGCGCGCACCGCGGTGCGTTGACACAGACCGTTCGTGTTCAGAAGCGGCGTCGACGGACGCCAGCGACGGGGCTTTGGGTTTCTTCGCCGTCGGTGGGCGCGTCGCCCGTGGACGTCTTCGACGTGTCCTTGCTCGTGTCGTCGCCCGTGCGTCCAGAATTCGTTCTCGTGGGCGACGGTGGCGGGCTGTACCGACCGCGGCTTCGAGTGCTACGACCGCCGTCGTCAATCATGGTGGGGAACTTGACGACTTTTTTGCCGCCGCGCTTGCCGGGCGTGACGCCGCCGGTGACTTCGTCGTCGACGTCGAGTTGCGCGACGGGCGCGCCGCCGGCTTCTGAATTCACCTCACTCGCGGATTGCTGGTTGCTGAGGGTGCCTGATAAGGTCTTACGACGACGAATGTTGTTGGTATCGTGCACGTTCATGCCTGTGCGCGCCGCTGTGGTCTCCGCCCACATCTCTCGCACCAAGCCGGTTAAAAACTCGCACGCGTCATGGACGGAGCCAGACAGAATGCTTCGGTGGCCCTTGGCAGCGACGAGCGTCTTTTGATCTTCACTGACGAGAAATACGGCACGACACATAGATACATGTCTGGCGGCAATCTTCACCGCATCACGTACCGCTTGTGGAGGCTCCTCGACGGGTTGATGTGACGCTTCCTCCCACGTGATTCCCATCACCCGCGAGCCTCGACCAGCGCGATCACCCGCGTGCTTATACGCGTGCAGCGCCTTGATCATGGACTCAATTTTCCAAGCCTTCTCGGGATTCGTTTGCATCATTCGGAGCTTGGTCAACATGAGCTTTTGTATGGTGCCGTTGGCTACTTTAATAGCCCACGGCCACGGCGGATTTTCGCGCGTCCCGTCTTGACCGTAATGAAAGATTCCCTTTGCCGCAGCCGCAGCCGCACTCGCCGCTGCAGCCTGTGCGAGTAATCGAACGATTCTATGCAGTGCGTCTTCGTCTTCAGTTAGCGCGCTATCATCCATGACAACGAGTACGCCTTCCGGGAACACCTCCGCTGTCTCCAAACGCGGATCGAGTTGCCTCTTGTACTCCACGCACAACTCAAGATGGCGTAAACCAAGCGCGAAGCGAGTGTGGCGGGTTCTGATAAACTCTGAAGTGTGGAACGGAAACTGCGGCGCTGATAAAAGCTGCAAGAATGGCGGATGGACAACGACCAAATCAACATCACCTGGTTTGGGTTCACCAACGTAAATCGCCCCTTCTTCCCCCAGCGACTTGATCAAATGCACAACGTGCGGGTGATTCAGCTCGAAACCTAGCAGCATGAAACGCAACCCTGGAAGCGGGACGTTCGGAACGCGTTCCTCGGGAGAAATTACAGCAGCGATTGCCGCCGCGCTCGAAGGGATTTCGTGCTGGCCCTCCATTTGCACCAACTCTTCTTCTCCTTCAGACGAGCTCGGCGAAGCCGTTGGTGACGTCGCCGTGCGTTTCAACTTTGCAAACTCGCGCCCAGAAGAGTCATCCGAGTTCTCGCCATCTGAACCCCATCCTCCAGATCCAGAAACACCTATGTTAGCTCGAGATTTACGCTTGCGTCTCGCGAGCGGCGGCGAGAGCCAATCGTCCAACTTGTCATCATCACCAATCTTAATCACCACACGTTCTACCTCAGATGTCCCGGACGTCAACTCACTCGTATCCTCACTCGTCACGGGTGTCACCGTTCCCATACCTTCGCGATCTAAACTAAGCGCTGAGCTCAAGGACTTTTCTTCATCCGTCGTCTCGGCCGCCGCGTGGACGCCAGACAACTCCTCCGGCATGCGAACCGCCTCCACTACCTCCGCACGTGGCGTAGACGCATTGGTTTGATCATCAGCGTCATTTGGCTCTTTTACGAGAGGAGCCGTCCAGCCGCGAAGAATTCCACGCGCGGGTTTGATATCTGGCGTCGGGACAGCCGCCGGCGGCTCGGGCGCCGCAAGCGGAAGTAAGCTTTGAATTATCGCCCACAATGGCCGAGAACGTTTTGGTTCGGTAGCCGTGCGCTTCGCTCCACCGCTATTTGTTTTTGCTCCGACAGCTTCGAAAACAATATCTGGCAATCCGACATCTGAGACAATGAACATCACGTAACCGTCCGGAAGCTCCATCCTCGCCGCCGACGCTTGCCAAGATTCAGCCTCCTCATCTCCCGTCGCCGTCGTAGACTCGCCACTTAATAAACTCTGGATTTCTTGAAATGATGCCGCATGGTGCGCAGAGACTGGAAACAACCTCAAAAGCGCGACTGGATCCCAAACCTCGGGCCACCCTTCGTCGCCCGGCGAAACGCACGACGCGTGCACTATTTCTGGTAACGCGCTGCCAGCCGCCGATGCGCGCGCAAATCCCTCTCCTCTCGCCGTGCCCGGAATATCTGCATTCGCCGGCGGCGCTTGCGCCACGATTTGACACGTCAACGCATGTTGCTTCGCAAACGTATCTATAGTCGCCGCCGCTGACCCCGGAGCACCGCCCGACGCCCGCCTCGGCGCGTCCATCACGCTCTCATCCGCATCACTCGCCTGCGCTGACCCGTGGCCGTCAATTTTATCTCCACTCCCTACGCGTTTTATCGCCCCGATCGTCTCATCTACTTTCTCATCCGGGCGAGCCGCCGTCCCTCGTCTCGTCACGCTCAGCGCGCCGCTCCACACGAGCTTATTCGAATCATCCCTCCCATCGTGCCGATGATCCCGTCGTTCGCGCCCGGAGTAGTTTTCACCGCTACGACGAGTGACCCACTCTGCGGTGCCGAGGATCGTGTTCAGCTCAAGCCGTTCGGGGCGCTCGCGGGGTGGAATCATGCGCTCTGATGTGTTCGCTGAATTCTTCACCCGACGCGCAGCTCAAAGCTCGCAAACGACGACGTCGTCGATCTGCGCGCGCGTTCGCGGCGCACACGTGCGTGATCTTACTGTCTCCGATGCGCGCGCGTGGTCTCTCTCGTCGCCGTCGTCTCGCGCGCGGTGCAAATATTTGTGAATTGAAGCGCAGTCAACAGTCGAGGCGCAGAGTGACGCGTCGTCGTCGCAACATCGACGAGTCATTGACGCTCGCTACTCGCTCGAGCGCTGCGTTTTTTGGCTTTATACATAACAATAGTCTACACTGAGCACGGTTCGTACTTCACGGCGGTGTTGGGAACGCTGATGGAATCGGTATCGAGGCAATACTTGAATGTGTGTTGCGAACCGACGTACGCTTTGGCGTACAACGACCGGCCGGGCTGGACGATAAACTTGAAGTGACTGGCGCTTACGGATATCGGTGGTAGCATGCTTGCGCCAGTTTGATCTCTGGTGAGCTCGACCTTGTCTGCTGCGGTGCGACGCTTTATGAAGCACGGGCGTTGGAGCCGGGAACGCATGCTGAGTGCGTCGGCTCTCGTCGGCTTGCACAACGCGTCGGTGAAATTCATCAACCAATCCTTTTGAGCTAATCCAGAGGACAGTAAATGAGATGCGAGATACGGCATGACGCTTCCTTTGACGTATGTTTGCCCGACGGTTATTTCCACGCCCACACGCGGGCCGATGATGGATGGCGATTCGTTTGTCGGCTCTCGTGCGAGGACGTCCACTTGTAGCACCGAGCCGATACCGCCGTCATCGGTGAAAAAGTCATCTATCCGATCGAATTCGTCATAATCGCCTGTCCATTTGAGTAATTCTAACAATCTCACCATCTGACGCGTCTTTTCGCTCGCGTACCCGTCTTCTTCAGCGTCTTTTGAGTTTAACGCGGCGTGACGGTTGAAGTAAATCAACACCCGGACGCTCTCAATCCCACCCTTTCCCGCATCGAGCACGCGAGAAAACATAATACCCGCCGACCAAATCGACGTGTTAAACCCATCACCCGTGGCCAAGTCAACCACGTGCTGTAAATTTTTGAAAAGCACCTCGCTAGAAGGCGCGTTGGTCGCGGCGCCGATGGCGTCAAAGTACTCCCGAACCGCCGGCACGAATTCCGCATGCCGCCCACTATGCAACGACACGTGCTCAATAAACACACTCGCCGTCGGATCAACACCATCAACACTCATGTCAAACTCCAAGTACTCTGCCACCCAATACGGATGCCCATTCGGATACCTCTCCTTTAACCGACGCCACCACGACTGCATTTGCGAAAACGCCGCCGAACGCTGCAACCCCATACACGACGACGGCCCACCCTCGACCGCCCCATCACACGTCGCCAATCGATCAAGCACGCCGTTTTGCTGCATCGCGTGATACTCCAATCTGATCGACACGTCCAAATGCTTGACGAATGGTAAATCATTAAACTCGTGCAACACGACGCCGTCGCTCGCGTCGTTCACGAGCGCGTCATCCAATCGCGATAAAAACGCCTCCGCGGCGTCCCACGCGCGCGCGGGCGCGAGAACTTCGAGCGCGCGACGCGCGTGATTATTAAACCGCACCGCCGTGTGTGCGCTATTCGGTGCGCCCGTGCGCCACGCCTCCGGAGCTGTCGCCGTCAGCATCGTCGTTCCGAACGCATCGATGGTGTTCGCCGCCGCACCCGCGCGCGGATCCATCGCCGCGCGCGCGCCTCGCGCCACCGCACACGCCAGCGCCATCGCACACGCCAGCGCGGCGTTAATGCGCCGCCGCATGCGCTGCCGCCGCCGCATGCGCGCGAGCGAATGCGGGCAAAAATTCAAACTGAATCCGAGCTGTCGGCACACATTGACGCGCGACGGTCCATGTCCGCGCGCGACGACGGCGCCGCCGGCGCGGGCGCGGGCGACGGCGCGTTGTCCGCGCGCGCGCTGCACCCGCCGTTCGAGTCGTTCGCGTACACGGCGACGGAACGGGCGGTGGTTGATGTGAGTGCGCGTTCAAAATCGCCAAAAGATTATGACGACGACGACGACGGGTCGTTGAGTGATCCCGCGAGCGACGACGTCGACGACGATGACGATGACGATGCAATATCTGACGACGCGAGCGCGACGTCATCGGACGAAGACGAGGACGCGGAGGAGTACGCGAAGGTTGCTACCGCCGGCGCGAGAGACGCTCGACCGACGAGACGCGCGGCGGCGGCGACCGTCGCGTCGTTCAAGGAGATTGATTCCGATGACGATGCAGATTTAATGACGAGTTGCGATGAGGGTGACATGGATGTCGATGCGGGAGAGGACGATGAGGACAAGGACGTGGTGGAGAAGATTGTGTACTGTCGCCCGACGGAGGACGCCGGGCTTGAATTTTGCGTCAAGTGGGAAGGCGTGAGCTACCGCCGATGTTCGTGGGAAACCGCGGAGACGTTGAACGTGGAGGCGCCTCATAAGTTGACGGCGTTTATGCGTAAGCATGAGCGCGTGGAGGCGCAGGATATGCCTTTTGCGGAGCATTACACCGTCGTAGACCGCGTCGTGGCGCATCGAGAAGGCGAGGAGGAAGGCTCGACAGAGTTTTTGGTAAAGTGGTGTGGTTTGGGGTATGCTGCGGCGACGTGGGAGGCGGAAGCGAGTCTAAATTCCGATGCCGACCGTGCGTGCTTGGCGAGGTATCACCGATTCTCAGCGCCCAAGGCGATGGATATTAAGGAGATGCCGCGCGGCAGACCGGAACCGCCGACGTTTAAAAATAACATGGCTCTTCGCGAATATCAGGTCACGAGCTTTGAATGGATGATCAATAACTATTGTCGCGGGCGAAACGTCATTTTGGGCGACGAAATGGGTCTCGGAAAGACTGCGCAGTGCATTTCTGTGATGGAGTACGCGCGAACAAAATTGCTTCGCCGGCGACAGCCGATGTGCGTCGTCGCGCCGCTCACGACGCTCGGTCACTGGAAGCGCGAGATGGAGAAGTGGACGGATATGAACGTGATCGTTTACGATGGTTCGGGTGCCGACCGTGAGTTGTGCGCCGAATACGAGTTCTACGTCCAAGGCACGCGTAACGTGAAGTTTGACGTCATGCTCGTGAGTTTTGAAAACGTCCGCCGCAACACAGAGTTGTTTGAACAATTTTCTTGGGCCATGGTTGTCGTCGACGAGGCTCACAAGCTCAAGGATATCAACTCGCAAACCACCGCGTCGGTAACTGCGTTGAGGTACGATTGGTTGTTGTTGCTCACGGGTACGCCAATTCAGAACAACATCAAAGAGCTCTTTGGCATGTTACACATTCTCGACCCTCGACAGTTTGATTCGTGGGAGGACTTTCAAGATGAGTACTGCGATGCTTCTGGTGACGTAGACGCTGAGCAAGTGTTGCGCCTTCGTGAGGTTTTGAAGCCGCGCATGTTGCGTCGCATGAAGGAAGACGTGGAAAAGATTCCCGCCAAAGAAGAGGTTGTAGTGTGGGTTGAGCTCACGGCGCAGCAGCGTGCGTACTATCGCGCGTTGTACGAAAACCAAATCCATGTTTTGTTGGAAGGGCAGAAAGTTAAGAGTGTTCCTCAGCTTCGAAATCTCTCTATGGAACTTCGTAAGATTTGCAATCATCCGTTCTTGTGCGACGGTCTGGAACAAGATTACACTGACAAGCGATTAGCCGCCGCCGCCGAGAAGGGCGAAGCCGCGCCGACGCCGCTGCAACTCCTCACCGAAGGTAGCGGTAAGATGGGCTTACTTTCCAAACTTCTCGCGAAATTGAAACGTGATGGGCACAAGGTGTTGATTTTCTCGCAATTTACTACGGTTTTGGATCTTATTCAGGACTTTATGAATGCTTCTGGGTATGAGACGGAGCGACTCGACGGGACGACGTCGGCCGAAAATCGCCAAGCTGGCATCGATCGATTCAACACCGAAGGTCAGGGCTTTGTGTACTTGTTATCCACCCGCGCTGGTGGTATGGGCATCACCCTCACCTCGGCCGATACGGCGATCATCTTCGACTCTGATTGGAACCCGCAGAATGATTTACAAGCCATGGCGCGTTGTCACCGAATCGGTCAAACGAAGGAGGTCAAGGTGTATCGATTCATCACGAAAGATACGTATGAACAATCGTTGTTTGAAACGGCGGCTCGAAAGTACGGTCTCGATGAAGCCGTGCTCGGCGGAGGCGACAGTGATGACGTTCAATCGAAGAAATCTGCCAAGGAACAGGCGCAGAAAATCAACGAATTGTTGAAATTTGGCGTGCACGGGGCGTTGAAAGATACATCAGGCGAAGAAGCGAATGCGTTTGCCGCGGAAGACATTGATCAAATTCTTTCGCGTCGCGCTGAACATCGCGAAGTTGGTCCACGAACGGGTAACTCATTTTCTGTTGCCACTTTTGGCGGCGGAGGAAGCGAAGGCGACGACGAAGCGTTTTGGGAGAATGCGTTCGGCACCGATGCTATCGAGGCAGCCAAACAAAAAGCATCTGCGCCCATGATCGATAAACGATTCGCGGTCGAGGGTCCACGTAAACGTCGCAAGGTGAACTACAAGGAAGTACACGCTATTGTCCAAAACACACAGCAATCTCCGAATGCGAATGCGCGAGTCTCGCGCATGACGTACAATGAACGCCGAGCCGAGGCCAAGCGCCGACGCGAGGAAGAAAAGAAAATGAGCCGTGAAGCCCGTGAATCTGCACGAGCGGCGGCGAAGGAAGCAGCGGAGAAGGCTAAAGAGGAGCTCAGGAATAACTGGACGAATAACGACGTGTGGGCGGTCATCGACGCGCTCGGCGCTTTCGGCGCGCCAAACGGAGATACTCGCCGTGCAGTCATTAATGGATGCGATCATGTCGATCGACCACTTGAACAAAAATTCGCGGTAGCGAAAACCCTCCTAGAAATGTTCGCCGTCATCGATAAATGCCGAGCCGGAAACACTTCTGAGAAGAAAGAGGCGAGCGAAAAGGACAACGACGAAGACGCCGACGAAGGCGCGAATGACAAAGACGATGGTGATGACGACAGTGAAGACTCTGAAGAAACAAAAATAGCAATGGAAAAAGCTATGGAGGAGATTCTCGTGCCGGCTGCTGCGGCTAATGCGTTAGGAAGTCGAGTGTTGTGGCAGAAACTACGTCGAGGCGCGCCGCGCCGCGCACAGCGAATGAAGGAACGAGACGCCCTCGCCAAGCTCATCGAGGCTGTCGAAATAGATATCGACGACGACGCCGGCGACGACAAGGACAAGCAAACAACCAAGATGGAAGGCATGCCGCGAGAAAAGTCTGAATTTACGTTACCCGTTCTAGGTCCCAAGGCGTCTATTCCAGCGGAATGGTGGACTGCGGAGGACGACGAGCACCTTCTCCGCGGTTCGTTGCGTTACGGTTTCACTCCTGGATTCACTCGTGATCTTCAATCCCAGTTAGACTGCATCAGACACGACAAGACACTTCGTTTTGCCGTGCGCACTGGTGTTTTCGATGACGGTGAATACCATGAAGTGCGCGAATGGCCCGATGTGGCGCCTCTTAAGACTCGACTCACGCGCCTACTCGCCGCCATGTTACGACCGCCGAAGAAACCATCCAAGGCGGAAATCATCGCAGCCCGTAAGAAAGCGGCGGCAGATGCGGCGTTGAAGCGAGACATGGAGGCATTACGCCGATGGCAAGAACAAATTCGCATGCGGAGGCAATCTACTTCGCCCTTAAAGGAGCATGAAAACGTGCAAAAAAGAAGCCCGTTGAAGCCGGTGGCGGCGAATGCTCGACCGATGCATGCACCAGCTCCGTCTAAGACGACGCAGCAGTCTTTATTCTCATTCTTTGGCGATAAAGCTTCTGCGCGACGTCCCCATCATTAGATATAATTGTAATTAAACACTTAAGGACTCCTGGACTCTGGACTCTTCTGGATTATTTGCGCAGGGCATCAAGCGAGAGCGTACGTGGAGCGGCGGTGATCAATGGATGGAAAATTGGTATGTGCGTATTGTAAATGCATGAACTAGTGTCATTGCTAGTGATGGTGATTATGTTTTCAAACGGTACAACATGTTATACTGAGATGTATCATTTTCGACGACGCGCGTCATCGGCGAGCGTTTGTTTCGGCGCTTTTATTCATCATTATATTCAAAGTCTTCCTCGTCGCTTTCAGTGACGACTTCGCCTCGAGCGAGGCGCTTCGCCTTGAGCTTTGCCTTCTTCTTCGCTTCCTTGCTGCACGCGACAGTCTTCTTCTTGACTTCAACAACGTTACCCAACGCATCGGTGTACTCGTCGAGGGTCGCTGCGGCGGTGACGGCTTCCTTGGAAGCCTTGGCCATCCATTCGGCGTCACCCTTGCAGTTGCAGCGGGCGATACCGTCAGCAGCCTTTTGCATGAGCCACGTTTCAGGGCAAAGCGCAGAGCAGAATTCGTTGTTGTGCGTAATCATAACGACACCACCTTCGTAGGTTTCGATGGCGCCGGCGAGCGCGCCGAGCGAATCGCGGTCCAAGTAGTTGGTCGGCTCATCCAAAATGACAATGTGCGGGCAGTTCCACATCGCCGCGGCGATGACAACCTTCACCTTTTGACCGCCAGAAAGCGCAGACATACGCGTGTGCGTGCCAAACTCCTTGTCTAAACCAACGGCTTCGAGGTGCTTTTCGACGTTGACCGTGGTGAGCGGCGTGTGCATGGCGCCGGCGCGAGCCGCGACCTTCTCATCGACAATCTTCATGTGCTTGTCGAAACCGTGCTTGGAAAGACGGCTGGCCGGGATGTAGCGGTTGGAGTTGTAGTCACGCCCGACGAATTGCACTTCGTATTCGTATTCCTTCTTCACTTGCTTGCGGCCTCCGGTGAGCTTTTCGATGACCATCTTCACCTTGATCGGATTGCCCTTTTCGTCGTTACCCAAGTCCACCGGCACTGGGAGCTTGCATCGTTCCTTTTCCTCGGCAGTCAACGTCATGGTATCCTTTTGCAACGCTTCCTTGTCGTCACCGTGTTGGTAACGCCAGCGGATGTACTCGTTCGGCGTCATGTCGAGGTGTTGCTCGATGTGGTGGAACGCGTGCTGGGCGACGTACGCCACGCGAGCGTTCGGGTGCTTCCACACTGTGCCTTCTTGCGGAATAACCTCGCCCGTGAGAAGCTTGATCATGGTGGACTTGCCCACACCGTTCGGACCGACACATGCGACACGAGAGGCCAAAGACACTTGCACGGTGACATCCTTTACCGTCGGCTCCTTGTTCACCGGGTACGTGTACGTGCAGTTGGCCATCTTCATCAACGGCTTACCCTTGGACTTGACGCCGTCGATGAAACCTGGTTGGGGGAATCGCATGACGAAACCAGTCGAGCTCTTGAGTTCAAAGAAGGACTTAGCCTTGGGGTTCTTTTCGACGAATTGCGTCAAGTTACCCGAGAATTGCTTCAACTTTAAGTTTTCAATAGAGATGATGTTGTTGCACACGCGATCGATGAAACCAGAGTCGTGGGACACCAACACCGCGGTGACGTCGGTCAAAGACTTCAAGTATTCTTCAACCCACTTCACGTTCATGACATCCAAGTGATTCGTGGGTTCGTCCATCAATAAGATGTCGGCGTTCAAGCACATCGCGCGCGCGAGGGCGAGCTTCATACGCCAGCCTCCCGATAAAAAGGTGACCAAGTTGCGCGCGCCGTTTTGCATTTCACCAAAGCCGACGTTGAGCAACATCTTTTCGACGACTTGTTCGGTGATGCCAGCCTCTTTGATGCGGGGATCGGCGAGGATGTAATCAACGCACGGCAAATCAGAGAGTTCACCGATGATGTCCGCCTCGACAAACACCGTGCGCAATTCAGTCGCGGGCGGGAAGCCTTCGACTTGTTCGTTTGCGATGGCGCGCATCAAAGAAGACTTACCGCTGTCGTTACCGCCGAGCAAGGCGTACTTATGACCGCGCTTCAACTTGAGCTTCGTATTGTGCAACAACACCTTGGAACCGTACGCTAACGTGAACTGGCAGTCCGCCAAGACGTCGGCGGTGTCGTCGTCGTCATCCTCTTGCTCTGCGTCGCCGTACATCTTTTCAATGTCGGCGTACAAGGCGCGAACAGTCTTGATGTCAATCGTCGATTTGCTCGCCGCCTTGAAGGCTTCTTCGAAATCATAATCTTGGCACTTGGCGTTGACCGCCGCGCACACGATGATGGCGTAATAGTCAAAGAGCGTTTCGTCGACGGGCGCCGACGCGAGGTGCTTGGCGACCACAGCCTTGACGGCGGCGAAGTCCGCGCGACGGCTTTTGAAGGACGCATCCTTCAAACGATCGTCGATCGACTTGAGCTGCTCAAATGCCTTACCACACACCGCGCGCGCTTCCGGATCAGAGATTTGGTCACTCGCCTTTTCCACGGCGGGCATCAAGTTGGGCAAGAACGGCGCGGCGTCCTCCGGATCTTCAACGAGCTTGGACATGTTGTTCACGATGACCGCGGACAAACGCTTCGTGGCGGTGGCGCGAGAGCGGAAACCAAGAAGCAAGATTGGCGAAATCAACGCGAGCGGCGCCGCCGTAACGGTTTGCACAAACGTCGTCGACGCGAGCTTTTGCACGCACTCATCCGTTTGCTCGTGATCCACCGTCGCGGCGACCATCGAGTCGATGAACGGTTCAACGTCGCGATTATCAATGGTGTGGCACAACGCCGATAACGCTTCGCGCGCGGCATCCGCAACTTCTTGCTTCGCATCGTTCACCATGGACGTCACGACGGGTAAAATCGTCGTGAGCAACGATGACGTCACTTGCGGCGCGCACGCCGAAAGCTTGGCCAGCGTCTTCGCCGCCGCGACTTGCGTCTGCCAGCGTTCCTTCGGGTCGAGCGCATTCAACACGCTCGGCACGAGTTCACCCACAACGAAATCATTCGTCGACTTGGCGAGCGCGAGCAACGCTTCGAGCGCAGCCTCGCCAACTTCAGGCGACTTTTTATCCGAGCACGCTTGCAACAACGCCCCGTGCAACGTCGCGTCGCGGATGAGCGCCGACTCAATCGTCGCCACCTTCAACGTAATCGCCGCCGTCACATCCTGCGCCAACGCAAGTCGCTCAGGAATATCAATCGCAACATCCGCCACGCGCGCAGCGATATCCGCAGCGAACGCCTCGGCTTTACGCGTCGTCGGCTCTTGCGCCAACGCCTTCACCGCGTCCCCATTCGGTCCGGCGCACATGTTGTGAATGCCGATTCTTCTCTCTGTATATATGTCACGTATGCCCTGCGATCACGCGATACAAAACAACACACCGTCAGTCCCATACATCCCACGCCCCCACACCCACACACACACGCGCGCGCGCGCGCCCCGCGCCCGCGATCCTCGCGATCCCAGATCTTGAAACAAGATGCCACCAATTCCAAATTCCCGCGCGCGCCTCCTGCGTACCTCACGTCACGTCGACGCCGCACACAGACACTCAAAAATACGCACGCGAGATGCGTTTAGCGCGGTCTCGATCGATCTCTCGTTCGTTCGTTCGATGCGCGGCGCAGTCGTGCGTCGCGGTATACCGCCGCGCGATCGGCGCATCGATCGCATCGATCGATCGATCGATCGCGTCAGCAAAATAT
>Ga0255765_1001974_pt1 | contig 24259 bp, 14 predicted proteins | sample 041ome_8_FD_179965 | JGI IMG/M metagenome (GOLD analysis project Ga0255765, IMG submission 179965) | Coastal salt marsh microbial communities from the Groves Creek Marsh, Skidaway Island, Georgia - 041407BS metaG (version 2) | ecosystem: Environmental > Aquatic > Marine > Intertidal zone > Salt...
AATCTCTCCTCTCTCTCTCTCTCTCTCAAACTAACCGCGCTTCTCTCACCGCGAAGAACAAAAGAAGAAGAAGAAGAAGAAGAAAAACGCTGCCTCTTCTCTCTTTCCCTCTCTCTCTCTCTCTCTAAACGCACGAGCGAAAAGCTTTTTCTACGCGCGCGTTTGTTTCGTCTACACGAAGAGAAAGATTTTGTCCTTCTTTTTTCTTCTTCTCTTTCTTCTACCGTGTGCGTGTGGAGAGATAATAGCACACCGAAACCGCACAAAAAATGCGTATTCTTCGCGCCTCTCTCCGCCTCTCTGCTCTGTGTTTTTCCGTCGTTCGAAAAAAGCCAAAGTCTCTCTCTGTTTCTTTATACGTCTCTTCTCTCTCTTTTGAGATGTAAAACGAGTCGATGCGTGCGTGTTTTAAAAGTAAAATGTGAAGAAAAGAGAGAGAAAAAAACTTTCGAAAAACCAAAAAATACACCAAAAGAAGAGACTCTGATCAGAGAGAGCAAAAAAGCATATCACGCCGGTGCGATCGATGATCACAACACACCGCTTTCCTCTTCTTCTTTTCTCTCTCTTCTTTTCTCTCTCTTTGAATCTCTCTCTCTGTGTGTGCGCGCGCGAGAGAGAACCGTTCTCGTCGTGTCGTCGTGTTTTTAAAGTGTTTCGAAAAGACGTTTTCGAGGTCTGGGGTGCCTCGCTTTCTCTCTCAAAGCGTTTTGATGGGGAAAAACAAAAAAAGAAAGAGATGCAAAAGCGGCAGAGAAAGACCCACGTAACGCTCTCTCTCTCAAAGCACAGAGACGCAGAGAAGAGAGAGAGAGATACACGAGCTGCTACGCGATGGCGGATATATCGATGACGAGAAACCCAGAGGTGGACTCGTGCTTTCGCGGGTGCTGCGTCGTCAGAGAAGACGATGAAGAAGACGAGAGGCACTTTTCCAACACCAATGACGATGCGTCGTCGATCGGAAAGAAGAAGAACGCGGAAGGAGAGGAAGAAGAAGAAGAGAAACAGAAGAAGAAGAAGAACGAGACGATGAAAATGACCTTTCGGATGCCGAAAGAGCTGATAAACATCTACCAAACGTTCGAGACGACCGTGAACGAGAACAAAAATAAAGAGTCGAAAAGAGCGATAAAAATGTTCAGCTCGAACGCCTCGGAGGTGTATTTATCGCGGATCGAAGGTCAACCGGTGGCGATTAAACTTCCCAAACTGAGAACGAAAACAGACATCGACCGGTACCACGCGGAGTTGAGGATAGTGTCGTCTTTGAAGCACGAGAACGTGTGCGCGATTTTAGGCGCGCGCGCTTGGCCGCCAGAGTACGCGCTCGTGTTTCCGTGGTACGAGAACGGGTCCGTGCACCAAGCGATACACGTGAACAGATGGATTCCGAATTTGGGAGGTTTGTATAAGGTGTGTTGGCAGACGGCGCGAGCGCTGCAATATTTGAAAGAGACGCACGACGTCGTGCACAGAGACGTGAAACCGAGCAACATTTTGTTGGATGAGAAATGGAACGCAAAGTTGACCGATTTTGGCTTGTCCGAACATCGAGCAGATTTGGAAAACTCGCTGCAAGCGGCGATATACAACGAGAGCTTGAAATCCGAAGACGCCGAAGGGAGAGCGATTGATATCAACGGCAAATTTGTCGCCAATGATGGGAACGCACCGAGCGGTGGATTTCAAAAGCAACACTTGGTCGGAACGTTGGCGTACATAGCGCCGGAAGTGTTGATGCGAGTGGTATCCACGTACGCCAGCGACGTGTACTCTTCCGGGATCACGTTCAACGAAATAGCGACGAGAGTAGAGCCGTACGCCGATCGAGAGCGGAACGTGGCGCTCGCGCACACGTGCATGGATTTGAGCTACAACGACGGCGATTTAGCGAAAGCGATCGTGATTGAAGATTTAAGACCGGTGAAAGCGTTTGACCCAGACGACGAAGCGAATAGAAGAACGACGACGACGACGACAACAACAGACGATAGCGTAGAAGTTTCGCTCCAACGCGAATTCGAAAAACTCGTCTCTGAAATGTGGGACGGAAAACCGGAAAACAGACCAGATTTCGCGGAAATAGAAAAACGGTTGCGAGAAGGTGTCGTCGCGTACGAGAAGGAAATCGGACCGAGCGTTTGGACGCAAGCCGTTTCTGAGTCTTCCTACGAGAGCAGAGAAGACGAAGACGCGACGATGACTGACGCCGAAAACGACGACTTTGACGGGGACGCCCGCGCTGAAGATAAGACTGCGTTTGGGAATCGCGCTCGATTTGCACCGTGCGCGTTTGATCCACCGACGTCTTCTTCTGACGATGGAACGAAACCGCCGTGCATCGTCACCAACACGGGAGCGTTTGCCACCGCCGGCGCGCGAGGCAACGACAAGATGGAAGACAGGCACAAGATTTTCCGCGAATTTAACGGACTTCCACATTGCGCCGTGATGGCAGTGTTCGACGGTCATCGAGGATTCGAGTGCGCGGAATTCTGTTCAGAAAATCTCTCCGATGCCATATTATCCGAATGGGGCGAGAACGGAAACGATATCCCGTCGACGCTGAAAAAAATCTTTCAAAAACTCCACGCGGCTTTTGTGAAACACTGGACAGAAAAAGAACGCAGAGACATGCACAAATCCACCGCGGATTCAAAATCAAAGAAGAAGCGATATCCCGGGTGCACGGCGACGGTGTGTTTCTTCTGGGGCGACGACGTCTACGTCGCCAACGCCGGAGATAGTCGAGCGGTTTTAGGCCACCATCCTACCGGGAACGACGAGGTCGACGCCGATGAAATGACGTGGTCGACCGCTCTGAGCGAAGACCACTGCGCGTCCTCCAACGCGAAAGAGCTGGAGCGAGTGAAGAACTCCTCGGCGAACGTGAAAATACAAACTCTAGAGAATGGTCAAATACGAGTCGGCGACGCCGGTTTAGCGGTGACTCGAGCGTTGGGCGATTGGGATTGCACCGAATCCGGAGGCGTTTTGTCCGAGCCAGAAGTAATCAAGAAGACTTTAACTGCCGAAACAGACGCCTTCATCACTATCGCGTGCGATGGTTTATGGGACGTCTGCACGAATACGGACATGTGTTCGATTATCAGAGATACGGTGAAAGAGCCGAGCATGTGCGCCAAACGGTTAGGATGCGAAGCGTTGAATAGATTGAGCGACGATAACATCAGCGTCTTAGTCGGCATTCTCGGCAACGAAGGCACGTTCGCTAAAGTCTCGTGGAAGAGCACGTATAACGACGGTTTTACCGGGTTGAAATGATGACGAGAATCTATATAGCAGTAGAAGAACTTTTGAATGAGCAATAAAAGTAAGCGCTTAAATAATGTTTCGTGGATGTACTACTACTACGCACAGGCAAAGAGAGAGACAGAGAGAGTTGATTTCTTTTTTTTATATTTAGTTCTTATATAGAGGGTCTGATTAAACAATTGGTGTGTATACGTCGCGTTGCTAAGAGGCATAATAGATAGGCTTACTCGCTTTGAACGAATAAACAGGTTTACTTGCCTGTGTAAAAATAATAAAGAGAGGAAATGAGAGAGAGAGATAACGTCCATCGTCAGTCATTCAATCGCAAAGCTTCAATATTAGATTTATTTCGACGCACCACTCACGAAGTCGACGCACGGTTGACCCGTAATCGTCTTGCACCCAACGTTCGATCGCGCAATGTTCGCCGCCAATCGACCGTCAAAAGTCGTGATGTCCGCGCTACCGTCCTTCTCGACGTAGACAACCGGTCTGCCGTCCGGAATGAACGGTTGGACAAACTTTTGCGCCGCGGCGTTCGGGACGCCGTTTTGCACCGTGAGACCCATGATTTCGGCGTGCGCCGGGGCGGAGTTGAAGAGCATGACCGCGGCGGCACCAGCGGCGGCAATTTGTTGCGGCCTGTGAGAGAGTGAGAGAAGAAGAGATGAGGTGTCAGTACTTTAAAGACGAGAAGAAAAAGAGAGAGAAAAAAATCCCGTGAAAATGCAAACTCTCTCTCTCGCGCGCGCGCGAGAACACATTCAACATTCGAACACAGCTTTCTTCTCCTTCTTCTTAAAAGCCACTTTCAACGGAAGAAGAAAAGAGCTCTCTCTCTCTCTTCATTTCAGGGCAAAACCAGAGAGAAAAAGATATCGAGGAGGCGTATCTTTTCCCTCTTTCATTAAACAGAAAAGATAAAAAAAAACAAAGCACCCCCCCCAAAAAAGAGAAAAAAAATTCTCCCTCTTCTTCCAACACCGTTTGTTTCTCCCTCCTCGTTTTGGTTGGGGACCAAAAAATGTTTCTCTTCCGACGATGATGATGTGCGCGCAAACAAACGCTCCCCCTTATAACAAACAACAACGCGAACGTCGTGCGGACTTCAAACTCGCGCAGAAACAACCAAACGTGATGCATTGTTACGACGCGAGCGGAAGAGCGCGCGTGCGGACGCGATGTGGGTCAGACAGAGCGCGTTTTACGCATTTTTTTTCTCCTCTTCAAATTCCGGTTATAAAGCTCTCTCTCTTCTCTTCTCTCTTTCGCGTAAAATAATAAAAAAAAAACGAAATTCGAAATCTAACGTCGACCGCGTCGACGCGAACACTTACATGGCCTTCTTTTCGGACTTTTGGTTTTGCGCGGCGGCAACGACCTTAACAACCGGGGCTTTGATGGCAAACATTTTTATTATATTTGTGTGTGTTTATAAAGAGTGTGCTATTATGAGGGGTAAACGGGAAGCGTTCGATTGGTTTTTTTTTGGTCTCTGTTTTTTTTTTTGCGAAATCATCGAGATCTCTTTTCTTCAACTCATCAAAAATCTCATAATGTGGCATTCGGAGGGTGCTCAAATTTTACGGTACGAGGGGGAAGCGCGCGGCGCGCGGTGCGGCGGTACAAGTTTAATGACATCTTCTTCGCGTTTGACACGTCTCGCTACACATATACAACGTTATTATTCATCTTACAGCGGCGCTCTTTTCTTCCTCTTCTGTTATTTTATCTCGAATTTCTATATTTTTTATTGTTGTTGTTGCTGTTTGCGCAACCAACTCTCGACGTCGTCTCGATCGAAAGCGATATCTTTTTCAAACTTGGACGAGGCGGATGAAGAGGACGTTTTCCGGATGGTGACGGTTTTGAACTCGATGCGAACGTCGCTGGCGAGGCGAGAGATGGCGTCGGAGTTGTCTTTGGTCAAATTGATGACGTTCACCGTTTGCCGTCGCTGAGTATTTTTGAGCTCGAGGAGGACCGTGAGGACGGCGGAGCGGGTTTCCGCGGGAGAGAGAGACGAGGCGTCGATGGTGACGTCCTCTCCTTCATTGTCAGACTTTGATCCGGAAGGAGCGAGAGTTGGTGTTGACGAAGTAGACGCGGAAGGCGACGAAATAGCGGCCTTCGCGTTGACCTCGGCGGCGACTCTCGTGAGCATCTTCAACGCGTTCTCCGATTGCTTTCTCAAATACGCGTTGTTGCTTTTACTGACGCCCTCTTCTCCCTGGTTCTGCGTACCGTCTCTATTGTCGTCATTTTCTTCTTCTCGCTTCTTTTGAGCAGAAGGAGCGGCACCAACGCGTCTGGTCATGTCCGCGTACATCTCTCTTAATGAGTTCACCTCTTCAATCGTTTCCACGTCGCGGAATAATCGAGGCTCCAATATCGTCGCGCGAATAGCCGCGTTGAAGATTCTCGGTTTTCGTTCACCATCTGAAGCGAAACCATTCGCGTATCGGTCGTAAAAACGTACCGCTTTTCTAAATTCCGAAGCAACGGAGTAGGCATAAAGCATCGTGACAAACTCAAACTCATCCGGTTTCGACGTTCCTCGCATGTAAACGATGCGTTCAAACGTCCGTTCGGCCTTTTCTAGAAACTTCTCTCCACCTCGCGCGTACGCCGCTAACAGCGAGTTTAAGTGTTCCGTGGTTACGAATTCTTCGCCGCGTTTTGAGATCATCTCTTCCATGATTCGTTCTGCCGTCGCGGGACCATTCTTTCCCATCTTCTTGGTTGATTTCAACAGCGCCAAATACGTGACGGAATCAGCAATGAGTGGGTTATCGTCTCTGTTTATCAGGTCGAGGATATCCATTGCTTCACCCGGGACGTTTTCTCCAGCGCAATGATCGATGACAATGTTTGCGGCCGCGATCGGGTAATATTTTTTCTGTTGCACCGTTGTCGTCGTTGAGCTCGCCCCGTTCGGGGAGTTCAAAATCGAGGTCGACGATTTCTTCTGCGTCAAAAGGTTCTCCTTCAAAATCGCTACGTTTTCGGAAAGCAAGTTCGCGTCGCGCAAAGCTAAGCTGAGGAAAATCCAAAACTCCGGCGAAAGTTGACTGTTTGCGTTTCTCGCTCTGCCTTCTTCGTTGTAAATCAACTCTTCGTTGTACACGGCCAACGCCTCTTCGACTCGTTCCGGACCGGCGCGTTGAAAGGCTTCTACTAAACATCTGCGAATTTCAGGTGCGTTTGCAATCTCGTCGCCAAATCCAAAACGTATCCGATCGCGAACCTCGATAGCTTCGTCCGCCAATCCCGCTCTCGCGCAAATTTCTAATATGCACTCTAAATCGTGGCGCTTGCTCTCGTCTTTGGATGCTTGCGTCGATGACGAGTGAGAAGAAGACGAGGAACGATATCGTCTTCGCGCACCTTTACCGTCGCTTTCATCGTACGAGGCGAACAAAGGGGGCGTCAATTTCGATTGCGAGTTAGACGTGACTGCATCGATCGCAAACCTTGCCGCGGTTTTGTTCGAGATGCGACCATTGCGTCCGCCGGCGTACCGCAAGGCTTTGTACAAAGCTCTGAACGTGCTTTTGCTCGGAGGAACGCCGTTTCTTTGCATGTTTTGAAATACCAAAAGCGCCTGTTTCGGTTGCTTCGAATCGCAGAGAAAATGCATGACTTGCGCGTACGCGGGTTCAACATTCTCGCGGTTCTTTTTCGCTTCGCGGTCGTCGCGGAGTTCTTTGAACTGTTGTTTCTTCAGTTGACGCAAACGCTTCGCCGCCGCGAAATCGTAATAATTCTTGTTCTTCGTCGAGTCGTCTTCATTCGCGCTAGTCTCGTTATCGTCACCATCATCTTGCGGCGAGTGCTGTTGTCGTTGTTTCTGTTGCTCGTATTTAAACGCCGCGGCGAACGATTTAGCTCCGATTGTACCTCTCGCCATCCACTTCTCCGTCGTTTCCAGCTCGCGAATGATTTCCATCGCCTTTGCTGCGTCTTTTGCTTTACACAACAAACCGACGATGCTCGAATAACACTGACCATCTAAAACGATATCTTTCTTCTTCGCTCGCGACCAACACTCTAAACCGAGTTTCTTCATCTCCTCGATCGTCGGCCTTCCGTTTTCTACGCCAAACGCGGAAATTAATGTCGCCACTATGAATGCATCGCCGTTTTCTCGGTTTCGTTTCATCGAGTCGTACACCGTCATCGCGAATTCTACATCTTTCGTCTGGTTAATTACTTTACACGCAGCCGTGAACGCTTTGCGTTTAAAGCCCGACCTCGGTCTAATTCTTAAAGCTAAATCCAAAAAGCACGTCTTGGCGTCGTCTATTCGATTAACGTGTCGAGAGCACGAACAGAGGCGTTCAATTTTCAACTCGACGATTTTCTTATCGCCACCGTCTGCACAATTATCGTAGTACGTTTCTACGTCTGTCCATGCTTTCTTCGCGCGAACGGTAAATCCTAAATCGTCGTACGCTCTCGCTGTTGCGAGCAACAGTATACCCTTGGCGTTCGGATTCACTCGAATCGCTCTCGATTTAATCCTTTCTAGTTCTAACGCGATGATTTGTTCGTTTTCCGGGGGCATGTTTTCCTCGTCGAGCTCCTCCTCATCGATCGTAGCGTCGCCGATGACTTGTTTCACGTTCGACGAGGAGACGCCCCGAAAGACTTTCCTCCGTTTCGCCCAAAGTTCTATCAGTTCGTGCACGTCGCGGCCGTTTACAATATCGATAATTTGTATGATGTCATCCTCGTCCTCCGAATCGTTCACGCCGTTCTTCTCGTAATTAAAATCCCACTCCTGGCTGACGTATTTCCACAACGTCTTTGTCCAAACCGTCTTTTCTACGTTGACTTCGTATCTGTCCGCGACCGCATCTAAAACTACCTTCAACGTCTCGAACGTTTTCGGCTTCGCCGTGCGGATGAAGTCGCCGGTGATTGTCGTCGCTTTTTGCTGTCTCCCTTTCAGCGGCGGAAGTCTGCTAACATGTTGACTATATTCTCTTCTACTTTGCGTGGCGGTGGACTGCTGCTGCGATGAGAACGAAGAAGAAGAAGAAGAAGAAGAAGAAGAAGAAGACGACGCTGCCATCATCAAACTGCTATTCGCTCGAACCAACTCGTGCGTCTGCACTCGCCTCTGATAGGCTGTTTTCCTCGTCCCCATCGCGCCCGTCTGCGGATGCCGCTTCGCGTCGTCCGACTCCAACGCCTGTCTTCGCCGATTCTCCTCTAATACTTCCGCCTCTAATCGTATCTTCAGCTTTCTAGCCATTTCCATGGATGTCATCTCTTTAGTTTTGCTCTCGTCGTTTCTTTTCTTCGAAGACTTCTCCGCGGGGTTCCTCTTTTTTTCCTCTTCTTCCTCCTCTTTTGTTGTTGTTGTTGCAAAATTGGATAAAGCGCTTCTTCCCAACTCTCGTCTGTTTCTCGCGAGCACATCCAAGTCTACCTCTTGCTCGAAGAAGCTCTCGCTCGCGGTCAAAGCGTCGCCTTTTTTGTTTTCACCGCTCTTTTTACTCGTAATTTCTCTTCCGTCGTCCTCTCTTTCATCTTCTCGTCCGTTCCATTCCGAGGCGTCTCTTTCCTCGCCGGCGGCAGAAGCGAAAGCGAAGAAATTTTGACGATTATCACGTCTCCTCCTCCTCCTCCTCCTTGTCGTCGTCTCATCGAACAACGTCTTCACCTCCGCCGCTCGGCCAAAGCCAACGCGTCGTCGAGAGGAGAGAGAGAGACAAAGTCTCCTCGGAAGAGTTGCGGAAGAAGAAGAAGACGAAGAGAGAAGGAGAGAAGAGGACGACATTTCTTCTCTCTCAAACTCTCTCTTTTTTTCCCCACAGAAGCAACTTTTTTTGGGGAAAAAAAAGCGGATTTCCTCACTAAACGCTTCAAAAAAGCAATGGCGTCGTCTGCTCTTCATCAACTGCTCTCCTGGCGAGGATTCGCGCACGGCGCGTTGCTCTCCTCTTCCTCTTCCTCGTCCGCGTCGTCGTCGTCTCTTTTGTCGGCGTCGACGAGTAGTAACGGTGCAAAACTTTTCCTCGCTGCTTTTTTGACGACGACGACGTTCCGTCCTAAAAACGACGCGAACTGTTTCTCGTCGTCGAATCTCATCAAAGACGCCAACGACGCGTACGCGATTCGAGACGAAAACAAGACGTATAAAATCGCGCACAGGACGTTTCGGAACGAATTTTCGCTCGTTTCGAACGCGCTGAGAGTGGTGAGGAACGTCGCGGTGCCGACGTCGCAGTGCGCGCTGGAGTTTCAGAAACAGTTGGAGAAGTTTGACGTGAATTTCGAGACGTGGCGAGAGGCGCACTTCGGAGAAGACGAGGACGAGTATGCGAGTTATCGAGAAGCGATGGCGGAAGCGGAGGGCGATTTGGAGAAAACGCGCGAGATATTACTGACGCGCTTTAACACGGATATTTCGGGAGAGGTTTTACGCGAGATGGACGCGAAGAGACCGAGATTTCCGGAGTTTCCTTGGAAGAGTTGGAAGCGATTGGTACTTCGCGGTTGCATTCGCGACGCTTCGATTTCGAGCTGTCGGGTGATGATTTCCAAGTATTTAGAGACTAGAACGACCGCGAGGTTGGCGATGAAGCTGACGAAAGAGGCGAAGATGAGCGGGAAGAGGAAGATGGGGAGGTTTTACGAGCGCATGAAGAGGGGAGGTGAAATGGTAGCTTCATCATCTTCTTCTTCTTCGTATCATTATTCGAGCAAAGCGGCGCTGACGAAGAAGTTCGCCAAGACGCACGCTTTGGCCAACTTTTGCAACTTCTCCGCGTGCTGGGTCTGGGACATGTTCGAAGACTTGCTGAGATGTTACAACTTTTACAAACACGGCGGGTACATAGGCCATCCGGTCCCGGAAAGCGAAGCAAATCTCGCGAGCTGCGCGAAGCTCTACGCCAATTGCGCCTTGAAGCACACCGTCGCGGCGCTCTCGAGCGCGTTCGGTTCCGCTACCGTCGCCGCGATTACGTTTTACGCATTCCCAACCTTCCACGAAGGTAAAGGCGTGTACTACGCTTTATTCTTCTCGCAGTTAGCCGGCGATCAGTTAGGTTTAAAAATAAGTCAATTCGTAAACGGAAGTCTTCGCCTTCGCGGATTGCCTCGGTTAGCGGACGCGACGCAATGAGAGAGAAAGAGAAAGAGAGAACGAAAAAAGACACGCGACGATTATGAACCAAAAACGCGCGCGCGCGGTATTATTATTATCATCATCATCCTAGCATACCACTACTCTAGCAACATTTTGAGAACACAAAAATACTACGTTGGATCCGAGAATACGTCGCGCGCGCCCGTCGTCGCGTTTCAGCCTCACAAAACTCTCTCTTCGAATCCCAAAAGTCGTCGTCATAAAAATTCACTCTTCTCTCTTTCAAGAAGAAGAAGAACGCACATCTATTCCTTATTCGATATACGCGCATAAATAACGATGGTCGTTGGCACGGTCTCCTCCGCGGGTTTACCTCCCGGGTGGCAAGAAGTACACGCGGAAGGGCAGGTGTATTATTGGTGCGTTTGTCTTTTCTTCTTCTTCTTCTTCGTCTTTCCGTTTCGTGCGCGCGCGCCGACTTTTTTTTCTCAAGAATTGGATTACTTTTTGTTCTCTCTCTCTTTCGGTTTGCGGAACCTTTTCGAGAAGAGAACACGAGACGGCGTTTTCGCGCGTTGTTCATTCTCTCTTCGTTCGGTTCGGGGTGTTCGATTTCGTTACACAGCGACGAGACTCGAGAAAGCTGGCTGACTCTCTTTTTGCGCGCTCTTCTTTTAATTTTTCAGGAACACGGTGACGAACGTGACGACGTACGATCGACCGACGGCGGAATCCGCCGCCGCCATGAAAGCACCCGATATGAGTTATTTAGGAACGAGTGGTGCGCATTTCGATCAGTTTGGCGCGGATGATTCGTTCGGTGGGTTAGATTACAACGCGCCGCCTCCGGATGCGTACGGGAAACATCAAGGATTACAAATCGAAAACAAGTTTGGGAGCGAAACGCAATCCGGGAAAGAGTACAGGCGGCTGCACGAGATTACGGTGAAAGCGCCGAGAGGGGTGCAAGTGCCAGATCCGATGCAAGACTTCGACGACGGGAAAGGGACGTGGCCGAAAAGTTTGTTGGACGCGGTGAAACGCGCCGGGTACGAGAAACCGACGGCGATTCAGAGTCAGAGTTGGCCGATTGCGCTGAGCGGACACGATATCATTTCGGTGGCGAAAACTGGGAGTGGGAAAACGTGCGGGTTTTTATTTCCTGCGTTTATCAACATTCAAAAGAGAGGCGGGAGGAGTCAGTGCGGTGGACCGATGGCGATCGTGTTAGCGCCGACGAGAGAGTTGGCGACGCAGATTCAAGACGAGGCTTTGAAGTTTGGGAGCTCGGTGGCGTGTTATTCGGTGGTGGTGTACGGCGGCGCGAGCAAAGGGTATCAGATGAGAAGTTTACGATCGCGACCGCAAATTGTGGTGGCCACGCCCGGGCGCATGAACGATTTCTTAGAAATGGGCGCGATTGATTTGAGGGAGAGCTCTTACGTCGTTCTCGACGAAGCCGATCGAATGTTGGATATGGGTTTCGAACCGCAAATTAGAAAGATTTTACAAAGAGTGCCGAGCGAACGCCAAACGTTGTTCTTTACCGCCACGTGGCCAAAAGCAGTCATTCGCGTTGCCACGGCTATCTTGACGAACCCAGTTCAAATTAACATCGGAGATACCGATCAGTTAGTCGCGAATAAAGACATCACTCAAAAAATTGAAATCTTGGGCGGCTTTGAGAAACAAAAACGATTGATGGACATTTTGAACAATCCTCCGTGTCCGCAGCCGCTGAAAGCATTGATCTTTTGCTCCACGAAGAAGATGTGCGATCAGTTGGGCAGAGCCGTCGGCGGTTTAGCCGCAGTCATTCACGGCGACAAAGACCAACGCGAACGCGATTGGGTGATGAACTCGTTCAAATCCGGCAGAGCGCCGGTGTTGATCGCCACCGACGTCGCCGCCAGAGGTTTGGATGTCAAGGAGTGCAACTTGGTCGTCAACTTTGACTTCCCAGGTCAAATTGAAGATTACGTTCACAGAATTGGTCGTACCGGTCGAGCCGGCGTGAAAGGGTGGGCGCACTCGTTCTTAGACCCGGGAGAAGGGAACATGGCGAGAAAGTTGATTCCGATTTTGAGAGACGCGAACCAGGAAGTACCGCCAGAGTTGGAAGAGCAAGCGAGGCGAGGCGGAGGCAGCGGAAAAGCACCAAAAGGAAACGGATGGGGTGGCGGCGGACGCGGAAACGGACGCGGCCGAGGTGGTTATGGTGGCCGGGGCGGCGGTGGTTACGGTGGCGGTGGCTACGGCGGCGGCGGCTACGGCGGCGGCGGCGGCCCAGACCGCGGAGGAGGCTACGGCGGCAGTCGGTCGAACCCGTTCAGTCGTGGTGGCGGTGGCTACGGCGGCGGCGGCGGTGGTGGTGGCTACGGTGGTGGCGGCGGTAGCGGCTACGGCGGTGGCGGAGGTCCGGGTGGCTATTAATCTTTTTTACACGAACTTTTTTAGAAAACACGTAGACATTATTATTGATTTGACGGAGAGATACAGAGAAACATTTTACGACACAACAGATCGGATGATGGTTTGATTGTGATTTTGATGATGGTGATTATGGTTGTGGTAAAAGTAGCGGTCAATCAGAGATTTTTAGAGTCAGCATTTAAGCAACAGATGGGATAGTTGTAGCAGATATAGAGAATGGGAGACAAAGACAAAGAAGAGGTACACAATTTTGATGAAAATGGTGGACGAGAAGACGATCGATGTTTTGGCGAGTAAAAGTTAGAGAGAAGCGAATGCATCAAAGAAGGAAAAATTCTTGTTGTATTCGCACATTTGACGACGATTGAAGCGCTCACGGTGTATGAAATAGTAGTAGCAGCGGCAGCAAACAAGTGAAAATAGAGAAGAAAAATGATTTCAGATGAAGGAATGATGATGCTTTTTATGTAATAAACGCATTTGTTCTTCGGAAGAAATCCAATTCGTCTCGTTCATAAATATTGCTACTCCTACTATAATATACACCCACATGCCGCGCTGCTTTCTTTCTCTCTTCTCTCACTTTTTTATACATTGAATATATGTTCTCTCCTCTCTTCTCCTACTGCTGCGAGAACAGGTTATAAACCGTCTGACAAAGTTGACTTTTTGAATCGACAGATTATTGATTGTGAAGGTATGTCATTCGCTCTTGTGAGAGCGAAGAAAATTTGCCACTGACTGCGCTAAAACTGCTGCCGCTTCAGAACGAACGAACGAACGAACGAAAGAACAATCGATCATTCGATCGTTTTTTCGAACGAATCAACGAAATCACCTTCTACTACTAATTAAATATCGCCTCGAACGCCTTTTCTTTCCCGCCGTTCGCTTTATCGAACGAATTTTGCCAACGATTTTGCGAATAAGGGTCCCGTCCAGACATGAACCGATAGACCGAATACCGTCCTTTATTCTTCTCGAAGTAATCTTGGTGGTAAATTTCTGCAGGAAAGAACTGACCTTCTTTCGGTAAGTCGCGCAAGTCGACGACTTTCGTCTTGATCGTTTTGCTTTCCTTTGCGTTCTCCTCGCTTCGAAACACGTTCAATTTTTCCAGCCGTTCAATCGCCTCCAGCGCTTCTTTCTTCTGCTCGTCGCTATTCACGAATATCGCAGACGCGTATTGCTCGCCTCCATCTAAAAACATTCCATCCTCTCTCGTCGGATCAATCTGTCGAAAATACAAGAACAAAAGCTCTTTGTAACTAATCTTGTTTTTATCGTACAACACGCGAACCACTTCCTTGTGACCGGTGTCGCCTTTGCACACCTGTAAATATTTCGGGTTCGCGACGGTCCCGCCCGCGTACCCGCTCGTCGTCGCGAGAACTTTGCCTAATTTTTCCGGTTCTTCGAATGTTTCTTCCATACACCAAAAGCACCCGCCCGCGAATACCGCCGTATCTAACGCGGCTGCGTTTTCCCCCGCGTATCTTTCATTAAAATCCGAAGCTTCTGGCACCTTTGCGAACAGATCGTCCGGCCCGCTGTAGAATCCCAAATCGTGGAAAATATCCTTCCACAACGGCAAGGAAATGCCAAGGAACGCGAGATTTACGATCGTTTCTCGGCGAGAAGAAGAAGAGGAAGAAGAAGAAGAAGAGCTTTCTTCTTCGCGCGATGACGAAGCGACGACGACGTCGATTTTTGCATTTGAGCTTCTTCTTCTTCTCGAAGCGGCGGAGAGGAAGACCGTCCCCGGCGTCGACGATGCTGAACGTCCTCTCGCACGAAATGAGCTGTTGCTGGTGCTCAGATGCGCTGATGGCGTCGTTGCCATGACTACCATTTATTTGATGTGTTTTGCGAGGAAAACTTAGGGGAATGCGCTAGAGTTATGAGGAAAAAAGTGGATGTCGATAATCTAAAAAAATATGTCTACTATAACAACGCTGGCTTTAAGGATTACGCGCGGATGACATCGTCATCATAATCATCGTCACCATCTCAAGCCGCTTCGACCGATGCTTCTTGACCTTCCTTGACCTTCTTCAAAGCCTCGTCCGTCCTCTTCTTCACGTCCCAATTGTACACCCTCGCTAAGTTTACTTCCTGTATCGTCGCGTTGTCCTTCACGAACGCTAAATCGCCATCGGTCCTCACCAGAGATGTCTTACAGTTTTCTAAATTGTTCTCTAACAGCTGCGTTGCCTCCGAGAGCGGGTATTCGAGCATGACGTTCGCGCCGAGCCACAAAAATACGCTGCTCGGATCTTCGACGTCCGCTTTGGCGTAAATCGAAGCCTCGCCCAACTGATACTTTAACGAAGTCTTTTTGTTCTCCTCGCGATTCTTATCTAACAGTTTCAAAGCGTCTAAGCTCCTCTCAATCTCTGGAATCTTCTGCGTCAGGCGGATCTTTTCGCTTTGCAACGCTCGCTCTAAATTTTTCATCTGTTCGTATCGGCCTTGGAGTTCTCGCATCACCGGTTCAAACTGTCGATTCTCTTCGCTCATGTATTTTTCCACGTCTTCGATGAACTGTTTTATAAAAGAGAAACACACACACACACACAGAGAGAGAGAGAGAAAACAGCGCGCGCGTGTCGGTCAGTCGTCGTCATCAATCTCACTCGAAGTGAACGTAATAATGCGAGAGGGGTTTAAAAAAAGGAATTTCCACACGCGCGCGTGTGTTAAAACAAAGTCAACGCGGTTTTTAGGGGAGAGAGATTTCGCGAAGAAAAAATGAGGGAAAGAAAAGAGAACCGCATGCGTGAGAGAACGAAAAGAGAGAACGAAAAGAGAGAGAAAGAAAACGACTACGCACTCTGGCTTTCTGCACCTTCGCGGCGTCCGAGGAGGAGGACGACGACGACGACGACGCCTCTTTCTTCGTCTCGTCTTCCATTTTTTTTCTTTTATCACGCGAGTTCCACTCTAGAGTTTTCTTTTAACAAAAGTAGTAGTTTAGGGTTTTGTTGTAATAATAAACCCTAAACAATTTCGCTTGCATTTTCAAATCCTGCGAAAGTGATTAAAATCTTCAAAAGAAGAAGAGCAGAGAGAGAGAGAGAGAGAGAGAGAGGTGCGCGCGTGTTATGTTATCGCACGCTTCGCGAGGAGCGTCGGTGGTGTGCTGCGCGGTGCAGAGAAGAAGAAGAAGCAGTGAAAAAAGCGTTCTTCCTCGCGTTCGTGCGACGACTGCTGTTGATTTTTCAACGGCGCACGATTCCTCCTCAACACCAACAAAAATGTGGAAATCGACCCCGGGGAAACGAACGTGGTTCGTCCGGAAATCATCTTCGACGAGCGCGGTGTTCTGCGCGGCCGCGTCGAGCGGCGGCGAGAGTAAGAGTCTCGCGAACGAGCAGAGTCAAATTGGTTTATCAGGCCCGTTGGGCGCGATAGAAATCGATGGAGGCGATCGGACGTTACCATTTGGTGTTCAATTAGTTACGAAAAATGAGAGAGGAGGAGCGCTGAACTTTTCCTTGCTCGCGCCGAACGCGGAGAAGGTGCAACTGGTGCTTTATTTCGATAAGGACGAGAGTAAAAACGATTCGCTGACGGAACCGACCATACAGATCGATATGGAACGAGGCGACCACGGAGTTTTCTCCGTTATGATTACGAAAGGCGTGCCGCTTCGAGGCGCGAGGTACGGGTACAGAGTGTTCGGGCACAATTCGAGAGAGAACAAGCAACGATTCGACGATTCGGTGGTTTTGTTAGATCCGTACGCGCCAATGGTGTCGGCTGGGAGGAAATATTTCGGGGAGGAGCACGCGGTGAGAAGTGAGCGCGACCGGCCGAATCCGCCGAACATGCTCGGGACGTACGATTTTGAATCGGCGCCGTTCGATTGGGAAAACGTGGACCATCCAAGAATCAACGACGAAGATTCCGTGGTGTACGAGATGACCGTTCGCGCGTTCACGAAAGAAGACGAGTCTTTGAACGAAAATATTCGAGGGTCTTTCTTAGCCATCGCAGAAAAAGTGAAATACTTTAAAGATTTAGGTGTAAACGCGATCGAGTTGTTGCCGGTTTTTGAATTCGACGAGATGGAATTTAAACGGTTTCCAGACGACCCAGACGAACGATACCGAGCGCGTGCGCACATGGTCAACACGTGGGGATACTCTACCATGTCTTTTTTCGCGCCAATGTCGAGGTACGCCTCGAATGGTGGGAACGGCATCGCCGCTGCGCGCGAGTTCAAACACATGGTCAAGACCTTGCACCAAGCTGGCATCGAGGTGATTTTAGACGTGGTGTATAATCACACCGGAGAAAGCACGGACGATCGACCAAACTTTTGCTCGTTTCGAGGCATCGATAACGCGAACTATTACATGATGGACGAAAACAACAACTACATGAATTACACCGGGTGCGGCAACACGGTCAACGGGAACAATCCAATGACGAAAGATTTCATCTTGGCGAGTTTACGACACTGGGTTGAAGAGTACAAAGTCGATGGGTTTCGATTTGATTTAGCCTCGTGTTTAACGCGAGACGAAAGAGGGATGCCCATGGCATCACCTCCGCTCATTCGAGAGATTGCGAAAGATCCTGTTCTGTCGAAGGTGAAACTCATCGCCGAACCGTGGGACGCCGCCGGATTGTACCAAGTCGGTGATTTTCCCAACTGGGATCAGTGGGCCGAATGGAACGGAAAGTATCGAGACACGTGCAGGAGATTTATCAAAGGCACGGACGATCAAAAGAAAGACTTCGCGGACTCTTTGTTAGGCTCTTCGAGATTGTACCGAAGAAACAACCGGAAACCGTTTCACTCGATCAACTTCATCACCGCCCACGACGGGTTTACGCTAAACGACGCCGTCTCTTATCAATCGAAACACAACCACGATAACGGCGAAAATGGCAACGATGGCGCCAACGACAACGAGAGTTGGAACTGCGGACAAGAAGGCGAAACTGGCGATGTAAACGTCAACAATTTACGCGCTCGACAAATGAAAAACTTTTTGATGGCGTTGTTCGTCAGTCAAGGCACGCCGATGCTGTTGATGGGCGACGAGTACGGACACACTCGGTTCGGGAACAACAACACTTACGGCCACGACGATCGACGAAACAACTTTCAGTGGATGGAAATGGAGAAATATAGAGACACTCGATTCCGATTTTGTTCGAGCATGATTAAATTCCGAAAAGCGAACCCGCTGCTAGGAAGGAAAGAATGGTTGGACGAACGAAAATGCATCTGGCACGAAGATAATTGGGACAACGCGGAAAGTAAATTCATCGCGTTTACCTTAGTCGACGACGTTTCCGGTAATAACGAAGACTTATACATAGCGTTCAACGCGCACGAGTACATGGTCCAAGCTTCGTTGCCGAAAATTGAAGACGGCATGCATTGGCATCGCATCGTCGATACAAATTTAACCAGTCCGGATGATTTCGATTTCAAAGGGTCTCAAAGAATTGGAAGCGAAGGTATTTATAACGTCAGCGAATGGGGGGCGGTCATTTTACAAAAGAAGCGATAATTCGTCGCTCGAGATAGAAAAGACGTCGACGAGGAAGAACTTATTGTATGATTATTAATTTATAAAACAAATTAGAGAGTGGTAGCAGCGCTAAAATATAGTGTGCGGCAGCTTGCGGCGAAACGGTAAAAACGTGTTGTTTGATGAAAGATATACTACCTGTAAAACTCAATCGATATTCAAAACACGAATAAATAGCTTTTATTAGAATTCCCAGTGGCCGCCACCGCCGGCATGGTGCCACTGGCGCTGATAGTGGTGCTGATGTCCGCCCCAGTGGTGGTATCCTCCTCCTCCTCCTCCTCTGGCCCAATTTTGTCTATTCCTTTCCTCCTCTTTCGCTTTCTCAGCTCTCGCGCGCTCTCGGTTCACGCTTCCGGCGCCGCCGCAGTTGGCACGATCGTTCAACTCGTCCCTCGCCTCCGCGGCGTCGTTCAGCTTCCTCGCCGCTCTCGTTTTTCTCGCGTTTGTCTCGTGCTTGTCCGGGTGCCATTTCAACGCCAATTTCTTGAAACTCTTTTTAATAAAATCGCATTGTCTTTCTTTCGGCAACTCGTTTAGATTTGGCGGCACGCCTAAGATTTTCGCGTAATCTCGATTATGTTGGTACTGGCGAACGAGGTTGTGCGTTTCTCGAACGAGCGATTCCAAGTTCTCCTTGAGGGATCGAGACGAGCTGGACTGTCCCGCGTTCGCGCGACAAATCTCCAGAGCTTGTTCGGCTAAAGATTTTGCTTCCTTCGGATTCTCGTCCGCGATGTACAATTCCGCCGTCGCGCGCAATGCCTCCGCGTACTTGAGCATATCTTCTGCGGTCACTTTCTCCGTCAATAAAGCCTCCATACCGTCCTCGCCTTCCGCCAATGGATCTCCCTCGATAACTTTTGCTTTCACTCCAAAATAATCCGAGGCACTTTGACAATAATCATACGCATCGTTCAATTGTCTCTTGAACACCGCGGCGCGACATTTGCGCACGTTCATGTCGTTCTCGAACGATTTCACGCCGTGGAAACCTAAACTTTTCGCCGCAACTTCAACCGCATCCAACGCTTCCAAAGCCGGACGCGGATGTTTATCGTTCAACTTATCGTCGACAGTTTTCATCGATTTCTTAATGGAGTTCAAGTTCTTGTAAATGTCTTTGCATAAACCGAAATCTGGATCGTTGCGAACGCAAATCGCGTAGAATTTCAACGCGCGTTCGAAATCACCGAGTTTTATCGCGGACATGCCACCAATATACACCGTTAAGTATTTAATATCCGTCGCTTTCCAATCGCCGGTGGTTTTAATTCGAGATAAAATGGAAAACGCATCCGTCGCAGATTCGTCAAACTTTTTCAGCTTTAATTTGCACTTGGCGGCGAAGAGTTTTTGTAGCGCCGTCACCGGGCGTTTCCGATCGATTTTTATCATAGTTTGCGAAAAAAGCATCGCTTTCTTGCACTGGTCCTTCTTCATCGCGGTTTCAAAATCAACGCTGGCGATGAAATATTGCACGCTTCGGTCTAACAATTTCATCGTCTTCTCGTATTCTTTTTCCAAGAGGACTTCTCCGGTCTCGGCGATTTTTTCCTTGAGCTGCGCCCCGAGCTCGAGAAGTTTAGACCCGGAAATGATGCCAACCTTATCGGTGCCGTCTTCCCACATCTTCACGGCTTCCTCTACGCTGGCGGCTTTTTTCCCGTAATACGGGTCCACGTACCTTTGCGCGTTCCTCTCGTTTATCGATCTCCATTGTTCCTCGACTGTATATTTCAACAAATTCCTGAGCACGTCCACCATTTTTTCCGGTTCTCTGATGCCGTTATACACGCACCACTCAAAAACCGCCGTTTGCGCGTCTTGGTCTTGGAACACGAGCATTTCTTTCTTCTTCCCGTCGATTTTGACGTCCATTTTAGCCACCGGAGGTAATCTCCCGATTCGTTCCAACCGTTCCTTTTTTGGCAACTCGTAGGTTTCTCTCAACAACTCTTTGAATCCTTCCTCCGATTGCACGATTGTCTCTCGCTTCTTTTCCATTTTCTTTCTCAATTGCTCTCCTAATTTCGCTAACTTTTCGTTTTCGTCTCGTTGTTTCTCCTCATCTTTGATGAATCGTTTGGCTCTCTTCATCACCTCCACTAATCTGTTCAAAGGCCCGCCGACGGCCAAATCCTCTTTGTCTTGCTCGATGTGCTCGTCCGAATTCAGCTGGTGGTCTTGAAACTCTTCCACCAATCGCGACAGCTCCTCCCCGGCTTTTACAATCTTCGTCTCGTTCAAATACTCTCGCACCGCGTCGTACCTCTCTTGCGCCGTTTTCTTCCTCCTCTCCGGCACCCCTTCTCGCCGCCTCCGTCTGCCCGAACTCGACCCAATCGTCGGCCGCTCCTCCTCCGGCATCTTCTCAATCTCCTCTTTAATCTTCAAAGCGACCGACCGCACGTGCTGATGATGAAACAACTCGTGCTTCACGCAAAATCGAAACGCGGCGGACGCGTAGTCGTCCCCCACGATAAAATCTATGTCCCGTTGCACGAGCTTTTCGTTCCCCGAAGACGCGCCTCGAACGGTAATCTCGTGACCAATTTGCAACTGAATCTCCGACGTCGGATACTCCTCCCCGTTGGAAGCAAAAGACGCGTCCAATTCCGCGAGTAAATCCAAATAATCGTCGTCTTCGCCGTTTCCGCGCGAAACTTCTTCTTCTTCCAGCGCGAACGCTTTGTTGCGCTCATCAGTCGTCGAAAGTACCAGCGCGGATAAAAAGAGGACGACGACGGTGCAAAAAACCGCGCGAATTTGCGATTTCGATCGCTTTCGATTTCTTCCTCTTCTCGTCGATGATGATGTCGACGACGTCGCGAAGAGAAAAACGGGAATGCGCGACATCGTTTTTCGCACCACGACTGATGACGAGTGTGCTCTCAAAAGCGCGTCAGAATATATATATATATATCTAGCAATCAGAGAGAGAGAAGCGCGATTGCGTTTACGTAAACACGCGCGCGCACACACACACGCACGCGGGGAAAAAAAAATTTTTGTGACGTTTCGTGTTGAAAGATGAATCGGCAAAAAAAAATAGTCTTCTAAACTCGACGGGGGTCTCCGCGCCGCCGGGGTTCTAATAAATTCGTCACGTTTTATCGAGCGTTGTTGTCACAGAACGAATTTGCTCGCGCATTTTACTAAGAGGTCTCTTTGACGCTTTATTTTTACGAAACCGAAGTGGTCGCTTTTGTTTCCTTTGATTTCGAGGAGCGCGAGGGGCTCGGCGTTCTCTCTATCGTTTCCAAAGGTTTCGAAGGAAGACTCCACCGGCCGCTCTACGTCATCGTCGTCGTCTTCCGAGTCGTTCTCGTCGTCGTCAACGCCGAAGAAGAATTCGGCGAGGTGATTGGCAACGCTGCTTTGTTTTTCGTTCTTGCTTTCGTCTTCTTCGTCTTCTTCGTCTTCTTCGTCTTCTTCTTCCGGTTGTCCCTTTGCCAATTTCTGGCAAAATTTTCTCACTTCTTTCGATCTCGTAAACTCGTCTCTTTGACCGTGGACGAAGAAAAGTCTCGTTTTCCTCGCCACGACGCCGCGATTCCTCGCACTTCTCGAGAAACACTTTCTCAATCTTCCCGCGTGTTTTCCGAGCAAAAAACGCGATAAAAATCCCATCACGGTGGTCGCGAACGGGTTCAACGAACCGAGCGGGAAACCGACTAAAATCACCGCGTCGATGCCGTATCGAGACCAAAGTTTTTCCTCTTCCTCTTCGTTTTCTGCGTTCATAAACTTCTCGTGCAGCAAACCAACCGCGCTGGCGGCTACCGCGGAACCGAAACTATACCCGAGCACGTTAATCTTCACGACGATCCCGTCCTCCGCTTTCTCGCGCTCTTCGCGAATCTCTCGCACGATTTCCAACACGTCTTTCGCGTCCACGTCTCCGACTAAACTCGCGTTGCTCGTGCTTTTATTCCCATCGCACCCTCGAAAACTCACGTTGTACACGACGAAGCCTCTCTTGGCGAGCATGATAGAGTGCGGCTTCAGCATCTGTCGCGAGGCGCCGAGTTTCCCGTGCGCGTGAAGACACACGAAAACGTGCTTCGTTTTCGTTTCTTCTCTTCTTTCTCTTTGTTGTTTTGGGGGACGATACACGTCGCACTCCAAACGCACGCCCCCGTCGGGATCCGAGGAGGATAAAAACGTTCGCTGGACGGTCGGCATGTTCGTGTTGATGTTGTTTTCGGTGGTGGTGGTGCCATCTGATGAGGACATTTTTTAAAACGTCTGCGCGAAAAATGGGGAAGAATTCGCGAGTTTGAAGACAGTTAAAACGTGCGAATAGTCTTGAATATGCGATGAAACAAAGAGAGAGAAAGTAATGATAATAAAACACCACGCGGTACACACAAACTCGTTACAATAAAAGCACATCACACATTACTACCCACACGCGCGCACATAATAATCTTATTTATATAATTTTATCTGGAACAGTTGCCTAACATGATAACTCCGAAGAGGACTAACAACGCGCTCGCGAAGAATCCCGAAATTGCTCTCCTGCCTCGAACTTCTCGGTAGTACCAGACGCCCCACGTGGTGCTCACGACGAGTTGGCACTGCACCAACGGCCAACCGATGGCGACGCCTAATCTAGAAATGGCGACTATGGAGCACGCGTTGCCGGCAGACCAGAGCAGGCCGGTTAATAGCGCTGGTTTCGCGCACGTCTCGAAGTGGAAGTTCAACGGCGAAAAGTCTCTTTTGATATGTCGGCGGTAGATGTTATACAAAAAGACGAGAACGACGGTTGCTATGGCCGAGCCGACGCCGAAGGAAAACAAGTACTCTAGTCCGGTGACTTCCTTGTTGGCGTACTTTAACGGCGTCATGAAAGACCCGTTGGCGATGCCGACATACGTGGCGCAGAGGATGCCGATTTTCACGTCTTTTTGCTTTTCCAACGAGGAGGAAAGATTCGAACTGCTTCGGGTGGTGCGAAATCCAAACGGGTTCGTCGATGCTTTCGACAAGTCCTCGAATTCTCTTCCCGTTGTCCCCATCGACGATGTCGTCGTCGTTCCCATCATCAATCGCTCGCGCGCCGCGGCAAATTCCCTGCTACTTCTACTCGCGTTCATCTCTACGTCGTCGTCTCCGTAAGCGTCCCCTTCGACGCTGTTGATCGGGGACACCGAACTCGATCTCGAACTCCCACTTTCGCCGCTCCCGCCACCGCCTCTCTCCGCACCATCTCTCCCGCCACTCGAAGAAGAAGAAGACGAAGACGAGTTTTGCGAAATCACCATCCCCATGCTCCCCATCCCGACGCTCATCACGACCAGCGCCGCCGCGGATCCCGCCACGTCCCGCACGTCCTCCTCGAACACCAACACGCCCCACAAAAATCCAACGAACACGGACAAACCCGACCACAAAGTCTGCGCGGTCGACAAACCACACTTTTGCACCGCCACGATCGCCACGGTTCCGTTGATCACCCAGACGAACGCGCCGACGATGCCCCAGTACGTGAACTTGTAATCCACCGCGAATAAAGAGAGTAAAGAGGTTACGAAACACGCGAAGGATTTATAACACTGAAACTGTTTATCAGAGAGAGAGAGAGAGAGAGAGAGAGAGAGTCGGTCAGTCGTGCGCATAAAGCGACGATGTGTTTAAAGCACGCACAGCCACCGGGTCGACTTTCGCGCGAACGATGCTCTTCGTCTTTATCGGTACCGCGAAAGAGCCGAAGAAGATGGACGCGAGGAACGCGTAGAACGCGCCAGAGGCGAATTCGTTGTTTGCATCCATTCTTATATATGTAATAATCTCTCTTTTCTCTTTGTTGTTGTTGTTCTTTTAACGCTCTGCTCGCGCTTTCTTCTTCTGATTCTTTTTGCGCGGAGGAGTTGAGAGACCG
>Ga0255765_1001991_pt1 | contig 24114 bp, 34 predicted proteins | sample 041ome_8_FD_179965 | JGI IMG/M metagenome (GOLD analysis project Ga0255765, IMG submission 179965) | Coastal salt marsh microbial communities from the Groves Creek Marsh, Skidaway Island, Georgia - 041407BS metaG (version 2) | ecosystem: Environmental > Aquatic > Marine > Intertidal zone > Salt...
GCAGCTTGGACGATTGAGGTGTCCAAATCTTGTTGCGGCATGTGATCAACCAATCGTACAAATCCTTGGTCCAAGACATCTTTTTGCATAATGTTCTAATTCTTAGTTCCCCCCAAATCTTTAATCACGTTAGAAATCTGAAGCCTTCAAGTCCGAGAAAAAACCGTCCACCGTACCTTCGACGCGCGATGAATACGTTGAGAAATACGACCAAACCCACTAAAATCGCGAGAGCGAAATACCCCAAGGATTTACGACTTTCCTTTTCTTTCGCGGACTGTGCCCCCGCGATCGCGGCCGCCAACGCAATCAAGACACCGAATATAGAATACACGTAAGTCATGTATTTACCCACGACATTCAATTTACTACCGATCGCCATTTATTTTACATTGAGATCTTTTTTTAGGTCTTCTATATCCCTATAATATCTTCGAAGATCTTTCATGAACCGTTTATTATTTTCAAGACATTCACACTCTACTTTATTGAGATAAATCCAAGCCAGATTCGATTTTGAATACTTCGTCGCCTTTTGATTTTCATTTGGTTTGCGTGATATGAGTTTATCACTCTTTTTCTTCTTCGTGGTCGTGGTCACTTCAACACGATTCACGAAACTGAGTGCCTGCATGATCGTGTCCGCTAAATCATCTTTCTTCTTTGACTTGATGAACGTATCGAGCCAATGGGCGTTCACATCATCTCGACGAATAAAGGCTTCACACCTTTCGATTGAAACTTTTTTACGTTTGAGATACTGTGATCTTCCGGGTCCGGCGACGTCGGGGATTTTATGACGCGCGTCGTATATGATCGTTTCCGCTTTTGGATTCTTGATGATAAAATACGCGTGAAGAAAATGCATGACGGATACCATTTTTTTATTACGATCGGGTTGCTTTTCAATCAGGATCGTATCGGCGTCTAAAATCCACGGTCGTTCATCGAGATGCTTTCTTAAAGAAACGTATATACCATCTTTATGTTCTGGTGGAATACCCGAAACGTCCCATTGGACGACGAGATTCGAAGTTTCGTTAAGTAAGCACATGGCTAAGTTCCGAATACCAACATCGATACTCAGAATCATTGTATTAAAGACCCTTTAATTCTTTAATAGTACCTGGGGGGTGGAGGTGCCACGGCAACTGGACCCTTCTTGGGCATCATCATCAAGAAATAGACGAGAATGATACAACACGACAACGAGCACCCAATAATGACGGGCCACTTAATCGCGGCCCAAACACCCTTACCGATGAAGCCGGCACCCTTACCGAGGAGACCGGCCGCTCCCTTGGCGGCACTACCCGCGGCACCAGCGGCACCCGAGATCAACGCCCCACCCGGAACCTCGAGAGGATTCGCGTCTTCACACTTAGCCGTGCAAAAGTCCCCACAGTTTTCGACGCCTGCGGTGCAGAAGGGCTGATCGGCGTCGACGTCGGCACCCTTCGCCTTCACAGAATCGAGTGTTCTGTATTTAAGACTACTCGTGGGTTTTCCACCGTAGACGACCTCGTCGTAACCATCCGGGAGACACACTTGAACGCAACCCTTCACGGCTTCATTCTTATCTTTGAGCTTCTTATTCATATACATCGCACCACCACCGACGACGGCGGCCGCGGCGCCATATTTAGCAGCCTTTTTCAACATCTCCGGATTGTCTTTAGCGAACTTCGCCGCCTTTTCACCGGCTTCTTTGGCACTCTGTGCCGCCTTTGCACCGGCTTGTTTAGCCTTCTTACCAGCTTTGATCACGACTTTCTTACCCTTAGTGCCAGCCTTAACGGACATCTTACCAATCTTGGTCCCTGCCCCTCTTACTCTTCTCGCACCCCTAAAGGCCTTCGCGGCACGCGCGAATTCCTCAGTCTGAATGATATTCATTTACAATACGTAAATAAAAAAATATAGTGCCTGGTGATTACCATCATTTATTATTCCGTCTGAGGTACGAGATTATCTTCCCAATCCCAAAAGATATACTCTCCGACTGGGATGTGGTGATTACTTGTCACGAGACACGATAACACGGGAGCACACTCTTCGGTCGGTATAGCTCCTGGATAGCTATTGACTCTGATGTACTTATCACCGTATTGCATATAATGCGATCCGGTCACATAAATATAATCCTCGAGTTCCTTACTATAAATCTTATAGTATGGATCACCATCGTTCTTAATTCGTAATGTCGCATCGACGATGACATTACCGACGAGAACATCACCAAGCTTTAAATCTTTCATAACAACGAGTTCACCCGATTGTAATTGTACGGGCGTATTGGGTGAGAAACATACCCATTTAGCAGCCTTTTTTGCAGTACTAGCAACCGCTTTTACGGCTTTCTTCGCTGCACGCGCGGTCTCTTCCGCAGCTTCCTTCGCTTTACGCGCGACCTCTTCTGCAGCTCGTTTTGCGCGTAATGCAGCTTCGCGTGCAGCTCTCGCTGCAGCTTCCGCGGCTTCTCTTGCTTTTCTGGCGGCGTATTCCGCGGCTTGTTTTGCTTTTCGAAGAGCCTCTTTGGCAGCTCGCACGGCTTGTAGACCGGCCTGTGCGATACGGCGACCAGCTTCCTTTGCAGCTTGAGTTACGGCGCGTTTTGTAGCTTCCGCGGCTCTCTTTACCGCGGCAGCCGCGACTCGTGCTGCCCTCGCGACTTTCTGAACGGCTTGTTTCGCGAGTTGTTCAGCCATCTTTGCAGCCATCTTTGCCATCGCGAGGGCTTGTTGCAATTTAGAGTTGTTTTGTATTTCCTGTGCTAATTCTTCCGGTGTCAAACACCCTCGATCAACTTTCATGTTTGGTCCAACACATCCAGTAATGGTCGTCGCATCGTTCGTCCCTTTGAAAGGTTTGAAATCACCATCTCTGTATATGACGCATGTATTTCGTAACGCCGGATTCTTATGCTCTGACGTGTGGTATCCCCACGCGCGAACACCCGCCTCGATACCACCCGCATCACTCGCTAGTTTAAAACAATCTTCCATGGACATACCCGCCCATGATGGGTCGGATTCACTCTTTACACCCGCGGGCATTCCATTGACGCGATGTATAGTTTTTGGTGGTGTGCGCTTCATGCGCGCTTTATAGTCTTTCTCCTCTTTCGTCATACACCCATCACTTAATTTCAATCCCGGTTTATGACACCCAGTCGTATGCACTTTATCATTTTTATCACCATCAAATGCACTTAAACCCGTGCCATCATCCTTACGTTTGTAGATAAAACATGTATTTCTTAACTTTGGATCTTCGTGATTCGCGTTTCTGTGCCCCCACCCAGCCACGGTTCCGTATTCATCTTCATCCTTGACGATTTCCCAACAATCTTTCGGTGAGGCTTCAACCCATGACGGATCATTTATTATTTCAACACCCGAAATGAGTCCGGGTTTAACATCTATATCATCTGGGGGTAATTCAAGTAAACGCTCTCGCTCTGCTTCTTTCACCGCGAGTTCCTTTTCTATTTGAATCTCGGCTTCGGTCTTGACACTCGTCTCGGGTGTATCAAATCCCCAATCGATTGGAGTTTCATCACCCAAAACGGCGCGTACATCATTGATCGTCACACCCATGTCTTTCGCGACCCGTTTGATCGCTTTATTGAATGCCGTAACTTTACACGTCTTCAGATCAAATTTAGATATATCAAAACTATTATCCGAGCACGCGTATACACCCCCAGTGGCTACACTCACGGTCGACGATGCGAGTAATAATAACGTCACTGCCTCAGTCATTTAATTATAGTAACATTTTTAAACAATTGTTTTTTTGACTGTTTAAAAATGATAATATGTGTACTGTGTATTACGTGTGTATCTATTCGACGAATTCTTCACCTTCACCTTCCTCATCGGAATCCTCATCGTCCGAATCTTCGTACATTTCATAACCTTCACCCTGACCATTCGTCAATTCAGCCTCGAGTTGCTTTTCAATCTTTTCCAATTCTTCTTCGGAGATCTCATCTTCACCGTCGTATGTGCTTCGCCTGAAGCGGAACGTCCACTTGGTCATGAAACCAATGACGGCAATGATCGCGATGACCACGAGAAGGGCGATAAGTCGATTATCCATTATATTGTTAGACGAGATTATTTATCCTGGGATAAAAAATAAATAGATTACCCCCTCCCGTCGTAAGTGGGTTTAGAACCTATCCACCTAGTAGTACGGAAAATATTTCTGGAACACCACGCTGATCGGGTCGGCCGCTGACCACCGCACCAGCCATACCGAGAGCAACACGACCTACCCGGACACCTACCATGCCCGGGACCACATCTACCGGTTTTAGTTATAGTTTCTGGACCTGCGGGGGGATTCGTACACCCATTTTGTATGCTGCCACCAAACGCACACCCAACCATGTGAACATCGTCATTTCCATTACCCTTAAACCTGGGTCCATTCTTATAGAAATAACACGAATTCTTATATCTTGGACTACCGTGTAAAGCATTTCTGTGCCCCCACATCTTGTGTCGCCTGGTTACGGCGAGGCTTTTACACACTCTCGGATCCGCGATGCCAAATACATCACCAGCAAACTGATATCCCGTTGTGAAATATCCCGGAACGGCGTTGTAAGTTCGAGCATTTTCGAATGCACGCCTGACGTTGGCGCCCCTAATACTCGACACGACTCCGCTCAACTTTGTTTGTTCACTGGCGGCGCGTTGTCTCATGCGCGCCATCTCCTTGTTCGCGCGTGCAACGGTTTGTCTCGTGCGTGCATCGGCCTGACTCGCGCGTGCGGCGGCTTGTCTCGCGCGTGCATCGGCCTGACTCACACGTGCAGCGGCTTGTCTCGTGCGTGCATCGGCTTGTCTCGTGCGTGCATCAGCGACCTGCTTGGCACGATCCGCGAGACTTTTCGATTTCTTAGCTTGACTTATGGCGGCATCCGCTTGCCTTCTCGCGGCATTGGCTTTCGCCCGAGCTTCGTCAGCCTCTTTGAGGGCAGCCTTACGTCGTTCGTCTGTTTTCGCGATTTCAGCTTCGTGTCGTTTTTGCTTTTCCGCGAGTTCCGCGATTTTCGCATTCTTCATTTTATCGAGTGCGTCGCGTTTCGCAATTTCAGCCTTACGCTCAGCTTCAATGCGCGTGAGTTCGGCCTTCTTCGCCTTCTTTTCCTGTTTGAGTTGTCGTGCCTCATTCTCGGCTTGTGTCTCGGCACTTTGGAGACTCGATTTAAGCGACGAGACCTGACCAGTTACGGTTTGAAGTTGTTTGATTCGATCTTCGCGCGCTTTGCGGAGTTTTGAGATATAGAAAAAAGCACCGGCGAGGCCGATGATCAACAATAGGATCAAAACGACCACCACTTTGTTCATCGTATATAATGTAAGTCTAGAAAATAATGTTAATCTTCTGATATATTATCGAATACGTCTGGATTCTTCCGTCCCTCGCGCTTGTATATCCCTTACCTTTTGGTCAGCGGCAATCTGCTGAGCCCGAACCAGTTCCTGCCTACGTCGATTTTCGACTGCAATTTTTCGTGCAGAATCCTGGAGTATCTTACGTTCTTCTTGTGTTTTTTGGTTAGCGATCATTTTAAATTGCGCGGTTTGTTTTTGTAGGTTTTGTATTTCTTTATTTTTACTTAAATTAATTGGTTTTGGTCCCTTATACCCTATGTTTTTGGGTACAGATGGTTTAGGTATACCTATGGTTGATTTAAATTTTACTTTCTTGATCACACCCATATTATATGTAGATAGTCTATGTGTATACCATACCAAAAATAGTATGACGAAAAGAACTATGTACATATCTATCATGTGTCTATATTTTAATTGCAGTTGTTACACAGATTTCCTGGGTAGACGAATGAACATCGTGAACACTCCTTCAAGACTGTGATTTTTCTCCTCGGAAGCATGTTCTGATGAAATCGTTCGAGTTCCCGTACCGTGTATATACCATACTCGATCATCGTGGCGAGTGGTGGAAACTTCATACTATTATATATTTTCCCGAAATTCTTATATTACTTCTTCATGCAGCACGACAAAAGACTATTCTTCAATTTCAAGAGTCGGGCAAATCCATCGACCATGGCCGGAACCATCGCCTTGAGAACCACTTCAAACTCGGAATCCTTTTCACCTTCGTCGATTTGTTCGATCAGATGATTCAATATCGCGATCACGAGCTTCTTCTTTTCGTCACCCGCGAGGTGCTTGAACTTCGACGCTTCCATCATGAGTTTCGCCAAGATGGGCGGAATATCCTCCTTCGTGAGACCATCGTCAATGTATTGAATTTTGATGTCTTCGACTGTGCGAATGACACTCTTCGCGTCGATCTTTCCTGTGAATTTCTTCAAGATGGCGTCCATTATTTTTTATATAAGTCTAGATTATAAATGCAGCTCGATACCACACTCGCAACATCTGCGCTCGGTATCGGTGTTTTTCAGATGTATCAAACGTTTAATAAAATCAGAAAGACTGGTGATCTTTCTGAACACAAACGTAATTATGTCATACTCAGCGTAGTCGCGAGTATTTTCTGGTTTATTTACCAGTTCCGACGTTCCGGTGCAAATTTAACACTCGCGTACACGACGCTCGGACTTGCGCTACAAATATACATTCTTCGAGAAATACTAATTAGAGAGAAGAAGGGTAAATAATCCAATGATTAAAACTACGCCATTATCTATTTCCACACCCGTGCGTCGACATCGTCCTCGCCGAGGTGTGACTGTCGCCGTCCACAATAACAATCAAGCGCGACTCACCGAAGTCATCGCGGGTAAATCTGCGATGTACGGCGTCGTCTTTGGAAGTGCGAACTGGGCGCTCACGGGACTCGACGTGATCGACCAGACACATTACGTACCTTTTGCTTTACTCGGACTCGCCAGTGTCGGTCTGGCCTCGAACACGATGATCGATGCCGATAAAAAACTTACGAGGAAGCAATTTGAGGCGTACGCGTACCGGAATGTTGGTCGCGCCGCGATGCTCGTATTTGGTTGTATGTTTGTAGGTTCACTTCTGAATTAGGATTTTCAGCCATGTACGACACGAACTCAATCATTCGAACCTTTTCTTCCATGGTAAATGTTCCTGCTCTACGCATCACGTAGAGCAAGAGCATCATCAGTGTATATACATTATTGACTATACTCATCTATAGTTCTTTTAGAAATTTAATAAGATCTTCGCGCGTGTTTTTTTGTGTCCACCCGAGTGACTTCAATTTATCGGCGCATATGTGGTAGCGTTGATCGTTAAAGGGACGGTCGTCGATATATTCAATCCAAGAATCGTAGTCTTCTGTATCCTTTATGGTTTTTATGATGAGCTTTGTCACATCCATGACACTCATTTCATCGTCCGATGCGATGTTATAGACTTCACCCGTCTTTCCCTTTTTCCACACAATATCGACGGCGTCAACCACGTCGTCGACGTGCATGAAAGCTCGACGAATATTCGCACTGTTCGTTCCATGAATCGTACACTTTTTATCATTTTTTATCAATCGTACAAACTTCGGAATGAGCTTTTCTGGATACTGATTAGGACCGTAGACGTTATTGCATCGTAATATTTTGATATTCATATCGAATGATTCAATGTACGAGTTGATGATCATCTCCGCCGCCGCCTTAGACGCTGCGTATGGATTGGTCGGTCTCAACACACCCGTATCCTCCGTGAAAGGTTCGTCGGTTTTAGATTCTCCATACACCTCGTCTGTACTGAAGTGAATGAATTCAACGTTCGGTATATGTCGACGACACATTTCAATGAGAGTGTGCGTACCGTACGCATTTTCAAATGTAAAACCGAGCGGGCTCGTAAAGGAATTATCCACGTGACTCTGTGCTGCGAAATGAAATACATAGTCAAATGCATGCTCTTTAATAATTCTCTCAACGAGACCAACACTGCATAAGTTTCCCTGTATGAAGGTGGCGACACCCGGTTTCACATTATCCTTATTTGAACAATAATCAAGCTTGTCTACATTCACAAACTCGATATCCGGGTATCGTTCTTTCATGGTATTCAAAAAGTTAGACGCGATAAAGCCACAGCCACCAGTTACCAATGCTTTTGGCATTGTATATACAAGATTTAAGTATTTTTAATGGAAGTATTTTCCTCGCTTTTTACTGGCGAATTCTTTGAGAAGTTCACACACGCGATCAACGTCTTCGAGGGTGAGCCCGTGATGAGCACCCAGAAGAAACCCGTCCCGCATGATCGTATCGGCGTTTTCAAAATCACTTAGGTACTCCCTGAATGCTGGATGTCTCGTGATGTTTCCTGCGAATGTCACACGTGTTTGCACCTCGTTTTCCTCGAGAAAGTTGACGAGTTCGAGTCTATGTGGACACTGGAGAGGAATCGCGAGCCAATTTGGTTTGACGGAGTCGTCGGGGAGAGTGTAGTACGAACAATCCTTAAGATTTTCCAAATAGCGTTCAATCATCTCACGTCGAGTCGCGAGAAAACCGTCCAACTTATCCAATTGGACGAGACCGAAGGCGGCGTTCATTTCACACGCCTTAAGATGATAACCAGCGACACCGTAAAGAAACTTCCAATCATACGGAATACCGTCGACCGAGTGATTGAAGCGCTCACCGGGTTCTTCTACATTGTCCCCGATACGACCCCAATCACGGAACATGAGCGCTCGCTTGAGATGGGCGTCATCATTGAACATCACCATGCCACCAACGCCACCCGCGGTGATGACGTGACTCGCGTAGAAACTCGTAGTCGAGATATCGGTACATTCATTCCTCGTGATAGTATCCGCAGAGTCTTCAAAGAGAATGACCTCGGGAAAAGCTTCACGAATCGCTTTCCAATCCGGGACATTCCCAATGAGGTTTGGTAAGATGATACACTTGGTTTGAGGTGTGACGACCTTTTTGAGATCTTCAACACTCGGGACATACGTATTGAGACCCACATCACAAAACACAGGTGTGAGACCGAGTTGTAAAAGGGGTGCCACGGTCGTAGAGAATCCACACGCCGGGGTGACGATCTCACTCCCCTTAGGAAGATCGAGACCACACAAACCTAAGAGAATCGCACTACTTCCAGAGTTTACAAAGAGTCCGCATTTCTTCCCGAAGAGCGCAGCAACTCGTTTCTCAAACTCCACAGACCTATCACCAAAACCAGCGAGCCAGCCATCGCGAAGGCAAGCCTCAACGGCCTTAATTTCTTCCTCTCCATATGATTCAAACTTGTTGGGTGCATACCAAACTTTCTTGGGCATTTGGTTAAAGAGTACGCTAATCTTTAAATTAAATGAAAGTGTGTGTGCTCGGTGCCAATGGATTCATAGGTAAGAATCTAGTACAAGATTCGACGTGGGTGGGTATTTCTCGGAAAGAGTTGGATCTCATGGATCAGGATGCTGTCCATACATTTTTCAATAAACACACCTTTGATGTTGTAGTTCACTGCGCCGCGAGCATCGATCAAGTGAGTGTGTCGACCACACGCACAAACATTCTCATGTTTGAAAATGTTGTGCGCGCTTTCAAGGGTAAACTTCTTTACTTTTCAAGTGGCGCGGCGCTTCGTGGAGATCCACCCACCGACCCCTACGGTCTCTCAAAATGGATTATAGATCGACGCATAGAAACGATACCAAACGCCCGCTGTCTCCGTGTGTGGGGGTGTTATGGCCCGGGTGAACTTCCGTCGAGGTTTAGTGCAATTTGTAAAGAAAGGGGGCACGTCGTCATAAAAAAGGACAAATACTTTGATTTTGTCGATGTCATGAAAATAAAAGAGGTTGTGGTCCGGTATGTAAACTGTGAACTCGACGACAAAGAAATAAACCTGGTCGACCCTCACACGCGACGGTTGTCTCAATGGGCGGAATTTTTCGGAGCCACGTGTGATATCGAAGAGGACGGACTCGATGAGCCGTATGTATTAAAGATTCCAAATGATTATAGCATAAGATGAGAGTGGCCATAATTGGCACTGGGAATATAGGGACCGACCTACTTTATAAATTATTAAAGATTGATAATTGTACATTGGTTGCGTTTGTTGGTCGACGAGAATCGACAAAGAAGTTACCCGACGAGGTTCCATATTATTCAAACGGTGTACAGTTTTTCATAGATAATCCGAAATCGTGTGATATTGTTTTTGATTGTACGGATGCGTATTCGGCGGAGAAAAACGCGATCGTGTTCCTAGAACAAGACATAACCGTCATCGACATGACACCTTCGAAGATTGGGAGAATGTGTGTACCGAACGTAAACTGTGAATGCTTACGACACGCAAAAAACGTAAACATGGTGACGTGTGGTGGTCAGGTGTCGATTCCACTTTTAAAATATTTAACGACTAAATGTACTATTTCCTACGCAGAAGTCGTGACTCAAATATCATCGGAAAGTGCTGGTATGGCGACGCGGATTAATGTGGATAAATATATCCAAACGACGGAGAATGCGATCCAGGTTCTAACCGGGATACATAACTGTAAAGTCATACTCAATATCAATCCTTCACCGGAGACGGTCATGCAAACGACTCTATTTTTGAAAGCGTCGCGATCGACATTCGAAGACTTTGATGCGTTCATAGACACGATGCGTCGTTACGTCAAGGGTTACACACCCGAAATACACCCAACATATATAACCGAAGACACGCTCATGGTTTCTGTAAAAGTGTACGGATCTGAAGATTACTTATCCAAGTATGCGGGAAACCTCGACGTAATTAATTGCGCGGCCATCGAAGTCGCAAAAAAGGTTTCTTCATTGAGAGACGATGTGCACATAACGAATATATACGATGACGTTTTAGATATTTAAACATTTCACACATGATATCAATAATGACTACAAATAAAGTGAGCGACGTGATCGTTTCTTTTCTTTTAGAAAAGGGTATAACGACCGTGTTCGGTATAATTGGATCTGCAAACTCTCACATATATAATTCATGTGGCGAAGCTGGTATCAATATAATAAATACCCACAATGAACAAGCGGCATTATTAGCCGCGGGTGCTTATTATAGAACGTGTGGTAAATTGGCGATGGCTTTAGTCACGGCTGGTGGGGGTGCAACGAATGCGATAACCGGAGTTGTGAGTTTGTGGGCCGATTCCACACCCGCACTCATAATATCGGGTCAAGAGAAACGCGAATATGTTGATATACACGCACACCGAAGAATGTATGGTACACAAGGTTTTGATATTGTCCACATGGTCTCGAAAACAACTAAATATGCAAAACTCGTGGAGGCGGCGAACATTCACGATGAACTCGAACACGCATACCGAACAACTCTCGGTGGAAGGAAGGGTCCGGTTTGGTTAGATATTCCATTTGATGTACAATCAAAACACGTACCCGTCAAGTTGTGGAAACAGATATCATTTGACAAGGTTAAACCGTCGAGCGAGGATATGGGTATGGTGATAGATTTAATTAATGAGTCGAAGCGACCAGTCATACTCGCGGGACACGGCGTCAAGCTTTCGAAATCCGAAGAACTTTTCAGATCCAGAGTTGAATCATTGAATATTCCGACATTAGTCACGTGGTCAGCTATAGATCTCATGGACCATGGCAACGCCTTGTTCTTTGGGAGTCCGGGTGTCTACGGACAGCGCTCGGCTAATTTTATATTTCAAAAATGTGATTTACTCATAACGATTGGGACTCGATTAACGATACCACAAACTGGATACGACTTCAATGAGGTGGCTCGAAACGCCACGATCGTTATGGTCGATGTTGACGAGACGGAGTTCAAAGATTTTATTGACTTACCGATCAAAGCCGATTGTGGTGAGTTCTTGGAACGATTAACCGGTGCCACGAGTGCGTGTGATTCTTGGATTCAAGAATGTCGTCGTATTCGAAACGAATTTCCAATCGTAGAGGAGAATCACGTGGATGACGTCTTTCCAAATTCCTATAAACTGATCGATAGGATTTCGGATTATCTTAAACCCGATCAAATCATCGTGACAGATATGGGCACCGCCTTGTTGTCTGGACATCAATCAATACGTCTCAAAGGTGGAATGACTATGTTTTCGTCGTATGGATTGGGTGAAATGGGATACGGGTTACCCGCGGCGTTCGGTGCGGGTATAGCCGGAAATGGACGCGAAGTTCTGTGTCTCAATTGTGATGGTGGTATGATGATGAATCTTCAAGAATTACAAACTATCATTCAACATGGATTACGAGTGAAGATTGTTATATTCAATAATGATGGATATCTCATGATTAAACATACACAGAAAATGCTATTCAATGGGAACTATAATGCCGTGGACAAAACAACCGGTATAGTGTTACCCGACTACATGAAAGTCGCACGGGCGTTTGGTTATGAAGATTTTAGAATTAAAACCTGGAACGAATTTGATTTCTATTTTAGTCGTTTCATGAATCACGACGGTCCCGCGATCTGCGAAATATTTATGCCTCCTAATCAAGAATTCTTACCCAAAGTGAAGGGTGTTCTTCAAAGTGATGGCTCTATTTTTGCACCACCCATCGAGGAAATGTCACCAATTTTACCGATGGAAACAGTTCGACGTGTCATGGGGGATACGATATCTACAAAATCATCTATGATTGTTCGGACATCTGAGCAGCAATAACCTGTACGAGATCTTCTTGTCCAGCTACCAACTTTCTATTTCCAAGTTCTTCTACGAGCTTGGCAAGAGGAACTTTATACTTTCGAGAAGATTCGAGTATCTTCTTTTCAAATACAGAATGTAGTTTGTGTTTGGCGGTCAAAATATTTATAATTTTGGTAACGGGTGTGACGTAATCCAAATCTTCGATTGTCTCTAAAACATCGATATCTCCACATGGATAAATCGTTGTCATGACTTCGAGTGGTGTGTTACCAGCGCCCGCACCGAAACCGCGGACAGTGGCATCTATGATTTCAGCACCGTGTTCTATGGCTACTAATGAATTCGCGACCGCGAGACCCATGTTATTGTGTGCGTGAAAACCCAATTTTATTCCAATTTGGGACAACCGTTTAAAACATTCTTCGACTTGTTTTGGAAAAAATGATCCCGTGGAGTCCATGATTATGACAGCCGACGCTCCGTATGATTTCATCTTTTCAACTTCGCCGGCCAATACGTCTAATGAGCACGTCGCACACATCATGAGTGCGCCGTACACAGTCTTACCCTTACTCGCGAGATACTCTATGTGAGACTTCGTGATTGACGCCTCTGTACAATGCGACGCAATTCTGAATATATCAACACCCAGATTCATGGCCGGTTCTATATCTCTTTCTATCGTGGCTAATCCTGGTATCACATGAACGGAGAGTTTTGTATTCTTGAGATAACTTTTCGCTAACGATATCATCTCAGTGTCCGAAAGATTAGCTCGTCCTATGAGAATAGATGACGCACCGAGACCATTCCCGTGTCCAATTTCCATGACGGGAATGTTTGATTTTTCAACAAAGGCGCAGTGTTTTTTTATCATGTCCGCCGTAAGTTTGTGTGATATAGCGTGGCAACCATCCCGAATTGTTAGATCGTGATACTCCACCATTACTGTAATAAAGAAGTTATGCTTTAATTATTTACAATGAAGCTCACGTATACAATCCAAGTGTGTAATGAGTCTCGAGAACTCTTTTCATTATTAAATATGTTGACGAGAACGATCGATGACGAAGATGAGATTAACGTCGTCGTAGACTCTGCGCACACGACGGAGAAGGTCGGTCTCGTTTTAGACAACTTCAAGGAACGGATTAATGTGTTTCCACGCGTGTTTGATACATTCAAAGCGAATTTAGATTTTCACGTAGAAAAGGCGACGGGTGATTACATCTTCAACATCGACGCGGATGAAATGCCACAAGAAGCACTCATTAAAGTTATTAAAAAGGTGATCGAAGAAACCGGTGCTGAAATCGTCGCGGTGCCACGAATTAATATTCATCCCGATATCACCGCGAAGGAAGCCGAAGAGTTTGGATTTAATATAAATGAAGTTGGATTTATAAACTGGCCAGATTTTCAAACGCGTGTTTATAAAAGGTGTGACCACGTCTATTGGACCGATGAGCTACACACGAAACTCACTGGAACGGACAAAGCCGTGGCTGTGAAACCCGTGCCATCCGTTGCATTGTGGCATATTAAATCAATGGACAAGCAAAAGAGTCGATGGAAAAAGGGTGAGAATGGCGAATATGATATCACAGCACCGTCGTCTACGGAATTATACGATTTGTTAATGTAGTTAAAAGTATTTAATGATACACATATATATGTTCGTCGTCGTCACGGCACACGATCAATACTACCAACCGCTCGCGGATTGGACACTCACAAAAAATAAATTAAACTATTGTTTGAAACATGGCTATAAATTACACTACTCAAATGATTGTGGTGCGGTTGCGAGTGGAAAGCCGATCATGGCTAAACTCCCACCGATCCCCGACACACATACACCGTGTGGATGGGGTAAGATTTTTGTAATCAAGGAAGCCATGGATAAGTTTCCGGACGCTGAGTGGATCTTCAATACAGATTGCGATACCATGATTACAAACATGGACACCAAATTGGAAGATATTGTCAAGGAACACGCCACCGATAACACCCATGTACTCATTCCGGCAGACTGTAACGGTATTAATTGTGGAAATATGTTTATTCGCAATTCCCAAATTGGCCGCGCGTTCCTCGATACTATCATTGCCGGTATGCCTTTGTATCGACATTGGTATATGTTTGAAAATCAACTCATTCAGGATTTACTCGTGGGGACACATCTCGAAGAAACGGGTGTAACGGCGGGTGGGACATTTTGGTCGAGAGTTGGTAAGGTTATTCCACAGCGAGTCATGAACTCGTATGATTACACATCATTACCGCGTCTTAAAAACAGATCCAATTATAATGATATTCTCGGAACAGATGGGCAATGGCAGGATGGTGATTTCGTCATTCAGTGGCCGTCGACAGATCTCGAATATCGTATTAAAGCAGCTAAAGAGATGCACGCTAAAATGAGTAAATGATCGTCGTGACGAGTCTTCACGATGAAGCGTTTGAACCACTCGCAGAGTGGACGCTTCATAAAAACAAAAAACTATATTGTGAGAAGCACGGATATACACTTCATTACGCGAGTGACGGTGGTAACGAAGTGAGTGGTCTTAATATGACAGTACCGAAAGGGGAATCACTCCAAGACACAGATACTGTGATTGGGTGGGGTAAGATTTATCTCATGCGAGATGCGATGAATAAATATCCCGACGCGGAATGGATCTTTAATGCGGATTGTGATACCATGATCACAAACATGGAAATCAAACTCGAAGATATTGTGAATCTTCATACACATTCAAACACACATATACTCGTTCCATCAGACTGTAATGGTATTAATTGCGGTGTCATGATGATTCGAAATTCCCCAATTGGACGTGCTTTCTTGGATACCATTATCGCGGGGGAGCCATTGTATCGTCGTTGTTCCATGTTCGAGAATCAACTCATCCAAGACATGTTGGTTGGGCAGTGGATGTGGTGGGGACAGATGAAACCCGGTGGGTCGTGTTGGTCTGATGTCAGTAACGTACTTCGTCAGCGGGTCATGAATTCATACGACTACAGAAATTTACCCCTTCTTAAGAATAGACCAAACTACAATGATATTATTTGGGGTGAAAGTGGGCAGTGGCAGGAGGGAGACTTTATGATACAGTGGCCAGCTACGAGTCTTGAGTATAGAATTAACGCAGCTAAGGAAATGTATAAAAAAATCGTATATTAGTACAATGGAACGTCACGCCGAAATTAAGGACCTCTGTGACGACTTGGATGTCCGTATAGATCGAATATGTGAAGACATACGACAGATTCCTATTAATTATAAACTCATTGATCAATGTTATGACATTGATCAACAAATCAAAGATGTTTATGAATGGTATGAATCAACCAAGTATATGTTAAAGCAATACGAGTATCAAAGAAATCTCGCACTTGAAAAGTTAAAACTTTTAGATGACGAGAGTAAATCACTTAATAATGTTATACAAAATATTAAATCACAAGCATTTTCTCGTGACCAACGCGCAATTTCGTATTCACAATTACACGATATCCCGCATCTTTGAGATTTTTACAAAACGCGACATCTTCCGAGCACATGTCCTTAATGAGTTTCCCATTTTCAGCTTCTATCTCTATGAGAGGATAGCTAAAATATGGATATTTTAGATTTTCAATCACACCTTTTCGACACGCGAAGAAACCCATGCCGTTATACGCGACAGTCATGTACTGTTCACTCGCATCGATGTCTTCTTGTTTAATAAACTGAAACGTACCAGTCTCCTTGAAGTAGTCAATATCCCATTCCTTCACGGCTGCAAAGTGTACCATGTCTGTCATGCGATAGAGACCGGATACGACTGGATACTTTTTAGTGTCTTCGATGAGTTCGATGACTTGTTCCGGGGTAAAGACGATATCACTATCAATCGTGACCCATACATCATAATCGACGTTTCCACCAAACGGTTCTTGCGTCGCACCGCGTAATACATCGAGACCGAGTGTCTTCATGCGCGAAAATGGTACAAAGCTACTGAATTCGTTAATCATGATGACTTGATATCCGCGGCGTGTGAGTTCCATGAGTGTTTGTGACCATTGTACGAGAAAGGTACCGGAAAATTCACGTCCGGGTAATGCTACAATAACCTTCATTAGACATTTATGCGTTTAATACTTTAAGCACTTCATTGACGGCTGGATGGCGAACGATGTCGTCGTCGGTCATTTTTACATGATCGATATACTCAAGGTCCATGCCGTGTAGTTTATATATGAGCTCGGCGAGACCATTCTCTTCACCCAAATCTGATTGTTCTAAATCACCCGTTACAATTAGTTTTGTATTTTCCCCGATGCGCGTGAGAAGCATCTTCATTTGATTTGGGGTACTATTTTGCATTTCATCAGCAATAATCACCGTGTTGTTAAATGTACGTCCTCTCATGTACCCAAGAGGCTCAATCGATATACATCGATCCATTTGATTGTGTGTCAGGTACTTTTCAAAAATGTCAAACATTGGTTTTGTCCACGGTTCCATTTTCTTGTCCATATCACCTGGAAGGTATCCCATGTCCTCGTCAGCAGCCACTATGGGGCGAGTTAAAATAACCTTTCCCCGAAACACCGTGTTGATATGTTCCATACCAACGTGACACGCGAGCATTGTTTTACCAGATCCCGCGGGTCCCGTAGCCACGACTATTGGCTTTGGGGATCTCAACGCGAGCATGTACTTACACTGACCTGGTGTTTTGGGGAATTCCATATATTAACATAAGAGTTTAATCGCCCTCAGAATCCGAGGAACTATAGATGTCTGACGTATACTCAACATCGTCCATGGTTCTATTTTCATGAATTCTATCACCCATGAGTTTGACCCATTTGAAATATGTTTTTGGTCTTTTATGAATCATGACATCTTGAGCTTTTTTGAGGTTGATGCGTGTTATGAAGTTTTGTGTGATTGAAATAGTGTCTTCAATGTTTAGAGCGATGTGCCACCATCCGTACGGTAAAAATATAGTTTCACCGGGGTTTTGAATGACGTCGATGTGGTATTTATCTTTATATTTTGAATATTCATTAATGAACCAAGAAGCACCGGAGTCATTCGCGAGATCATCTTCATTTTTAAACGTGTGTGGTGGAAACATAACCCAACGCTTCTTCCCCACGATGAGTGTGTTCCACGCCGATGTACCGAGTGGGTCTATGTGAAGTGAACACCCACTCCTTTTTGGTCCGGCGATGATCCAGCGAAATGGGGGCCTCTTTTCTTCACCCAGGATTGCGAGAAAGTCTTCATCGAACCACTCTGGGACCGAATACTCTTCGAGAAGTGTGCTCGTTCGACGCCCCTCTTCGCCAAAATCGCTATCAAATATGTACAGAGGTACATCATCCCTTCTGTGTTTCTTATGATTCATATAGTAGTGATAGTACTTGTACCGTACTCTCTTTTCATCACCCGCGATTACAAATTTAGATTGTGCAAAACGTTCATTGAAATTATCAAATGACCATATTTTCATAGCGGGCCAATCATCCGCCATACCGTAAATCATGCACGGCATTGATTTGTTTTTGTAGTGTTCATCGAACTCTTCTTTTGTCGTGTCGTACACCGAAAGGTAATCTATGGGTGCACCATACGTTTTAAGGGCCAATGTCTTCGTGTCGTGTTTGTAATATTCATTATCAGACCACGTGGATCCAACGTTACCTTTCAAACTCCTAAGTCTAATACCAGGTTTCGTTTTCTCATAAAATTTTGTATCGTCTTTACATTCGGTCACTTCTTTGTTTGGTATCTTTACCCTGGTCATATATAACCAAAACGTAAATACAATCAGACTTAATATCAATATTAACATCATCTGATAATTCAGAATCTTTTTTTTATGCGAATATTACATGGCTACAGAGTATCACTTAATTCAAATGAGACCCACGAAGACTTATTTAAGTCTCGTGGATCCTAATAAGAAACCAAGATTCGTGTGTTTTCGTGATATGAGAACCGCGAATACGTTTGTTGATTACGTCACCCATTTCAGGTCGAAACATGGACATTGGCCCGATATGGATATGTCAAATCGAGTATCGACGGTGCGAAGTAAGGTTGGATTTAAAGCGAGAACTCCCGAAGAACTTAAGAAATATCTGGACTTACAATCATTTGATTATGAAAATATAGATGAAATGGCAAAACGCACGAACGTCTCCTTCATATGCATTACGAACTTTGCATTCATACCAGATGGACACGAGCAGCAGGTTGTCAGTTTTTCCGGTCAAGAGTGGGATGGTTACGCCGATGACGACGCGTATCGAGATCTTTTAGAGTTTAACTTAAAAGTAAAATAATACATATATGAAATGTGTGGCATTATCACTCTTTTCGGTGAAACGAAAGAAGTTCCAGAAGGTCTTCTTTCGCACCGTGGCCCCGATGACTATCGCACACGAACACTCGGTAAGTGTCGCATGGATTTTTATCGTCTCGCGATAAATGATTTATCCGATGCAGCCATGCAACCTTTCACTGGTACAAATAGAATGTTCATGTGTAACGGAGAAATATACAATCATAAAGCATTTCGAAACGGTGAAGAAAAAAGTAAAAGTGATTGTGAAGTCGTCATGCACTTAATTCATAAACTTGGTATAGAAAATACACTAAAATCGATAAATGGTGATTACGCGTTCGTGTATACGGACGGTAAGCGTATATTCGCGGCGCGGGATCCCGTGGGTGTGCGTCCACTCTTTTACACGCGTTACGCCAAAGATTCGATTGCATTCGCGAGTGAAGCCAAGGCACTCATGTTTTTGGAAACACCCATACATATATTCCCACCCGGTCACTTTTATGATTCATATATAAATGACTTCATACCGCATCATCACGGATATTGGAACATTGTGAAATTCAGTGGCACTAAAAACCACGAACAAATTCGTCACGCACTCGAGGATGCGGTGCACACGCGCCTAGAAACGACCGATCGTGAAATTGGGTTTCTCTTGTCTGGGGGACTCGATAGTAGTCTCATCGCAGCGATCGCATCTCGGCGTATCGGAAGAATTCGGACCTTTTCAATAGGACTCGAAGGAAGTCCCGACTTGATCGCAGCGAGGAAAGTTGCAGATTTCCTCGCCACAGATCACACGGAAGTTACCTTTACGATTGAAGAAGGATTGTCTACAGTTCGACATGTGATCAAATCTCTCGAATCTTATGATACGACGACCGTGAGGGCGTCAACCCCGATGTGGTTGTTGTGTAAATACATCAAAGAAAATACAGATTGTCGGTATATTTTCTCTGGTGAGGGAAGTGATGAGGTTCTCGGGGGATATCTCTATTTCCGCAACGCACCCGGCGTTGAAGAGTTTGCGTGTGAAAACATGCGTCGTCTCAAGCTCATCCATCAGTTCGACGGTCTGCGTGCAGACAGATGCGCGGGTGCACACGGACTAGATCTCATAGTGCCATTCTTGGATAAAAACTTCATAAACGTGTGCATGACTGTGAATCAAAATCTAAAGATGACACACATCGAAAAATACATTCTTCGGGAAGCGTTCAGTGGATATCTTCCGGATGAAGTGTTATGGCGTCAAAAGGATGGTATGAGTGACGCCGTGGGAACGGGTTGGGTGCACGCTCTAAAGATGCACGCAGAAGAAGTCGTCAGTGACAGTGGTTTTGAAATTACAAAGTCTATGTGTGTTCATAATACACCACTCACGAAAGAGGAGGCATACTACCGAGAACTTTTTTGGATGTATTACGAATCACGGAACGATCATCTCATAACGGAGATATGGCGTCCGAAATGGACAACGATCACGGACCCCAGTGCGCGTCTACTTATAGAAGAAAGTCGTCACTAATATAAATGACTGATTTTGTGAAAGCGTTTGATTCCAAGAACGAAACCCATGTATTATGGTTACGAGATGTGGGACGGGCGATGACGAAGATAACGAATAACGAAAAGATAGATATTATTAAATTGGTAGACGATAATCCCCTCCCAGGAAAACCCAAGATTAAGGATGTGATGGAGTGGGCGTATATTCATTTTCAACTCGCTATGAAATATTCAAACGCGGTCTTAAATGGCGAGGCTCACGTCCCGACGAGCGCATAATGCTTGATATTCTTCGAGTGTAAAATCTTGAGGTTCTGAATCCTCGTCCATGCGTATGAGAAGTATGGGACCCATCACGACTTCATCATTAAACGGTGGTGGAATTATGTTATAATTTGGTGTGACGCCGCACACGGCTTTTATGATCACGACATCAATTTCACACCATTGACCGATAAAGGTCGCCTTGCCACCGAGAAGGTTATATATTTCGTTCTTCTCAGGGGTGATGTCCAATTCGATCTCTTCTATGTCTCCCAATTTTTCGCGAATGATTACTGCCCTTGTCATCTTAAATCTAAACGACAAAAAAATATTGCATTTTAATAAATGAATAACGGCAGTCTCATGATTCATGCCATACTCGCAGCTTTGGTCATATATCTGTCGTATTATATCATCAAATACAAGGTCAAGGAAAATTACAAAGTATACAGGGGAGAATATGCGTACGGGGCTGTCGATACTAATCCCCAACGTCGTCGCGCTGGATTTTTCGATCAGTGCTCCCCTGAAAACTTCGGCGATTGCAAGCGTTTTAAGAGTCAATTCGAAGGTCTTCCGCTTCCCTAAGTGGTTTAAAAGGTAATAGAATCTATAGAGTAAGATGGGTGGGGGTGAATGTACGCGTGCGTATGTACTCTCCAAATTTGCAGAAATTCTCGATATTCCCGAGACTAGTACGACGTGTATTAATCTCGAGAAATCGCTAAACAATTGGACCGTGCGTCGTTCGAAAGAACTTCTCGACGAGCCCGCGTGGGATAATCACACGTTCACGACTCGATATAAGCATAAATTTTTAGAACTCAAGTCGAACATTCTCAAGGTTGAAAACTTACGGAACGATATACGTGAGGGTAAAATTAAACCAGTGAAGCTCATGGAAATGCCACCCGCGCAATTATGGCCGGGTGGACCGTACGACGCGTGTCTCACGAAACGAATCTATAGAGATTTACGAAAGGTTGATATGGTTCGCGAAAACAAGAATCAAGAGGGGTTCTTCACTTGTGGTCGGTGTAAGTCTAAGAAGACGACATATTACCAACTACAAACCAGAAGTGCAGATGAACCCATGACGACGTTTGTCACGTGTCTCACATGTGATAGAAATTGGAAGTGTTGAGTACGTGACGAGAATCTGTGAGATCTGAATCGAGGTCACCCACCGACAATATGTAATTAAATCCACTCGTGCGTTTTAACAGTCCCTTCTCGTGCGCTGGTACGAAACCAATGTGATCAAAATCGATACCGTGACTTCGAAGCTGCTCGATCGTTGTATTTATGACTGGACTTATGTTTGGCCGCGCGGTGATGATGACTATCTTATATCCAAGAACCTTTGCCTGCTGTAATAACGAAATCATCGGTGTGTTCGGTTTACCGGAAATGAAAATGAGTGTGTCATCGATGTCAAACATGACGGCGTCTTTATCCTTATCGATGTATCGACCAGTGATGTATTCTTCGCCTCGTTGTCTGAGATACTCCATTAATATTATTAAAGAATTAAATGACGTCATAATCAGAATGATAGTCGATGTCATATGTGATGATGATACGGTGCAGATAGCACAGATCATCACGGAAGATGAACACTCGTACGGTGTTCTCTTCTTAAATAAAAAGAAAGATGTGTATAAATTTTCGGATGAAATTACAATCGTACCCAAAGAGTCTGTGGGTGGTTTTTATGACGTTAATAATCTTGAAGAGACTGGTTTATATGTCATGACTTCGAAAGGGTATGAACTTATCGACGACAGTGAAGATGAAGATTTTGAATACTCTGAAACCGATGAAAGTGATAGCGATGTAACCCTCGTCGACGAAGATGAAGCTTAAATAGTAGGTGTGTCTTTTTTATAAGATGAAAGAATGTCCGGTGTGTTACACACGGGCATCAAATTTCCAGATTAACTGTGGTCATTCCTTTTGTTATCAATGTATAAAACATTGGTACCAAGAATCGGAAACCCAGACGTGTCCGTTATGTCGAGAATATATGGAGTTTAGAGAGGTATACGTGGAGTGTGACAAGAATACGGATGTATTGTCCGAGATATCAAAGTTTCAATCTACATACATTAGACTTTCAAATATGAAAAACGCGACGATGCACTTTGATGACGTGATGTACTTCATGACACGATCCTGGTGCCTCTTTGTGTCACAAAACAACGTAAGTTGTTCACACACGCGTTACATATTTATAGATTACAGCGACGGTACAAAGATACTAGAGTATGGATTACGACTTCAAAAAGCGTGTCACCAAAAACGACAAGAAGAACCAGAAATTAGTATACTCACAGAAACATTTAAGGAATAGGATGGCTATCATAGAAAAGGCTCGCGATGAAAATCTTCTTCATGTGCACACACAGCAACCAGGGAACGGGGTACGCGAGAGTGGCAAATAAAATTACAAACTACCTCGCGAATATCCCCGGTGTCGAAGTTGTTTACTATGCATTTCAAAATTATAAGGGACAAGAAATACGAGACCGATTCATCGATCCGCGAATCAAATTTTATGATGCGATAGAGTTGGATCCAGTTTCTCCCCGAGGTTTTGGTGACAAGGGTATCGTCCCCGCGATTATTGAGGAGAAGCCGGATGTTCTCTTTCTTTACAATGATATGATGGTTGCAAAATGTCTCATGGATTTAATTCCACCGGAGTACATGCCACCCGTGAAGTATTTGTATATTGATATCGTGTATCCATGGCAGGACATTACTGTGTATGAACGTTTGAAAAATTGCAATTTTGACCAGGTGTTTGTATTTCTGGAGTGTTGGAAAAAACACCTCATCGAGGATATTGGATTTGACAAGAATATTGTTTCCGTCATGAAGCACGGTATTGACTTTGAACGATTCGTGGACATACCACAAGAAGAGGCAAAAATGAAAATTGGATTTAAACCCGATGATTTCCTCGTCGTAAATATGAATAGAAACTCGTATAGAAAGTGTTGGTCCGTCACAATTCCCGCATTTCTAGAGTTTCTCAATCGTCAAGATATGAATCCATTCATAAAGTTATACTGTGGTTGTCAAGCTGACACACCAGACGGTATAGATATCGGAAAACGAATCATTATTGAATGCGCTAAAAGAAATATGGATGCCGACAAGGTATTAACACAACACATCTTTCTCAATCCAAAACCTCTTCATCTCACGGACGGAGAGGTGAATGTGGTCTATAACGCTGGAGATGTCGGTCTCAACACTGGACACGGTGAAGGTTTCGGTCTCACAACGACAGAACATATCTATTTTGGTCGACCGCAAA
>Ga0255765_1001997_pt1 | contig 24090 bp, 20 predicted proteins | sample 041ome_8_FD_179965 | JGI IMG/M metagenome (GOLD analysis project Ga0255765, IMG submission 179965) | Coastal salt marsh microbial communities from the Groves Creek Marsh, Skidaway Island, Georgia - 041407BS metaG (version 2) | ecosystem: Environmental > Aquatic > Marine > Intertidal zone > Salt...
GACTTCGATCCGGTCGTCGTCGCAGAATTCACATCGGCAGATGTTGAACGTTTGGTGGTCGATGCACGAATTATTCGTCACCGTGGAAAAATCACGTCGACGATCAACAACGCCTCACGTGCGCTTGAACTCCGTGACGAGTTCGGAAGCCTTCAGGCGTTCTTCTCGCGATTCGCCGAGCCACAGGAACACCGCCCAACGTCGCTTGCCGAGGTCCCTGCTCAAAGCGATACGTCTCGGCTGATGGCAAAGGAGTTGCGCTCCCGTGGTTGGACCTTTGTCGGACCGACCACGATGTATGCGATGGCTCAATCAATGGGGTTGGTGAATGACCACTTGGTTGGCTGTTGGCGTCGCGAGCATTGCTGAGGCTCGCAGCGCTCGAAATAATGCAACCGCTCTGGTTACGAGAGAGTTTCGCGGATGAAGGCGTGAACCTCTGGCCACAGCCGGTTCGCAAGTTCGTTGTCTTGGGTGCCGAGAGCGTTGTGCGAAGCCATGAACGCGTGCCCCGTTCCAGGATGAACGGTGAGCGTCGCGTCGATACCAGCATCTTGAAGGCGCTGTTCGAGATCTGCTGCTGCCTCAGGTGGAAAGAAGCCATCTACTTCAGCCATATGCCCGCGAATTTTCGCTGTGATTGCTGAGTAGTCGGGCTGATCATCGCCAGACGGGAATCCATAGAAGGGGACTGCAGCAGCAATGACATCTGGGCGATGGGCAGCGAGAACAAACGTGAGCATTCCACCCATGCAGAAGCCCATGACGGCAAGCTGGGAACCGGTGGTTGCAGAGTGGGTTGAGAGGTAGTCGACTGCTCCACTCATGTCGCGAGCTGCACGATCCATTGGGAGCGATGACATCAGCTCGCCGGCCTTGTCCATCTCGGTGTGTCCAGCGAGTTCGCCGTGGTAGAGGTCGGGCGCGAGTGCGACAAATCCGTTGCGAGCGAGATCATCGCACACATCAATAATTCCAGAGTCGAGGCCCCACCACTCCTGAACGACGATCACGCCCGGCCCAGAGCCGCTGTCTGGGGTTGCGAGGTAACCGGTTGCATCTCCGCTTGGTGTTGAAAACGTGACGTTTGTGCCCATAGGGCAACAGTAGCGAAGTGCAGATCTCCGGCGAGACGGGAGCGCGATGCCATCGACCGTTGCGAATTCAGAAAGAATGTTCCCGTGACTTCATCTCGCCCACAAATTCTTTGGGAGCCCACACCAGGCGCACCCTCAAATCTGTCAGCGTTCATTGAGCACTGCGCCTCGGTAACAGGGTTGAGATTTGACGATTACGACCGGTTCTGGGAGTGGTCAATTAGCGAAGGACTCGAAAAGTTCTGGGAGTTGTTGTGGGAGTGGTGCGAGGTCGATTCATCTGAGCCGTACTCCGAGGTTCTGACCACTCGAACGATGCCGGGTGCCAGATGGTTCGTTGGCTCGAAAATGAATTATGCACATCACGCGCTGCGTCGCCTCAGCGATGACCGAGAAGCGATTGTTGGAATCTCGCAGAGTCGTGGTCGTCAATCGTTGACCGGAGCCGAACTCCGTGCCGAGATTCGTCGGGTTCGCAACGGGTTGATGTCCCTAGGTGTTGAGAAGGGGGATCGTGTTGCGGGGTATCTGCCAAATATCGGTGAGGCGATCGTGGCGTTCCTCGCAACTGCGAGTATCGGTGCGATATGGACCTCGTGCGCTCCTGAATTCGGTGTGGGAGCGGTGCTTGATCGCTTTGGTCAGGTCGAGCCAAAGGTTTTGTTCGTCGTCGATGGCTACCGATACGGGCGTCATGATGTTGATCGTTCTGACGAAATTCGGCGGCTGCGCGAGGGTCTCCCGACCGTCTCGTCAGCGATCATCGTGCGGCACCTCGACGCACAACGTTCTCACGATGCCGATCTCATTGAATGGGATGAATTTGGTGCTGGGCTGAATGCCGAACTCGCCTTTGATGATGTTGACTTTGACCACCCGCTGTACATCTTGTATTCATCCGGAACCACAGGGCTTCCGAAGCCGATCGTTCATGGTCACGGCAACATCACCCTTGAACATCTGAAGGTGCTCACCCTTCATGCCGACATGGGTGAGAGCGACCGGTTCATGTGGTTTACGACGACCGGATGGATGATGTGGAATTACCTCGTCTCAGGTCTTCTCACCGGTGCCTGCCTTGTATTGTTCGACGGAGATCCGGCGAGTGAGGGTGCAGACACGCTGTGGCGTCTTGTTGCAGATGAGGGTGTGACGTGGTTCGGAAGTGGCGCTCCTTGGTTTTCTGCCTGCCGCCGAGCTGGGCTTCAGCCCGCACGCGACTTCGATCTCACTCACCTTCGGGCGATCGGCTCGACTGGTGCACCGCTGCCCCCTGATGCATTTCGGTGGATCTATGAGGAAGTGTCATCGACGGCACTTCTGTCGCCGATTAGCGGGGGCACGGATATCTGCTCGGCATTTGTTGGGGGGAGTCCTCTCTCGGTAGTTCGAGAGGGTGAAATTCCTGCGAGGTATCTCGGGTGCGCAGTTGCCGCCTGGGATGAGCACGGGGCTGAGGTTGTTGGTGATCAGGGTGAACTTGTTGTCACTCAACCAATGCCGTCCATGCCGGTCGGGTTTTGGGGAGATAGCGATGGCTCTCGCTATCGGTCGAGTTACTTCGAGTTCTACCCGGAAATCTGGCGTCATGGCGACTGGGTGACGTTCAATGACGACGGTTCGTGCGTGATTTCTGGACGAAGTGACGCAACGTTGAATCGGGGCGGTGTTCGCGTCGGTACTGCAGAGATTTATCGAGTGGTTGAGTCGGTCGATGGAATCTCAGATTCGCTTGTTGTCCACTTGGAGGCCCCCGGCTCAGACGACCCAGGAGTGCTCGTTCTGTTTGTTGCCTCGGCGACAGCACAGGTTGATCGTGATGGACTCATCGCTGCCCTGAAATCAACGGTCCGCGCAGAACTGTCGCCGCGCCATGTTCCCGATGAGGTGCATTTTGTTGATGTGATCCCAACCACATTGAGTGGCAAGAAGTTGGAACTTCCGGTCAAAAAGATCTTGAGAGGAGCGTCTGCCGACGATGTTGCGAGCCGCGATTCTCTGAAGGAACCGTCGGCGCTCGACGCAATTGCGCAGATTGCATCGGCTCGGTGAACCCTTGCCGCTAGCGGGGTTCGACGAGCAGGCTCTGTGCCGATATGGCTACCGGTCCGCGCTCGTCATGAACAGTGGACGCAGCGAGCCCTCCGCCGAGATCTCCGTATTCGCTTCGAGCATCAAGGCAAATCCATTCACCCTCGGGCGGCCGAATGAAGTGAATGGTGAGATCTGGGTTGATGTATAGCCATGTGAGGTGCTCGACCCGGGCCGATACCCCGTTTCCAAAGTCAACTGCCGCAGCGACACGCTGCGCTCCAGATGGTTCCTCGCCAACAACGACGGGCAAGCGAAGTCTGATCCACACAACTGATCGACCACGTTCATCCCAGCCGCCGGTGACAAAACGGTGTTCGCATCCGTCGGAGGCGAATGCGTGATCATCGGTCATCGATACAGGCACCGACTTGGTGGCAGTTCCCTCATCTGGCTGTGGAAACCCGTCACCTTCGGCAGGAGCGTTGGTTGGTTGAGTGCGAATTCGAAGCGCACGCGCTTTGGCAACTTCGACCTCTCCGTCTCGCATCGAAACGCCAACAACAGAAATCTTTTTTCCGGGCCGCTCAATTTCGGTCACGAGAGTTAAAGGTCGGCCGACAGGAACAGGGCGCTGGAGTTCAATTGTGATCCGGCTGAGCTGCCATTCATCGCCGCTGTGTTGTTCGACTTCTCGAACTAAGAGTGCAGCCGGAGGCGCCCCATGGCAATGCTCGGGATTCCACGGCCCCTGCGACCATTTTGTTGCAATCCAGGTGCCGTCTCCGCCAGATTCGAACAGGGCGTCGGTCGCTGTTACCTCATGCTGTGGGCGACGAAGTCCTTCGGTCATAAGAGCTCCCGTTCAAGTGGGAGGACAACCGACGCAAGTTCCCCCAGATGTTCGACCCAGCCATCAACGGTCGTTGGCTCGGTCATCGGTAGAACAACGAACTTCGTTGTGCCGACGGAGATGAATTGTTCGATGAGAGCGCACAGCTGTTCCCATGATGACGGAACGAGTTGTGATGGATCGTCAAGATTCGGCCGACGCTTCGCAAGGTTGGCAAGCAACGCTTCAGGTACGGGTCCTGTTGCGTACGGGATGAGCACTCCGTAATGGTCATCCTCAATTTCTCGGTCGTAATCGTTCAGGACGCGTTCAATTACTGAGCGACCCTGTTCGGCATCTTGGGGTGTCACAAATGAGGGCAGCCAACCATCACCAAATCGGCCCACCCGTTTCAATTCGCTTTCGGCAATTCCACCGAGCCATACGTCAAGGCGATTCGGTACCGGGCCAACACGGATGTCATGAACCTCGTAGTGTTCGCCAGAGAACGAGCACGATTCGCCAGACCAGCATGCTCGCATGATCTGCAACATTTCGTTGAACATCTTCGCTCGTTCACCCCGTTGAACGCCGAAAGCTCGCTGCTCGACAGGGTCAACTGCTCCGAGTCCGAATGCCGGAAGAAAGCGTCCTCCGGACATTGCTGCGAGTGATGCGATTTCCTTTGCTGCGATGACCGGATTGCGGCCGGGCAACACGAGAACGCTGGTTCCAAGTTTGAGGTTTGTCGTTCGGCCGATTGCTGCTGCTGATGCGATGAGCGGGTCTGGTGCAGAGCCGTTGATACGTTCTGACAGCCACAGCGAGTCGAAGCTGAGTCGCTCTAGTTCGTCAACAACTGTGAGAAATTCCGGTCCGTTAAGTTCGGTTCGAACACCAAGGCCGACGCCGATTCGAACTTTCATCCGTTCACGACCGTGTTGATGATGTTGGCAATTGTGGCTGGGTCATCGATGAACGGTGAATGGTCGCTGTCGATCTCGACAATGGTTGAGCAACGATTTGCCATGATTCGCTGATGCTCAGGGTGCACTGCCCGATCTTGATTGCACAGAACATACGTTGATTCGATTCGGCTTTGAGAAGAACCGTCCACCTCTTGTGTCATGGTGACGATGGGTTGCGGGCTCAAACGTTGGGTGTGGGCCGAGCGAATTTCGTTGCTACTCCCGGGGTAAAGAAGTGCTCCAGCACGGTCGGGGTCAAGGCTGGTGGTGCCATCTTGTGATGGGACGATGATCTCACTGAGCTCGACTTTGTGCCGGGGGGCGTTCTTCAAGAAGCCGTTGACACTTTCTCCTTGCTCAAGCGCAAACGCAGCGATGTACATGAGATGTGCGATGCGGTCGCTGCGCGAAGCAGCCTGGGAGATCACTGCACCACCGTAAGAATGGCCGACGAGAAGCGTGTCAGACGGGAGGGCCTTCAGTGCCTCGACGACTGCTGCGGCATCCCCGTGAAGGTCACCGAGTGGGAGAGGAGAGATTCCGTGCCCGGGAAGATCGATTGCGTGGGAAGAAATACCCATTTCATCAAGTGCCTGTTGGAGCGGGGCCCAGCACCAGGCTCCGTGCCATGCGCCGTGAACAAGTAACACATTGCGAATCGCCATAGGTTGATCGTCGCAGGTTCACTCGTGAGGAGTAGAACCCAACCGTGATCCTCAGCCCCGCATCGTGCGAATCCAAGAACTAAAGAAGCCAACAGTGAACACCATGATGAACAGTGTGGTTTGGCCCTGGTGGTCAAGTCGTTGGTTGAGGGCGTAGGCGACACCGCCTGCGAGCGATGAGTAGAGCAGGCCGAATCGTGCTGTTGATGCCCATTCGTTTGATGCTGATGTGTGTGCTGTAGTGATCTCCATGCCTTCTAGAGCGCGAACGAGAGGTGTTCTCACAATTTTCTGAAACATTCCGGAAAGAATCTGACAGTTGTTCCACGCGCTCCCTGCTGTAGCGTCCGGTCGGTGGCATCGGCCTTCGGAGTACTTCGACAACAAGCAGTACGTCGCTATTTGGGCTCAACCGCATTCGCGGCCGTCGGTATCAATATCTGCATTACGGCGCTGTTTAAGCAGGTTTATGACATCACGGGCGACCCGTTTTCGATAGGTCTTCTCGGCTTAGCACAGTTCATTCCCGGGCTCGTACTGGCACTGCCGAGTGGTTACATCGCTGACCGTTTTGACCGCCGCCGGGTAACGAGTGGATTTTTACTACTCCGATTGCTCTCGGTTGCTGTTCTTGTGTGGTTCAGCACTTCTGGTTCAACATCGGTCTCGGTTCTCGTTCTTGTTGCAGTTGGAATTGGCGTGGCCGATGCTCTTATTAATCCGAGCCGTCGGGCGATTCTTCCCTTGATTACGACATCCGAGGACTTGCCGCGGGTGATTGCGTTGTGGACAGCCACCTTTACGTCAAGCGCAATCGTGGGGCCAGCCCTTGCCGGGTTGTTGTACAGCATTGACCCGTCGATTGCATACGTCGTGGCTGGCGTGTCAGCACTGCTGGCAATTCCACTCACCCTCGGAATTCAGTATCGCCCTGGCGTCGCCCGGATTGCCGATGAGCAGCGGCCAAGTCTTCGACTGGCTTTGCAAGGGCTGTCGTTTATTCGCCGGTCACCGATCGTGCTTGCTGCCATCAGCCTCGATCTGTTTGCAGTGCTGTTCGGTGGAGCGGTCGCATTGATTCCAGTTGTTGCAAGTGATCGTCTCGGCGTCGGCGATGTTGCCTACGGATGGTTGCGGGCTGCGCCCGGGGTTGGCGCGGCGGCAATGGCAATCGTGTTAGCGATTCGACCAGTCACTCGCCGTGTGGGGCCGATGCTCCTTGTTGTTGTGGCGATATTTGGTGCTGGAACAGTCGTCTTTGGGCTTACCCGCTCCTACGCGGTTGCATTCCTCGCTCTGGTCGTGCTGTCAGCCGCCGACATGGTGTCAATGTTTATTCGTGGAGCGATCGTGCCGCTCGCAACCCCACCCGAACAGCTCGGAAGGGTGACTGCTGTTGAGGGAGTGTTTATTGGGGCGTCAAACGAACTCGGAGCGTTTGAAAGCGGGCTTGCTGCTCGTTGGCTAGGGGTTCCCTGGGCGATCGCCGGTGGGGGAATGGCGACAATCGTTATCGCCGCTGCGTTTGCGATCGGGTTCCCAACACTTCGAAAGATTGATCGCTTCGACGACGTCGCAAACGTTGCTAATGCTTAACCCGTCAATCGGCCGAGTTTGGCGAATCCTTTGAGGCGTCGTAGTCGAAGCACTGCTTGGTCTGAAGCAAGGCGTCCGATGCCGCTCGCAATAGTTGGATAGACGTGTGGCACGCGTGCCAGTTCTTCAATTGAAACTGAGAACCTCACTGCGAGTGCAATTTCGTTAATTACTTCTGATGCCCGAGAAGCGATGACGTGACCGCCGACGATGCGGCCATGGACTGTGACGAGTTCAATGAGTCCCTCCGACGAGCCTTCGAAGAGGGCTCGATGAACTTCTGAAAGTTCAAGCTGATGAACTTTGACTGCGCGGCTTCGAAAACGCTCTTTCGCCTGCGCAGCGGTAAATCCAACTCGCGCGAGCTCCGGCTCAGTGAAGATGCACCACGGTGACATGGTGCTGGCTTGAGCACGGCCCGGAAGGAACATGTCGCGTATTGCGAGTGATGCGTCAGCCACTGCGGTGCTGGTGAGTCGTGGTCGTCCAGCGGCCGCATCTCCGACGGCGTAGATGCTTGTGAGAGTGGTACGGCTTCGAGCATCGACATTGATGCCTGCAGGCGTAGCAACGATTCCGAGACGGTCTAAGCCGAGTGATGTCACTGACGACGAACGACCCGCAGCGACGAGGAGATGTTCGGCGTCAAGTTCCCCTCGGACGGTTTCTACGTAGCAGCGTCCGTTTTCGTAGCGTGCCGCAAGAATCGGTTCGCCCACGTGAACATCCACGCCGTCGTTTCGAAGAATGTCGGTGAGTCGCTCGCTGAGTTGGGGTTCTTCCCTAGGCAGAATTCGTGGGCCAGTTTCAAATAACTGGACCTTTGCTCCAATGCGGGCGAGGGCCTGCGCTGATTCAACTCCGACCGGACCTGCGCCGATAATGATGATGTCGCTCGGAGGGGACGTGAGGTCGTAGAGAGTCTCATTGGTGAGAACGGGAACTTCAGCAATCCCAGGGATGGCTGGTATCGCCGGAACACTGCCCGTGGCAATGAGAACGAAGCGACCCTCAAGCGTCTCGGTGCTCTCCTCGGAGGTGACTTCAACAGTTCGTGGGCCGGTGACAACGGCTGTTCCGCTATGGAGGCTCACACCCCAATCAAGGACCGATGCTGCATCAGATACGTGAGAGTGCACTGATTCGCGGGCTGCGAGCATCGACTCCCATGCGCTGTTTGCATCGGGTGTGACCTGGCGGTGTCGAACCGTCGCTTCAAGGAGAGCCTTTGACGGAATCGATCCGCTCCACACATTTGTGCCACCGATTCGTCCTTTATCGACTGCGGCTACTCGAAGCCCAAGTTCTTGAGATGCGAGACGTGCCGCGGTGAGCCCGGCTGGACCAAGTCCAACAATCACTAAGTCATATGGGCGCGCCACATCGTTAACGGTACCTCGCAGGTGCCTATTCGAACGAGTGACACATCAGCGCTGCTCATCTGTGCTCTCATAGTGAAGTGATCCCAACGCGCCTGCCCGCAATTCTCCTCGTTGGGTTAGCCGCTATTGGCGCGGTGGGGTGCAGTGAACCTGAGGTTGTCATTGAGATGACTCCTTCAACGATTGCCGGAGTTGGTGAAATGCCTGGGTCTGTGCAACGCGTAGACACTTCAAGTCAGAATGCAGACTCTCTGGTTTCTGAGGCGGCAACAGCGGTTCGTCCAGCAGATCTCGGGCTACCAAGTCTTGGCGAGTTAGTGGCAGGGAATAGGGCGATCGTCATTGGCGACTCCATATTTGCGTCGACGGCACCTCGCTTTAGCGGATCGATGTGTGAGCGTTTAAACGAAGCCGGTTGGGATGTTGAGATCGATGCAGAACCTGGACGATTCATTGCGTTTGCTGAAGATGTCCTTGATGCACGGTTCGCTCCGGAAAACGGGCTCGACTGGGATCTCGCAGTGATGTTCTTCGGCAGCAATTTCAACGGCAGCCCAACGAATTTCAGGTCGACCTTGGAATCGCTTCTCGAACGACTTTCACCACGACCTGTCCTGTTGCTGACAGTGACCGAGTTTCAGCAAAGTCGAATTGAGGTGAATTCCATCATTCGCGAGGTAGCCGATGAGGCCTCGCATGTGCAGGTGCTCGATTGGGCGCGAATCACTGCTGCTGAGCCTGGCCTGCTTAACTCTGATGGCCTACATCTCTCGACCGCTGGTAAAAACCGAATGACAACTGAAGTCGCTCTTGCCTTGGGAACTTCTCCCACGCTGGCGACCAACGGCGAAGGCGAGTGCTTACCAACTATCTTCACCGAAGATGAAACTCGCGCCGCCCAAGAGGCACAAGGGTAAACCCTGCGCTGACTGCTCGTAGCCTGTCGAGGTGCTGCAGGCCCGAACCCTCTCTGTTGAAGTAGGCGGCAAACATGTCGTTGAAGGTGCAACCTTCACCGTTTCGCCGCGCGACAAGGTGGGAATTGTCGGCCGCAATGGTGCAGGAAAGACGTCTCTGTTCAAGGTTCTTGGTGGGGAAGCTGAGCCGACCGAAGGGGTGGTCGTCCGCAAAGGTGGATTTGGGTACCTCCCGCAAGACCCGAGGATTGGTGGCGTTCACGACTCCCGAAGGGCAATTACCCACGTGCTCTCTGGTCGTGAAATTGATGAGCAGGTTGCTCGAATCGAGAAACTTCGGATTGCGATGGAGGAGTCCCCTTCCGAAGAGGCGGTAGCAAAGTATTCGCGTGCCGAAGAAACCTTCAGGGTAAATGGGGGATACGCAGCAGAGAGCGAAGCGAGGTCAATTGCGGCCGGTCTTGGTCTCGGCCAAGACCGCATGGAACTCGAATTAGGGGTGCTGTCTGGCGGTGAGCGTCGTCGTGTTGAGCTCGCAAGAATTCTGTTTGCCGGTTCAGATGTGCTTTGTCTTGACGAACCTACGAACCACCTTGATATTGACGCCAAGCAATGGCTACTTGGGTTCCTTCGCCAGTACCGAGGTGCGTTGCTGGTGATCAGCCATGACCTTGAGTTGCTTGACGAGGCAATTACGCGAGTGCTGCACCTTGATCGTCCGAACGAGGGCGATACCGGACACATCATTGAATACCGCGGCACCTATAGCCAATACGTTGCCGCCCGTGCCGAAGACGAGCGACGACTCGCAAAGATGGCTGCTCAGCAAGAGCGTGAGATTGTTCGAATGCAGAAAGTGGTTGATCGCTTCGGCGCAAAGGCGACAAAAGCCGCAATGGCGCACAACATGGAAAAGCGAATTGCTCGCTTGGAGTCTGATCGGGTTCACGCTCCAGACAAGGGTCGGCGTATCGAGGTTCGTTTCCCCGAGCCACCTCCCTGTGGCGTAACGGTTGTGACGGTTGCCGAGCTATGTAAGGGCTATGGCGGACCGTCTGTGTTTGAAGATGTGGGCTTCGATCTTGGTCGTGGTGAACGACTTCTCGTACTCGGTCTTAACGGCGCTGGAAAGACGACGATGCTGCGCATCCTTGCCGGCGAAATCGCCGCCGACCTGGGAGGCTTTGACTTTGGTTATCAGGTAGAGGTGGGGTACTACGCACAGGAGCACGACAATCTTGATCCAGATCGAAGCCTCCTGGACAACCTGCGTCGGTCGGTTCCGTCAGGGGTGGGGTTAACCGAAACGCAATTGCGAGGCCTTCTCGGCATGTTCGGTTTGAGCGGTGACAAGGTCATGCAAACCTCAGGAACTCTCTCGGGTGGAGAAAAGACGAAACTTGCGCTTGCGATGCTGATGACGGGTCGTAACAACCTGTTGCTACTTGATGAACCCACTAACAACCTTGACCCTGCCTCTCGAGAAGCGGTCGGCGATGCCTTGGCCGAATGGCCTGGGGCGATGATTCTCGTTAGCCACGACACCGAGTTTGTTGAACGACTCTCGCCAACGAAGGTGCTGTTGTTACCAGATGGCGATGTTGACTACTTCAACGATGAATGGCTTGAACTCGTCGAACTGTCTTAATTGGATACAGCGGCGAGCAGCCGGGCAATCGTTTACTTGATGTTGATGCCGACGGCGCGGGTGGCGGCTTCAGCTTTCACCTGTTCGAAGAAGTCGTTTCCTTTGTCATCGACGACGATGAATGCCGGAAAGTCCTGAACTTCAATCTTCCAGACTGCCTCCATGCCAAGTTCGGGGTACTCGAGTACTTCAACAGAGGTGATGTTGTCCTGTGCAAGTCGAGCCGCCGGTCCACCGATCGAACCGAGGTAGAACCCGCCATGGTTGTTGCATGCGTCAGTCACCTGCTTTGAGCGGTTTCCTTTCGCCAGCATGATGAACGAGCCTCCGGCCGCTTGGAATTGCTCAACGTAAGAGTCCATTCGCCCCGCTGTTGTGGGGCCGAACGAGCCCGATGGCATGCCTTCAGGCGTCTTCGCAGGCCCGGCGTAGTACACGCAGTTATCTTGCAGATACTGCGGCATTGGCTCGCCGGCATCGAGGCGCTCTTTGATTTTTGCGTGAGCGATATCTCGTGCGACGACCATCGGGCCCGACAGCATGACTCGGGTTTTCACCGGATATTTGGACAACTCGGCCCGAATCTCTGACATTGGTCGATTGAGGTCGATATGAACGACCTCACTTCCATCGAGTTGGCTCGGGGTTGTATCGGGAAGGTATTGCGCAGGGTCGTGTTCGAGTTGTTCGAGAAATACGCCCTCAGAGGTGATCTTTCCGAGCATTTGGCGGTCGGCCGAACACGACACGGCAATCGCAACCGGGCAAGAGGCTCCATGGCGTGGAAGCCGAACGATCCGAACGTCGTGACAGAAGTATTTACCTCCGAATTGGGCGCCGATTCCGGTGTTGCGGCTGAGTTCGAGAACTTTTGCCTCAAGGTCGGTATCTCTGAAGCCGTGACCGAGTGCTGACCCTTCAGTTGGAAGGCTGTCGAGGTACCGAGCTGACGCGAGTTTTGCCGTTTCGACGGCAAATTCGGCAGATGTTCCGCCGATTGCGATGCCTAGGTGGTACGGGGGACAGGCTGCGGTTCCGAGAGTTTGGATCTTCTCGTTGATCCACGGCAACAACGTGTTCTCATTGAGAAGGGCCTTTGTTTCCTGATAGAGGTAGCTCTTGTTTGCGCTGCCGCCACCTTTGGCCATGAACAGGAATTTGTACTCACCACCTTCGGTTGCACTGATCTTGATCTCGGCGGGCAGGTTGGTGCCGGTGTTCTTCTCTTCGTACATGTCAAGCGGTGCCATCTGGCTATACCGAAGATTCGAGGTTTGGTAGGTGTCTTGGACACCTTGAGCGATAGCGACTTCATCGCCACCGCCGGTGAACACCATCTGACCTTTTTTGCCTTTCACAATTGCTGTGCCGGTGTCTTGGCACATCGGAAGCACCCCGCCAGCGGCCACAGCAGCATTCTTCAGAAGGTCAAGGGCAACAAACCGATCGTTTTCACTGGCTTCAGGGTCGTCAAGAATCAACCTGAGTTGAGCGAGATGCGAAGGACGCAGGAAGTGAGCAATTTCGCGCATCGCTTCAGCGGTGAGTGAGCGAATTGCCTCTGTGCTGACCTTCAACATCGTTCCGAGAGGCGTATCGACTGTCTCAATTCCCTCAGTGGTGACCAGCCGGTATGAGGTCGTGTCCTCACCGAGCGGGAGGATCTCAGTGAACCAATCGGGTGAGTGTGAAATTGCCATAGCCATACCTTACGGCGGCAGTGCTTGTCAGAGCATTTCGATGGCGGTCTCGATGAGAAGAAGAGCCGCCGAAAACGAGCAAGTCACGAGTAACGCCGCGCGGACCCGGTGCTCTGGGAGTCTCGAAATCACTGGTTTCGAGACAGCAAGGCCGATGAGAACTCCCGGCAGTAGCAACGCGCACAGGGCTAGATGGCGTTGATGAACTTCTCCTACAACGGCAAGACCGGCGAACGAGATGATTGAACCAACACCGAAGAACGCGGCAAGTGTTGCCCGCGTCGTCGCAGGGCGTTCATGTTGATACGCAATTGCGATTGGTGGCCCACCAATTCCTGCGGTTGTGCCAGAAAAGCCAGAGGCGAGTCCTGCGATGACGAGATTTCGGGGCCTTGTGGTGACCCGATAACTGGTGATCGATGTGACGACCGCAAGCAGAACGGAAACGCCAACGAGCAGCCTGATCACACCAGAGCCTGTTGATGCGATGAGGAGCGATCCGAGGATGACGCCTGGCAGTCGACCGCAGAGAGCGATTCCGACGTCGTTCCATGCAATATGTTGGCGCTCCCGACGCGCAACTCCGATGCTGAGAGGTAGCACCATGACGATTGTTGTGACCGGCAAAAATTCAGGGTCGATCAGTGCGAGAATGGGTGCCGCTAGGACCGCCATGCCAAGACCGATCGTCGCCTGAATTGCGGCACCAATGCCAATAGTGATGACAGCGAGAAGTGCGAGCGGCCAGACGATGCCAGCGATATCGGTTGAAAACATGGTTCTTCAGTCGTTGTTGTTGCCGAGGCGGCCAGGTTTGGCCTCGTGGGGGCGTTCAGGCCAACGGTGTTTGGGATATCGGCCTGCAAGATCTTTACGGACATCGCTCCAGGATCCTCGCCAAAATCGAGGAAGATCTGAGGTGACTTGAATCGGGCGATCAGCGGGAGACAGTAACTCGAACACGATCGGAAGTCTGCCCACCAGTGGGTGTTCGTCGAGACCGAAGACGTCTTGCACGCGGACTTGGACGGTTGGTCGGGGCTCGCCATCGGTATTTAGGTAGGAAATACGAGCCTGACGACCATTCGGTAATGCGAGGGTGGAAGGAGCAACGTTGTCAAGTTCAGCCCCTTCAGGCCAAGGAAGGCTTGCCCGCAGCAACATTTGAAGGTCAAGTTGCTCGAGATCGGTCTGACCAGTTGCATTGCTGAGGTACATCGAAAGCCAAGTATCGAGCGAATTTGTTAGGCCATCGATACTCCAGTCGGGCCAAGGTGCACCAAGCACCAAATGGCAGAATGTGACTCGCTCTCTGAGGTGCAGTGACTCAGAGGTCCAGGGAAGTGCAGCCAATTTGGTTGCGGTGATTCTTGCCATCAGCGCAGCGAGAGTTTCTGGGCCTGGTTCAGGTCGAAGAATGTGTTCATCGAGCCGGAGCGAGCCGAGGCGACGTTGCACTCGAAGGACAAGATCATCTCGTTCCTGGTTCCACTCAAGGGTCGATCGAGTGGACAATCCTTGACCAAGGCCTTCAAGGGTTGCAATCACGGCTTCTTCTGTGACAGGGGCTGCGAGCCTCACGCGGGCACCATCGCGGCGGCCGTCAAGATCTGCTGCGACGATGAATTCGCTGTTGCTGAGGGTGTCACTTTCAGGGACCCATGCGCCCGGGCCCGAGGAGAGTTGGAACTGGCCGGGTCGCCGCAAACGTGCGATGCGATCGGGATACGCATGGGCGAGAAGTTCACCGACGGCGTTCGGACGTATCGCCCCGAGAGAGAACTGGATCCCTGCTCGGCGAGCGAGATCCTCGCTGCGTTGATGAACGCGCCGCAGCCGGTTTCGGTCCACCTGAAGGTTGCTACTCGACCCGTCAAGCAACGCCTCTATTCGCGCGGTGAGATCGGCGGGTCGATCATCTGGTCGACCCATCGCGATATCGCCTTCATCGAGAAGAGCCGCAACTGCGCAGGCTGTCGCCGTTGGTTGGCCGAGAAGCATTCTCGACAGCCGTGGGTGTACAGGGAGGCGCAACATCTGTTCACCTATTGCGGTGAGGCCGTCGTCGTTGATTGCTCCAAGAGTGTGAAGCAGGTTGCGGGCGGCCTTCATTGACGCGGCTGATGGTTGCGTGGGCAGCCGGAGTGCGCTGAGGTCACCTCCCCATTTCGCAACTTCGAGAGCAAAGTTACTGAGTTCCACCGAATTGATTTCCGGTTCTGGGAATGCGAGCCGGCTGCCGTGTTCGACTTTACTCCACATTCGGTAGGCCACGCCTGGTCCGGTTCGGCCAGCTCGCCCCGCCCGCTGCTCAGCAGAGGAACGACTTGTTGCAATGGTCGTGAGTCGGGTCATTCCCGTTCGACTATCAAAGCGTGGTGATCGGACTAATCCAGAGTCGACAACAACGCCAACACCATCAACTGTCAACGATGTCTCTGCGATATCTGTAGCGAGGATGATGCTGCGCCTGCCGTGCTCGCGACGAAGAGCGGCGTCTTGTTCATCACGAGAGATCGACCCGGCAAGTCGATGGATGGCGATGTTGTCACCAACGACATTGCTGAGGGCATCTCTGAGTCGATTGATTTCACCAATTCCAGGAAGAAAAACCAGAAGGTCGCCGTCGTTGGCTGCCAACGATTCAACAACAACTCCAGTGAGTGCAGAGATGAGCTCGTTCAAAGATGGTGGTCGAGCGTTGCGACGGTTGCTGCTCATTGGTCGCCATTGAAGGTCAACCTGGAACTGGCGTCCATCACATGCCAGCACCTTGGCCCCGTCAAGCAGTCGGCTCATTCGATCGGTATCAGCCGTTGCTGACATTGCGCAGATGGCGAGATCTGGGCGGAGTGTCGAGCCAACGTCAAGGCTGAATGCGAGACCGATATCGGTCATCAAATTTCGCTCATGAACTTCATCGAAGATCAGTGCGCCGATGCCGGGTAGTTCTGGGTCATGTTGTAACCGACGGGTGAGAATGCCTTCGGTAACAACTTCTATTCGAGCTGAGTCGGATATCACGGCATCATCTCGAGTTCGGTAACCGATGAGCGCCCCAAGAGGAGTGTTCGTGAGGTCTGCCATGCGCTGTGCGACGGCACGGGCAGCGACGCGGCGCGGTTCAAGGACAACAATTCTTCCGTCGATACGGGGTTCGTTCAGCAGGCGCAGCGGGACGAGCGTTGATTTCCCTGCACCCGGTGGCGCTGAGATGACGCAACGTCGGGTGAGCGCCACCGTGTCTGCGATGCCATCGAGGATGGCTTGGATAGGAAGATCAGGAAGGGTGAATTCGTATGAGGCTTGGCTGCTCACGCGGAGTCAGCCAAGAGCAGGCGAACCCGCAAACGCACCGGGGTCACTCGGCAGCGGAATGGTTGGTGTCCGCCAAGCTGTTGCTGCAGTAATTGCCCCAGCGACCTGTTTCCACTCCGCAGGATTCCATCCTTCGGCGATTGCGTCAACGGTTCCATCGACTCGAATGAAGGCAAATGCCGGAATTGAAGAGATTTCTAGTGCCTTCACCACTGAACGATCGGGGTCGGTAAAGGTGAGGAATTGCTGTGCGATCGGGCCGAGAAACTGGCGCGTATCGTCATCGTCGGCAGTAACCAGGAAGTTGACGCGAGCGTGGCATCCACGGAGTTCGTCAAGTAAGCGGACGGCCGACTTGAGGATCCAAGAACTTTCATTCGTATACGGGTCTAGGACGACTGTCGCCATGTGGAATGTCGTCAGCCATTCAGATACAGCGCGGCCTTCGCCACCCACGGGTTTCAAGATGAGGTCATCAGCAAGTTTCACTGCCACAAGATGCGATCGTAGCCAGTTGGGGGTGCAGCCGACCAACATCACGTCGAACTCTTCGCTCGCGCCGACAGTCGGTTCGATTGCTCGGTACTGTGACAACGTGCATCCGTTGGAATATCTCCGCTCGGTCGCCCGCCATCAACGGGCCGACGTGTGGTCGGTCGCATTTGAGTTTGTCGACCTCGTGGGAGGTTGGGGCTTGGAGGGTGCTGAGCTGTCTGTTGCAGCGAGAAGACTGCTTCACCGTCGTTCCGATGCTGCGCCACTTTGGTGGGCGGCCGCCCATCTCGTTGTCTCGTCGAATCCAGTTCAACTTGCCCACCAGCTTCGAGAGGATCTCATGGCGCCGTCTCCAGAGGTGGAGTACGACGGTTGGCGAGTGGAGGCGGCGGCAGCATCAGGAGATTCCGTTGTGCTCGTTGGTAACGAATATCAGCGGTTTATCGAGGCGCAAGCGCTTGACATTCCTGTTTGTGTGATCGTTCCCTCGGGGGTCACCATTGCGCAGCAGTACCTCGAACGAGTGCTTGAGGGTTTGAATGCACGAGGAGAATCGGCAGCCGAGTGCTCCACCGAGAATGTGACTGTGGTGAACGACGGCAAAACCGCTCCGTTCGCAGCGGAGTTGCTTCGTACATCTGCCATTTAACGAGGTCGCGATAAGCGGTTGTCGAACCTGATCATGGATTGACAACTACCATCACAATGTGGCTCGAATTCTGATACGCAACGGCACGGTCGTTTCTCCGAGTGGATCTTGGGCAGCTGACGTGTTGGTCGATGGTGAACGAGTTGCTGGGCTATTTGAACCTTCGTCGGTTGAGGTACTTGGGATTACCGCTGACCGCACCATTGATGCAATTGGGAAATATGTGATCCCCGGTGGGGTCGATGTACACACCCATATGCAACTTCCAATGGGACCGACGTTTTCGTCCGACACGTTTGAAACTGGAACGATTGCCGCCGCTTGGGGCGGAGTGACCACAATTGTCGACTTTGCTTCGCAGCAGGTCGGCGAACGGGTGCTGGATGGCTTAGAGGCTCGTCATGCCGAAGCAGCAGGCAACTGTGCAATCGATTATGCCTTTCACCAAACCATTGGTGGGGTTGATGATGAATCGCTGTTGGCAGTTCGTCAACTTGTGGAACGTGAAGGCATCTCGAGCATCAAGTTATTTATGGCGTACCCAGGTGCGTACTACTCCGATGACGGCCAAATTCTTCGGGCGATGCAGGTAGCGGGTGAGCTAGGCGTTATGACAATGATGCATGCTGAAAATGGCATCGCAATCGACGTTCTTCGCGCCCAAGCCATCGCTAAGGGTGATACGGATCCTGTCTTTCATGCGCTGACGCGTCCGCCCGAGCTCGAAGGTGAGGCGACACATCGCGCCGTTCAGTTAGCGAAAGTCGCAGGCGACGCTCCGCTATATATCGTCCACCTTTCTGCTGCAGATGCGTTGGAGGAAGTTGCGAGAGCCCGGCATCGAGGGCAGAACGTATTTGCGGAGACCTGCCCGCAGTATCTCTGGCTCAGCCTTGAAGAGCATCTTGCCCAGCCCGGGTTTGAGGGTGCGAAGTGGGTGTGTTCAACTCCGTTGCGGTCCTCTCATGATCATCACCAACGCGACCTATGGACCGGCTTGAGAAATGATGATCTCGCCGTGGTATCGACTGACCACTGTCCGTTCTGTATGAAGGACCAGAAGGAATTAGGTCTTGGAGATTTCACTGCAATTCCAAATGGGATTGGCGGCGTGGAGCATCGTATGGAACTGATGTACCAGGGTGTGGTGAATGGCGAAATCACACTCGAACGCTGGGTAGAAACATGTTGTACCACTCCGGCACGCCTGTTTGGGATGCATCCTCAAAAGGGTGAGATTCTTCCTGGGGCCGATGCTGACATCGTCATTTGGGACCCGAATTCGACGACGACGATCGGCATCAACGACAAGCATCACATGAACATGGATCATTCTGCGTTTGAAGGATTCGTCGTTGACGGTCGAGTTGAGACGGTGATGAGCCGAGGCAAGATTCTGGTTGAGAATGATCAATTTGTGGGAACTGTTGGCCACGGGAAGTTTCTCAAGCGTGGCCTTTCAGCGGAGTTGCGCTGATGAGCGTGCTGTCGCCCGGGGCATTCGATGCTGTCATTTTCGATGCCGGGGGAGTGTTCGTGCTTCCAGACCCAACCGTGCTCGCACCGCTGCTGGCGCCATTCGGCGGCTCGCTGGAATTAGATGACCATCGTCGTGCCCACTATGCAGCAATGGCGGCAAAGTCGCGAGCCGATGATGCGGAATCAAATTGGCGCACATATAACGAGACATACGTCAAGACAGTTGGTGTTGACCATGAGATGACGTCGATCGCCGCATCGTTGCTCGACCGAACACGATCAGCGGACCTTTGGCGTTACCCAATCGCCGAGAATGTCGCAGCAATCAGTGAGCTGGAGAAACTTGATGTGCCGATGTCGGTCGTATCAAATGCGGCCGGTCAGATTGAGTGGGTTCTCGAATGGGCTGGAGTTTGCCAACGTGGACCGGGCCCACTGGCGTCGATGCGTACGATTATCGACTCCGAAGTGGTGGGAATTGCGAAACCACATCCCGAGATCTTTGAGTTTGCTCTTGTGGAGCATTCGGAGTCACCGCGGGACCGCATTCTGTACGTTGGCGACTCAGTGAGTATGGATGTCAATGGTTCGCGAGCCGCCGGGCTCGTGCCAGTACTTATTGACCCATTTGACGATCATGTCGGGGCTGATTTCGCCCGCGTGAAATCAGTGGGCGACCTGATCGGTCTCTTCGTCAGCTGAGGTTCGTTCGCTCAGGCGCCGAGGCGACGAGCGATGACCTTAAGGCAGAGAGTTTCGTCCGCACCTTCAAAGATCGACAGCACGCGAGCATCGACGAACAATCGGCTCACGTTGTATTCCTCGGCGTATCCCATTCCACCGTGAATCTGCATTGCTTCACGAGTGACCCACTCGGCGGCTTTGCAAACGTAGGCCTTGACCATTGAGGCTTCGGTTGCCCCTTCACCCTTTGCCATCAGCGTCGCTACGTGATAGCTGAACTGGCGGGAGGCTTGGATAATCGCAGCCATGCGGCCGAGCTTCACGCGGGTGAGCTGATAGTCGTAGACGTTCGAGTCGAATACTCGGCGGTTCTGGGCGTAATCGAGTGCGGCTTCATACGCGGCCTGCATGACACCCACTGCTCGAGCGGCGGTCTGAAGCCTGCCGTTCTCGAAGCCTTCCATCTGGTAGTAGAACCCACGACCGAGACCGTCTTGTTCTCCAACGAGGTTTTCGGCAGGGACCCACCAATCTTCGAGAGCGATCTCGTATGAGTGCATTCCTCGGTAGCCGATGGTGTCGATCGGTCGGCCTTCCATTTTGCCGATACGGGTCGTTCCGTCAATATCGACTGCATCTTGAGTGAAGGCAAATCCATGTCCCTCGCCTCGGGGCTTCGGCACGATGAAAAGGCTGAGACCCTTGTGGGTTTTGCTGCGGTCGGGATCAGTGCGGGCGAGTAGCGCAAGAGCATCGGCGCGGGCGCCAAAGGTACACCAAGTCTTGACACCATTGATGACGTATCCGGCTTCGCCGTTCGGCCCAGTCGCCGGCGTTGCGGTCACTTTGATGTTTGCGACGTCGCTGCCGTAGTCGGGCTCGGTCACGGCAACTGCCGGCATTACCTCCGCCGCTGCGAGCTTGGGCAGCCAGGTGAGTTTTTGGGCTTCGGTCCCACCTTTAACGAGTGCTCGGGTGAGGATTTCAGGCCGTGTGATCAGCGATCCGCCAATGCCGAGGCTTGCGCGGCTGAGTTCTTCGGTTGCGACAACCATGGCGACGTATTCGTCGAGCCCGCCCTCGCTAAAGCCGCCGTATTCGGCTGGGACACTGAGACCGAATGCTCCGAGTTCAGCAAGTCCGGTGATGATTTCTTCGGGTACGTCGCCGTTCGTGCGATGGACGTGCTCAGCGTGCGGGGCGATGACATCGCTCGCAAAGGCACGGAAGGTGTCTCGCACCATGTCCATGTCGTCGCTGAGGTGGAGTGGGCCTGAAGCTTCGGCGAGTGAGGCAAGGAAGTCAGGGTCCCGGTATTGAGCAATGAATTGTGATGCACCTTCAAGGGCGCCCGGGGCAACACCCCAAAGAGTTTCGCGACCGAGAATCTTTCCTGCGAGATCGTGGAGCACGTCAGCGGTGAATGCACAGGCGATACGGGCCTCAGCGTCCCCCTTTGCTCCGTAATCGAGAAGCGAACGGGCTGTTGCTACTGCGGAAGCCGCATGGGCGAGGTCGTAGGCAAATGCCTGCTGGACGTCTGGGCCGCCGACTTCTGCCAGGTTTTTGATTGCAGCCTCGACGATGGCATCTCCAAGGTCGATGACGGCAGCAGTTGAGATCATGTCAGGGGAGTTACTCACGCTCTTAAGAGTATCTGCAGCCCCCCGGCGCCTTCCTCTCGAGCGAGCACTGGGCTCTAATCTCGAACTGTGACCTCCGTAACAGCATCCCAGGCTTTGAGCACTGAACGTCCCCGTTCGATTGCGGTGTACTGCGGATCGGGCTCCGGGAGCACCCCAGTCTTTCTCGAACTGGCTCGCTCGCTAGGGGCTTCGCTTGCTGAGCATGGTGTGTCGCTGGTCTATGGCGGTGGGGATGTCGGAATGATGGGCGCGGTTGCTGACTCAGTGATGACTTCGGGCGGTGAGGTGATCGGGGTCATTCCGCAACGGCTGGTGGATGTTGAGGTTGCCCATCATGGCGTGACGCGTCTTGAGGTCACGTCGAACATGCATGAACGCAAAGCCCGAATGATTGAGTTGGCTGGCGGATTTATTGCAATGCCTGGTGGGTTTGGAACGTACGAAGAGGTGTTTGAGGTGCTGACGTGGAATCAACTAGGCATGATTTCTGCGCCAGTGGTCTTTCTTGATACGCCGGAAGAACATGGATCGTTCTGGGAGCCGTTAATGACATTTCTTGATCGAGCAGTCGACGCTGGGCTGCTGAAGGAGCGCTACCGGGAATTTGTCAACCTGACGAGTTCGGTAGATGATGCAGTACGAATTGCGACAGGCCCGGCGCCAACTGCAGCGCCGAAATGGAGTGATGTCACGAAATCTGGGGGGAATTGATGGACACAGTCCAGTCATTGGTCGATGCGCTCGTGGAGCGCCCGGAGTCCGAAGGGCGAACTTTGGCTCTCATCGTGATGAAAGATGGAGAGGTCATTGCCGAACGGTACGGGTCATCTCCTGACACACCATTTGGGCCGGGGGAGCCAGTTACTTCATCGTCAACACTGATTTCTTGGTCGATGGCAAAATCGATCACGCACGCACTGATTGGCATTGCGATGAACGACGGTCTTCTCGATGTGAATGATGTTGCACCTTTGCGTTCGCTTCAGGTCGATCGCCAGCCGCCGATCCGTTGGATTGATCTTCTTGAAATGCGTTCAGGGCTGACCTTCGTCGAGGACTACGAGGATGCTTCGGTGTCGCATTGCTTAGAGATGCTGTTCTCTGGCGAAGACCATCGGGGTGTTCCCGATATGGGGGAGTACGCGGCCTCGTTGGGTCGGCAATTTGCTCCGGGAGAGCACTGGAGTTATGCATCGGGAACTACCAACATTCTGTGCCGGATGCTGGGGGATCTGCTCGCGGGCGGTGATGTTGCATCTGTCGGTGCTGCTCGACGCCAAGAAGCGATTGAGAAGTTTGCACATGAGCGCTTATTCGGGCCGATTGGTGCGACGAGTCCGATCATGAAATTTGATGCGACCGGCACGTTTGTTGGGTCAAGTTATGTGTACGCAACGGCACCTGATTTTGCTGCGTTCGGTGAGTTGTATCGCCGAGGTGGCACTTCGCAAGATGGCACTCAGCTGCTGCCGCTCGGATGGCTTGAGCACGCTCGAACCTGGGTCGCGCACGATCCAGAGGGCTCCGGGCCACACGGGTTTAGCTATGGCCGTCATTGGTGGATCTGGCCCGATTTCGAGGGATCGCTGGTTGCGCAAGGTTTCCAAGGCCAGTACATCTTTGTGCTTCCTGAAGCCGGGCTCACGATGGCACATCTCGGTATCACGAATACCGATGTTGCGGTACCACTCGTGACGCGCTTAGGGGATATCGCGCGAGCCTTGATGGCTGAGGGCTGATTCAAGAATCCGTCAGGCTGAAATGCTTTGACGAAATGTAAAAGGCTTCGTAGGCTCTGCGCTGTGAACGTGACCATTAACGGCGAGCGCTTATTGCAGCGTCTCGACGAACTCGCCGAAATTGGTGCAATCGTCGGTGCGGCTGGTGAGCGGGGCTCCGCTCGACTCGCGCTGACAGCAGAAGATGGCCTCGGGCGTGACCTTGTCGTGAAGTGGATGCGAGATCTCGGGCTCGAGGTGTCAGTTGATGGAGTCGGGAATGTCATCGCAACGATGCCGCACGCATCAGGATTACCCCCAGTGATGACAGGCTCGCATATCGACACAGTTGCGACCGGCGGCCGGTTTGATGGAAACCTCGGCGTGCTTGCAGGGCTAGAGGTCATTGAGTCAGTGATGAGCGCTGGCCTTGAGCTGCAGCGTCCTCTGGCGGTTGGATTTTTTACCGATGAGGAAGGCGCCAGGTTTGCGCCAGACATGTTGGGAAGTCTTGTCTACGTCGGAGGGATGACCGTTGAAGAAGCCCTCGACATCAGAGCAGTTGATGGTGCCCGATTTGGCGATGAACTTGCGGCGATTGGGTATGCCGGTGGAGCGCCATGTCCCGGGCCGGCTCCACATTCCTTTGTCGAGCTTCATATCGAGCAGGGCCCTGTTCTCGAGGCAGAAGGGCTTCAGATTGGCGCAGTTACCGGGGTGCAAGGTATTTCGTGGACGAAGGTGACCTTGCGTGGTCAGTCGAATCATGCGGGTACGACACCGATGTCGATGAGGAAGGATCCGGCAGCCGCCCTCTTCGAGATTGGCGCCGAGTTGCAGCGCATCGTCGCCCGAATCGGAGGGCCACAGGTAGGAACAATTGGGCGTGTCGAGTTGATACCAAATTTGGTGAACGTCGTTCCAGCGTCGGCAACGTTTACCGTCGATGTCCGCAACACCGATGACGAAACGTTAGTGAGCGTTGAACGTGAGGTTGACGAACTCATCCGGCAGGTTGCTGATCGCCACGGTCTCAGCGTTGAAACAGAATCTCTTGCTCGTTTTGCTCCGGTGGTGTTCGATGATCGTGTCGTCGAAATTGTTGAGCGTGCAGCAATGGTTCGGGGCCAGTCGGTGAAGCGAATGCCATCGGGTGCGGGCCATGACGCGCAAATGTTGGCCCGAGTGTGCCCATCAGCGATGGTGTTCACGCCAAGTGTTCGCGGAGTGAGCCATAACCCAGCAGAAGTGACCGCTGACGAAGA
>Ga0255765_1002000_pt1 | contig 24083 bp, 17 predicted proteins | sample 041ome_8_FD_179965 | JGI IMG/M metagenome (GOLD analysis project Ga0255765, IMG submission 179965) | Coastal salt marsh microbial communities from the Groves Creek Marsh, Skidaway Island, Georgia - 041407BS metaG (version 2) | ecosystem: Environmental > Aquatic > Marine > Intertidal zone > Salt...
CGGAAAGCGCCGCTGACATTTTTTATATAGCGTAATTGGAGGTATTCTAGTACCTCAGCGTTCATATAAGGACGGTGCGTATACCTATTTACCATAGAAATGGCAAAGGCCCTTTCGTCATGACGATTTCGAGCCGTTCGTTCGCCCGTCGCCGCACCGCGCGACGCGCGACGACGGCGACGCTTCGAGCCGACGCGCGGCGCGGCGACGACGGCGACGATGACGCCGCGCGTCGCGACGACGGCGACGACGCGTCCGACGCCGCGCGCGACGCGAGACGAGAGACGCGCGCGGCATTCCGGACGACGCGCGGCGGCTGCGGCGCAAGATGGACGACGAAGCGACGCGATGGGACGCGCGATGACGACGCGGGGAGGCGAACGAACGACGCGAGGACGATCGACGTCGTACGATGAAGCGATGACGACGCGGGAGTCGGGAGAGACGCGACCGAGACGCGCGGAGACGACGATGGAGGGCGAGGGGGGGTGCGCGGCGACGGCGACGCGGACGACGAACGCGCAGGGCGTGCACACGGTGTCGATCGCGCTGAAGACGCTGCCGAAGGGAGTGGCGAACGCGAGGGAGGTGACGTTTCATTGGGGGGTGATGCGGGAAAAGACGGGGAAGACGTGGCAGGTGTTGCCGAGCGAGTTGCACCCGCCGAACACCGAATATTACAAGGGCGACAAGGCGATGCGGAGCGCGTTTCCGGTGTGGGGACCGGTGAACTTAGTGCTCGATCCGCAGGCGAAGAGCGTCGCGTTCGCGCTGTACGTCGAAAAGACTGGAGAGTGGATCAACGCGGTCGGGGGTGGGAATTTCGAGATCGACCTCGCGGCGGAGACGCCGTCGACGGCGGTCGAGGCGGCGGCGAGCGCCGTCGAAGCGCCCGCGCCGACGCCGAAGGAGGAAATCCTGAAGACGGCGCCGAAGGTGACTGTGAAGGCGACGGCGACAGAGATGACGAGTGCACTCACCGATCCCATCGAGCTTCTCATCGCGGACATGGCTCGTGTGGAATGGGAAGCCGTCGGACGTCCGGGCCTCGACGCCCAGACTCGGGACGACATGCTCAGGCGCGCGGCGGATCAAATCAAAAGTAAGCTCGCCGAGGGTATGAGTTTTGAGCAAATCGCGGCCGGTGAAGCTAGCGTGAAGAGTGTTCCCAAGGTTGTCGCGACTGAAGCGCCCAAGGTGGTTGCGAAGACGATTGAGACGCCAATCGCGACGAAGAAGTTTTCCCTCGAGGATTTCCAGGCTGTCGCGCAGGACAGAGCGACCGACGACACGAACGTCAAGTGGAATAAACTGTACGAAGAAGGTGGTACGACGATATTCGTGGAGGCGCGAGAAGTGAATGGTAGTGGGATCCAATTACACGTCTTGACGGACTCCAAAGACGATCTTATCATTCATTGGGGCGCGACGACGACGACGGATGGCTCATGGAAACCGCCGCCGCGCGGTTTCAGCACTCAACCCTCTCGTTCATGGGCTTCCTCGGGCAGCAGTTGGGAGACTGAGCTCGAACGCATCAGTCCCAATCTTCGAGCGGTGACTTTGGATGTGCCGTTGGATGTAAAAGCGCGCGAGGGCATCATCTTTGTGCTACGAACAACGTCAAACAAATGGATCAAGAATGGTCGAGACGACTTTTTTGCCTCCCTCGAGGGTTCGTTTCTCGAGCGTCCGGCTAAGACGGAGAAAAAGTCGGAGCGTCGCAAAGATTCCCAACAAGATCGATCGCGTAAAGAGAGCCGTAGCGAACCAGTCGTCGTCAAAGTCGCGAAGAAGGAGAAGCCTGCGCCAATCAAGCGAGACCGCTGGGACGTCGACGACATCGCGCTCGATCAGGGCGTATTCCAAAACTTGGGCGGTTTTGTCGCGCAGGATATGGTTGACAGGATTTGTGGCGAAGAATCGGGTGCAACACGATCTTTGATGCATCGATACAACGCTGGCGCAGACATGTTGGGCGCAATGCACGGCGCGGGCGAACCCGGACTCACCGCCCTCTTCTGTTGGTTCCGCTTCATGGCGTTGAGACAGTTGGTCTGGAATAACGATTACAACATCAAGCCACGAGAAATTAGTGCAGCGCAGGCGAGAATGACAGAGGGTCTGAGTGCGATTTACAGACAAGATCCTGAGTACAGAGACATCGTGCGTCTCATCATGGCTACGATTGGCAGAGGTGGCGACGGAGACGTCGGTCAGCGCATTCGAGACGAGATTCTTGCCGTTCAGCAAAAGAACAACTGCAAGGGTGGAATGATGGAAGAGTGGCATCAAAAGTTGCACAACAACACGTCGCCGGACGATGTTCCTATTTGTGAGGCGTTGCTCAAATTTATTGCGGCAGATTGCGACATCAGCGTTTATTGGGCGCACCTTCACGCCAACGGCATTGACGCCGCGCGGATGAAAGCTTACGACCGCCAAATTTGTAGCGAACCCAGCTTCTCTCGAGATCAATACGAAGGTTTGACGGCTGATTTGACCGAGTATCTTCGCACGCTGAAGGCGGTGCACTCTGGTGCTGATCTTGATTCAGCCGCAGAGGCGTGCCTCGGTTACCACCAAGATGCGTGCAAAGGTAAGGAGATCAATATTCCTCCGATTCGTGAAGTTGCGAGCGAACGTCTGGAAGAGCTCTTATGCGCAGCGCGAGAGTTACGTTCTGAAGATCCTTTGCTCGCGCTCGAAGCGATGATTGAGGCGAGAAGATACCTTTGGACGTGGACTCGTCCCGGCGGAAAATCAAACGATCGCATCAAGGATGTCATTTATCTCGATCTTGCGTTAGAAGGTGCGGCGCGTTCGGTCATCGAAGGATCTCTTGAATCTTTGCCTACTCGAGCTCCTTACGAAGTTTTGAGAATCATGAGCCTCGTCCTCGAGAATCTTTGCATGTCTGCAAGCGGCAACCACGAGTTGCGCATTTGCCTGAAAGAGTGGCAAAACGTGCTTGAAGCAGCGAGACGCCAAGGAGATTGGGCTTTGCAGGCAAAAGCGGTGTGCGATCGACTGCAAAACTCGCTTGGCGAAATTTCTCAGCGCTATATTGACGCGCTTCAGCCGACGGCACAGAGCATGGGAAACAAGCTCGGTGTGGATGGACACGTGCTCGACCTGTTCTCGGAAGAAATCATCCGTGGAACTGCAGCGGCGCCACTTTCTCAAATGCTCAGAGTTCTCGACCCAGTTATTCGTAATGTTGCGAACATGGGCAGCTGGCAAATCGTCAGTAACGCCGAGTGTAGTGGCGTGATTGTTTCGGTCGCATCCCTCGCCGATGTGCAAAATGTCAAGTATTCTCAACCGACTGTCATTATTGCCGACCGCGTTGGTGGCGAAGAGGACATTCCGGTTGGCGTGGTCGCGATCGTTACTCCTGATATGCCAGATGTGCTGTCTCACTGCGCCGTTCGCGCCCGTAACGAAAAGGTTCTTTTCGCTACTTTGTTTGACGTGAATGTTCTAGAACAGATGAAAGCCATGACCGGGAAATCCGTGCAACTCAAGCCGTCTGCGCAGGGCGACGATTTGCAATTCGATGTTGTCGACGGCATCATCGGTACCGACGCGGAGGTCATAGCAACATCGTCGAGCGATTCCGTTTCGAGTGACATATCGATCATCAAACGTCCGTTTCAAGGAAAGTTTGTCGCCACGTCATCAGAGTTTACCCCAGAGCTTGTCGGCGGCAAATCTCGAAACTTGCAACTCCTTCGCGGTCGAGTCTCAAACCTCATAAAGTTACCGCCGTCCGTTGCGATGCCTTTTGGTACGTTCGATGCAGTTCTTGATGTCCCTGAGAATGCAGGCGCAAAGAGACAAATTGCAGAGTTAGTCAAACAACTTGAAGCGTACGACTCCACAGACGGCGTTGGCTTCAAAGCACTCATTGCGGAAGTCAAGGCATGTATCGCCACTTTAAAACCGACGGCCGACCTGTCGAAAAGTTTGAAAGTCGCCTTCGAAGCCGAATCACTCGGTTGGCCGGGAGATCTCGTGACGAGCGCTCAAGGTCAAAAGGCATGGAAGACGATTCTTGGCGTATGGGCAAGCAAGTACAACGAGCGAGCCGTTTTGAGTTGCAAAAAGGCAGGGCTGAATCACGCCGATTTGTCCATGGCTGTGCTTTGTCAGCCCGTCGTTCGTGCGCGATACGCATTCGTACTGCACACAGTGAATCCACAAAACAACGACAAGAGCGAAATTTACGGTGAGCTTGTGTGTGGTCTGGGCGAAGCGCTCGTCGGTAACTTTTCTGGTCGAGCATTGTCATTCAAGACATCCAAGAGCAATTTGGATAATCCGACCGTCGTCGGGTTCCCTTCGAAGTCAAAAGGACTTTTCATGGAGCAAGATTCACTTATTTTCCGATCCGATAGTAACGGCGAAGACCTGGAAGGGTTCGCCGGTGCGGGCTTGTACGATAGCATCACCATGGAGGAGGCAACGTTGAAAAACGTCGACTACTCCACCGACAGCCTCATTACGGACGAAACCAAGCGACAAAAGCTTTTAGCGACCATCTCCAAGGTTGCACTAGAGATTGAGACACTTTGTGGGTCTCCTCAAGACATTGAGGGCGCGATATCTGAAGATGGGCAGCTCTACATCGTTCAAACGCGACCTCAAGTGTAGATGCCCGCGCGCGCGGGCACCCATCAAGTATACATCTGCAACGCGCTTCAATTAGTAGTTATTGTAAACTTAACGCACGCTAATGATAACGTGAAAGTGAGTCCGAATTTTATTTGACAAAACCGCTATCGAACCGTGATGTACGTACAGTAAATGGAGTGTTGTTATAAGCGCAAGATGCGAGTTTTAAGGCGACCGAGTTACGTGTCAAATCACGCGACGGTTCCAATCTTCGCGTCTGGAGAGAGATATTTCTTCAAGACGTTCGGAGGGTGGAGCATGTTGAACTCTTCAGTGGCATCCTTTCCGGCGAAGAGCATGATCGCTTTCTTTCCACCTGGATGATCGGGCAAGAAAGTCGTGAGATCGTAAACGGCGCCCTCGATGATGACCCAGAGGTCGCCCTCGGAGTTGTGCTTCGCGATTTCATCCATGGTGATAGCGCGAGCACCGCCACCGCTAGACACTGGCGCGGCGGACGCCGTGCTCATGGATGGGTTGATCTTGTCGTTCAAGTTAGCGACGCGATTAAGAGCGACGGATTGACCAGATCTAAGCGCCTTGATAGCCGTCGCCATGAGGTGTCGAGAAACTGAGGCACCCGCGACGCGACCAAAGACGACGCAATCCAACAGAGAGTTACCACCGAGTCGGTTTCGGCCGTGAATACCCCCAACGACCTCGCCCGCACCGTATAAACCAGGAATCGGTCCTGACGACCCGACGATTTGCGAATCAGTGTTGATGGCGAGTCCACCCATGGTGTAGTGCACGACGGTGCACACGATGGCGGAGTGAAAGAAATCATTCATTTCGAACGGAGCGTTGGTGAAAAACTTTTTACCGAACGGACACTTCTTCGTTCGAGCGGCTTCGTTGTACTTGGCAAAGGTGTCGGCGAGCTTTTGTGGACTGATGCCCATTTCTTTTGCAACTTCGGCACCCGTATCGTGACGCTTCATGATGCCTCGCCCGACGTAATGCTTGCAGTGCCATTCGATCTCCTTTGAAGCCTTGCCGTTCAGAATCAAACGGAAAGGCCCTTTGTTTCTGTTCATTTCACCACTGACGTAGTCTCGTCGACCGAGCTCATCGGCGAATCTGTTCCCGTCTGCGTCCAGGAGGATGCCTCCGACGCCTCGAAGCGCCTCGGCGGCTAAGAACTTCACCTTGGAATCTGGCTCTGAAGGGTTGACTAATCCGGTAGGATGCACTTGCACAGACTCCATATCGATCGTATCCGCTCCGACGGCCAAGGCCATCTTGATTCCATCCCCCGTGCAGTGGTCACCGTTCGTCGTCGGCAGCGCCTGCAAGTCGGGTCGGTACTTTTTCAACAACGAGTCTGACTGGTAATCCGCACCGAAACCACCGGTAGCGATGACGACTGGACCGTACTCTTGATGTAAAGCGCCACCCTTCTCGTATTCCACCCCGATCACGGTACCACTTCCGTCCTTTAGCAACCGCTTTGCCTCGGCTTTGGTCACGATTCGCGCAATTTCCCCGTTCGTCTCCTCCATAATCTTCTCCAACCCCTCCATCAGGGCGTACGTGATCGTGAACCCTGGGAACCGCTCTTTGCCTCGATGCGTTCGCGGGAACGAGTGCCCACCGAGCTGCGCGACGAGGGACAAGTCAAGGTTAAACTTTTCCATCAACCAATCCACGCTCGAACCGCTTCCTTGCGCCAGCACCTTGGCGAGCGGCACCGTGTGTGCCGGCGCTTCGGTGTGCCCGACGCCCGCCGCGCCCTTGATGATATCATCTTCAAACTTATCAGCGCTGTCGGGAATGTTCAACCGCGCCTGCGTCTTCGTCAACGCTCCGTTAATCCCACTCGTCGCCTTCGTGCTGTTCCCGCCCAGGAAGGAACATTTGTCGAGCAACACGACGCGCGCGCCGTGTTCGATGACGGTGTGCGCCGCGGACAGGCCCGCGAGACCACCGCCGATGACGATGACTTGATCAGCCATGTCGACGGCGAGTTTGACGACGCACGACGACGCGTTATGACGACGAACACGCGCCGCAATCCGATCGCGATTATTTTTAACGACCTCGCGATGGGACGTCGGTCGAGGTTCGCGAACCGCGCTCGGCACCGGGACGAGATTTTAGAGACTGTGCTCGACAAACGACGCGATGAAGTCGTCGAGGGGGGAGAGAGTGGAGCGAAAACGACGCGATGACAACACAAAAATAGTATAATGTTACATCACGCCGCGAGCTCTGTCGCGAGCGCGCTCAAGAGGACGTCGCACGCGTCTTTGGACGTCGTCGGCGCGCACATGAGGTAGACGACGTTACCCAGAGGACGCGCTTGGATGGAGTGGGGACGAAGACGCATGACGACGTCTCGAGCGGCGTTGGAGCTATAACCACCTTCACCTTCGACCTCGAGCTCGACGGCGAGGACACAACCCTGACCGATGACTCGGCGAACGTTGCTCAAAGTGGAAATTTTCTTCAACGCGTCCTCGTCCCAGAGCTCGCGAAGCACCGACGTAGGCTCGCCCGTACTCGAAGACTTTGAGACGATCACGTTGCGATTTTTCGCGGGGTCTTTGTACATAGAAAGCGCTTTCGCCGCCACGGCGCATCCCATGGGGTATGCCGTGTACGAGTGCCCGTGTAACAAGCCCTGGGCTTTTCCAGGGCCGTAAAAAGCGTCGAAGACATCCGCCGTCGCGAGCGTGGCTGACATGGGAATGAGCCCACCAGTGAGAAGTTTTGCGTAGCACGAAATATCGGGTTTTTCGCCTATGATTTCCCACGCACCTTCCGTGCCTAATCGCCAAATGCCAGCAAATACCTCGTCCAAGACGACTGGAATCTTTCGCTCGCGGCACGACTTCATGAGAATGTTTTGAAACAACGGATCAATCAAAACCATCCCACCTGCACCGTGAAGCACGGGTTCCATGATTAAAGCCCCGACGTGACCCATGTTATTATCCTTGGCGTCTTTCGCGGCGCGTTCTAAGACTTTGTCGATCGCAATTTTGTATTCTTTTGCGAGCGGGCTGTCGAGACGCGCAGCGATGTTGAAAGCCGCCTCCTTGCTAGTCCAACTGGTGTTCTCATCCACATCTTTGCCTTCGCGGAAGAGTCGATCGCCGTCGTTCAATAATCCATCACGCGGCAACGCCACGTTCCAACGTCCTTCTCTGATCGCTAAACTCGGAGGCTGAAGGAACAGTCCGCGAGGTTGGTACCAGGGCGTTTGCATTGGACCCGTAAAAACGCTCGGTGATTGCATATCCATCGCACCGAGAGTATCACCGTGATACGAACCATCCAATGCTATTATTCGCAGCGGAGGTAAGTCATCGGCTCCTTTGTTGACGAGATCTTTCGCTCTCTGATTGCCGTCTTTAGACACAAAGCCTGCGTCGACGTAAAACTTGCGAAAAGCCATTTTCAACCCAACCTCTGTCGCAGTCGATCCGTTGTCGGAATAAAATGCTCTAGCTGCCCAACCTTTCCCAGGTCCTTCTAATAATGCCGTCGTCGCGTCCACGGCGGGCTGGTGCACGTTTTCTGGAAACATTGCGTGCCCGAATCGTCCCGCCGCATGCGTCGCGGTGCGAACCAACTCTTGCTGCAATTCTGGACTCAAACCTTGCGTCCACCAACTCGCTGAACCATCAAAGCGAAGTACTATGGAACCATCTTTCGATGAGTGCGTGTTTTGGGCGTAGATTGCGAAATCTTCACCATATCTCCCATCGATCACCGTGACGGCGTCGCGCTCCACCATCGCGTGCTGCGTAAACGGCCACCAAATCTTCGTCAAAGCCTCGTCTGGAAGACTTTGCAGAGTTTTGATGCGATCGTCGTGCCATTTTGTGATGTATTTCAGTAAATCGTCGAACGTGTGCTTTGAGTCTTCGAGCCAAGCGTCCGCTTGTCCTTCTGGGGGCAGAGGCGGAAGCGCCCAGACGCGGGTTTCGCTCGGCAAAATCTTTGCCATGGCTTTGTGATTGGCCAAACCATCATCGTCCGCCATGACGATGGCGACGATGTCGTACCCTCTCGCGTGCAGTGATTCGTACGCGGCCGTGGTGGCAGATATCCCGCCCAAACGCCCGTCACCCACGAGTATGGCTGGCAATCGTAGCCCGCGCAAAAGCTCGCATTGCAGCGTTCCCGACGGCCCCGGACTCGCCACCCCTCCCGCGGTTTCGACGAGCGCCAACGCTCGCTGCTTCCCCGATTCGTTCGCTCGCATTTTTTCCGCGAATTCTCTCAAATATCTCGACGTCGCTCGCACGATGTCATCGTCTAAAACGCCTCTCCCCTCCTCCGCCGCGCTCACGTGCGGCCCCGCGGCGCGTCGCCACGCAAACTCGGTGTGCGCCCACGCCCCTCGATCGCCCTCTAATCCTTTCCTCGCCGTTTCTCCCGCCGCCACCGCCGCGTGTTCGCCCATGCTCTCCACGCCACCGCTCACGCGCGCCACGAACGCGGCGTCTGAATCTTCTGGGAATCCCGTCTGCACGGGTTTCACGAAGAGCGTCCCCGCCTCCGCGCTCCGCGCCGCGCGCGCCAGTCCTCCCGACACCAGCGTCTTCCCGACCGCGGTGTTCGCCCCCCACACCGCGAACGCGGCGCACGTCAGTTCGACGTCCCGCGCCGCCCGCGTCGCCAGCGCGCGGCGTCCCGCGTCCCGCTCGACCCGTCGCTCGCGCGCGCGCGGTAACCGCCGCGCCGTCGTCGTCGTCGTCGTCGTCGCGCCCGTCGTCGCGCCCGTCGTCGCGCCCGCGCATCGTCGCGCGAGCGCGCGCATCGCGTCGCGTCGTCCGCCTCGCATCGCCCTCGACCGCGCCGACGTCGCGATGTGACCGCGGAGCGACGAATGGATGCGTGGATGGATGGATGCACAGACGGCGCGATTGGGATTCGGGGCCGATCGATCGACACTCGCGCGCGTCGTTCGCTCGCGATGCGCGCCGACGACGAGGACGATGCGATGGCGTCGATGACGCCCGACGACGGCGCGGTGACGCGGTGCGCGACGTCGATCGCGACGACGAAGACGCTCGATCGCGACGCGCTCGGCGAGGCGCTCGAGGCGCGCGACGCGATGCGCGTGACGAAGATACTGCACGCCATGGAGCGCACGGAGGGGTTCGAGTGCGCGGCGGAGGTGCGCGCGATGGTGGAAATATTCGCGCACGGCACGCTGCGCGAATATCGCGCGCGAGCGGCAAACGAAAAGTTGCCGACGCTGACGACGCGCGAGGAGGCGAAACTGAAGCGACTGTCGACGTGCGCGCTGTGCGCGGAGGGAGGGACGATCGCGTACGAACGATTGATGCGAGAGCTGGAGTTCACGAGCGAACGCGCGATGGAAAAGTTCATCGTCGACGAGTGCCTGGGAGAAATCGTGTGGGGAAGGCTCGATCCGAAAAATAAAGTTTTACGGGTTCGACGCGCGAAGGCGAGAGACGCGCGAGCGAGCGCGCTCGACGGCGTCATCGCGGACGTCTCGCGGTGGCACGCGATAACGGAAACGATGTTGGCGAGTTTGAATGAACAAATTGCGTACGTGTCGAGTGAAAAAGCGGAATCACTGGCGCGCGAGGACGAGCTCAACGCCGCGATAGAGGAGACGAAGAAACAACTCAAAGCCGCCGAGCCGGACGTCGCCGAGCGCGTCGACGAGGACGAGGACATGGACGAGGACGGTCCGAGCACGGGCGTGAAACGAAGACGATAGCTACGTCACGATTAGATGCGGCGCGATGATGTGTAATTTTAGTTGAATGCGCGTTTAGGAATTTGGTTTGAGCAGGCGTTGCTTCGTTCAATTACACAGTCTCGCTATTTGCTAAGAACGTGAACGAAAGCCAGTAAGCGTGAGCCGCTTACATCATGCCGGTGCCCACGGAACCGACCGACCAAACGCGAATGACGTTATCGGTGTAGCCCGTGTAGAGGGTGGAACCGTCCGCCGACCATTGGAGGGAGGTGCAGTACGGTTGTTGGGACTTCTTGCCAACCGGCGGGAACTCCGGGCGGAGCTCGTCGACGATGGACTTGGATTCGAGGTCCCAAATCTTGACGCAGGACTCGGTCGCCGCGCACAACCAGTAGCGGTTGGGGGAGAAGCACAAGCCGTAAATGATGTCACCCGCATCGAGGGAGTACAATCGCTTGCCCTCGCCGAGATCCCAAAGCATGGCGACGCCATCCTTGCCGCCGGAGGCGCACAAGGAACCGTCCGGAGAGACGGTGACGGCGTTGATGTAGCCGGTGTGACCAACAAGGTTGGTGCGAATCTTGCAGTTGGTGAGGTTCCAGACCTTCACGAGCTTATCCCAGCCCCCAGACACGATGATCGGGTTGGAGGTGACCGGGGAGAAGCGCACGCACGACACCCACTCGGAGTGCGCGTCGGCGTCTTGAATCGTGTACTTGCACTCGCCGAGCGTGTTCCACAACTTGATCGTCTTATCCCGGGAGCCGGAGACGATTTGGCGGTTGTCCACGGAGAAAGCCACCGAAAGGACATCCTTGGTGTGTCCGACAAAGCGTCGGGTGGTGGTACCGGTGTTAAGGTCCCACAATCGAAGGGTGCCGTCCCAAGACCCCGAGAGCGCGAATTGCCCGTCCGAGGAGATGACGACGTCTTGCACGAAGTGCGAGTGTCCGTGAAGCGATCGGCGCGGGTAACCGTAGTTCTCTTCCTCGCGCGTCAGGTTCCAAAGGATCACCGTCTTGTCTCGCGAGGACGACAAGAGAATGTCAGAGTTATCCAACGGAGTCGCGATGGACGTGACCCAGTTTTCGTGCCTGCGCGGAAATGAAAAAAACGTGTGGGTTAGTGTCGTCGTTCGAAGTCGTGATCGAGCTCGTCGAGCTCGAGTCCGTTTCGCGTGAACGGTCACGCGCTCGAGACGACGCGCGTTCGACGCGTGAAATAATCATCGCACGAACGCGTCGCCGTCGTCGCGCGTCCCATCGCCGCGCGCCGCCGCCGCGAGCGTCAACGTCCGCCTCGTTCGATGGCGCAGACCCTATTCCACGAACGATCGGTTCGCCGCGCGTTCGCCGTCGACGCGACGCGACGCGCGCTCGGATCATCGATTCGCACGACGCACCCCTTGAGCACGCCTCTGAGCTGCATTTGAGTCGCCATGTCGCGCGTCGAACGCGTCGCGTAGAGGCGGACGTCGTCGCGCGCGCCATCCACCCGGTCGCGCGCGCGGGTGATTGTGATGGTCCGTGTGTTTGCCACCGCGGGCGGTCTCACGACGTCCCGACGCGCGCGGTCGTTTCAAACCGCGACGACGACGACGACGACGACGACGACGACGACGACGACGACGACGGGCGCGAGTCGCGCGTGAACGCACGCGAGTGAGCGCGCGCACGACCGTCGAGGACGCGCGCGACGGGAACGCGGACGCGGAGGTAACGCGACGCATCGGCATCGGCGTTCGGCATCGCATTCGGCGCCATGGCGAGCGCGCTCGTGCCGAAACGGCGACGGGTGGCGACGGAAAACGCGATGACGAAGCTGAGTGGGAACGGGGAGTCGTGCGCACTGTTTAACTGTAACTATTGCCAAAAGGACATCTCGAACGTGGTGCGCATACGGTGCGCGGAGTGCGCAAACGTGGATCTGTGCACGGAGTGCTTCGCGGTCGGCGTGGAGCCGCACCCGCACAAGGCGTATCATCAGTATCACGTCATCGACAACATGTCGTTTCCGCTGTTCACGCGAGATTGGGGGGCTGACGAAGAGTTGTTATTGCTGGAGGCAGTGGAGATGTTCGGGTTGGGGAACTGGACCGAGGTGAGCGAACACGTCGGGACGAAGACGCGCGCGCAGTGTCACGCGCACTATTTTGAAGTCTACGTCAAGTCTCCTTGCGCGCCGTTACCGGATATGTCGAAGATTTTAGGAAAAGGCGTCGCGCGTATGACATCAGACGAGCTCAAAGCGGAGGCGGAGCAAAAGGCGAACGAAAATAAGGATGTGGAGGAGGAGGAGAAGCTTCTCGAATCGCTTGCTAACCCGAACGCAGTGAAGACGGAGGGCAACGTGCAGGAACTCACAGGTTACAACATCAAGCGCAATGAGTTCGATCCCGAATACGACATGGATGCCGAACTTCCCCTGGCGGAGATGGAATTTCGCGAAAACGACACCGAAGAAGACGTCCAGATGAAGCTGCGAATGATTGAAATCTACAACAGCCGGCTTCAAGAACGAGCGAGAAGAAAACAATTCATTCTCGAACGCAATCTGCTGAACGTGAAAAAGCAACAAAACGTGGAAAAGAAGCGTTCACAATACGAGCGCGACTTACACGGCACCATGCGTATATTTGCACGCTTTCTCACGAGTACCGAGTACGACGTCTTGCTCGAGGGTCTCGCCGCGGAGCACCGAATCCGAACCCGCATCACCGAACTGAAAGAGTACAGACGCAATGGTATTCATACCATCGCAGAGGGCGAGGATTACGATTTGGAGAAGCGTCGTCGTGAGACGGAGTTCGCTCGTCTACACGCGATCGAGCATCCAACTAGCAAGAACATAGCCAGAGCGAACAAGTTCATCGTGCGAGATGCCACACAAATCAATGAGCAGTTGACTCGCATGAACGACGAAGACAAGACGGTATCCGTGATCCCGACGCCTCGTACGTCGAGCTTAGGTCCTCGCCGTCGAATGTACTTGTCACTTGATCTCGCCGATCTTCCAGGCGTAGACCTTTTGAACGACGACGAAAAGGAGTTGTGCAGGAGCTGTCGCTTATTGCCTGTGCAGTATCTCTCGATGAAGGTGGAGTTGATGCGAGAGGGTCTCAAGTCCGAAAAGCCGCTCAACAGAAATCACGTTCGGAATATGTTCAAAGTAGACCCACTCAAGGCTATTCGTGTGTATGAGTTACTCCTACAGCACGGCTGGGTGTTGGAAGACGGCTTCGTGAACCCAGGTGAGGATGAAGACTCCGAACCTGCGCCGAAAAAGTCAGCCAGCGCAGACGAGGAGGAAGACGAGGAGGACGATGAAGTAGATTACGAAACCGACGATAACGACGAAGACGAGGACGAGGAAGACGACGAGGAAGAGGATAGCGAGGAAGACGATTAGCATGAGACGTTTTCTCCTCATTAGATTTTACAGTGCTGTAGTGACATATGACGGGAGTCATTTATTATTAATTTTTTCCCCAGCGTAGAAGCGATCGCCCCGTGCTGCCTGTCGTCTACTACGTGAATTTCACTCTGTTTTGAGGGTCCATGCTTTCTTTGATTCCACGATACACCAATCCAAGCGAACGGCCTGCGTTAGAGAGAGTAAGTCGATGCACAAAATAATTAATTTCAAACGCACCAATTAATGTCACCAGTAACCAAGAAGCCACCCGGCTGCAGTTGTTCAGTGCGCTTCTGAACAAGGGAAGGCTCACATCAGCGAGTTCTATTATCATAGAAACAGCTAAACGAAATCCCTTCACCTTTGCGAGCTCTGGCTGGCGACAAACGTGAATTTTCCTCGTCACGAGCTGTGTGAAAAATAATTAATTTCAGCGACAAATTAAAAAATTAATTCAAACGCGCCGTCGCGCGGAGATACGTACCTCGCCGTTTGCATTCATGCCCCACAATTTATGCCAATCTTCGTACATCGCGACCACGTCGTAATAATTGCGTGCAAGCCACGTGCGCAATGATGTTTCATTTCGAAATTTTTCCAACGAACGTGTGCTCTTCAAGCGAACGCTCAACGCGTCTCTGAACGGTGGAATGCGCACGACCGCTCCTGTGTCCTCCGTACGTGCGACTCCACCATTTACAGGCGCTTGTAGCCCGCTTTCACGCGCACACGTCACGTAAGCACACGCCACGGAGTCGGCAATATTTAATACCACGTCCTGCAAAACCGAAACGCACACCGAAGCCATAGGAGAATTGAAGAATTCCAGCACCGGTTCGACGTCTTGAGTGTTAATTTTCGTCGATTTCTCAACGACTTGAACGCTTTCGGAAATATTGTCCGTTCGATTGGAGTTCTGCGATGATTGAAATAATTCAGAATAATTAAATAAATATTTGTGAAGCTCAGCGAAAGTTAGACGTACCTTGGCCAAATACATCATCACTCCGGCATACAAAGCCATCTTACTTCCTTCAAGTATTTCTCCTGTGAAAAACGCGATCAGCTCGGTCGAAGACGAAAGCGAGATCATACGTACCGTTCTGCCAAATTTTTTCATCGGCCACGTCTCCGGCCACGCGAACCACCCGAGCGCACCGCTCCTTGGCGCCGATGTCAAGCGCCATCGAATTCATCCAATCATTCGCGGAGACCCTAGCCACTGTTTGAATGAGTTCACGCAAGCTTCCGTTGCTCTCTTCTATGTTCTCGAGCCCTTCTTTAAGCGCCAAGAGCACCACCCCTATGAGTTGTGCCCTGGCGCCGTCGTTGAGCGCCTGCAATTCAAGTTGCGGGGACGTGCCTTCTACCCCGCGTGAGTCCCACCAACCAATCGCTACGACGTCGCCTCCGACACCAGCTAACCCTTGACCCGCGGCGTGGAATATATCATCTCTTCCCGCGTCGGGCTTAAGCAAACTCTCCACGCGCGCCTGGGTGAGCTCTGCGGCTCGCGTTCTCGAGTTTGTCTTCGCGGCGTCTAACGACTCGTTTTCCCGCTCGATTTCGACAGTATCGTCGTGTCCAAGCAGTATTGGTAACGCCTTCGATGCCTACGAATGAAAATAAATCGGTCAGCCTCAATCTTCGTCGCGTTTGCGCTCGTTTGCTTCACCGAGAGCGTGCGGCGAGAGGCAACAAAACCACTCTTGACATCGCTCTGTCGGCGCGCACCGATCGATTTTAGGTCCGAATCTCGCGCTTGTCGATAACGTACCCTTTGAACGAACGTCTCCAACCCGTTTCTCGCCGCGTCGACGAGATCGACGCCGATTTGCGCCCGTCGAACCGTTTCTAACCTGCTCCCGCCGCGACGCCCACGCCATCCTCGGCGCGCCGTCGGTGCGCTCGCGAGCGATCGCGACGACGTCGAAACCGAGAGCATGTTCGTGTGGACGCTTTCGCAAATTTCGCCGCGCGCTGTGACGCGCGCGCGGTCTCGCGCTCTGGTTCGGCGCTTCAACGGTCGCCACGAACGTCGCTTCGTTCGCGCGCGCGGCGCGCGGGGGCCGACGCGGCGTTTATCGCGCGCGTACCGTGTTTGCAGATAGTTCTAAATTGTCTTTGAGTGCGTGATTTTTCGACGACGATTTCGTAGGGTTGCGCGCCCTCGAGACGCCCACGAAATCGCTCGACGCGCGTTCGTTTTGGCGTTCGTTCGTTCGAAATCGACTCGACGCGCGTCCACGTCGACCGCGCGCGTGATCGGCGGTGCGCCCGCAGACGGACGCGCGCGGCGCGCGTGCGGACGAATATCATGCACGTCACCAACGTCGGCGGTTCGTTAACCACCGCCGTGTGTCTGTCTCTCATCGCCTGGTCCGTGCGCGTCTTGCGAAGCGCCAAGCACAGAGATCGAGCGAGACAGCGAACGACGTCGAGCTCGCAACCGACGGTGAAATTGAACAAACAGACGTACGGGGTGCTGAGTGCGAAAGCGTTTTGGATGTTGGTTCAAACGAAACCGGTGAAATACTTGCTATTAGACGTCAGACCGAAGAGCGAGGACGGGGGGGCGACGGCGGTGACGAAGCTGAGCGACAGACTCGCCGTGACGCACATCTTACCGGAAGAGTTGGCGAACTTGTTGCGCAATCGTAACACACTGTGGAAGAAGAGATTTCCAAACATTCCCGTGCCGAGTTTAAGGACGACGATGATTTTTGTGAGCACGCACGGGCATAGCTCGTCGCACGCCGCGGCGCTCGCGACGAGCCTGGGATTCACGCGGTGCTCCATCGTGGACGGCGGACTCGCCGCGGCGGTACCTCTAGCACACTTCGACGAACCAGCTGTGTTTTCATCAGGGAAAGATCGAGCTCTGAGCTTCGACGCGGTGTTACTTCTCCTGGAAACGGTGAGAGACGACGGCAATGCGCTGGGACTAGTGATTTTGGACATTCGAAGGTTTGACGAGCGCGCGCTTTACGGAACACTCGAGGGGTCAACGCACGTCCCGGTGGATCATCTGCCCAAAGCAGTGCATATGAACGATGAAGAGTGGGTGCGGATGTTCCGATTTCACAAGCCGACGTCGGATAATCTCATCTTGTTGCATAGCCGAAGCAGTAGTTCCGCGGCGTGGGCGAAGCAGCTGCTTTCAGACGCCGGTTTGCACAACTGCCATTCTTACGTCGACGGCGCGTATGCCGGTCCTGATGGGACTTTAAGAAGTTACGAGGCATACGAAGAGGGTGGTGCACCCCCGGAGCCGGTGAGTATCGGACAAAGTGTGACGTTTAATCGAACGAGCGCCGAGCGAGAGTTGCTCAACTTGAGAATTCGTGTGTAGTTTGTAAGTTAGAATTAGATCAAAACAATGATGAGGCGGAGGTGTAAGTATATCACAATAATCGTATTTCTGTCGTTTGCTCGTTTGAAGTCAACAAGCGCGTAAGGTAAGTTATAATTCTAATTGATGGCTGGCGAAAGTTGCGGGTTCGCGAACTTCGGAAGTAAAACGTCGTCGATTTGCTCCGCCGTGCCCATGTCTCTGACGAATTTCCAGAACGCGACGAAAATGCCGGGAAGTGTTCTGTATGACGAGTAAGGAATGCCCATCTTCGCCGCTTCTTCCGCGACAATTTTCGCGATCGCGGGGTAGTGCACAAAGCAAATCGCCGGGAACAGGTGATGCTCGACTTGCAAGTTCAGACCGCCGGTGAAAAAGTTTCCAATCTTTCCACCCCAGTCAGCGCTAGTCACCAACTGCTGCACGCCCCAATCTCTTTCCCACGCCTCTCCACCGGTATCTTCAGGGAGTTTGGCTTCGGGCACGTTGTGACTCACCGCGAACGTACACGCGAGGACGACTCCTTGGCACGCCATGAAACCGACGATGCCGGCGACGACGGCGGAAGCCGCGTGGCTCATCAAAGGTGCAGCCAACAAACCGAAGTGCACAAACTTGCCGATAACTACGGTGGCAAGTTCCCAAGTGGTCGCCCCGTGGAGCTTTGCGCCTTCGGTATCGCGAGTGAACAAACCGACGATGTCGCCGACTTGGAACGCCACCTGCAACAACGGAAAGGCCAAGAACATGTACCAGTGCTGGAAGCGGTGGTACCACGCCTTGGGACGACGAGCGTCGAAACGCAAGAGAGGCATGGCGGTGTACACGTCTTGATCCATAGCATTGTCGTTGCAGTGAATGTGGTGGCTCACCTGGTGGTGGTATCGCCACATCAAAGACGAGCCGCCGATGAGATCGTTCGTCAAACCGAGGACGCCGTTGACGGCGGGCGACGGTGACATCGCCCCGTGATTGGCGCAATGCTGAATCGTGAGCCCGATCCACGCACCAGCTAAGCCAAGGAGGCAACCCGAGAGAAAGCCCGGGATGGTGGCGTACACACCGTACGCAAACGCGGCGAAAGACAAAATCGTTATCGTCGCGTGGTCGCCACCCATTCTGTGTTTGTTCTTCCCTTCTTCCGGGAAAAGTTCCTCGCGAACGCGATTGCGGATGTTGTTGTACAGCGGCGAATCGTTCGGTCTCGGTGACTTCGCCACGGCGTCGACCGGGAACCCCTCGAGCTTGGGTAACATCCTGAAGCGCGCCGTCGCCACCTCTGGTCGCAAGTGATAGGATTCCATGAGCGCCGTGCAGTCGCGACCGATGGCGAGGTTCAACAACCAGTTCCCGCCCGGATGCTTCTCAAAGAACGGCCCGAGGTCGTACGCCACGTCTCGAAACACCGTCCACTTCACCTTTTGCCACTTCTCATCGTTCCACGGATCCTCCATCCCCGGCGCCGCGACGTCCGGGCGCGGCAACCTCAGCGCCTCGCGTCTCGCCTCCAGGGAAATCTTCTCCCCCTCCTCGCCCTCGACGCTTCTTTCGACGACCGCGGCGTTCCCTTCGCCCTCGATCGATCGCGGAACGATCGCATACCTCCCCGATCGCGCGCGCCGCGCGTCCGCGCGCACCGCGCTCGTCGTCGCGCGCGTCGTCGTCGCTCGACGGCGATAATCACACCTCGCGCTCGACGTCGTCGTCGTCGCGAACGCGCGCGCGACGGTGCGCATGGCGGGCTCGATCGCTCGGCGCGGATTCGGTGCGTTCGGATCCGTCTCGGGGCTTCGCGCGTTCGGGCGTTCGAGCGCTCGCTGTCCCGGACGCGCGCTGTGACGCGCCGACGCGACGACGCCGACGCGACGACGCCGCGCGCGGATCGGATCGCGTGACGTCGGTCGGGGCGCGTCGGGCGTCGAGGGACTCGTTCTCGAGTCGAGACTCGTCGATGGGATCGGTGTGGTCCGTGTGTATCCATTCAATCGCACCATCGGTCGCCTCGTCCGATCGCGACCGCGCGCGCTCGAGGCGGACGCGCGGGACGCCGCGGGACGACGACGAGACGACGATCCGACGACGTGACGACGACGAGACGACGATCCGACGACGTGACGACGCCCGGCACAGCGACGCGCGTCGTCGTCGTCGACGAGTCGCGAGCGTCGTCGACGCGCGCGCGTCGTCGACGCGCGAACGCGACGCGCGCGCCGTCGACGCCATGGCGCTGGATAGGGCGCTCGCGACGCGCGCGCGCGCGAGCGGGGCGTCGACGTCGACGTCGACGCGCGACGCGAGCGGACGGCGACCGGGACCCGGCGCGCGAGGACGGCCGGCGAAGGGGCGCGGACGGGGGAAGGTGCGCGGCGACCGACGCGACGCGACGCGCGCGCGACGCGCGTCGATCGGGACGGGACGGGACGTCCGAGGCGCGGTTTTCGCGCGATGGGGGGGGACGGCGACGTCTAAAACCGCGAGCGACGCGCGAGAAAGGCGCGAGTGCGACTCGATGGAATCGTGACACTGACCGACGGCGATCGCGCGCGCGCAGACGACGACGAACGCGGTTTTCGACGCCTTGAAGTTTGACCCGGACAGAGTGTCGGTGGCGTTCGACGCGAGCTCGACGCGGGTGGAACCGGAGTCTTTATTGCAGCGGCGTTACACGCTGACGCACAACGATGTGACGAGGAATTTGACGCTCACGGTAGGCGACGCGTTCAACGACGATCAAACGTCGATATGGTACACGAGATTGCTCAGAGACGAGGTGCTCGCGGAGTGGCGCGAGGACGGCTTGCACGTGTTTTGTCAGGTGAGCGCGAAGGAGGCTTGGTGGATACGATGGGCGGCGCCCCTTCGTTCGGTCGTGTTTCGTCAAAAATTACCGTTGGTGTTAGATACGTTGCGTTACGCCGAGAGAGAGCTACTGGCGACGTATCCAGAGTTGTTTGACAGTCCGGTGTACGTCAACTTTGGCTCCGCGGACGGACCGGGGGACAAGGAGTATTGGGGAGATTTCAGAACGGCTGGATCGGAAGAGACGCGATCGAGTCGAGTGACGTGCGCGGATGGTGCAGGACTGGATCCCAGAATAGCAGACAATGTTAGAAACACGATAATCACAGGGCGTGGTTCTCGCGTCGAGGTCGGCGGAGTGATTTTGGAAAACTCCCCAGCGCCTCCTCGCTAGCGAATGCGTTTTGAAGACCACGTCGTCGTCGTGCCGGCGGGCGAGCGACGCGGTCGAGTTTAGGACTTTTTATTACCACCTTTCTCATTAGTACTCATCATTCTTCGCACGATTCGAGCGGTGCGAGGAGCCAACGAGAGCTCGCCGACTTCGCAGCCGCTCTTCTGCTCGCCCGACGAGTGACCGCAGACCGCGCTTCGCACGCGCGTCTCGGTGCGTCGCTACCATGCGACGCTCGGCGTGTTCGCGCCAACACCGCGAGCTCTGTGAGAATTTGTTCTCGTTCGCGCACAGAGCGCGCGCACGAGCCCGCACATCGACCGCATTCGCGACGGTGGACGAAGCGTTGCGGGACTTCGTCAATCACGAAAAGAGCGGCGTCCCGCGAAACGCTGGGACGGATACGACGGACGGATTCGATCTCGGACGCATGCATAGATTGTTGCGAGACTTTGACGATCCACACAGGGCGTATAACACGATACACGTGTCGGGAACGAAGGGGAAAGGAACGACGGTTTCCGTGCTCGCGAGCGTCCTGCGCGCCGCTGGATTACGAATCGGCACGTATAAGAGCCCTCACGTGTATACCGTGGCGGAAAGGATTCGGAGTAGCGAAAGTGATGCGTCTGCACAAGTTCTCGACGTACTGCGCGATTTAGAGCGAGAGATAAAGTCTGCACAACAGCGTGAGGGCGGTCAGTTGTCGTACTTTGAAGTCCTCACGGCGCTCGCCTTTGCATACTTTAAAAAGGCAAACGTCGATTTAGCGCTCGTGGAAGTCGGTCTCGGGGGAAGTCGAGACGCCACAAACGTACTCGCGGCAGAAAATCTAGAAGCAGCGGTGATCACACACATAGGTGAGGAACACCTCGAAGCGCTCGGCGGTTCGATTGAGACAATCGTAGACGCAAAAGCTGGCATCGCGCATAAAGGTCGTCCGGTGTTTTGTGCCCCAAACGTGGACGAACGAATAACAACAATGTTGAAAACTGCGCTCCGCGCGCGTGGGGCGAACGTTATCGATAACGTATGCGTAGACACGCGTCTCGTGCGGTATCACGTGGAAGACTCGATCGCTTCGCAGGACGTCGACATCGACATCAAAGTGGATGGTAAAATAGCGTCCACCCTTTCGAACGTTCGAATTCCTCTCGCTGGGCCGCACCAGCGCGAGAACATAAGTCTTGCGCTTCGTGTTCTGTGGTGGCTTCGCGCTCAAAACAAAATCGACGCATCTCTGGAAGATATTCGAAGAGGCTTGGAAACGACGCGCAGTCCGGGGAACTTTGAAGTATTTGAGACGAGTGGAGGGCCCACGATGATTGCTGATGGCGCGCACACCAAAGGTTCCGCTCGAGTTCTCGTGAACACGATTCGTGAGGTTTATCCCGACCGAAAACTTTTGTTCGTCGTAGCGATGGCGGACGACAAGGATCACGGAGGATTTATTGAAGAGCTGTACAGGGCGGATCCCGTCGGTGTGGTGTGCACTCAAATGCAAGTCGCCGGCGCATCGTCTCGAACGACGCCCGCGAAGACGCTCGCGAAGGCTTATATCGGCCCAGCGCATGGTCCGGCTCCCACCTCAGAAGATGATTTCGAGAAGGCCTTGAAAGGAGCGCTCTCGCGCGGCGACGACGAGATTGTCGTGGTCGTGACGGGATCACTTTACACGTTCAAAGCGCTTAGCAAGGCGTTACTGTAGAGACACCGTAGACGTAGACTAGCGTAGATTAAGTAGTTTAGTTACAGCCGCGTTAGACTAAATCTAGAACTCAGCGCTACCCGGGTAACGGGGGAAAGGAATGGCGTCACGAATGTTCTCCACACCTGTGACGTACTGAACGAGGCGTTCAAAACCGAGGCCGAAACCGGCGTGCGGCTGCGAACCGTATCGTCTCAAATCTAAGTACCACCAGTACGACTCCTTTTCCAAACCAACCTCTTCGATTCGGCGCTCCAAGACATCAAGGCGTTCTTCTCTTTGGCTACCACCCATCAACTCACCAACGCGGGGCACCAAGACGTCCATTGCGGCGACGGTTTTGTTGTCGTCGTTGAGACGCATGTAGAACGCCTTGATATCTTTCGGATAATCGCGCACGATCACGGGGCGATCTTTGAAGACTTCTTCTGAGATGTACCGCTCGTGCTCGCTCTGAAGATCCGATCCCCATTCGATTGGGAACTCAAACTTCTTCTTTGCGTTCAACACGTGCTCGACGGCTTCGGTGTACGTGATGCGCGCAAACTCTTGCGACGCGACGTTTCGAAGTCGCTCTCTCAGGTTGTCTTTGGAGATGTTCTTCTCGAAGAATTCAAGATCTTCGTCGCAGTGCTCGAGGACGTGGTTCAGGCAATACTTCAAGTACGCTTCTGCGCAATCCATGTCGTCGTTCAAATCCGCGAACGCGAGTTCGGGCTCTACCATCCAAAACTCAGCCAGGTGGCGCGACGTGTTGCTATTCTCCGCGCGGAACGTCGGACCGAAGGTGTAGATGTCGTTGACCGCGCAAGCCATGATTTCACCGTTCAATTGCCCAGACACGGTCAAATAAGACGGTTTGCCGAAGAAGTCTTGAGAATAGTCGATGGAACCATCCTTATTCTTCGGCAAGTCGGACGACGGGCGATTGTTCTTCAGCGCCTCGACGCTCGCCTTGAGATCTAAAAGCTTCGCCACGGCCTCATCAACTTGCTCTTTCGTCGCGTCTCCCGCCTTCTTCGCCTCCTTCAGGGCCTTCACCGCGTCACCCTGTGCCTTCACCATGGCTTCTTGCTCGTCCACGACCGAGGCCGGCGTCGTCGACTCGCCGGCGCCGAAGCCGTTCAACAGCGTCGTCACTTGAAACTGTTCCCCAGCGCCTTCGCAATCCGACGCGGTGATGATCGGCGTGTTGGCGTATAAAAACCCATGCTCTTGAAAGAACTTGTGCGTCGCGTACGCCAACTGATTGCGCACGCGAGCCACGGCGCCGATGGTGTTTGTGCGAGGTCGCAAGTGCGCGATGCTTCGAAGATATTCCAGCGTGTGTCGCTTCTTTTGCAGCGGATACGTCTCCGGATCCGCCGTTCCGATGACATCAATCTCCTCCACCGCCAATTCCGCCGCTTGCTTCCCTCCCGGACTCGCCACGAGTTTCCCCTTCACCCTGAGCGCCGCCCCCGTGGAGACGCCGCCCGCGTTGAGCGCGTCCCACGCCGCGCTTCCCTCGTTCACCACCGCTTGCATCCCCGAGATCGCGCTCCCATCGTTCAGGTCGATGAACGCCATTCCCTTCTGCGTCCGCACCGATCGCGCCCACCCTCGCAGTTCCAACGCCTCGCCCACGCGCGACGCCCCCCCGTCGTTTCCCTTCACGCGCGCGATGCGCTCGGGTCGTCCGTACGTCGCCCGCGTCGCCACCGCGCGCGCGCGCCGCGCGTGTTTGATCGCTCCCGGCGTCGCGCTCGCCCGCATCGCGAGCGCACCGAGTCGCGCGCCGAGTCGCGCGCCGCGCACCGCGTCCACGGACGCGCGCGACATCATCGCGACGACGATGATGTCGCCCGCGGTGACGTCCAGTGACGTCGCGCGCCCGTAATTTTTTTCGTGCGTCGGCGCGATCGCGGTCGGTCGTTCTTCGTTTTTTTCTCGTGTGGACGACTTTTGAGTACCCTATTGAGCGCTTCGTTTTTTTCTCGTCCCGGACGACTTTTTCGCTCGACGCGCGTCGTCCGTCGGGCGTCGCGGTCGACGCGCGCGCTCGGGACGGGAG
>Ga0255765_1002001_pt1 | contig 24083 bp, 33 predicted proteins | sample 041ome_8_FD_179965 | JGI IMG/M metagenome (GOLD analysis project Ga0255765, IMG submission 179965) | Coastal salt marsh microbial communities from the Groves Creek Marsh, Skidaway Island, Georgia - 041407BS metaG (version 2) | ecosystem: Environmental > Aquatic > Marine > Intertidal zone > Salt...
TGAGGCGCCTTTTTTTCCTACGAGCACCACTTTCATGGGAGACTACAATCACATAAGCGCTTTTGGCGGTGTGATTAGACCGATTTGGACCGAAATGAATGGTTTGAAAAAATCCGTCTGGACCTATCTTTTTAATGAAAAACAATAAAACATGAACCTTCTGATCGTCAGTACCAGTACAGTTTTTGGCAAACCATACTTAAGCTACCTCAAAGACGAGTGTAAAGATTTCTTCCCGCATTCAGGAAATATTCTTTTTATCCCATTTGCTCGCCCAAGCGGTATTAGTCATGATGAATACACGACCAAAGCAAAAGAAGTTTTTCATTCATGGGGATTCTCGTTGAAAGGAGCACACGAGTTCAATACTCCTGAAGAAGGTTGTAGTTGGGCAGACGGCTTTTTTACCGGTGGCGGAAACACGTTTCTACTTGCCAATGATCTCCGCGAAAGCGGTTACTTTCCAATTATAGATAAAGAAGTTCGTGCAGGAAAACCATACATGGGAACATCTGCAGGCTGTAATATGACTGGAATGAGTATAAGCACCACTAATGATATGCCTATTATTTACCCGCCCACTTTCAAAGCGTTTGGCTGGGTTCCATTTAATATTAACCCTCATTATTTGGATCCTATATCTGATTCAACACATATGGGCGAATCCCGTGAAACTAGAATTAGTGAGTTTCATAAATTCAATGATACCCCAGTCATAGGTTTACGCGAAGGTTCATGGATAAGGTTTGAAAACAATCAATATGTCCTTAAAGGCGGGCAAACAGCTCGACTATTTAGAGCGAATGAAAAGGCCTTAGAAATTGATCAAATCGATTTATAAGTAATAGTAAATCACATAAGCCCTTATTCTCCTTTCAAGTGTGTTATCTGAATACTACTTTTTATAAATTATCATCAGTGAAAACAATTATGAACTTTTTATAGTACATTCCTATTCATTTTTTAACCACCTCTATGAAACATTTATACTCCGCGATTTTGCTCATGGTCACTTTAGGCCTTCAAGGTCAAAGCTTGTCACCATACGGCTCTATTGAGGAAAATATACATTTTACAGATGTCCCCAGAGCTGAGGGTGCGATTGGATTGAGTGATCTAGCATCCAATGCAGGCTTGCGTCTTGGAGCGTATTATACCTACAACAATCTTCTTTCCGGAGAAATAACTTTAGGCGTAATTGGTATTGGAACACCAAATGTGTTTTCAAATACCATTGTTCCCATTGAAATTGTGGGTCATTATAACATATTGAATAGTAAGGATATCTCCATACTTTCAAAATTAAATATTGATTTTGGAGTAGGGACAGGACCGGGAGAAGCATATGACGGCTATTTTGGGCAATCAGAACATGTTGTTGTTGGGGCCTCAATGCATCTTCCAAATGTCTTACCAATCGGTACCGTGATATTAGGTTCGCGATTCACGTACTTCAGGGACGACTACCTAGATAACTTTACAGAAGAAGGTGCCTTTGGAGACGCCACAATAAGAATTTTCGCCGGAGTCCAGCTAGGCAATTCAAATCAAAAAGCAAAACAAGCACTCATTCAAGCAGAAGCTCAAGCAAAAGAGGTCTCAGCATTACTAGAAAAGGTGAACCTTGAAAAATCAAAACTTGAGAATCAATTGAACGTCGTCGAAAAGAGACATAGCCGGGAGAAAGCTGTTTTACAAGACGAACTAGAGGCCTTGAAGTCTTCACAATTCACAGGAAATACGGAGACTACCGAATCAAAAGATTCTCCAAAAAATGATACAAAAACCTCTTCAGAAAACAGAAAAAAAGTTGCGAAAGGTAATTATCATATCATCATAGGTTCATTCCAAACAAGGGGTATGGCTGAGCTTTTTCTGGAAGACAATGGACTTGACTGTAAGATTACCTTTATAAAGGACTTGGATACATATAGAGTAGTATTCAGTTCGCATGCTTCATTAATTGAAGCAAGGAAGGCAAAAGAAGAAGCTCAATCCATAACAGAAAATGCATGGATTGCCGTTCATTAAATCTGCACAATAAGGAATATTGACCCGCGATTCGCGGGTCTTTTTTTGGGCGAATAATCCTTAAATTCGCTGCTCCAACAAACACTATGAAAAAAACAGCATTAATCGTTCTAGACGGATGGGGTAGAGCAGACAATCCAGAAGTAAGCGCTATAGACAAGGCGAATACACCTTTTGTTGATTCATTGTATCGTGATTATCCTCAAACCTGGATAAAAACATCTGGGTTAGATGTTGGTCTCCCTGAAGGCCAAATGGGTAATTCTGAAGTTGGGCACATGAATCTCGGCGCGGGACGTGTTGTATATCAAGATTTAGTTAAAATCAACTTAGCTGCTTCTAATGGAACTTTTTCAAAGGACTCCACTTTAAAAAGTGCACTTGAACACGCAAAGGCAAAGAACAGCAAGATTCATATAGCCGGCTTACTCTCTGATGGTGGTGTACATGCCCATATAGATCATGCAAAGGCACTATGTAGTTGGCTCGCCAACGAGGCTTTTGAAAACGTATTTATTCACGTTTTTACCGATGGTCGTGATACAGACCCTCAAGGAGGATTGGGTTATGTAGCGGATTTAGAAAATCATTTAAGTGCGACTACAGGTCGCATTGCCACTATTATAGGGCGATATTACAGCATGGATCGTGATAAAAGATGGGGAAGAATTGCAAAAGCCTATCAAGTCATGGTCAATGGCGAAGGAAAGCAAGCCAAGGAAGCTTCCCAGGCCATTCGTGAAAGTTACGAGTCAGGCATTACGGATGAATTTATAGAGCCCATTGTAATCACAGATTCACATGACTTACCCTTAGCAAAAATAGAGGAGGACGATGTGGTCATAATGTTCAACTTCAGAACAGACAGAGGACGAGAAATAACGGAAGCATTGACTCAGAAGAATTTCTTAGAATACAATATGCAAGCATTAAACTTGCATTATGTAACCATGACGAGTTATGACGATACCTTTAAAGGAATCCAGGTAGTTTTTAGAAAGGATAACTTAGCTAATACACTTGGTGAAGTTCTTGAAACCGCTGGTAAAACTCAGATTCGAATTGCAGAAACGGAGAAATATCCTCACGTCACCTTCTTTTTCTCTGGAGGGCGTGAATTACCTTTTAACGGTGAAGACAGAATTTTATGTCCTTCACCCAACGTAGCCACATACGATTTACAGCCGGAAATGAGCGCTAAAGATATCCGGGATGCTATAATTCCGAAACTTAGTGAGGGCAAAACAGATTTCATCTGTCTGAACTTTGCAAATCCAGATATGGTAGGGCATACAGGAGTTATGGAAGCAGCAATTACCGCATGTGAAACGGTCGATTCTTGTTTACAATCGGTCGTACGTGCAGGTTTAGAGTCTGACTATCAATTTATCATTTTGGCAGATCATGGAAACGCCGACTGCATGATTAATGAGGACGGCTCGCCGAACACAGCGCATACAACCACTGTTGTACCCTGTTGGTTGGTTGGTTCAACTTCTGAAAACCATAAATTGAAAGCAGGTAAACTTGGAGACATTGCACCAACCCTATTGGCATTAATGGATATTGACCAACCCAAAGAAATGGGCGGAATTAACTTATTGATCAAAAAATAATGATCAAATACAAGACAAGAGAGGAAATCGAATTGATGCGTGAAAGCGCCCAGCTGGTAAGTAAAACCTTGGGTATGCTTGCGCCATTAATTGTACCCGGTGCTATTCCTCTGGATTTGGATAAACGTGCAGAAGAATTTATTCGCGACCATGGTGGCGTTCCAGCTTTTTTAGGCTTATACGATTTTCCAAATAGCCTCTGTATGTCCCCAAATGCACAAATAGTTCATGGCATTCCAGGAAAAAAACCCCTACAAGAAGGAGATATCCTTAGTGTAGACTGTGGTGTTCTAAAAAACAAGTACTACGGTGATCATGCCTATACTTTTGCAGTAGGTGAAGTTGATGATGATACTAAGCAACTTTTGGCAGACACCAAAGAAAGTCTTTATGTAGGAATACGTGAGGTCATAGCTGGTAATCGAATTGGTGATATTGGCGCTGCAATCCAAGAGTTCACTGAGAAAAGAGGCTATGGTATCGTTCGTGAATTAGTGGGTCACGGTCTTGGCCGGAAAATGCATGAAGATCCTCAGGTACCCAACTACGGAAGACGAGGTCGCGGAAAAAAAATTCAAGAGGGTCTCGTTATCGCAATAGAACCAATGACCAATCTCGGAACACATAGAATAAAGCAACTTAAAGACGGCTGGACCATACTTACGGCAGACGGTAAAAATAGCGCCCACTTTGAACATGACGTCGCAGTTGTTGATGGCAAACCAGATATCTTGAGTACTTTCCAGTACATTTATGATGCACTAGGTATACAAGCAGAGGAATACGAAAAAGTATGATATCAAAAATCATGAAATGGGCACTCGCTAAAGTGCCGCGACCGCTACTGATTAGACTCAGCTATGTAGTTCAATGGCTAAGCCCTGTTTTATTTAAGGGATCAAAATTCATCGATCCAATAGATGGTCGCGGGTATTCAAGGTTCTTTCCTTACGGTTACGGCGAAAACCAAAGACAAAATGCCTTATGTCCTGGAACAAACAGCTTAGAGCGTCATCGACTTCTTTGGTTGTACCTAAAGGACAAAACAGATTTTCTAACTAAGCCTCAAAAGCTTCTTCATATTGCGCCAGAACAGTGCTTTTACGGAAGATTTAGAAAAATGAAGCACCTAGACTATACCACAGCAGATCTCTTCTCTCCCCTTGCTGATCTGCGCTTTGATGTGCAAAATATACCCCTTGAAGATAATACGTACGATACCATATTCTGTAACCACGTACTTGAACACGTAGATGATGATAGAAAAGCTATTCGTGAGTTCCAACGAATTTTAAAGCCAGGTGGAATGGCCATCATGCAAGTTCCTCTAGATCCTGATTATGAGGTTACTGACGAGGACCCTACAATTAAAGATCCTGCTGAAAGAGAAAGGAGGTTCCGTCAATACGACCACGTGCGCCTTTACGGTCAAGATTATCCTGAGCGTTTAAAAGAGTGCGGCTTTAAAGTGACCACTTTCAATGCGCAGGAGGAATTACCAGATGGGTATTTTGAAAAATATGCGCTACCAAAAAGAGAAATGCTGTACGTCTGTACTAAATAATATTGTGGCGCCCATAATTAAAAAGCCCGCTCAATGAGCGGGCTTTTTAAATTTTAGCTTTGACGTTGATTATTTCAACCAACTTGCAATCATCGCATCCATTTTGTCTTCTTCTTCTTGGGCCAAAACGGGGTCCACTAATATGCGACCACTGTGCTCGTCAATCATGATTTTCTTGCGTTGTGCAAGCTCCATTTGACGTTGCGGTGGGATAACAAAGAAAGAACCAGCAGATGCACCACGCTCTACCGAGACTACAGCCAATTTATTCTTAGTGGCTGATCGAATACGGTCATAAGCTTGTACCAAGCGCACCTCAACAATTTGCTTGTATTCCTCGCTCTTGCTTAATAATAATTCTTCTTCTTTTTGAGTCTCAGCCATGATGCTATCAAGCTCGCTTACTTTGTGAGATAAATGCGTCTTACGATCATTTAATTTCTCTGTGCTCGCTTCGTTAGCCTCTTTCTTTGCATCTATTCTTGCTGAATATTCCAAAATGCGTTTCTCTGCCAATTGAATTTCCAATTCTTGGTATTCAATTTCCTTAGCTATCGCTTCAAATTCTCTGTTGTTTCTAACCTGCTCTTGATCTTTTGAATATTTAGCCATTTTTTCTTGGCTCTCTTTGATCAACAGTTGTTTTTCCTTGATATCTACCTCAAGGTCGGCAATTTCATGATTCACTTTTTCCATACGGGTTTCCATTCCGGCCACCTCGTTTTCAAGATCTTCAACTTCTAATGGAAGTTCGCCGCGCATTGCACGTATTTCGTCTATGCGACGATCAATAATCTGAAGATCGTAAAGCGTTCTTAATTTATCTTCTACGCTTAACTCTTTTGCCTTCTTAGCCATACTAATAGTACTGAATAGGGTTTGTATTAACCTCAGTTTTGAGAACGGCAAATTTAGGGAATTTTTCTGACAGTCTATCAGCTATTAAGTCGATTGTAAATTGCTCGCTTTCAAAATGTCCCACATCTAATATGGAGATGGTGCCGTCAGCATCAAAAAATTGATGGTATTTATAATCAGCGGTGATAAAAACATCCGCTTCCACTGCTTTTGCGGCGCCCAACAAAAAGCTTCCTGAACCGCCACAAACCGCTACTCTTTGTACCGTATCCTTTGGTGATGGCGTATATTTTAAAGTGGTACCAAAAGCAGTTTTCACATCTTCTAAGAACGTATTAAATTTTATAGGTTTTTCAAACTCTCCAACTGCACCTGCTCCATAAAGAGTTGCGTTGTTTTCTATTGCTAGCCATTCAAAGGCCATTTCCTCGTAGGGATGAGCAGTGCGCGCAGCACGTTCAACATCTTTTACGACAAATGCGGGGACAATAAACTCAAGTTTTATTTCTTCCACGAACTCACGCTTACCCGCTTTACCAATAACTGGGTTTGTCCCTTTACCACCTTTGAATGACCCTACACCATTGCTTTTAAAGCTGCATTCTTCATATGCGCTAACCTTGCCTCCACCAGCAGAGAAAACTGCTGACTCAATAGATTCCGCATGAGAACTTGGAACATAGACTTGAAATTTTTTCAAGCTATTCTTCATTGGACTCAGAACACTATGCTTTTCTAATCCAAGCATTTGAATAATTTTAGCATTCACACCCCAGTGAACATTATCTAAGTTCGTGTGAATGGCATAGATGGCTATGTCATTCTTGATAGCCTTCATCACCACACGCTCTATATAAGTAGCACCATTAAATCGTTTCAAACCACTAAAAACAATAGGATGATGTGTAACAATCAAACTGATGTCTTTGTCAATTGCCTCATCAACAACCTCTTCTAAACAGTCTAGGGCCACAAGCACACCTTTAGTGTCCCAATCTTTTGCCCCTACAATTAATCCACTATTGTCATAGGACTCCTGAATAAAGGGCGGCGCCCATTGTTCTAGGTCACAAATAATATCTCCAATTACCATAATTCCCAAAGTTAAAGTTTTATCCAATAAAAAACCCTCGAACCTAAACGGTCCGAGGGTTTGCTTTATCTGAAAAATCTTGGCTTATTTGTCGCCGTTATCCATCTGCTCTTTCAATGCAGCTAATGCATCTAAATCACCCATGGTTGAACGTTCTACATTTTGATTAGGTACTGCAACGTTTCCGCCTTTGTTACCACCTCTACCAGTATTCTTTTTCATTTCAACTTCCTTGTATGTTCCCACATGTGAAACCACAATTCTACGGTTATCCTTGTTGAATTCTATCACAACGAATTCAGCGGTTTCGCCCTTAGCAAGTTTACCGCCGTCTTCCTTAGTAATGTGACGTGCAGGACAGTAAGCTTCAACACCTTCGAAATCCGCAAACTTCACGTCGCCGCCTTTCTCACCAGAATTTATCATGGTACCAGTTACTTTGTTACCCACTTTAAAGGAATCAGCATACCCGTCCCATGGGTTGTCAGTAACCTGCTTGTGTCCAAGACTCAAACGACGGTTCTCCGCATCAATATCCATCACAACTACATCTAAATTGGCTCCAATAGAAGTAAACTCAGACGGGTGTTTTACCTTTTTATTCCAGCTCAAATCAGAAATATGAATCAATCCATCAATTCCCTCTTCAAGCTCTAAGAAAATACCAAAGTTTGTAAAATTGCGAACGGTTCCGCTATGCTTAGAACCCTGAGGGTACTTAGTCGTGATATCAGTCCACGGATCAGTAGTTAACTGCTTGATTCCAAGACTCATCTTACGCTCTTCTCTGTCTAAAGTTAAAACTTCAGCTTCTACAGAATCTCCTACTTTCATAAAATCACCTGCACTACGTAAGTGCGCTGACCAGCTCATTTCACTAACATGAACCAAACCTTCAACACCTGGCAATACCTCAACAAAGGCACCATAATCAGCAAGGACAACTACTTTACCCGTTACCTTATCACCTACACCAACATTCTCATCAAGAGCATCCCATGGGTGTTTCTCAAGTTGCTTAATACCCAACTGAATACGTGTCTTACCTTCGTCAAAGTCAAGAATTACAACATTAATCTTTTGGTCTAATTCTACTACCTCTGAAGGGTGATTGATACGGCTCCAACTTAAATCAGTAATATGAACCAAACCATCTACACCACCAAGATCAATAAATACACCATAAGAGGTAATGTTCTTAACGATACCCTCTAATACTTGACCTTTTTCAAGTTTCGAGATAATTTCTTTTTTCTGTTCTTCTAGATCAGCCTCAATGAGTGCCTTGTGCGAAACAACTACATTTTTAAATTCGTGATTGATTTTCACCACTTTAAACTCCATGGTCTTGTCTACGTATTGATCGTAGTCACGAATAGGCTTAACATCAATTTGTGAACCTGGTAAGAACGCTTCTAAGCCAAATACATCAACGATCATACCGCCCTTGGTACGTGCCTTAACGTAACCTTTAACGATTTCATCATTATCATGAGCTTCATTTACACGATCCCAAGCCTTAATGGAGCGGGCTTTCCTATGTGAAAGAACCAATTGTCCATATTTATCTTCTTGACGGTCCACCAATACTTCAACAGTATCGCCAACAGTCAACTCTGGATTGTAACGGAATTCATTTAAACTAACAACTCCTTCACTCTTGGAATTGATATCAATAATTACTTCGCGATCTGTTTTAGAAGTTACTTTACCCTCTACAACCTGATGTTCTAAAGATGATCCTAAAGTTTCCTCATACATTGCTGCCAAAGCCTTACGGTCTTCGCTTACAGTGGCTTCACCGGCTTCAACATCGTCCCAACTAAAAGCTGGCTCATCGGTAACCGTCTCTTCAGCTGTTGGTTCTTCTTTTGTTTCTTCGGCTTTACTCGCTTCAGATTCAGTCTCTTCAACCGCCTGTGTTTCTTCCGAGACTTCCGTTGCAGGAGTTTCGGCTACGGCTTCTTCAACTATTGGTGTTTCTTCTGCTTGAGGAGCCTCCTGAGCTGGAGTCTCTTGCTGTACCTCTTCTTTTGGTACTTTATTCTCTTCTGACATGAGAGATTTACTTGTATCCCAGGACATTACATACAATTATCACTCGTCCTTGAGAGCGTTTTTTAAAATTTAAATCCAATTGGCTGCATGCTTCGTGTCCAAAAGGGGTGCAAATATACAATTATCCTTCTAGTTATTATATAGTTAGCAATAAAAAACCCTAGAGCTAAATGCCCTAGGGTCAATAAAAAATAACTTCTTAATCTATTTCTCCAATTGTTTCTTCAACAACTCGGTGGTTGTGGAACCAGGACGTTCAATTGGCATACCGATAGCACGGTCCAAAATTAAATTTGATAGCGTACCCAAAGAACGAGCAACCCCAAACAAGACAGTATAGAATTCATATTCTACAAATCCATAATGAGTAAGCAATTGACCACTATGCGCATCAACATTTGGCCATGGATTTTTCACCTTCCCGGTCGCTGCCAAAATATCTGGAACAACCTCATAAACCATACTAATAATCTTAAATAGCTCATCATTAGGCATTTTTGCTAGGGCAAACTCACGTTGTGCTGTATACCTTGGATCCGTTTTACGCAACACTGCATGACCAAAGCCAGGAATTACCTTACCAGCGGCCAATGTTTGCTTACAATAATTTGCTATCTGCTCTTTGGTTGGTAGTCCACCTCCCAATTCTTGTCGCATATTATTTATCCATCTTATTACTTCCTGATTAGCCAAGCCATGCAATGGACCAGCTAAACCATTCATTCCAGCCGAAAAGCTCAAATAGGCATCACTGAGTGCCGATCCAACGAGGTGCACCGTATGAGCACTCACATTTCCGCCTTCGTGGTCCGCGTGAATAGTGAGGTACATTCGCATAAGTTCCTTGAACTCATCATTATCAAAACCAAGCATATGTGCAAAATTGCCCGCCCAGTCAAGTTTAGGATCTGGTTCTATATGTTGATCATTGTGGTACATTCTTCTGTAGATGTATGCCGCTACTCGAGGTAAACGAGCGATCAAATTCATGCTATCCTCATAAGTGGCATCCCAATACTCACTCTTGTGCACACCATTTGAATATGCTTTTGCAAACTCACTCTCCGTTCTCATTGCCATAATAGCAATTGAAAATTGAGTCATTGGATGTGTACGGTTTGGCAAAGCGTCAATAGCCTTAAAAACATGGACAGGAACATTACTTCTACGAACCCAGTTGTTACTTAAACGGCGAGCTTGATCTTCCGTAGGCAGCTCATTCATTAGCATTAAATGAAAAAGGCCTTCAGGCAAAGGTTGCTCACCCCCAGGATACTTAGGCAGCTTTTCTTGAAGCTCAGGAATACTGTAGCCCCTAAAGCGTATTCCTTCCTCTGGATCTAATTTGGAGGTTTCACAGATTAACGCGGGCATTCCTCGCATCCCTCCATAAAGTTGACCTAAGCTTATCTCACCAACCTTCTGATTGGAATTCTCTTTCAAGAATGCCCTGGTATCAGCGACTATTGATGGGAAAGTGTCCCGAAATTGTTCTTTAATTCTATCCATGATAGGGTTTTAGAATTGATTATTTAATAAATCTAAAGTTTTTGCCCGGGAACACAGCTCGTTCTCCCAGTTCTTCTTCGATTCTTAGTAGTTGATTGTATTTGGCCATGCGATCTGAACGTGAAGCCGAACCCGTCTTAATCTGACCTGTATTCAGGGCTACGGCTAAATCTGCGATTGTTGCATCTTCAGTCTCCCCCGATCTGTGTGACATTACCGCCGTCATCATATGTCGGTTTGCAAGAGTCACAGTATTTATGGTTTCCGTTAAAGTACCTATTTGATTCACTTTTACTAAGACCGAGTTTGCACTTCCTTCTTCAATACCTCTAGCCACGCGCTTCTCATTGGTAACAAACAAATCATCACCGACCAACTGGACCTTATTACCAATCTTTGTGTGAAGCTTTGCCCATCCTGCCCAATCGTCTTCGTGCAAACCATCTTCAATGGAGGCAATCGGGTATTTTTCTATCCAATTTGCCCAATATTCAACCATTTCATCAGAGGTCAATTCACGTCCATCGCTCTTATGAAATACATAAGTACCCTTCTCTTCATTATAGAATTCCGATGCTGCTGCATCCATAGCAATCCATATATCTACACCAGGCTTGTAACCTGCTTTCTCTATACTTTCTAGAATAATCTCTAGAGCTTCTTCATTTGAACCTATAGACGGAGCAAAGCCACCCTCATCACCAACATTGGTTGAGTATCCTTTACTTTTCAATACCTTCTTAAGATTATGAAATACTTCGGTACCCATGCGCAATGCTTGACTAAAAGACTCAGCACCAAAAGGCATCACCATAAACTCCTGGAAATCAATGGAATTGTCTGCGTGTGACCCGCCATTTAAGATATTCATCATTGGAACCGGTAGCGTTCGTGCATTGACGCCGCCAATGTATCTGTATAACGACTGACCCGTACTTTCAGCAGCTGCTTTTGCCACAGCCAAGGAAACGGCTAATATTGCATTGGCGCCAAGCTTTCCTTTGTTCTCAGTACCGTCCAATTCCAACATTATGCTATCAATGTGTGCCTGTTCGGTAACGATTTCACCCTCTAATTCAGGAGCAATAATATCATTTACGTTATCAACTGCATTCAACACCCCTTTGCCCATGTATCGACTTTCATCGTTATCGCGAAGCTCTACTGCCTCGTGAATTCCGGTTGAAGCACCTGAAGGAACAGCGGCACGACCCATTGCACCTGTAGAAGTGATTACATCAACTTCAACAGTTGGATTTCCTCTAGAATCCAATATCTGTCTAGCGTGGATGTGTGTAATTACAGACATAATCTTTTATTTATAGTGTTAGTTAGTATGTGTCCTAATTGTTTTTGATGTTCTCAATAAATGTATCAAAGAGGTATCGGCTGTCATGTGGCCCTGGTGATGCCTCAGGATGATATTGAACAGAAAAGCAATTCGCATCTGTTCGTTTTATTCCAGCTACAGTATGATCGTTTAGATGGATGTGTGTCAATTCAACATTATTGGCGCGCTCAACATCCTCCATACTCACCACGAAGCCGTGATTTTGTGAAGTAATTTCTCCAAGTCCCGTCTCAATATTTTTAACAGGGTGATTAATCCCACGATGACCGTTGTGCATTTTAAAAGTAGAAAGACCACTGGCAAGGGCTATCATCTGATGACCTAAACAAATCCCAAAAACCGGTAAACCAGTAGCTATACCTTTAGCTACTTCTGCAACGATCTCCGGGGATGCAGCAGGATCACCAGGTCCATTAGAATAGAACAATCCATTAGGATTCCAGGCCAGCATTTCTTCCGTAGAAGTATTATAAGGAAAAACCTTAACCCGTGCACCGCGATCAGTCAAGCATTTTATAATGTTATTCTTAACACCAAGGTCTAAAGCTGCAATCCGATATTCACTATCTGCGGGACCCACTTCATAAGCTTCCTTTACACTCACTAATGGTGCTAGAGCTAAACCTTTCATATTAGGACAATTCTTAAGCTCTTCCTTAAGTGAAGAAACATCGTGTGTCTCTGTGGAGATAATTGCATTCATTGTACCCGCATCGCGAATATGACGCACCAATGCACGCGTATCAATATCCCTAATGGCAACTTTTTGTTCTTTTTCAAAATAACCATAAAGACTGTCCATCTTTCCTGCACGAGAAGCTACCTCACTAAAGTTCTTGGTAATCAATCCAGCTACTTGAATGTTGCTTGATTCTATTTCTTCTGCATGAACTCCATAATTTCCAATATGAGACGTGGCCATTACCATTAATTGACCAAAGTAAGAGGGATCGGTAAATATTTCCTGATATCCCGTCATCCCTGTATTGAAACAAATTTCGCCATATGCAGTTCCATCTAGACCAGTGGCGCTACCATAAAAAACAGTGCCGTCGTCTAACAGAAGGGTTGCTTTTTTTGATTTATTCTCCATGGATAATAGTTTATAAAAAAAGGGGAATTCGGCCTAAGCCCAATTCCCCTTTAAATTAATCAACAATGACCTATTTGGCGCATTTGTTTTTCCTTATTCAGCAGATTCTTCCTTAGTTTCTTCTACCGCAACTTCTTCAGTAACCTCTTCAGCAGCAGGGGCAGGTGCAACCTGTTCAGCAGCTGGTTTCGAACGACGGCTACGACGAGTCGTTTTCTTCTTTTCTTCTTTTGTATATAGTTCATTAAAGTCTACCAACTCAACCATACACATCTCTGCGTTGTCTCCCAATCGGTTACCTGTTTTAATAATACGTGTGTACCCACCTGGACGATCAGCCACCTTTGGACCAACCACAGTGAATAACTCAGTAACTGCATACTTATTTCTCAACACCGCAAACGTAGTTCTACGATTATGAGTAGTGTTCTCTTTAGCACGAGTAATCAAAGGCTCAACGAACTTGCGTAGTTCTTTTGCCTTTTGAACAGTAGTGTTAATACGCTTATGCTCAATAAGTGAGCCAGCCATATTACTCAACATCGCTTTTCTGTGCGCAGTCTTTCTGCCGAGGTGATTATTTTTCTTACCGTGTCTCATTTTTATTCTTTATCAAGCTTGTATTTGGAAATATCCATTCCAAAGCTCAAGTTTTTACTATCAACTAATTCTTCTAATTCAGTAAGAGATTTCTTACCGAAGTTGCGGAACTTCATCAAATCAGACTTAGAGTAAGTGACTAAATCACCTAGGGTATCAACCTCTGCCGCTTTCAAACAATTCAAAGCACGTACACTCAAGTCCATGTCGTGAAGCTTAGTCTTGAGCAACTGACGCATGTGTAGCGCTTCTTCGTCGTAACTTTCAGTTTCAGCACTTTCCTCATCTTCTAAACTTATGCGCTCATCACTGAACAGCATGAAGTGGTGAATTAGGATTTTTGCCGCCTCAGTCAAAGCATCTTTAGGAAGAATTGAACCGTCTGTTTCAATCTCCATGATCAATTTTTCAAAATCGGTTTTCTGTTCAACACGATAATTTTCAATTGAATACTTTACATTTTTGATGGGCGTGTAGATGCTATCAAGAGCGATAGTACCAATTGGAGCGTCCACTTTTTTGTTAACTTCAGCTCCCACGTAACCGCGACCTTTCTCTATTACAACCTCTAACGAAAGGTTAACACTGGCGTCCATATTACATATCACCAAGTCAGGGTTTAATACCTGAAAAGAAGTAATATGTGCAGCTAAATCACCAGCCAAGAGTTGCTCTTTACCGCTAACTGAAATCTTCACAGTTTCATTGTCAACTGATTCAATTTGCTGTTTGAAACGAATTTGCTTTAGATTAAGTACAATTTCTGTAACGTCTTCTACAACACCTTCAATTGTGCTGAATTCGTGGTTAATGCCGTCAATTCTCAAAGAAGTCAAAGCGAAACCTTCAAGTCCTGACAGTAATACCCTACGAAGTGCATTACCAACTGTTAAGCCGTAACCCGGCTCTAAAGGTCTGAACTCAAACTGACCATCTTTGTCAGTTGATGCGTTCATGATTACTTTGTCCGGCTTTTGGAAATTAAGAATAGCCATATTGAATGGGTATAAGGTGTTATTATTTAGAGTACAATTCTACAATCAACTGCTCCTTGATATTTTCAGGGATAGCATCACGAGAAGGTACGCTGAGGAATGTTCCTTCCATTTTGCTTTCATTCCATTCTATCCATGGATGATCGGCACTTTTGGAGGCTAAAGAGTCCCCAATAACTACCAATGACTTTGATTTTTCGCGAACACCAATGACATCGCCTGGCTTCACATTTATGGATGGAATACTTGCTAATTCACCGTTTAAGGTAATATGACGGTGACCTACCAATTGTCTTGCAGCATCACGAGTCTTACCTAATCCTAAACGGAAAACAACATTGTCTAAACGACTCTCACAGAGCTGTAACAAGACATCACCCGTTTTTCCTTTGCTTCGAGAAGCTTTGTCAAACATATTGGCGAATTGTCTTTCCAAAATACCATACGTGTATTTTGCTTTCTGCTTTTCCTGCAATTGAACCGCATATTCACTTTTCTTACCCCGACGACGCGCATTACCGTGCTGTCCTGGAGCATATTTTCGCTTCTCAAAAGAGCTATCTGGTCCAAAGATAGGCTCACCCATGCGGCGTGCGATCTTTGATTTTGGTCCTCTATATCTTGCCATAATACTTTACTTCTACTATTTATTAAACGCGACGTTTTTTTGGCGCACGACAACCGTTATGCGGTGTTGGAGTGATATCAATAATTTCAACCACTTCAATACCCAGATTGTGTAATGAACGAATCGCACTTTCACGACCGTTTCCAGGACCTTTAACGTATGCTTTAACCTTCTTCAAGCCCGCTTCCAATGCAACTCTTCCGCAATCCTCAGCAGCCATTTGGGCAGCATAAGGAGTGTTTTTCTTGCTTCCGCGGAATCCCATCTTACCAGCTGAAGACCAAGAAATAACTTGTCCTTGTTGATTTGTCAATGAGATAATAATATTGTTGAACGAAGATCCGATGTGTGCTTCACCCATCGCTTCAACGCGTACTTTACGCTTCTTCGTCTGTTTTGCTTGTTTCTTAGCCATAACTAATAACTATTATTTAGTCGCTTTTTTCTTGTTTGCAACTGTTTTTCTCTTACCCTTTCTTGTGCGCGAGTTGTTCTTGGTACGCTGTCCTCGAAGTGGAAGACCCACACGATGACGGATACCACGATTACAACCAATATCCATCATACGCTTGATGTTCAATTGAATTTCTGAACGCAACTCACCCTCTACTATGTATTCATCAGAAATCAATCCTCGAATAGTAGTAAGTTGGTCATCTGTCCATTCTTGAACCTTTACATCTTCATGAACGCCAGCTTTCGCCAAGATCTCTTGAGACCGGCTAAGACCTATACCGTAAATGTAGGTTAGTCCAATCACACCGCGCTTAGTTCTAGGTAAATCTACCCCTGCAATCCTTGCCATAGTATTCTTTCTATAATATCAATTAACCCTGACGTTGCTTGAACTTTGGGTTCTTTTTGTTAATAACATACAAGCGTCCTTTACGACGAACAATCTTGCAGTCCGCACTGCGCTTTTTAACTGAAGCTCTTACTTTCATTTTATTAGTATCTGTACGTTATACGAGCCTTAGTTAAATCGTAAGGACTCATTTCTAGTTTTACTTTATCTCCTGGTAGCAACTTGATATAGTGCATCCTCATTTTTCCTGAGATATGCGCTGTAACAATATGACCATTTTCTAGCTCCACTCGGAACATGGCATTTGACAATGCTTCGGTTACTGTACCGTCTTGCTCTATTGCATTTTGCTTAGCCATATTAACTGAAGGTGCTAGTTTGTGTTCTTCCTCTCAATTTTCCCGACTTCATTAAACCATCGTAATGACGGTTTAACAAATAACTTTCTACCTGTTGAAGTGTATCTAAAATCACACCTACTGTAATCAACAAGGACGTTCCTCCGTAAAAGTAAGCCCATTGTGTATTTAACCCCACAACCATAGCTACCGCAGGTAACACTGCAATTAGCGCTAGGAGAAGCGAACCAGGGAAAGTGATTCTACTTAAAACCGTATCCAAAAATTCAGCGGTTGGCGCACCTGGTTTAATTCCCGGTACAAATCCGCCGTTTCTTTTCAAATCATCAGCAATAGAATTGGTATTTACCTGTATCGCAGTGTAGAAATAGGTAAATATGATGATCAACAGCCCAAAAGTTAAATTATATCCAAACCCTTGAATGTTACCAAAAACTGTAATTATCCAACTGATACCATCTCCCTCTGCACCACTGTATTGGAGGACAGTAATTGGGATGAACATAATCGCTTGAGCGAAAATGATTGGCATTACACCAGCTGCGTTCACCTTCATGGGTAAATATTGGCGAGCCGTAGGCGTTGTAACTCCCTTACCAGCCGCTGCAGCCTGCTTCGCATATTGGACAGGTATTTGTCTTACCGCTTGGGTTAATGCGATTGCGAACATGGTAATCACAAACAAGGCAAACAATTCAATAATAAATGCAACCCATCCGGCTCCTTGGTTCACCTGAGAAAGCATCTCCTGGAAAAAGGCCTGTGGTAAAGTTGCAATTATACCGACCATAATCAATAATGAAATACCATTACCAATACCCTTGTCAGTAATTCGTTCACCTAACCACATGGCGAAAATAGTACCAGTAGTAAGAGTCACCCAAGCCAAGAACCAAAATGTACCAGGATCTAAGGTTAATACAACACCTTGTGCACTAAGATTTGCTAGATAACTTGGTGCCTGAACACCAGCGATTAAAATTGTCAAATAACGCGTGATTTGATTCAACTTTCTACGACCGCTTTCACCATCCTTCTGCATTTTTTGCACTGCCGGAACCGCCATACCCATCAATTGAATAATAATTGATGCAGAGATGTACGGCATAATACCTAGAGCCAAAACAGAAGCTCTAGAAAAAGCTCCACCGGTAAATGCATTCAATACACCTAAGAGACCTTCGGAAGTTTGTGCCTGAAGCTGCGTTAAACTATCCGGATCGACCCCAGGTAACAGAACCGTTGAACCAATTCTATATATTAAAAGCAGACCAAGGGTCGTCAGGATTTTATCCTTCAACTCTTCGATGCTCCAAATATTTTTTATGGTTTCTACGAATTTCTTCATTGCGATTATAGAGTAGTTGCTGTACCGCCCTGTGCTTCAATGGCGGCTACTGCAGATTTACTAAAAGCGTGAGCAGTAATATTTAACTTCTTAGTTAATTCACCTCTTCCCAACACTTTGACAAGCTCCTTCTTACCTACAAGACCATTCTTTACAAGATCTTCGAAAGTAATCTTCGTTTTTAATTTTTTCGCCTCTACTAAGGATTGCAAAGTATCTAAGTTCAATCCTTTGTATTCAACGCGATTTGGATTCGTGAAACCAAACTTAGGAACACGACGTTGTAGTGGCATTTGACCACCCTCAAAACCGATTTTACGGCTGTAACCTGAACGCGACTGAGCACCCTTGTGTCCGCGCGTAGAGGTACCTCCGTGTCCAGAGCCTTCACCTCTACCTACTCGCTTACGGCTGTGGGTTGCTCCCTTCGCAGGTTGAAGATTTGATAAATCCATTTCTATTCTTTTTTATTAAAGTTCTACTACTTCTACTAGATGAGATACTTTGCGTACCATACCCAATATTTGCGGAGTTCCCTCCACTTCAACTGTAGCGTTTATCTTACGTAAACCTAGCGCTTCCATCGTCGCCTTTTGACGACCTGAACGACCAATTACACTGCGTTTTTGTGTGATTTTAATTTTTGCCATGCTGATCTAGATTATCCGTTAAACACTTTGTCCAATGAAATGCCGCGAGTCTTAGCAACATCTTGAGCACTACGCATTTTCAATAACGCATCGAAAGTCGCTTTCACAACATTTTGCGGATTAGAAGAGCCTTTACTCTTAGCTAGTACATCGTGTACACCAACACTTTCTAAAACTGCACGCATTGCACCCCCTGCTATAACACCAGTACCACTTGAAGCTGGTCGCAAGAAAACTCGAGAGCCTGCAAATTTTCCATTTTCTTCGTGAGGAATAGTGCTCTTAAGTAATGAAATACGATACAAATTTTTCTTAGCGTCTTCTACTGCCTTCGCAATAGCTTCACTAACTTCTTTTGACTTACCTGTTCCGTATCCAGCAGTACCGTTTTCATCACCTACAACCACAATTGCAGAGAAGCTAAACGTACGTCCACCTTTATTTACTTTAGTTACACGGTTAACCGCTACCAAGCGATCTACCAATTCAATACCCGTAGGCTTTACTTTACGTGAGTTATGCATTTTACTCGACATTTAAAATTTCAAGCCGCCTTTACGGGCGCCTTCTGCTAATTGTTTCACACGACCGTGGTATAAATAACCACCGCGATCAAAACAAACTTCAGTAATTCCTTTCTCTACAGCAATCTTGGCCAATTCTTCGCCAACTTGAAAGCTTTTATCACTTTTAGTACCAGTTGCACCATCTATCCCTTTACTCCTTGATGAAAATGACAGTAAAGTTTCTTGCTTCACATCATCAATCAACTGAGCATAAATTTCTTTGTTGCTTCTGAAAACTGAAAGACGAGGCTTTGCAGCTGTACCTGTAACTACCTTGCGAATTCTTCTACGAATGCGTAGTCTTCTTTCTGATTTAGTTAATGCCATGTCTTAATATTATTTAGCTGCAGACTTACCTGCTTTTCTACGGATATGTTCACCTTGGAACTTAATTCCTTTTCCTTTATACGGTTCTGGCTTGCGTAAAGAGCGAATCTTCGCAGTAACAGCACCCAGTAATTGCTTATCGTGTGACGATAATTTTATAGTCGGCGCCTTACCTTTTTCCATGGTAGTCTCAATCTTTACCTCCTTTGGAATGTTGATAAGGAAGTTATGAGAGTAACCTAGCGCTAAATCCAATAATTGACCCTGATTTGAAGCTCTATATCCTACACCTATTAACTCCAAGGTATGGCTAAAGCCTTCATTTACCCCAACAATCATATTGTTAATGAGCGCACGATATAGACCATGCTTGGCTTTGTGCTCTTTTGCATCAGATGGACGCTCCAGCGTTATGGTGCTGTCCTCTATTTTTACAGTGATTCCGCTCGATACTTCTTGCGATAACTCACCTAATTTTCCTTTTACAGTTACGCTGTCACCACTGATGGCAACTTCAACGCCTGCAGGCACGGCAATTGGTGCTTGACCTATTCTAGACATAATCTTCTTATTAATTAGCTTACAGTACAAAGAAGCTCACCACCGATATTCTCTTTGCGGGCTTGCTTGTCTGTCATTAATCCTTTTGACGTACTAACTAAAGCTATCCCAAGACCATTTTTTACACGAGGCAAATCACCAGCACTACGGTACTGACGTAAACCAGGTTTCGAGATACGCTTGATCTCCCGAATGGCAGGAACTTTTGTTAATCTGTCGTATTTAAGAGCAACTTTCAGAACATTCTGAGGTGCCACTTCTACTACTTTAAAATCGTGAACGTAACCTTGATCCTTGAGGATTTCGGCCATTGCTACTTTTGTCTTACTTGAAGGGATTTCTACCACACGTAAACCAGCACTTTGGCCATTACGAATACGCGTTAAGAAATCTGCTATTGGATCTGTGTACATAATTCCTAGTTCTTCTAAATTACCAGCTAGCTTTCTTAACCCCTGGGATTAATCCCTGATTAGCCATTTCACGGAATGTTACCCGCGAAAGACCAAACTGACGCATATACCCTCTCGGGCGACCAGTTAGTTTACAACGGTTTCTCCCACGAACTGGAGAAGCATTTTTAGGAAGCTTCTGCAATCCTTCATAATCGCCGGCCGCTTTCAACGCTTCACGCTTAGCCGCATACTTTGCTGCTAACTTGGCGCGTTTAATCTCGCGGGCTTTCATTGATTCTTTAGCCATCTTAATTACTTTTTAAATGGTAGACCAAATGCCATTAATAATGCCTTTGCTTCCTTGTCTGTTGGAGCAGAGGTTACGAAAGTGATGTCCATACCTCCGATACGGTTCACTTTATCAATATCTATTTCAGGGAAGATAATTTGCTCAGTAATACCGAACGTATAATTTCCTCTTCCGTCAAAGCCTGAAGCTTTAATTCCTTGAAAATCTCTTATTCGAGGTAATGAAGCACTAACTAAACGATCAAGGAATTCATACATCTGATCTCCACGTAATGTAACGCGAGCACCAATTGGCATCCCTTTACGTAACTTGAAATTACTTACATCTTTCTTAGACTTAGTTGACACTGCTTTTTGACCTGTAATCATGGTCATTTCAGCGATTGCTTGGTCCACCAACTTCTTATCAGCTACTGCAGCACCAATTCCCTGGCTGACTACAATTTTTTCAAGCTTCGGTACCATCATTACGTTTTTGTAGTTGAATTCTTCCTGCAAACTCGCAATGATTTCCTCTCTGTATTTTGTTTTGAATCTAGGTGTCATACTTTTTATGATAATACCTCACCGGATTTTTTAGCGTAACGTACAACGTTACCGTTATCATCAAATTTTCTACCTACACGAGTGGGTTCGTTTGTAGAAGGGTCTACCAACGCAACATTTGAAATGTGAATTGGAGCTTCCATTTCAACAATACCACCTTGAGGGCTCGCAGCACTTGGTTTCTGGTGTTTCTTGATCATATTCACACCTTCAACAACTACGCGATTCATTTTAGGGATAACGCGAACGATTCGACCTGTAGAGCCTTTGCTCTCTCCTGCCAGCACCTTAACTGTATCTCCCTTTTTAACTTTAAACTTTGCCATTGTAATGGTTATCTTTTAGATTAAAGAACCTCTGGTGCCAATGAAACAATCTTCATGTATTGTTTGTCTCGCAATTCACGCGCGACAGGACCAAATACACGAGTTCCTCTCATTTCTCCACCTGTGTTCAATAATACACATGCATTATCGTCAAAACGGATATATGAACCATCCGGACGACGAACTTCTTTCTTTACACGAACGACCACCGCAGTGCTGACTTGACCCTTTTTTACTGTTCCTGCTGGAGTTGAATCCTTAACAGTAACAACAATCTTGTCACCTACGCTAGCGTATCTTCTTTTTGTACCTCCCAATACACGAATCACCAAAACTTCTTTGGCGCCTGTATTATCTGCTACTCTTAATCTTGATTCTGTTTGTACCATGATTACTTAGCTCTTTCAATAACTTCAATCACTCTCCAGTTTTTCGACTTCGAAAGTGGTCTTGTTTCCATAATTCTTACTGTATCCCCCGCATTGCAATCGTTGGTTTCATCGTGCGCATGAAATTTGCTCGTGAATTTTACGAATTTACCGTACTTAGGATGCTTTACTTTACGCTCGACTTTCACTACAACAGACTTATCCATCTTGTTGCTCGATACAACGCCGATACGCTCTTTACGTAAGTTTCTTGTATTCTCCATAATACTTATTCTTCTGTTGAGCGCGAGCTCAATTCAGTGCTCAAACGAGCAATTGTTTTTCTAGCCTCACGAATCTGTAATGGATTCTCCAGAGGACTCAATGCATGAGTCAACTTCAAATTCATGTAGCTCGATTTTTCTTCTGAAAGACGTTCTGCTAATTCTGCAGTGGTCAATTCTTTTATCTCGTTGTAATTCATGACTCTGTCTTATTAGTCTTGTAGGTCTCTACGTATTACAAACTTGGTACGTACTGGAAGTTTTTGGGCCGCAAGACGCAAAGCTTCTTGAGCTACTTCCATTGGAATCCCATCCATTTCAAACATAATGCGACCCGGCTTGACAACCGCAGCATAGTATTCTACACCACCTTTACCTTTACCCATACGTACTTCCAATGGTTTCTTGGTAATAGGCTTGTCAGGGAAAATTCTAATCCACATTTGTCCTTCACGCTTCATGTAACGCGTGGCTGCAATACGAGCTGCCTCAATTTGACGAGCAGTAATCCACTTCGAATCCAAAGACTTTAATCCAAAAGATCCATAAGTCAATTGAGCACCACGCTGAGCGTTTCCTTTCATTCGGCCCTTAAAGACCTTTCTATGCTTTGTGCGTTTTGGCTGTAACATCTCTAAATATTATTTGCGGTTGTTGCGTTTTCCACGACCACGTCCACCACCTGATTTCGTAGAACCTAATTGATTGCTTAGATCGCGCTTACCATAAACTTCACCTTTCATAATCCACACCTTAATTCCAAGACGACCATACGTTGTATGAGCCTCACTTAGGTGATAATCGATATCTGCACGAAAAGTACTCAAAGGCGTACGCCCATCTTTATACATTTCAGAACGAGCCATTTCTGCCCCATTAACACGACCAGCTATTAAAACCTTAATACCCTCGGCGCCCATACGCATTGACGCGCTAATTGCCATTTTAATAGCACGACGGTGACTCACACGACCCTCAATTTGACGAGCGATTGAATCAGCCACTAGCTTAGCATCCAATTCAGGGCGCTTGATCTCGTAGATGTTAATTTGAACTTCTTTGCCAGTCAATTTCTTCAGCTCTTCTTTAAGCTTATCAACTTCCTGACCGCCTTTACCAATAATCACCCCTGGACGAGCAGTTGTAATCGTTACGGTTACTAAACGAAGTGTTCGTTCTATGATAATTCTACTGATACTCGCTTTGGTTAAACGAGCATACAAATAGTTTCTAATCTTCGCATCCTCTGCGATTTTCTCACCGTAATTGCGACCACCGTACCATTGACTATCCCAGCCACGTATGATTCCAAGTCTATTACCAATAGGGTTGGTTTTTTGTCCCATCTTTCCCTTATTAAGATTCTTTATTACCTACAATTAGCGTGATGTGGTTACTACGCTTGCGAATACGGTGAGCTCTTCCTTGAGGAGCTGCTTGTATGCGCTTTAGCATTCTACCGCTATCAACACTAATCTCTTTAACTACCAACCCAGCTTCTTCTAAATTGGCTCCCTCGTTCTTGCTTTGCCAATTAGCAATTGCACTAAGTAGCAGTTTTTCTAAACGAATGGACGCCTCTTTAGGGCTGTACTTTAAGATGGCCAATGCTTTCTCTACTTCAACACCACGAATCTGATCTGCAACGAGTCTCATCTTTCGTGGGGAAGTAGGACAGTCGTTTAGCTTGGCAATCGCAATCGCCTTTTTCGCCGTCTTGAGCGCTTCAGCTGCTTGTCTTTTTCTAGCTCCCATCTCTATTATTTCTTATTCTTACCGTGACCGCGGAAGTTACGCGTCGGTGAAAATTCACCCAGTTTATGACCTACCATGTTTTCAGTCA
>Ga0255765_1002003_pt1 | contig 24066 bp, 4 predicted proteins | sample 041ome_8_FD_179965 | JGI IMG/M metagenome (GOLD analysis project Ga0255765, IMG submission 179965) | Coastal salt marsh microbial communities from the Groves Creek Marsh, Skidaway Island, Georgia - 041407BS metaG (version 2) | ecosystem: Environmental > Aquatic > Marine > Intertidal zone > Salt...
CGGCGCCTTTAAAGATTTTGGGAGAAATAGCGTGTCAGGTGCTTTCTATCGATCGGAGGCTGTTCCGGAGGTTGGTGCGATAGATAATTACGGCGGACCGGGCCCGCCGTACGCGCTAATTCAAGCTTCGCAAACCGGGAGGATGAGTGGCGGAAGGATGCCGAGAGAATTTGCCCCGCTCGTCGAGAGAGGGTTCGCGTGTTTAATTGGCGAAGGCCCAGATTGGTTCATCGCGATCGATAAACACCACGAGTGGGGACACGGTCATAGCGTTTGGGGGATAGTAGAAGACGACGAATCGTTAGAAGTAGCGGATGAGATCACTCGACTCCCGATCAGAAACGAAAGGTGGGGTCAGACCAATGTTACTGTTCTAGTCGAAAAGGTCTCGTTTCAGTTCGGCATAGAAGAGGTTGATTAGATGCTGGTTTAGGTTTTTGTTTTAAAAGTAATGTTTGTATTTTTAGTAACGCGCACGCGCGCGCGTTTGTTTCCTAATCGTCCTTTGTCTTTGGAAAAAGAAGCGAGTCGGTTGGAAACCGCATCGTCAGCATCGCCAAGAATCCAGACACGGCGCCAAGCAATAAGATGAACCCAACGATCGTCGCCGTAGCTTTATTCGGATACTGTTTCGCAGACCTCCCACCTTCGCTCGAATCGCCATCTTGGAGCAACGCCCTTCGCTTTCTTTGACTTTCTACGACTTCGTTCTTATCCCGCGCTTGAGTAACTACCACGCCGAGTGCTTCGACTCCGTCGAGAATCTCATCGATTTTCTTTTCCACAAACGCCTCAATTTTCTTCCTCGCGGTCGCATCTAATGCATCCAACGCCACCATCCCACAGATTTCTGCGTAAACTATCTCTATCCCACCGTCATGCGCCGATGAAACTCTTTTCCTTTCGCCAAACCTCTCCGCCGCGCTCTCTGAAAAACACGCCAACTCTTCGCTCAGTCGTCTCAACGCCAAGGAGGTGAGAGCATCGCCAGACTTTACACCGGCTTCAGAAAGCAGAGCGCGTTCGTACGCGTCTGCTTTCTCCTTCTTCGCACCGACTCCCGTCTCTTCGAGAAAGTCAGCGCGGTTGCACTGCATCGACACGGATTCGCTCCCTTCGCACGACGACGTCGCCTTCGCCGCGAACTCGAACATCGCGGAAGACGCCGACCACAAAGAAGATGAAGATGAAGAAGAAGAAGCGAGAGATCCGACCGTTCGCGCATCGCTGCTACTACACACCGATACCAGAATAACGTCCCGTTTACGCGCGAAATCCTCCGCCCTAAACAACCCGCTCAGCGCTCTCTTCGTCTCTTCTTCCTCCTCTCTCTCTGCAACTTTTCCATTCTCATCCTTCTCGTCGTCGTCGTCTCGCTTCGTCGCGAGCGCGAGCACCGTTTCCAGCGTCGATTCGTATCGAAAGAGTTCGACCGCGTCGTTCTTCTCTTCTTTTGCGCTGCCTTCTTTTTCTCCTCCTCCTGATCCTCCTCCTCGCGAGAGAGAAATCGAGAAAAGGTTCAAAGTCTCTTCCCCACGGCGTTGGTCGGTCCCCAAAGCGTTGATGGTCTCCGTCCCCGACGGTGGTTTAGCCGCCGCCGCCGCCGCCGCTACGAACGACCGACTGAACGAAGCGGAGGAGGATAAAGACGCGAGCGAGAGCGAGAGCGAGAGGAGGCAGAGAAAGAAGCGCGGGAAGAACGTCGTCATGGTTACAAAAAAAACGCGCGAGAGTGGGAGAGAGAGAGAGAGAGAGATCGAACGCGCGTTTTTTTTTTGTAGCGCGAGAGAGAGGAAGTTCAAAAAGGAAGAAAACGAGAAAAGAACCAAAAACACCGACCAAAAAAGAGAAAGCGGACGAACGTAATACTGCGTATGTGCATTACTTGTTTAATTAAAATTAAAACGTGAGACCGAGACCGACGATACGGTACATGGAAAACTATTATACTATCATCAAGTTACTCAAGTGCGAGAGCGGCGACTTGGACGCCGTCTTGAGATCCAAGACGCCTTCGCCGACGCGTTGTCGGAAGGCGAATTTAAGCTGGTCGTAGTACAAAACGCCGCGCGCGAGCATTTTAGCCGAGTTTTCATCCGACGGGTTCGCGGCTGCACCTTCTCGCGAGAAGAGGAGGAGAGGAGACGTGTTGAGGAGCATGTTTCTTCCCATGACCGTTTCGAAGAATGGATCTTGCGCGGCGGCTTCCTTGAGTCGAAGGAACTCAAAGAGGATGACCATCTCGAGGAACAAGTCGCGTTCGCAACGCAGTACGAATTGATCGTAAAGAAAGCGTTCGTTGTAGTGCTCTAGGCATCCTTCTCCAATCGCGGGAGGAGCTAATGAACCTTTTTTGAGGCGATCCGAGATGACGCGGCGACGTATTTGGAGAACGTACTCCTTGTCTTCGTCGCCCGTGGTTGACTTCTTGAGCTTTTGTTTTAAGCGTATAATGTCGAGTCTCCACGCGTTGATAATGTCGCGAATCTCTCCAAAAAACGTCCCGACGAGTTTTTGAGAGTAGTCGAATTCTTCAGACTCAGTGCCGAGGACTTCCGAAATTTCGCGATCCGAAGCCAAGCGGAATCCGACGGTGCACTCTTCGAGCGCTTGTAACACCTCCAGCAGCGTCGGCAACGCTTTCTGTTTGAGTTTCGGGTCAACGACGTACTTGTGATCGAGAGGGAGTCTCTTGCACTCTTTCATGAACGTTACCGCTGTATTTTTACCCAAGATGAGTGCGGCGTTGCCCTTCAGTCGACGCAGAATGTTCGCGCGTTCTCGACGCATCGAGCGATTCATGTTCACCTCTTTCTGGGACATTTTGTCAATTGGAGGGTATCCAAATACCTTCCGGATGCGGTTTCTCATTTTGAGCGTGACCAAGTTCAAGTGAGGGAAAATATCAAAGATGACGAAGAAAACGAGGGTCACGTAGGTGATCGAGAGCAACACCACCGTGATCCACGTCAAAGCGTCCAAAGAGCTGTTCGACAGTTCCTCCCCAAATCCAAAAAACAGAAAACCAGCGAATAAGATGAAGAAGGCCGCCGTGCTCGCTATCCATTCCATGATGTCTAGCATGGACTTATCGTAAGGTCGCAGACGCACAACACCGAGCATCCCGGGAACGAGCACGAGCATAGTCATGAGACACTGATCGAGCACGTTTCTGAAAAATGCCGGCGTGACGACCAAGGCAAACTTCCTGAAGATGTATACCAACTCCCACCACGAATAAGACGACTCGTATCTTCTGAATACAAAACCAAAGCGTTGCTCAGCCTCTAATAACTGACCAGCCGCAACCGATAACGGTCGAGTTTGGACATCAATGACGTCTCGTTTACGCAGCAAACGTCGATGCGTAAAGAGGAGCACGCAGAGGTAAAAAGGAATGCCGAGGGTGTACATGATGTGAAACAGAATGACGAGAGGAAATATTTGTTCGTGCACGCCAACGTAGCACTGTACGGCTGGATCAGCATCGAGCGATGAGCGACCGTCCCCGCCTTTCACACATTCGAAGTACTCGACGTTGATGTTCACCAGCTGCATGTACGACCAACTCATAAAAAGAAGGAACGCGCTGTGCATCGCTCGAGCGAACACTTCCGTTTGGTCCGGGGGTTTTACCGTCAAAAAACGCTTCTTCATGCCAATTCTTTTGCGTCGACGTCGTCGATGTCCTTCGCCATCCTCATCTTCTCCATCGTCATCATCATCTTCGTCGTCGCCTTCGTCTTCGGCGGTTGTCGTTTTCTTCTTCTCCTTGTCGTCGTTACTCGGATTTCCGAGCGCGGGATCCTGGTCCTCTTCGAGCACTATTCCAAAGCATCGACCGATTGGCGCATACACGTACGGCAGAAAGATTTTGTTGTGTAACGTGACGATGAGCGTCGCCGCGAGAAACATAAAGCCAAGAACGATTGGCCCAAGGTTTACCAAGAAAAATTTCCTCGTCCAATTCCACGAAACGACGAAACAGTCGATGGAAAACAACTCCAGGTTCAAATTTACGACGCTCATGAGATCAAAAAGAGCCAAAATTTCTGAAGGCCACGCCAACTCGAGCTTTCGAAACACGGATACGACCTGAGTGAAACCTACGATGATATTCACCGCACCAAAGCCATCTTGCATCTTTGACAAAAGGTTCAAGAGTGGGAGCGCGACAAACAGGAGGAGACCGCCAAAGACATACGGTAACCACGGAACATTCGGGCACTTCTTGCACCTTCCATTGGTACGGAACGCGTTCACGCGCGTGAAGTGAGGCGTGGATTTACCGTCGGAACATTCAGAACACGCCTCGCCCATGTACAGTTGTTTCTCTTTCGAAATACCGCACACCCCGTTTCTAACGTCGTCAACGCTCGTCAACGCCGGGCAGGCTTCCAGCGCCGCTGGTTCTGGGCACTGTAAAATTCGAGACCCATCGTTCGGATCGACCCACCAGCCCGCGAGCGGTAAAGGAAACTGCTGATCTAAGTCGTTGCACGACGCACCAGCATTGCAGACTCTACAGAATGGCGCCTCCGTGTTCGCTTTATACACCGAGGCTTCCGCCGCGGCGAAGCGCGGATCGACGCACGAATTGCCGCCGTCGCTACACTCTGTGATTGAAGACCAACCGGGGAGGTTACTTCGCACGGTCGTTGGTAGACACGACTGTCGACAGCAATCGCCACAATCCCATCCACACTCTGGTACGTTCAACGCGGGGTTGCAGACACCGTCACCGAGCGAATTTTCCGAAAGTCCCACGGCTATGAGCGCCGCGCACTGTTGTTTGACGTGGCCGACGCATTTCATGTCGTCACCGTTCGGATCCTTGAGGCTGACGTAGTTACCGTCGGCGTCTTGTGGAACAATGGCATCGTTCCCAACGTCGGTGAACTCGGTGTGACTCAAGATATCGATGTGGATGGAACCAGCCTCATACGAATCGGAAGTTCCGGAGGTTTCCGTGGTGAAATAGGACTTCGTCTGATCGTTCGCCTTGTATAGCGACCACAACTCTGACGAGCTCGTCTCCGCGTAGTCCGTCCAGTATCCAGCCGGGCAGACGCATTGTTGCAAACGCGATGAACCGATTTGTTCGGTTTCAATTTCTAAACCTGCCCCGTCGTAACACGTGAGACACGCAGACTCTCCGTATCCGGGCTGAAAAGATCCAGCCGGACACTTCGCGCATTCCGTTTCGCCGGCGTTCGCGGTGATTTCACCCGGAGAACACTCTTTACACGACGTCTGATCGAATTGGCCCACTTGATTGTACCATCCAGGAGGACAAGCAAAGCATCGTGAAGTATCCCACCACCAATCCATGTATCTGTAACCAGGCGCGCACCGCGTGATGAGATTTACAGAGGCGTACTCAGGCGCTGCCGGTCTCTTCAAACCCAGCGCGTCCGTTGCTCTCCACCGAATCGTAGAGGTACCTCGTCGCTTACTCGGCATTTGAACGATTATAACACCACCGGTTATGGTCTTTTCTTCAACGGCGCTAGACCACGTTAACCTGTCACCATTTTTCGTGCCGTCCGCGTTCGCGATGAAAATTTGCACGTCTTTATCAATCTCGCCGTCTATCAGAGGCGCTAAAAGCACCGGATTGCTCAAGAATCCGTCCGACTTTGCACTCATCGCGGGCGACCCCGATACTTGCTTGTTGAGACCACGCTCTTCGTCCATATCATAGGATACGAGCGCGATTGCAAATTCAACGACGTGATCAGGAGAACCCCAAGAAGCAGAGACGCAAACGCCCGAAAGCAGCTGGCATCCGGCGCTGGAGACGCAGGATGCCGCGTCGTTCCCCAGTCCGGCACAGATTTCCATGCTTGCCCGCGCCGTGTCACCGCCCATCGGAATGTACCAATCGTGCGTGAGCTTGGTAGCGAACATCAAAGGAATTTCACCGGTAGCCCGAGTCTCGAGATTGTTTGAAAGCGTCAAGAGCTCTTTAAAGAGACCCGACGAAGGAGACAACGACGCCGGTACAAACACCCCATCCTCGTCCGTCAACACCGCGCGCGTCCGAACTCGAATATCTTCGAGCGATTCTATCGCAACATCTCCAACAACAATCTCATCTTTACACAGCGGATGGTTCGATGCAAACGCAGATAACTGAACAACAACATCAGAACTTCCGGAAAGTGCAAGATTTGCCATCGTGCGCGGCGCTTCGCACGCGAGGGTTGGTCGGTTGTTCACCGGATCAATGTATACATATATTTTCAAGGATTGGGAAACATCACCATTCGTATCCGTGGCGGTCAATTCGAAAGAATCGTAGCCGTAATACAGTGACTCTGGCGTATAGATGAACTTACCGCACTCATCGTTTTGGTTACACGGACACGTGACGGAAACGCCGGCGGTTTTCAGGGGCGACGTGAGCTCGCCACAACCAACCGAAGAAAACTCTACGCTTCCGAACGATGGTGAAGGTGCAGCCGCGAAATCTAGATCCTCCGTTAACGTTTGAGAATCCACCGCGTAAAATACCCCGGGATACGCGACGTTTTCCTCAACGTTATAGGCGAGATCAAAATTTGTGGAAGTAGTCGACACCACCGGAGGCGTCGACGCCTCGTCCGCGTCAGATTTTACGACTATACTTATGGTCCCTTTCGCCGTTCGCTGATTCGTATCGACCACGATGTAGTTGAACGTGTCGGTAAATGATTCTTCCCTGGTACCGTCAGCGTTTAGGACCCTTTCGTCGTAATCTGTCTGAGCGATGCTGTACGTGAACGGCGATTTACCTTGTTTCACGCCGAGTTCGCTCACGGATTCATCCGTAAACGTCAAGGTACCAACCGGCGCGCCCCCATCGAGACGTATGAAACTGATGATATCCGCGAATTCTTCATCCGTACTCGCGTCAGGATGAGTGACTGGGAAATCAAACTCCTTTGGATCCCACTCGACTCTGAAATTATACGATTTGTCAGCTGCGACGGGATCGTCCGCGACGGGATTTATGTAGACGCTAAATTGGAAAGGCACGGATGATTGACCGGTGTTGTCTTTGGCAATGGCAAAAAAGGAATCATCACCGTTGGCGTTTGCATTCGGTGTATACGATACGGCCCCAGTTGATGCGTTCAACGCTACGGTACCCTTGTTCGCCACGCAACTTATTTCATACGTGATGTCGGTTTCGGCGTTGCTATCTTTGTCGTCGACTCGGACTTGATAGCCACCCGCTTCAGCACCATCCTCGTCCAAAAGGATTTTTTGAACTTGCGCCGCGTTGAGTGACAAACCAAGAATCTCTGGGGGATCGTTGACGACTTGAATCGTCAAACTTCGAGTCGTCGATGCCGTTGCCGCAAGGAGACCGACTCCCGGGACGTCCGTAACCTCAAAAGTAAACGTTCTGCTCAGGACCGTCGGATTATAACTCGTACTTTTGAAAGTTACCGCTCGGAGAGCTTGTTGATAATTCGCAATCGTATCAATTCCGGAAAATGTGATTGATCCAGCCTGAACCGAACCTTGGATGGTTGTACTGAGAGTTGCGCCTGAATAACTCAACTCATCGCCGTCGATGTTTGCAGGAGAAATTGTAACTGTGGCGCTACTGATTTGCGTCGAATCATCATCCACGATGGTCAGCAATTGCGCGACGTTTTTAGCATTCGCTCGTTCAACGTAAATATTCTCAGAAGTACTCGTAGTCAGCTGAGGCGCGTTGTTGTAACCCTCGACGGTAATCGCGTGTCTATCTGACCCAGCAACATTCGTCGTCGTGTATCCGGTATACTGTTCTGAAACCGTGAAGGTAACCTCCCTCACGTACTGCGTTCCGTACCACGGATCCTTTTCTGAGTTTACGTACTGGATGATCCGGAACATCTCTTGCGCTTCGGCTTTCGATATGGTTGTCGCCGTAGAAATGCCAGATATTGTTAATACCCCGGTCGATATATCAAATGTCGCTTTGAGATTAGCGCTTCTCGTGTTACCGATGTATACGCCAGACGCGCACGTTCGCGATGACGTCTCTGAAGTCACCGCAGAGTAAGCCGGCGCCCAATTGTCTGTCACGCCATCCACTTGAGTACATTTTATTGTTAAATAATCTTGCCGACTGAAATAATTCGTCGCAATCTTGGCTGAGATAGAATACAACGTTGTCCCTGATCCGATGACCGTGAGTGCGTTCGCAATCGTTACCGGAGTCAACGTATCCTTGGAATTTTCCTCCGAAAACGTAATCGCGTTCGTACTTCCGTACTCTCCGATGGTAATGGTTGGTTTGACATCTGCAACGGTGTATAATGAAAACGACGTGGTGTAACACGAAGCGGTCACTTCGTCGGTTCCATCCACTCGCGTTGTACTGATCCCATCCAATATTTCCCACTCAGAAGTTGCCGCGCTAGAGTCAGCGCGCATGCACTGACAATACGCTCCTTCCGACAAACAATCGGAAGAATCGAGTGGAATTGTTATTTCAACCGTGGACGTAAACGACACAGAGATTTCGGCATCGTCTGATGTCATCTTATATTCAATAATTGACGTTTTTGTTTCATACTTTGTCGTGTCTTCGATAGCTCTAACAGCAGATCCAGCTGCAGCGTCGATTACGGCAGTGCTGATATCAATTTTGACGTTTGGCAAATCCAAAATAGCTGGAGGTATCGCGTTGGCTGGAATTTTCACCTCTACGCCTGAGTCGGTCTTGATTTCGGTCGGAGTATCCGCTGCGGCGGTAGTGTCGATCGTTGCATTAAAGTTATCTACGTATTTCGTGTCCTTGATCGTCAACGCTAGCGTATGAGGAGCCAATGGAACATACATCGCATCGCCCGACGCGACGGATATTTTCAAATTCGAACTACGCGCGGGAGGATGAAAGCCCGTCTCGTGCGCATCCGCGGCTATGGTCAAGGTGACTTTTAACGCAACTTCCTCGGTGACGTGGTCAGTCAAAGCCGCAAACGTGTGCTCGGTCGTTTCCACGTCGTTGAGTTTTATCGAGAAAATTCCGCAGTTGCTGTAGGTTTTTTCGTTATAGATAATGTCTTCTGCAGTGCAATCCTCGGTAAGGGTGAACGTGACCGCCTCTTTCGGCTTCGTGTGCAATCTCAGATAATAGTCGTACGAGGTCGCCTCTGCGCTTTCTTTTATCGTATCTTGAGCAAGATTTGTGGTACCTGCTATGGCTTTGGAAAAAGTAAAACCGGCGGTATCTGCGTCAGTTACAGTCACCGTAACGTCAGGAGTTTCACCGAGTAAGTCCGTGACCTCATACGCCTCATCATCGCTAGTAGTGAGATGCTGTATGACGTACGATAAGACTCCGTCTGTATCAATGTAGTCTCTCTGACTCGACTCGATTTGAAAGGTAACAGCGTTTGTACGCGCAGTTGTCGGAGTCAACGTTATCGAAGCAGGGGTGATAACAAGGTTCCCTCTCGGTTGCGGCGACACTGTAACATCACCATCTGGAATCGTCGCGAGCTTGACTGCGTATGAGAAAACGCCACCATCTTCGCTGATCGTTCCCGTGGTCGGCGTGAGAACGAACGCGGCTTTGTCGACATCTGTGATAGAAACGGTGACAAGTTTTTCCCTTAGAAATGCGACGCCGTCCGTCGTACCGTATCCAGTGGTATCCGCAGTGGTGCCCGATAACTTGGCGTTGATGTACCTGGTAATCGCTTTAACCTTGTAATCTTGAGGGTAGGTGACAATAACTTCTTTTGGGGTGCTCCAGTCTGTAGCGGACGTTGTGAACGTAACCGTGGAAGGCGAAAAGGAGAGAATTGACGAATCTGTCGTCACGCTGTCCTCTAATTTTAACGTGACTGCCGCGTTTGGTTTACTCGTCAATGCAATCGTGACTTTTGCTGTACCTCCTTCGGCGAGTTGCAGTTCAGCAGGGCTCATTTGCGCGCCAGCGAAATCAATGTCTTTAACTGTGATACCCTCAACTGCTTTCGTCACTCCCTTATAGGCCGTCAAAGCGGACGCCGCAGTCGCCGTCAACGAGACAATTTTGTCCTCTGCAGCTTCACCGTCGTCGCGCGTCGCCGAGTATGTAATTGGAACTTTGTAGCTCCATAAATATCCGGTCACATCTGCTTCAGTTTCGACAACCTTCTCACATATGCAACAGCTTTTCTGGAGAGTGTTAGGGCAATATATCAAGGGTGATGATGCAAGACAGCAAAACACTACGTTCGTAGGAGACACGGCGACGCCTTCGTCTTGTGACCCTTTCGCAAGAGTCACGGTAACTTTGTCTCGAGAAGGTGGCGCCGCAGATAGGGCAAGCGTCAACGGTAGCGAGGAACCTTCATCAAATTCAGTAGATGCGGCCACGAGCTCCAATTTTCCCTTGTCGTTATCCGTGAGAGTTACAGATACGGAAGATTTAAGCGTTTGACCTTCAAAGCTTGCAAATCGCCCCGTCGCCGTTTCAGCTTTGTGCGTAAGAGTAAAAGTTCGATCTCCATCGAGTATGTCATTTGAGATCGGTTTGAAAAATACGTTCATAGCAATGGATTCACCACACTGAGCAGGAATAAGAACCTCATTCTGTTGGTAAGTACCGTCTGCGCTTGTACTCAAAGTCAACTGTCCAGCTTTACTTGCAGAGACGAGAATACTCACACAATCTACTCCGGTATCGAGAGTATAGTCTACGTCGGTATCTTTGGTGACTTGTATGACATAATTCGACGAGGTTGTCTTTTCTTCACTCAAAGTAAACGTAGTTGTCCCATCTTTTATCGAAAATCCCAACGTTCTCAGATCAAATATTTTCGCTTTTGAATCGTCTGCGATGAATCCATTGAGAGAGGCGTATCGCTGAAACTCCGTGTGTGTATTTCCCGAGCTCAACTCTTTGGCGACGAGAATTATAGCATATTCCGTGCTCGGTTGAACAGTAAAACCGGATGACCCCGCGGTCATTTTATTGGAATATGTCGTCGTAGCATTGCTACTTTTGATGGTGTATATCGTCTCTGCTTTCACGTCGTGCACAATGCCGGCGGCGGCGATGGTCACGTCGGAGAAATTTTCGTCACTCGTAGGGTCATAGTTAATAACCATGGCGGGGGTCAAGCTATTTTGCTTGACCGTACTCGTCTTACCTTCAATGATGAGCCAATAAACGTCAACATAAGAATCCAACGAGAATTCAATTTCAAAAGTCGACCCGAGTATGTTCGTCGCTTTCGGCGTGGCCAAAAACTTTGGCCACGTCAAATCTGGGGAAGGCGGCGGCAAAGGTGGTGGCGACGGCGGCGGCGATGGGCAGTTACCCGCTTGCAAGCATGTAAGCGGTGGTGGCGTCGGTGGTGGCGACGGCGATGGAGGTGGCGACGGCAATGGCGGCGACGGTGGTGGCGACGGTGATTTTGCGACGCACGAGCTGGGCTTCGTCACTCCGTTGGCTGTCGTGCACACGTACAAGCTATTGAACGCATCAGCACCTTCGAAAATAAGCGAAGAAGTCGTGAGAGCTACTTCCGACCAGGTAGAAAAGCTTTGACTGAAAGCTTTCGCGTTGTAAAACATAAACCTCATGTCTGAAACCAAGGCGACATTCCAACTTGAGATGTCTTGGTTGAACACGTCTGTGCCTTGAAACATAGATTCCATGGTCTGCACTTTTGAAGTTGACCAACCGCCGATGTCTTGATCGAACGCTTTCGCATTTTTAAACATGTTCGACATGCTATTGACGGAACTCGTGTCCCACTTCGTGATGTTTCCGTTGAATGTAGTCTTCCCGCTAAAAGCCTGTGCCATGGAGGTGACGAGCGAAGTATCCCAATCGCTGATTGGCCCGAATATAGAATCGGAACAAATACCGTCAACAGGAGCTTCTTCGAGACACTGAGTCACTGCATTTTCGAAATCCTTATTTCTATCGACCACATTTCCTTGCGCGTCTTTCCTCCCATCACTTTGTTCTTTAACAACATCGGTATCTGCAAACGTAGCTCGTCTGCACACGGGGTGGTCGAGAACGCCCAAATCGCACGTGTACCCTTCGTATCTGGTACCGTCCTTGCTCGAAAGAATGTATCCCGGAAGACACGTTGGTTTGCACTCAGATCCACTATCTAAACCAGTAGCGACGTGCGATTCGCATTCGCCGGACGATTCTGCATTTGCTGGTTTTAATCCAGCTGTTATAATGCAACTTTTCGCGTTGCAATTATAGCTAGCTACATTTTTTCGTCCATCGTCGCACGTGATCGAAGTCGGTTCGGGAAGGAGATCAAGCGCTCTTCTATACGTCATCTGATAATTTGATAAACACGAATCTGGAGATGCTATATCATACCACCCGCCATACCCAGAGCAGTTATGGCTCGCCTGAAAGGCAGTTGCCTCGAAAAAGATACTCCTTTCCACAAACAAATGCGATCCATCATCACTGATGAATGTTTCACCATTAACTTTCTCCCATTCGTCATTATTTTGATCAATCAGATCTGAGACTTTTCTCCAACTCTTCAACGTATAATTGAAGCTTGAGGCACCGTGAAACATTTCATCCACGTTATACACACTTCCAAAGACCCATCCGGAAATGTCCGAGTTGAACTTCACGCAATTTTTAAACATTCCCTGAAAAGAAGTGACCGAAGAAACGTCCCAACTCGAGAGGTCGACGTTGAAAGTATCCTCGAACCCGGCAAATAGATTGGACATGTCTGAGATTTGGGAGGTGTCCCAAGTAGACATCGGTCCAAGAGCGTTTTCAGAACACTTTCCAGAAATTGGACTTTCTTGGAGACATGACGCGATAGCTGCCCTGATATCAGACTGTTTCAATTGATATGAATTCCTCCAGTTGTCGGTAACTTCCGTACAGGTTGAAAAAGCGGGCGCGTCGTTGCCCGCCGCACACTTCCATCTGGCCTTGAACGCGGCCGCACCAGCAAACATGCTCGTTTTCGTCAGAGAAGAAGAAGATGCACTTGGTGCCCAACTCGAAATGTCGCTTTTAAAATGCGTTGCACCTTTGAACATTTCAATCATATCTTTTACGTTACTCAAATACAATTTCCACCACGATAGGTCGCGATCAAACGCAGAGCATTCATAAAACATTCTCTCCATGGTCGTCACAGACGATACTATCCAACTCTTAAGGTTGCCGTTGAAATCTTTCCGTCCAGAAAACGCCTCCTTCATGTTCGTCACTTTTGAGACATCCCAATCAGGCATAGTTCCGTATCCTGAAACTTCCCAGCCATACATGTAGCACTGCCCAAAGATCGGATCCTCCTCGAGACACAATCTGATAGCCTCGGAAAACGTCGTATCATTCAAAGCGATAGGGTCGTAATTTCTTTCAAGTTTAAGTTCGTACCCAACATTGCACTCTGGTACACACGAGCTTCCAGATTCAATATCAACATATGATCCATCAGAATGAGGACAGCTACCCCAGTCACCATTATATGGAAAGCTAACTTCACAGGTCTCTAATTCTCGCGGCGGCGGCGAAGGCGGCGGTAAAGGCGGCGGACTTGGCGGTGGACGTGGCGGCGGACTTGGCAGCGGCGGTGAAGGTGGCGGTAAAGGTGGTGGACTTGGAGGACTTGGCGGTGGCGACGGACATCCTTCTACCGTAGCGAGGCAATCCGCCGGCGGCGGAGGAGGAGGCGGACACATAGAAACTTCCGTAAAACTCTGCCACGAACCCGTAGATTCTAAAATTCCAGTCGCGCAGTTTGAACACAGGTAAGACCAAAACGGTTTCAACGAGCACGGCACGTTGATGGCCAAATTAGCGTTGTTATCGAGAATTTTGAAACTCGAAAAGTTGGCCGCGGTCAATTGATTGTTTTCAAAGCTTAAAAGGTTGACGCTCATCAACTGAGGATTTTTTGAAATGGAAACTTGCTTCACGCAGTGGGCGCACGAATCCCTCGATAACTCGTCGAGCATCACTTCGAGCAAATTCCACTTGCTGTAACATTGCCAAGTACTCCCGCCGCTGTACGATGTAGCTTGTCCAGTGCCCCACACGCGCTCCGCTGAACACGCGTTATCCCCTGTTTTATCACAGCCCAAGTAATAATCGACTCCATCGATGTTAATTCTTGAATTATCCATGTCTTGCTCCGAGATGGTGTTCCCTCCTTGAACGATGAACGCGTTCCAGTCCGTATAATGTTCGCAATAACTAGAACTCATGTCTGTGGCGGCTGCCAGGCACCAATCGTACTCCTTGCACAAATTCAAACAGATTTCAAGTGCTAATTCAGGGGCCGAGGACATCCCCATTTCTCTTCCAAGATAGATCCCCCACGCCCCACCTTCTTCGGCACAATACCCGTGGCCTCGATAGACGAACGATTTCTCCACGGAAGGCGAAGAAAAAGACGTCGTGTTCACAAAAGAAAGCGACGCAGCGCCGTCGCCGACGTTCCCGACGATCGAAGTTACCGGCGCGAATTCTCGCAGACTTCCCACGGCGGCGATGAATTGCGTCGCCGAACTCATTTGCGTGTATTGGAAGAGCAACATGTGATGCACAACGGCGAGATTATCCATCGCGAGCGAAGTGATTTTTGTCACGCTTGCAGCAGCAAGGGTCTGTGCGCTAGTCAACACTGCCTGCGAAATATATTGAGCTTCGACTGCTGCCGACGTCAACCGGTACGGATCAGGACCGGTTCCGATTCCGAGTACATTAGTCTCGTTCAGTTTGGGAAGATTAATGGTAAGACCCGAAACCGAACTGGCCTGCTTTATGTTTGCCGAGTAACAAGTGGTTGCACCTACGGCGCATTCGTAACTTATCACATACCCAATCACCACATCACCGGATCGCGTCAAGAGTGGCGCGTCCACCTTGGTCAACTTGGGATTGTTGTACACCACCAAACCGCCGTCGAGCACTGCTCGACCATCAATTTCCCCAAGTACGGGAAAGTCAACCGTTGATAACGCGGAATTATTAGTCATTTCTATCCCGCCAAAAGTGTAGCGTAATTCTTCCGCAGAGACACTCGTCAGCGCTTCGTTCGATATCAACTCCAAACTCGTAGCATTTCGTAAGTGTGGTATAGAAATTGACGTCAATCCTCTCGAACGCGTGACTGTGACGTCACCTTGAACAGAAATCAGAGAGGGAAACGAGAGCGACGTAATCGCTTGATCGCCCTCTTTATTCTTTCCAAAATTAAAATCAAATTCAATGTTTCCTGCAATGGTTTCTACATCGGTGAATGTGAGCTCCGTCGCCAACGTCTCGTTGTCGCAATCCTTGTATATTGGTGAGCATCTCGACGCAATATACTCGATTGTTCCAGATACAATCGCACCAATCGATACAATTTCCTTGTAATCACCATTCGAATCTGTCCAAGAATAAAGACACGTCGTAGGTGGTGGCGAAGGTGGTGGCGGCGGCGAAGGCGGACTCGGCGGCGGCGGCGGCGAGGGAGGGGAGCTGTATACATATATAATTGAAGTTCCAAAGCCATCGGGCTTAGCCGATTTGTACCACAAATCGTTTTTCGGTCCGTATACTTGCGAGCCTAAGTAAATAGTCAACGGGTTTTTGTTGCCGCTGATATAAATCCCATGCTCACCAGTACACGTCGCTACGTCGCTCGAATCGCATTTTTCCATACCTCTCAAACCAATCGATTCCAAGTTCGAGTTATCAGTTATTTCCAAACCTTTAGAGTCAGTGCTGGAACTGGTACCGTTCGATCGTGTCAACGCATCGAGAGAAATTGCGGTCAAAGCAGTGTTTGAGTCTACGACTAACCACGCCGTGTTCAGCGTCAATTTTGGCAAACTAAACTGCCCCAGCGCCGCGTTTGAAGATACGTAAATGCCATTGCTGGTCTCCAACAGAGGCAAATCAATCGTCGTCAGAAGATCGCACGATTCAATCTTGAGCTCTCCTCCGATAATTTCGAGTTTATTGGACGATACGCTCGTCAACTTTGCGTTTGCTGATATCTGAAAATCATTCGAGACCTGCGTCAACTCTGGAAGAGTAATCGAGGTCAACTTTGTGTTCTCTTCGCCTGACCCGAGAGCACCACCGATGATGATATCACCGGTAACCGTGACGAGATCGGGAGCACTGAAAGATGATAACACGCTTTGACCTTTCAACTCAAAGTACTTCTCGATGGTCTTCACGCCTGTCAAATCTAGCGAAGTGATCGTCGACAAAATCTGCAACCCTCCTTTTAAAACGCCGTCAGAGTCGACGCCTTTACACGATGTGCCATCATTCAGCGCGGTGAGTGTCTGCGTCGTACACGTGGCCGAAGAACACGTGCACACGCCAGCTGGTATATCCCAATACGACGGTGGACCGCAAGTGCCACCGCAGTCTGTGCACGCGCTGTTGGAACAATCATACTTCACAGCAAACTTAGCGCTTGACCCAAACATGTCTTCAAACGTGCCGCTTGGATTCGTTGCCCATACGGTGATATCTATGTCGAACGAAGCTGCGCCTTCAAACATACCGTTCATGTTTGTAACCTGCCCCACGTTCCAGTTGTAAATTTTTTGATTGAACGCTGAAGAGAAGCGAAACATATCCTTCATCGACTTTACCCCCGAAACGTCCCAACCAGATATGTCTTTGTTGAAGTTCGTCGTGCTCGCAAACATCTCCGCCATAGTCGTAACACTTGAGGTGTCCCACATCGTGATGTTTCCGTTAAATTTCTTTCCTTTGAAAATTTGCGCCATGTTCGTTACTTTGCTCGTGTCCCAATCGTTCATCGACCCCCATCTTGACAAAGAACAATCGCCCGTAATGGCCGCGTCACTCGGGTAAGTAGCGGTTAAGCACTCGTCGATTGCAGTCGTGAACGCATCGTTCGAATCGATCGAACACGGTTCAAAGGATACCGTCTCCAAAGTCTCGTCTTCCAAGCGATAATACGTTCGAAAGTCGTTGAAAAACTCATCCCCCGTTTCGAACCGATCGTCGATCGCAAACGTCGTAGACGAAGACGCGTCGTCTTCGTACGCGACCGCGATCGTCGCCTTCGTCGTACCACTCGTCGCCAAATTCGTCGTCGTCACGCACGGTTCCGCGATTTCGCAATACAAAGACGAGTCGCTGTACGGACACTGCGGCAACGAATAATTCGTCGGTTGATAGTACCCATACGAGTTCACCTCCAACGCTGCGTCGACGCCTGCCAAAAACTTCCCCGCTCCCGAGAAAAAACTGGCACACGCGACGAGCGCGAGCAACATCGAAAACCGCGTCGTCGTCGTCGTCGTCGTCGACGACGACGACGACTCCTTCGATCGACCTCTCGACCTCGCTCTTTTCCCCGCGTTCATTTCTTTTTTCTTCTCTCTCCTCTCTCGAAAGCGCAAAGCAGTAAAGTAGGTCACCGGAAAAACGCGATCACAGGCCAGAGTTATAAAAAAATAAAGAAAAATTCTCTCTCTCTCTTTCTTCTTTGAAACGAAAAAGAGAGAACCGCGCGTCGGCCCCCGTCGTTCGTCTCTCTCGATGCTCTCGAGAAGAACGCGCGGTGGTCGCGAAGCGTGTTTTTTGCCTCTTTTTCTTTTTTCGTCTTCAGTCTCTTTCTCTCGCGAGCGTTGAATATAACGGCGAAAGCGTTGTTGAATTCAAACCAACAACGAGGTCAAACTTTATAGCTGGCAGATTTTTTTTAAAGTCCGATATTTTTGTTTTTAGGGTGTGCATTTTTTAAAAAACGGGGCGAGCGAACAAAAATCCTGCCGGGCTTTTCGCCGTCCGTCTCGCCGCCGATCATTTGTCTATTTCTTTCTCTAAATCTTCTACTTCTACAATCTTCCCTAAATCGCTGTCTTTTTCTTCTTCTGTTTCTTTATCATCTTTTTCCTCTTCTTTTACATCGTCGTCGTCGTCGTCGTCGCGAACGTTTTGAAGCGCCGCTTGGATGACGTTTTGGTGCTCCAAGATTATCGAGTCTTTGAAGTTTTTCACTTTTTTACTCACGGCGTCGGCGCCGCCAAAGACTTGGAGCCAGTATATGCCGGCCAGTTCCAAGTGTCGCGAGAGAGGAAACCACCCGATTTCGCGGGCGAGCGACCAGAGGAGCGACCAGGCTATCCAATATTGGAGTTGCGCGCGGAGCTTTTCCGATCGCGACGTCGTTATTCTCCTTCTCGTTTGTTCCTCCTTTTTCTTTCCTTCTCCTTCTCCACTGCTTGGCTCGCGCTCGTTTCCCGCCAAGAAGAACGTGTTTTGCTTTTTTCCGTTCGCAAGGGAAAGCTTTTCGGTCGCTTTTATCCTGGACGACTTTGAAGAGGAAGGAGATGCGATCGTTTCCAAAGATTTCAAGCAAGGTACAAAGACACCAGCGATGGCGCATCCGTACCTGCAAAACATCCCCGGGACGAGAAAGAAGAGCGAACACGCCAACAGAGCGCCCGTCGTGTTCTCTAGCGCGACGCGCGAAATTTCACCCAGCCGTGGACTGAACATGCCTATGACTGAAACACACGCGCGCAACCACACGATGATGACTCTTTTCGACGAATCTCTCAGTTTCTTTGTCAACACGTTTCTGTAGCCCACTAAACCGCTGCCGCGTTTTCTCGTCTTGGGCTTCCTCCTCGATCGTCTTTGTTGTTCGTTTTCCACTCTACCAGGAGGTAACGGCGGTAATTCACCTTGACCGTGACGTTGACGAGATCGACGACGAAGCCCGCCGGTATTCATATTCTCGTATACGTCGTCGCGTCTTTTCTTTCTAGATGAGAAAAGACTCAGCGAAGATTCCGATGCCGCAGATTCTGAAGACGATGAAGACAAAACCTCATCGTCTCTTTTCTTCTTGTCGTATTTGCTACTTTTTGTGGCGTATTTACCATCGATATCATTATAGTCTTCATCATCATCGCTACTATCGCCAGACGTATTATCGTCGTCATATTTGTAGGACACGCCATCCTCTTCCGCGTACTCATCATCGGTTTCATCGTCTGCGTCAGAACGCAGCGCAGAAGCCATCATCATCGAAAGACTCGACGCGCTACCGCTACTCTTCATGCTGATCTTTCCTCTTCGTTTCTTTTCTCTTCTCCGTTTTCTTCGCGCCGACGCAAACTTGTTATACATCGGAGTAAACACTGTATCTACGGTGAAATACGCTCCATTCATGAGCGGCATTTCGAGCCAAAGGACAAAAACGCAGCACATCTCCAGCCAAGAAGGCCAAAACAAGCTGACACTGGTAGATAGGAAAGGTACGTCCGCTAAAAGCGCCAGAGGGCCAATTGCGACCCAATATCTGGCCCATTTCTCAATCTCTTCCTCCTGCTCCTTTTTCGATTTCGCATCTCCACCTTCTCTGTCGCTGGCGTCGTCGTATCCTACGTTCTCGACCTCCTCTGCTCCGCGCACTCTGACATCTTCTAACGCCATCAACGTCTTGAAAATTGGATACAAGAAACCGACGCTCGCCAAACAATATCTCGTCCTCAACACTGAAACCCTCAAAACGGTTGGCACCGCTCGCGTTACGAACGCCTTCGCGCAATAGAAGAAAATCGCGTGCGGCACCACCTTCCCTAAAAATCTAAGAAACCTCACCGTCCTCCTCCGAAACTTCCTTCCTGACTCCACGACAGTCCTCGGTACCGCTTGCGTCCAGAAAATCTTCACCCGTCGCAACCTTCTCGTCCATCTCACCAACGGTTCCCACACTTTCTTCCTCGCCGCTCGCTCCGCTTTCCTCCATCCTTTCTGCACGCGTTCCTCGATTACGGCTCGTTTCTGTTCCATCGTTGCGCGAACAACCATCCACTTCGCCCCAAATCGTCGAACCAAAACCTTTCGCACAATCAGCGCACCGTTGCGAAGAAACAAAATCGCGATACCATACACAACGACTTTTCGCGCGAAGAAAAGAAAAGTCCGTCGCGGCGCCCGAGTCGCGTACGAGGCCCCCTCACCGTCGTCGTCGTCGCCATCGTAATAGTAGTCCCGCGACGACGACGACCACGACGGCGAATCCATCGCAAACATCGCCACCCACACCCCTATCCGTTTCACTCGATCAACCGTCGCTCTCTTCATTCGCATCGCCGCCGGCCAACTCGCCTTGGCGAACAAATACGCAGACAATCTCGCGCTGTGCAGAGACAATTCGAGCAACTCCTGCGTCGAGAGCGAGTGCACGTCGTCGTCGTCGTCGTCGTCGTAATCATCACGATGATAATAAAAAGAAGAATAAGAAGAACGGCGCATCGATGACGACACATCGTCCTCGTATTCTCCTTCCACCGTGACCTCGTCTCCTCTCTCTTTCCTCGCCCCGGCGCGGAAGATGCCGCTTCTGCGCTCCAACTGTTTCCCGAGCCATTCGGAAGACCAGCACGCCGAGGACGACGAGGAGAAGGAAGACGACGACAACCCGCCGCGAAAATACCCGCGATACCACCGCCGGAAACACGACGCGAACACGACGCCGAAGAGGAACGCGAACGCGAACCCGCGCGATGATGGCGACGAGGACGCCTCGTTGCGCCTTCTTTTCATGAAAACTTTTTTTTTAGTGCGGGAAAACGCAAAACTTTTCTCCTTTTCTACTCCAAAATGCGCGATAAAAAGAGCGCTCCGCGGAAGGAGAAGAGCGAACGCGCGCGCGCGCGTGCGAGTGCATACATATACGTATCGCTCACGCGCGAGCGCGCTTCGGGTCTTTACTGAGATTTGTGCGCGTTCGGTTTTGCGTTCAAATCTCTTCTTCTTCTTCTTCTTCTTCTTCTTCTTCTCCTTCGCGCGAGTGAGAAATAGATACGATGCGACGACGGAACTTGCTCCTCCTCGCGGTGTTTCTCGTCCTGTTCGCCTTCCTCGCGCGGACGACGCAATTCTACGCGGATGTGTTGCAAACGTATTCGGGTTCCAACGACGCCGAGGCACGCGCGGATGGCGGGGCGAGCGCGAAGGCGAGTTTGCGAAGAAAAGAAGAGGATGAGGAAGAAGAAGAAGAGGAGGACGACGACGAAGACGAAGACGAAGAGGACAAAGATGCGGCGACGTCTTCGACAGGAGCGGATAAAATGCCTTGGTTCCCTAAAGACATGGAAACGAGAACGCGAGATATCACCGTACAGATTAGGAAAACGCTCGTGGAGGAGAACGGATGGAAGCGTCCGAAAATATATACCCGCAGAGAAGATACGGACGCGTTGAAGATGTTCGATGGTATCGATAAAGAAATCGAGACGTTTAAAGGAAACGCGGAGGAGTGGAGGCGAGTGCGCGCGGTTGTTGGTGCGGATTCTGTGGGCGTGGTGTACATGGCCACTGGGAATACTCGCTTCATCGATCGAGCGGCGATGGTGGCGAGTCGATTGAAAGCGCACTCTAAATCCAAATTGAGTAAACAAGTTCGATTTTGTTTGTATACCGATAAGAGTTTATACGACAGTTGGATGAGCAAGTTGGTGCAGACGAGGGAAAAAGTAGAGAAGGAAGGCTGGGATGCCGTCGGGGTGACTGACGGCGGGGGATGGATTTCGCCGATAAATTCCAGAAAGAAATACATGCTCGGGAATCCGTTCGACGAGGTTGTGTTTTACGAAGGGTTAGAGGACGTGTTGGTGGACGAAAAGTCGGTGAAGCAAGTCGAAAAGAGCGTGGCTAAACGAAAGTCGAGCGGTGGGAAAGTGACGAATACGAATTTACCGCTGATGTTTTTCTTGAAGAAGATTGTTTCTTTAGCTGGCGCGCCGTACGCGAGAACGATTTTTGCAGACGGCGATACGTGTTCGTGCGGCGATTACGTCGGGGAGATGTTCGAGGAATTAGAAGGAAGGTTTCCATCAGAGCGAGAACTTGAGGCGAGTAAAGAGAGTAGTAATGGTAGTGGTGATAGTTTTAGCAATATCATTAGACGAAGAAGAAAGGAGAACAGCATAGAGACGGTCCCAGAAAATGGATACGATTTCATGCATATTGTCGATCCGGCACGCAACCAAGGGGGAAATCATCTCGGTTACGATTTGCGCGAGTTTTACGAAACAGAAATCACGTATCGCGAGGCTAAGTTCAGAAGGGTAAACAAAACGTTCGAGGAAAGAAACGTCGGTTTTATCGTCTATCGCCCGAATAAACTCACGACGACGATATTCAGACAGTTTGCGGAGCTATTACTCGGCGCGATCAACCATAACGCGTTGGTCCGAAACGAACAACCTGCGTATACGGAAGCGCTGTGGATGTGGAAAGACGCCATAAACGAGCGCATTTTAAACAATCGTAACGACGTGTGCAGGAAGCTTTCGAAAGGTGAGAAGGAGTATTGTCAGAAGCCTCCGTTCAAGCCGCACAAATTGGCGAGACCGGGTCCGTTGTGTAGGAGAGGCTGTCGGTTTGCTCACGAGAAGTGCGAATGTTGGAAGAACCGGTATTTGAACTCGCAGTATAAAAGTGATAGTAGTGGTGGTACGAGTAGTGATAAGTGGTCGAACGCGACAGTCAATTAGCGTTTTATGCCTACTTCGAATATGAAAATTAAAAAATAATTACAGCGTCGCAAAATTATGCTCGTCGAGTTTCGCGTTTTGCATCGCGCACTCCCTCAACCAGTTTCCGTTGACAATAAACAACCCTCTTTTTCTTCCCCACTTTACTTTTTCCGTATTGTCCGCTCTCGCCAAAACGTGCGTGACGTTATCTTCCATCGCAGTTGCAATGGTTGCGCCTAGTCCCACCGCTATGAGTAAAAGCGGGTGTCGATCTGGTCTTTCGTCGTTTGAAGGCGTAATTCCGCTCGGTAAGATGACGCAACCCTTCAAGAGAAGTAGCGATGGATCCACGCTCTCACCATTTCGTTCGAAGACCTCTCGCACGTCTTTATGTTCTTCCTTTTCTCGATGACCATTGTCGTCGCTAAACGCCATCATCCTATGCGCAACCGTCAACACGGCCAAGACGTCCTTCAGAACCTCTCTGTGTTTTGCCGGTGCGCCTTCCTCCACGGCCTCGCCTTCGTCTAGCCCTCTCTCCATGACGCTCGACTTCTCCATCTCCCTAAAACTCGTAGCTGATTTCCGAAAGAAGTGGTACCTATCCACGCGTATGAGGTTCCTCGCGTGTCTCGGCCACACCCGGCTCGTATCGTCCACGATCATTGTACAATCGTCCCCACCTAATACTATATCTAAATCCTTCGTCCTCGAACACGTGGAATCGCTATTACCTATAATCCTTCCGTGGAAGTACTTCCCTTCCGGATCGATTAACGATGCCATCTCGTGCGCGTAATTCTTATCCCCCATCGTGTACACGTGCATCCTGCATATCTTCGCCGCTTCTTCCAGAAACTCAAAAACGTACGGTCGAAGCTTCGTGTACGTCGAAAAGTGACTCAAACAATATAAATCCGGAAACCGAGGCCGCCTTCCTCCTCCACCATCTCCACCACCGACTAAACCGAGCAACTTACTCCTCAAAGCGTCCTCCTCCTCCCTCTTCTCCACTTTCCTGTCCAACGTTTCTCTCTCTTCGTCGTTCAACTCGTCGAACCGACACGAGTTCAACAATGTGTGGTCTAAATCCAAAACCAAGAAAAGTTTCCCTTGCTTTAACGTCGCCATTCTTTCCTCGCTCTTCGCCTCTTTCAAGAGCTTATCGGAAACGGTCAACCCTTCGTGCAAATACCGCACCGCCGTTTTCGCGTTCGCGCCGCTCTCCTCTCTCCTCTCTTCGTCTCCTCCATCTCTCGCATTTGCCGTCGCTCTTTGCCCACAGTGCACGCAAATCCCAAACATAAACGCCGGATGTTCGCACTCCGAAACAGACGACGCTCGAACACCATCACCACTCTTCCCCGCGCCCGCGTCCTTCCCATCGTTCACCACCTTTCGTCGCTTCACCAGCCGTCTCGCGCCGTGGGGAATGTTGCTCGTCGCGATGTTGTTGTTGTTGTTGTTCTTCTCCTTCTCCGTTTTCGTCGAGACCAAATTGTTGTCTTTTTTCTCGCTCTCGTTTTCTTCTTCTTCTTCTCCTCCTCCTTCTCCTCCTCCTCCAGCTTTGCCTCGGAGCAGCGACGCGGTCATCTCTTTCGC
>Ga0255765_1002005_pt1 | contig 24059 bp, 15 predicted proteins | sample 041ome_8_FD_179965 | JGI IMG/M metagenome (GOLD analysis project Ga0255765, IMG submission 179965) | Coastal salt marsh microbial communities from the Groves Creek Marsh, Skidaway Island, Georgia - 041407BS metaG (version 2) | ecosystem: Environmental > Aquatic > Marine > Intertidal zone > Salt...
AGAACTCGTCATCAGTTTTACTAAACATTTCATCGACAGCGACCAAGCGGAAGGTCTCCGTCTGCTTACCACCAACATCAATGCCGTACTGATAAGCAATGGCAGTAGCCAAAATGGTTGAGGCAAGGCGGTTTTTCTCTCCTCCAGATTTCCCTGCTGCTCCACTGTAGCTTTGTCGAAGGTTGCCCTCTTCCTTGTAAAATTCGTCGGCACGGAACTTGAACCAGTTCCGTACATCAATCACTCTTTCGGTCCAATTTGTATCCTGCTCGAGTTCGCCAAGGAATTGTTCAACCCGGTGATAACGCTCACGACGGCGCTCATCATCGTCATCTGATTCAAGATCTCCTTCCAGTGCATGCCGACGAAGTTTTTTAAATCGGCGGACTCCGTCATCCCCAGCATCTTCGATCATTAACTGGATATAGGTCTGTTCTTTGCGATCGAATGTAACTCGGGACAAATGTTCATTTAACTCATTGATCCGTTTTCGAATTCGGTCTCGATGGGACTCCAAAGCCTCACTGAAACCAGAAACTTCCTCAGGCACCTGAACTCGAAGAAGTTCTTCAAAGCGAACATGATTTTTAGCAAGGTCTTCTTCCTCGATCTGCTTGCGGACTTGTTCAAAGGATTTGTAAGTCTCATCCGTATAACCTTCTTCCAAGTCCAAAACGAGTTCATCTCTAAATGCCTGGTTTCTGCCATCTGCAATGAATCGCTGCATCGCAGCAACATTTTTATCCCGAAACTTATCTAGAGCGCCTTCTAATTTCTGAATCCTGCCCTCAAGCTTGTGAGAAGCCTCACGGGCAGCCTCTTCAATATCATCTGGAGATTCTGGGGGAGCTCCAAATTCTTCTTCGATTTGTTTATAAAGACTCAGCAAAGCTTCATCTGCTTCGTCCCGAGCATCCTCTTCATTATCACCATTAATGAATTTGCTTAATCGGTCTTCCTTGCATTTTTCAAGTAAAGTACGAATGGCTTCCATTCTTGTTTCGTTTCGTTCAGCTCGGGCTTCAACTCCACCAATTCTTTGAAGAATTTGATCTCGAGCCGTTTGCACTTGATCAAGCTTTTCAACCAATTTGTCGTGTTCTTCCTTGAGTTTCTTCAATACATCAGATCCTCCGACTATGACTCGCTCCTCCTCTTCCAAGTCTGCAATACGAGTAGAAAGGCCGAGCACATCAATATCAGAAAATTCATTTGCACATGCCTGCAACTGAACTCCTGCCCTCAGTTTTGCACGAAGCGTTTGTCTTTCAAATTCAGATTCACGAATGGAACGCCCAGCGTTATCCGATTCTTCACGCCATTTTGCGAGTGCTTCATCGAGAGATTTTTGCTTAGGACTTAGATCCCAACCAAGAACCCACGAGGATGCATCGCCCAGAAAAAAGGTATCATCTTTCTCACGCAAAGCCCCATTAGTTTTGATTAGACCTTCTAAAGTAATTGCATTTTTAGCCTGCTCGAACTCTTTACCCCTTTGATCGAAACATAAATGAGGGAATCGTTGGTCAATTTCCCATCGCAACCATAATTGCCTAGATTTTTCGACCTCTGGGCGAACCACCAGTTTAGCGAGCAATGAATCATCGTCCGCTTTTACTTTAGAATTCCCGGTGCTTGGAGTTATAATAGCCACTCTTTCCCCAAGATGATTTTCCTCAAGAAATGCTTCTGCTTGGGGAACTAACTTGGAAGGAACTACGATAGACAGGGCAAAGGAACGCATGGCTCGCTCAATCGGACCAGACCACCTCGATTCATCTGGGACGACCTGAATAAGCTCTGCAATAAAGGGTAACTCAGCAAGATCACGGTCCAATTCAGATGCCAAAGAAGCCCGAAGCCTTGCTAAATCTAGAGGTACATTGGTATTCGCTTCCAGCAAATAATTCCTTTCATCTTCCAATGTTTCTACTCGCTCATTCGACCTTTTAAGTAGGTAGGAGACTTCAATGATTTTTTCATCGAGTTCGGCAATCTTGCCTTCCATTCTAGGTATTTGAGAATCTAACTCCCTACGTAGGGTAAGGAAATCATCTTCTTGCTTAACAAAGGAACCCTTTTCCCAAGCACTTAGATGGCGTTCAAAATTGGCCGAACGCTTACCCACAACTTCTCGCTTATCTCGCAAACGATCAATTTCTGCCCCTACCTGCTCAAGCCTACGATTTTCATCGCTATCCGAAAGTGCCCGTTCAAGGTGGTTCAACTTTTCTCGGTAACGGTCCACCTCACCCCGTGCCGTTTTAAGTCGTGCACGCTCAGCTTCTTCCTGGTGCTTTAATTCATCGATCCATTCGGTCCGGCGCTCTAACTCGGCCTGGGCATAAAATGGCTCGATAGCTAAACGAATATCATCAGCATTGGTGCGCTGTTGCATAGCATCAAGAAAATGCTGATGTACGGACTTGATTTCATCCAATTGCTCAATTTGATAAGAAGCTGTTTCAATCCGACGGTGGGTGCTTCGTAAATCATCAAACCGCTCTTGTAAGGCAAGCAACTTTTCCTTCGCTCCACCATCGTCGAGCATATGCTCGCGAATAAACTGGGTAAGGTCCTTAACATCTTTGATGCAAACGGCTTGATTGAAAATCGACATGGGGGAACGAGTACCCAGATCAGCATCCAAAAAGAGCATAGACTCGAATTTTTTGTGATACGCGGTAAAGGAATCAAAGATGTTGAATCCTCGTTCTTTCAGGATACGCCGAAGGTTATCCGAGTCGCCAAGTTGATTGAAATCATCCTCTATGGTGAGCTTTCTTTTTTCGACCATGTAGACCTTATCCACCTTACCAGAAGGTAAACACCAAAGGACTTGGGCAATAGTTACCTCAGACTGATAGGCTTCATTGAAGAAATGAGCCAATAACACAGTGTAAGTCTCCCCGGGTTTACGGAGGGTTTCCTTTCGACCCTGACCCGTGGTGGAGTCGTGGATTTCAGAATATGCGCCCAATACATAGTCACGCTCATTTCTTTCCCGACTACCCGCCTGGCTAGATGCCACATTGTAATTACGTACTCGGTTGGGAACCAACAGGGTAAGAAGAGCATCTACGAGAGTTGACTTACCCGAACCATTTCGGCCGGTAATCATGGAGGTTCTTCCATCTGGTCGAATGGTGTAAACCTTCTCATGAAAAGTTCCCCAGTTTAAAAGAGATAATTCATGCAGACGGTAGCCTGCAGTTGATTTATCGGGTGTAAATTCTAATTCAAGTTGTGATTCAAGCATCATCTTCCTCCATTTCTTCTTCTACTTCCGGAGCCCTTCTCTTGATTTGATTTTTAACTTCAGTCAACTTTTCAGGAGGAAGCTTCGCCTTTATAATTCGTTCCACCCTGTAGAGACCTTCGTCTTTATCGCGCACTTTTTTTATGATCCCCCACTCTTCAAACTTATTGATTAAACCAGATATTTGTCGGTGGACTTTCTTTTCGTCATGAAGTTCAGGATAATACGGAGACATTAACTCAATTAAATCCAGGCTCGAACGATATAAATGATCACCTTCCTCTTGGTTTTGCTCGAAGCGCATCAACTCTTCTCGCAGTAAAACCATAAAAATAGTCTGATGGTAAGACAATCTGGTTCGCCGGAGTACACGAGGTAATGGAGCAGATACACTTTCATCCCAGTTCTCATCTTCTGCTGAATCCTCATCCTGCTGCCGAACATAAGCGTAGCCAGCTGAGTCATCGCGAGCGACATCCATGCCCATTTCATGAAAGTGTGCCTTGATCTTTTCCCACTCCGCCCCCAGCCGGCTCCAGAGATCTAAATCTTCCTGATAAATAGGTCCGTTCAGTAAGCGTACAATAACATGGCGATGAGTAATAGATGCGTTCATAGACGATTTCTTTGAAAAATTAATTGTTGTACTTCGACAAACCTAGGCTGTGCAGGACGATTTAAATCTATTTGGATAAGCTGATCTAAGAGAATTTCATGTTTTGGATCTTCTCCGGCAATCACACGATAACAGACAATTTCTACAACTCCTCTTTCTAATGGATACCGGTCCACCATCTCAGATAAAGTTACTTGCTCCACATCTTCCAGTGTCTCAGAAACTCGCGTACGATATTTTTTTAAATCCAAAGGCTCGCCCACCGACCCAAGAATTTCATTCATCCAATCAGAATCGCTGGTTGTGGCAGGCTGAATCTCTGCAAAAGTTTCGATTGCTTTGGGTTCCCAAAATTCCGCTTCCATTAAGGTAAAAAACTGGGGGCGAATCTCGATCTCAAACTCCCAATCATCCAAGGACATCTCTCGCAAGCGATAGGCATATGAGCGAATCTCAGCCAAGGTTTCTCGGACTTGCCGACCGCTTCCGCCTGCATGATCCCCAACTACCTGACGAAGTTTTCTACTAATTCTTCCGTATGCACCATGGGCAGAACTCGCCTCCCCAAAGAGACGGTCTCCCAAATTTGAGAATACTTTCTGAGGGTCAAGTCCCCTTCTGCGGGCAATATCAGAAGTCTGCTCAGCTAAATTACGAAATTGGCGAGCCAAGGCTGGACTCGTCATCATTTCACGAAAACCAAAATAGCTCTTACCTTGGTCACAAGAGCGCAATGCTTCATCCGCATCCAAAACATGCTCAACAATATCACCCTTCGATGCTTTTCCCTGAGCGTACAGGTTGGAGATGTCACGGGCATGATCCCGAAAGAACTCCTCAATAGCTCTAAAATCAGACAGGAAATGGTCTACCAAATCAGATAAATCATAAACTTGGTCCCGAATGATATCCTCTCCAAAAATGGGAGCCTCCCCAGTTTCCTGAATTCGTTTGATCTCCTCATCAATCTCATCTCTTTTCCGGGCCAGTTCCTGAATTCTGGCCTCAGGGTCTGAGTTCACTCCATTACTCAGTTCCTGCATCTCTTTGAGAATTCGATTAAATCGAGATTCAGTTGTTGCATAACCACGATGTTGCATAGCAAGCAGATCATTAAGCCAACTTAGAGCCTTTTCGGAGTGCCTGGTTAACCGGAAAACAAATTCTTCTCTTTCTTCATGGTATGTTTTGGTAAGATATCGATGTTCTTCATCACACCACTCATCCAAATATTCCTGCGGGCTACGCTTGGGAGCTTCTGTATCCTCTAATTCGCGAATTTCCTCAATATGTTCGGCTAGGGTCGCAGATAGTTCTTCTTCGGATGCTTCAATGACTCCCCATTTTTTAAAAGTCTTGAAAAAGAAACCAGCAACGAAAGAGCCCAACCTTCCACGCATGAGACGCAAAGCTGGAGACTCTTCAAAGAGATGTATAAAATCCTCATCCATAGGTTAACACAATGTATCCATACGGAAAGAGTGGAAGGCATTTCATGAACGTCAAAAGGAAGTTATCCCCATAAGAAATGCCTTGTTAAAAACTATACTTTAGAAAATGTCTTCGTTAAAAATAGTCGAAGGATGTGAGAGTTATCCTCCTCAAAAACCCATTCAAGAAAATGGATTTTGGATACGAATGATTCCCTTTTCCGTTTGAAGATAAAGCCACTCTTGATGGGAACGCACCTGAGTACATAGAGCTGGTAAATCAATTTTTCTAATCATTCGATCTTTTGATAAATTGAAAAAGAGAAGTTTTCTTTTATTTCGAATGATCACCGCAAGTAAATTGGGTCGATTCTTCAGAATATCAATGGAAATGGGCTCATCATCGAAGCTTGGTAGATGTATTAAATCCCAACTTGAATCGATGTAACCCTGTTGACTTAGCTCAAAAACGATAACCCGATTAGGTGCTGACTCTGCGACTAGGAGTCTGTCTCCTCTATGGTTCATCGAAATGTCATTGGGACGAACTAAATCTTCATTCAAAATCTCCAATTTCCCTATCTTGGGGTCAAATTCGTAAATAGTCGCGGCATTGGGAGTTCCGATAAAAATTTGATTTTTCTCGTTTCCAACTAAACCCTTAATTCTGGTAAACCGATATCCATCATAGGAATCAGCTAAGTTTTCAAGCTTTCGTGCATCTTCTGAGATACGCAAAATTTTACCAGTTGTGGATTCTGCCACAATCAATCTGCCCAGGTGATCAGTCCATATATCATCAATTTGAAGGGTTTTCGAATTTTCGACTTTCAACCATTCGTTCAAGTTTATGAAGATAGTGACATTTTCCGGATCACTTAGTTTTGCTTTTCGAACAATAGATTTATCTCGGAGATCCACAAAATAGATTGTCCCATCTTTGGTTATAGAAAATGATCCACCTTCTAAAAAGAATGGGGGTTGAATCTTAGGATTTGGAGAGGCTTTTTTAACCCCTGAAGCCTTGAGAACATCCTGGGGTTCATGGTGGTTTGAAGAGCTCAAGCAACCCCCTAATGCAAGAATGAAGATTAAAAAAAGCGTCTGAGTTAAAATCATTTTTCAAGTGTTTACTTTTATAGAAAACAGTGGGTCACAAAAGAGGTTGAGTTGATTCCTTTCAAAACAAAAGTGAGGTTTACAGAAAGTTAATATATTTAAGCATGAAAATGGAGATAGGAAAAATTGTTCGAAGGATCTTACAAGCTGAGTCTATTTTAATTGGGGCTGGTGCGGGTATGGGGGTTGATTCTGGATTACCTGATTTCAGGGGGAAAGAAGGGTTCTGGAGAGCTTACCCGCCCTTAGCTGACCTAGGTTTACAATTTGAGGAGATGGCAAATCCAAGATGGTTCCATGAAGATCCCACTTTAGCATGGGGATTTTATGGTCACAGATACCAACTTTATAAATCAACAAGACCTCATAAAGGTTATGAGATTTTAAAAAAATGGATCCAAAGCCTTCAGATTCCCAGTTTTATCTACACCTCAAATGTAGATGGACATTTTTCTAGCACAGGTTGGAGAAATCAAACTCTGGAGTGCCATGGGTCTTTAATGCATTTACAGTGCCTTGAAAATTGTGGGCAAAGTCCTTGGATTGCACAAAGCAGTATAAAGCAGAAAATTCAAGTTTGTATGAAAACACTGCGATGTAAATCTGCACTTCCGAGCTGCCCAGGTTGCCATAAATTAGCAAGACCCAATATTCTGATGTTTTCTGATTTTTACTGGGATCAGTCTAGGACATCTCAACAAGAAAAGGCACTAGAAAATTGGTTATCCATAAATGGGAATCAACAACTCTTCGTAATTGAAATTGGAGCAGGGATAACCATACCTACGGTACGTTCATTTTGTGAAAAAACTAAAGAGTTCTATGATTGCGAAATGGTCCGCATCAATCCTAGGGATTATCATTCACCGTCTGGTGTTGAAGTTCTTCCTTTGGGAGCATTGGAATCTCTCCAATTGCTCGATTCTGAAATCTCAAAAGTCTTGAGGTGAAACTTCCCGTTACTCAACCGTTACAGATTTAGCTAAATTTCTTGGCTTATCTACATCTAAGCCACGTAAACGAGCGAAATGGTAAGCAAACAACTGCAAGGGAATATTAGCCAAAATAGGTCGAATTACCTCATGAGCAACTGGTAGCCGAAATATATCGTCCGCTGCGCCTTCGGGTATCTCAATATCCTCAGGAACAAATGCGATCACTGGTCCTTTGCGAGCTTTGACCTCCTGCATATTTGCAATGGTTTTAGCAGACAGCTTGGTTCCTTCGACTAAAAATATAGATGGACACTCAGGGTTAATCAAGGCAATGGGCCCATGTTTTAGCTCTGCAGCTGGATACCCCTCCGCATGGGCATAGGATATTTCCTTAAGCTTAAGAGCCCCCTCTAAGGCAACTGGGTATAGACTTTGTCGACCGAGGAAAAGTAAATGCTCTGCCTTGCTGTATTTAACAGCCAATTCACGAATCTCCTCTCCTTTTTGTAAAACCTCAGCGATTAAGTCCGGCATTCCCAATAGTGCCTCAACGAGATTTGAACCGTCAGTTGGTGATAAATCTCTCATTCGGCCAAGTGCCAACCCCAACATCGCACAAAGACATACTTGGGAAGAGAATGCTTTGGTAGAAGCAACTCCAATTTCTGGACCCACTCTTTGATAAACTCCACCATCTGTCTCTCGGGCCAAAGAAGATCCCACAACATTAGTAATCCCAAGAGTAAGTAAACCTTTTGTTTTCGCCTCCCGAACGGCCTCTAATGTGTCTAAGGTTTCGCCCGATTGGCTGACAGCAATAACAAGGGATCTTCCAGACTTCGGAGAATTCCTGTACCTGAATTCAGATGCATGTTCAACCTCGACCGGCACCCGAGCTAGTTTCTCAATTAAATACTCGGCTACCATACATGCGTGTCGTGCTGTTCCACAGGCAACAAAAACAATCCGATCCACATTTCTTAACTCGTCTTCATGGCCTTCCAAGCCACCTAACTTTGCAGTTGTTCCATCGTCCCCGAATCGACCACGTAGAGTGTTTTGAAGAGCATGGGGTTGCTCAAATATTTCTTTTTCCATGTAGGAGCTAAAATCACCAAGCTCAACTTCCTCTAGAGTCTGATCCAAGGGCTGGGCAACTGCTTCACTTACATGACCTTGTTGGTTCGTAATTCTGAACTCCGATCCTTGTAAAATCGCAAGTTCACCGTCTTTCAGGAACACCGCTTCCTTGGCTCGCCCAACAAATGCAGAAGCATCACTAGCAATAAAGTTGGCATCTTCTCCGATTCCCACAACCAAGGGTGATCCCCTCCGAGCTCCAATCATCATTTCTGGATTATCTAAACAAAGAACAGCAATTCCATAGGCTCCACGGGACTCACTTAAAGCTGTACTTACAGCCTGAATAAAGCTGTCGGAGTTTGGGGAAAGTGTCGAGTAATGATAGGCGATCAGATTACATAAAACCTCGGAATCTGTTTCTGATGAGAATTCAATTCCCTTGTGGAGCAGAGACTTTTTGAGAGAGGAAAAATTTTCAATGACTCCATTATGCACTAAAGCAAATTTTTTATCATAACTTAGATGTGGATGGGTATTCGAAACCGTGACCGCCCCATGCGTCGCCCATCGGGTATGGGCAATTCCCAAAGAAGATTGGCTTCCTTTTCCTTGAAGAACATTGGCTAAGTTCTCAACACGGCCTGTTTCGCGTGCTAGGGTAAAAACATCCCCGTCATGAAAAGCTACCCCTGCAGAATCATATCCACGATACTCCAAACGACGCAATCCATCGATTAAAGGTTCTTGGGCAACCCCACTTCCTAAATATCCGACTATTCCACACATAGTCTTATGGATAAACTAATTACCTAATGATTCAAGGAGATGTTTGTTAATGTGTATTATTTGGAAACCCGTTCACTCATGAAAATGTTGGACTATTTTAGGATCATAACCAAAAGTTTCGCCCATGTTCCAAAGATCTTTCTATTGGCTAAGTATTCTTTTAGGAGTGATGAAAATTACCTTGGGAGAGCAGCAGTTGCCCCGCCCCAGTTTTCTTATCTGCATATCAGAAAGTCATGCGGCAAAACTATGGGGTCCTCTTAACCAATTTGGTTCAGAACTCGACCCAACTCCAAATTTGAGTATGGTTGCACAGCAAGGGTTTCGTCATTTTTCGGCTTACTGCACAAACGCAAATGTCGGAAAATCTGCCCACAGTCTTCAAACTGGTAGGACTAATCATTCTAACTTGGATCATTATTCTGAGCCTAATTACCTAGGGAAGCACTTTGAGGAACTAGGTTATGACACTGCTATTTTTGGTAAATGGGGATGGGATAATTCCCCTAATCAATTGGGCTTTTCCAATTGGGGCACGCTCGAAGACGAGGATATTTTTTACAACCCAAAGATAAACACTCCTCAAGGAACGACCCTACTGGAAGGCCACACTACTGATATTATCACAGATTTAGCCATTCAATGGTTGGAAGAAGGACGGGAAGACCAAAAGCCATTTTTCCTGCTCCTTGTATATCAGGGCACCCAAAGACCTTGGATTCCCCCTATCAGGATGATTGAAAAATTTAATGATGAGTGGTTTGAAGTTCCTGAAACCTTCTTTTCTGATTTTTCTACTCGGACACCCTCAAACAAATATCAGGATATGAATATCGTCCAAGACTTGGACAACATAAATGACCTGTTCTTAAAAGGATGGTTCGAGCAAAATGCATCTGAAGTAAAATCCTCTATTTTGGCTAAAAATCTAGAACGGATGAATGATGAGCAGGATTCTGCATGGAAACTTTCCTGGAAACCTCAAAATGAGGCTTTTGCACGAGAATCCCATAACCCTGAGTCTCTGGCAGTTTGGAAGTTTCAAAGGTTCTTTAAGAACTACCTAAGGTGTATTTTTACAATCGATGAAAATATTGCTCGCATTTTTGATAAATTGGAAGAGGCACCCAATCATTCAACTCATTTTATTTATACCGCAGAAAGAGGCCGTTTTTGTGGCGAATTCGGATGGTTCGGTAGCCAATGGATGTACGAACCCAGTGCAAAGATTCCATTTATATTTTCTAGTATAAATGCTAAAAATAAGCCCTCCCTAGATCCTGAAAAGATTTTCCTCGATACTGATCTGTATCCATTTATCAAAAGGTTATCAGCACCTGAAACCCCTACAGAATCAAGGAATCGTAAAAGTAAGAAGGAAAAATCCCTTTTTTTTACCCAGCATACCTATCCAAATCCATATCGAGTCACTCCTCATATCGGACTTCGCCAAGGACGCTATAAGATCATTTATTACTACCCATTTAATGAATGGGAGTTTTACGACCTAGAGAGCGACCCGCACGAAAAAGAAAACCTGTCCAACAACACATCCAAAATAGATCTTTTCCATGCCTTCAGGAAAAAGCTTATGAACACAGCAAAGTCTGAAAACATTGAGCGATATTATGATGAGTTTTCTGAAGATTGGCGAAGAGAGCAAAGAAGCCCCAATAAGAAATCGAGATAGTTCATTTATTTATCAATAGTAGTTACCTAATGAAAGGGATTATTTCCCATTAATCCCTTTTTACATTCCATCCTCTACTATTTTTTGATTTTCTGCGGTCATCCATTCAAAAATATTCCACCTCTTAATCAAAACTCGATACATGGAGGAGTGAGGTTTGTATAAAGGTTCATAGTCCGTGTAAAATGCTGTGAGTAAGTTTCCTTGTTTATCGATACTTACAGTTGAAGGGTATCCTAGATCATTTGCTTTTGGACCACATTGATGAATCGTCCAGGGCGGTAACCATGTCTTGCCACTATCCAAACTAATACGAGCAGCAAGACCCATCAGTCCTCGATTTCTTAAGCCGTAGGTCATCAGCAAGCAATTTCTCCCTACCTTAATTAAATCTGCTGGATGTTGCATGGGTAAGGTCACGGCTCCTTTTTCAACCCATCGTTTTGTCTTACAAGAAAACTCACAAATCTTCACATGGTGATCCACATGTGTGCGCACAGCTGCAAGTATAGTACTTTCTGTGAGAGAACATAATGCCACTTCGTTGGAGTCATTATTTCCAAGCTTATAATACCTGTCCCATGTCCAACCATCATCGTGAGAAAAACAGACCCAAGATTCGGAGGCCTTGCCCCTACCCTGGCTGCGATAACATGCATAAACCAAAGTATTATTTCCGACTGAAATAATCCTTCCAAAAGGAATCGTGTTCCTCAATTTTTGGGGGATCTTAGGATCTTGATTTTCTGTCCAACTTAGTCCGCCATCCGAAGATCGAGAAAGCCACTTTCCAGCAAAGCCAACAAACTTTTGGTCGTTTAATAAGAAACCACTACTAAAACAGAGTAGATCACTATTTTGAGCTGTACCCACGGCCAAATGCATTCGATTACCGTTGGCAGGCCGTTGGGAAACAATCCCAGCTTTCGCCCATTTTCTCTGCTTCGACTTTTGAATCGAACAAACTAAATCACCTTCTAATAGACCATGACTAGGTGCATTGAAGTATACGCAAATTAAATCTCCGTTTTCTAATTTGCTGAGATTTGGCCACCCACAGGCATTTGTTGCAACTACAGAAAGATCAGTCTTAGGCATGAATGGCTCTATGATTTTTGATCTTTCAGGAGATTACAAAATTGAATAAAGGATTGGGCTTGTTCTAGTAACCGATTTGCAAAGTCTGGATCCGTGACTCCAGATGAAGGATCAATCACCCTATGAGCAAAAGGGATAAAAACACGCTTAGGAAAGTTATGTGCATTTCGGTAAGAAAAAACCTGCATTAAATGCTCGATGGGTCGGAGGGCCCCAAATTGCCCAGCAGCAAGCCCGATGTAGCAAATGGGACGATTTTCAAAGCTCTCAGGAAAAGGAAGATGATCAATAAATAACTTCAAAGCACCAGGCATGCTTCCATTATACTCAGGCGTGATGAGAACCAATCCACTTGATTTAACTATACGTTGAGTAAAACCTAAAACAGCCTCAGGTTTTTCACTGTAAGCATCTGGGGAGAAGGTTTCCAGGGGAAGCTTAACCAAATCGATTATTTGAGCGTCCGCTCCTATATCTTGGTAAATTTTCAACAACCATTCAGCCAAAACGGAAGAATTACTATTTCTTCGATTCGTTCCAACTATGATTTCGATCATTTGCAATGAATCAGCCTTCGATAAACTGAAAGAGAGATTCGAAATTGGTTGTTACATGAATATCTGGGTATTCAACCGTTATTGATTTAGGTGGATTATAAAATGCACACCGATCAGCGGCTAACAACATACCAAGATCATTGTAACTATCTCCTGCTGCCGAAACTCTGAAATTTAGCTTTTGGAAATACTGCACGGATTTTCTTTTGTGATCAGGTATTCTAAATTTCACTTTTTCAATACGACCAGACGAAGTGGTTTCTAATTCATGACAAAAGAGGGTTGGGTGACCTAGCATTTTCATTAAAGGAAGGGCAAACTCTCGAAATGTATCTGATAGAATCACCAATTCCCGATTCATCCGGACCTTGTCTAAAAACTCTTTGGCACCAGGAAGGGGATCCATGGACGCTATGACATCCTGAATCTGAAATAAATTTAGATTATGTTTATTGAGAATATCTATCCGGTAATCCATGAGTTTACCGTAATCTGGCTCATCTCTCGTAGTTCGTTTCAACTCATCGATGTTGGTAGCTTCAGCAAAAGCTACCCAAATTTCAGGAATGAGTACTCCCTCAAGATCTAGGCAAACAAGATCCATTTAAATTGGATAATTGATCGATTAAGGCAAGGAGGTCTCACCCATTAAATATCGATCACACTCCCTGGCAGCTGCCCTTCCCTCATTGATAGCCCAAACAACCAAGGATTGTCCACGCCTCATATCGCCAGCGGCAAAAACTCCGTCTAGATTTGTCGAAAACCGGCCGTATTCTGCTTGAACATTAGAACGGCTATCTCTATCCAATCCAAGTTCTTCTGCGATCGTATCCTCCGGGCCAAGAAAGCCCATCGCTAAAAAGGCAGCTTGGGCTGGAATCTCACGTTCACTTCCTTGTACTTCGACTGGAGAATACCGACCACTTTCTTCTTTCCATTCGATGTCACAAATTACTAATCCTTTAAGATTTCCATTTTCATCCCCAAGAAATCTTTTCGTCATAGTTAAATATTTCCTTGGATCCTGACCAAATACCTCTTTGGCTTCTTCCTGACCATAATCCAACTTATAAACCTTAGGCCATTCAGGCCATGGGTTATCAGATGCTCTTTCTTCCGGAGGTCTGGGCATAATCTCTAACTGGGTGACGCTGGTACAGCCATGCCTCACCGAGGTACCCACGCAATCGGTTCCAGTATCACCTCCCCCAATCACAACCACATCTTTGTTTTTGGCTGCAGTTTCAAAAGAGGAAACATCCTTGAGTTCTAGCAAGCCTTGGGTGTTAATCGTTAGGAATTCCATAGCGAAATGAACCCCCTTTAAATCTCTTCCCTCAATCGGTAGATCTCTGGGCTTAGTTGCTCCACAACAGAGAATTACGGAATCATAATCGTCGATCAATTTTTGGGCTGGGATATCTTTGCCTATCTCTGTCGAAACAACAAATTCAATTCCTTCAGCAGCCATTAAATCGACCCGTCTCTGCACCACTTCTTTCTCTAACTTCATGTTAGGGATTCCATAGAGTAGAAGGCCTCCGATGCGATCCGCACGCTCGTACACGGTAACTTGATGACCCGCTTTATTGAGCTGATCCGCAGCTGCAAGACCCGCAGGCCCCGAACCAACTACAGCAACCTTCTTTCCTGACCTCTTAGATGGCGGCCTAGGAGTAACCCAACCTTCCTTAAAACCCTTATCGATAATCGAACATTCGATACTCTTAATCGTAACTGGAGGTTCAATCACACCCAGTACACAGGAACCCTCACAGGGCGCTGGACAAACTCGACCAGTAAATTCAGGAAAATTGTTTGTTTTATGCAAGCGCTCTAATGCATCTTTCCATTTACCTTTGTAAACTAAGTCATTCCATTCTGGGATCAAATTATTGATCGGACATCCACTAGCCATATTACTGAGGGTCATTCCAGTATGGCAGTAAGGAGTGCCACAATCCATACATCTAGCACCCTGTTGACAAATCTTATCTTCGTCAAAAGGCTCGTGTATTTCTTTCCAGTCTTTAATTCGGTCGAGAGGTTTCCGATCCGCAATCGTCTCTCTACTATGTTCCAAAAATCCAGTTGGTTTACCCATGATAATTCAATTCTATGGTTTAGTGGCCTGCGGCTACATTTTCTTCAAAAGCTGCCTGAATCGCATCGTCTCCTTCTAGGCCGCGTTCTTCTGCCTTTTTAAGAGCTTTCAAAACTCGCTCATAATCTTCAGGCATAACCTTAATAAATTTTTGCACGGAAGAACTCCAATTATCCAGTAACATGGCAGCTCTAGTAGAACCCGTGTAATCCAAATGCTTTGTCACCAAGTCTTTAACTTCAGTAATATCCTGATCTTCACACTCCACTAAGGGGTAGGTTTTGACCATTTCATGATTTAATCTTTTAGAAATGAAGTCTCCTTCCTCATCGTAAATGTAAGCGACTCCTCCAGACATACCAGCACCAAAATTCCTGCCAGTTTTACCAAGGCAAAGAACTAACCCTCCGGTCATATATTCGCAACCGTGGTCACCTAAGCCTTCGACAACCGCACGAACTCCTGAATTTCTGACACAAAATCTTTCGCCGACGACACCTGAAACAAAGGCTTGTCCGGATGTTGCACCATAGAAGCAGACATTTCCGGCAATGATATTTTCATGTGCCTCAAAGGGAGAGTCTTGTGGTGGGCGTACGATAATTTTAGCTCCGGAAAGACCTTTGCCTAAGTAGTCGTTGGTATCTCCAGTTACCGTAAAAGTCATGCCTTTAGGGCAGAAAGCACCCAAGCTTTGGCCAGCAGAGCCCTTTAAATTAATAGAAACCGTATCTTCAGGAAGGCCATCAGGACCATATTTTCTAGAAATCTCGGCTCCAGTAATTGTACCCACAACTCGATCTGTATTAATCACAGGCAAATCAATACAAACCGCATCACCATTCAATAATGCAGGTTCAGCTTGTTTTAATATTTCTCGGTTATCTAGACACTGCTCAAGCAAGTGATCCTGTTTCATTTGGCAATAAGTTCCCACATGTGGACCAACATCTGGGCGATGAAGAATTCCACTGTAATCAAGCCCCTTGGCTTTCCAATGTTCAATCGCACTTCTCAATTCTAACTTATCAACCCGACCCACCATTTCATTTACAGTACGGAAGCCCAGAGACGCCATAGTTTCTCTCATTTCTTCGGCAACAAAATTCATAAAATGAACGACTGCGTCCGCCCCTCCCGAAAATTTAGCACGAAGTCTTGGGTCTTGGGTAGCGATTCCTACTGGACAGGTATTTTTGTGACAAACCCGCATCATTAAGCAGCCGAGAGTGATTAAAGGAGCTGTGGCAAAACCAAATTCCTCAGCACCCAGAAGGCAAGCTATCGCAACATCTCTTCCTGTCTTCAATTGCCCATCTGTCTCCAAAACAACTCGGCTTCTAAGATCGTTAAGTAAAAGTGTTTGATTCGTTTCAGCTAGACCAAGCTCCCAAGGAGCACCCGCATGCTGGATAGAAGAACGGGGCGAAGCACCTGTTCCACCATCATAACCGGAAATTAGAATAACATCAGCTTTTGCTTTGGCAACGCCAGCAGCAACCGTACCCACACCAACTTCGGAAACTAATTTTACATTAATACGAGCATGGTGATTAGAATTCTTAAGGTCATGTATAAGCTCCGCCAAATCTTCGATGGAATAAATATCGTGGTGCGGTGGAGGAGAGATAAGACCAACACCCGGGGTCGTTCCACGAGTTTTGGCGATAGGGGGCAATACCTTGTGACCGGGTAATTCCCCACCCTCTCCAGGCTTAGCACCTTGCACAATCTTGATTTGAATCTCATCTGAATTAACTAGGTAAAAACTAGTCACACCGAACCGACCACTTGCTACTTGTTTGATAGCCGATCTGCGGGAATCTCCATTGGCTTCTGGAGTAAATCTCTCAAGGTCTTCTCCGCCCTCACCAGTGTTTGATTTACCACCCAACCGATTCATCGCAATCGCAAGGCTTTCATGAGCTTCCTTCGAGATAGACCCGTAGGACATGGCTCCCGTCTTAAATCTTTTTACAATTTCAGAAGCGGGCTCAACTTCATCCAATGGAATAGCCTGAGATAAATCCGCTTTAAAATCCATTAATCCACGGAGTGTAAATAAGTCTTTGGACTGGTCATTAACCGCATTGGAATATTCGCGGAAGACCTCGAAATTTCCGAGTCTGGTCGCTTTCTGAAGCTTATGAATAGTAGTCGGATTAAATAAGTGCTTTTCTCCATTTGCTCGCCACTGATAAACCCCACCGGGATCTAAATTAAGTGCACGAGCATCTGCACGATCCGCAAATCCAAATTGGTGTCGAGCGTGGGCTTCTCTAGCAATCGCATCTAGCCCAATCCCCTCCACTCGGGAAGGTGTTTTGGTAAAGTAAGTATCAATCAGCCCTTGGTTTAATCCAATGGACTCAAATATTTGTGCACCTCTGTAGGAAGCGATGGTAGAGATTCCCATTTTAGACATGGTTTTAATCACTCCGCCCAAATTCGCTTTCAGGAATTTAGCACATGCTTCTCTAGGATTTCCTTCTAAATCACCAATGGAAATTAAATGACGAACGGTTTCCAGTGCTAAATAGGGATTGATCAAATCGGCACCATATCCCAATAAAAGGGCAAAATGCTGAACCTCCCTAGGTTCGCCAGACTCAACAATAAGAGATACCTTGGTTCTCGTGCCTTTACGGATTAAATGATGGTGGAGTCCTGAGCAAGCAAGCAAGCTTGGAATAGCAGCACGATCGCTAGAAATCTCTCGGTCTGAAAGGATAAGCAAATTGGCTCCATTCTCGATCGCAGAGTCAGCTTCTGAGAATAGTTTGATCAGTGATTCTTTGAGCGAATTTGAGACCGATTCCTTACCATTCGGATCGAAATAAGTACCCAATGTTAAAGATTTAAAACCATCGGGTAAACTCGACTTAATTTGACTAATTACAAGATCGTCCACCAAAGGGCTTTCAAATTTAATCATTCTTGAACTTTCTGGACCAGGCTTGGTTAAATTTCCTTCTGATCCAAGAAAAGTAACAGAGGCGGTTACGATTTCTTCACGTATTGGGTCAATTGGAGGATTCGTAACCTGAGCAAACAGTTGCTTAAAATAATTGAACAATAACTGAGATTTATCCGATAGAATGGCCAATGGTGAGTCGTTACCCATGGAACCAAGTGGTTGCTTGCCACTATCTGCACTGGGTCCAATCAAAAAGCGTAAGTCTTCAAATGTGTAGCCAAAAGCTTTTTGCCTAGATAAAATCGATTCAAAGTCGTCCGAGAATTCGTGTGGAACCTCGGGCAGATCTTTTTGGAGGATTAAAGAGGATTTGAGCCACTCACCGTAGGGTTCTTGTTTGGCAATCCTTTCCTTTACTTCGCCATCTTCGATAATTCTACCCTCTTCCATATCAATCAGGAACATTCTACCAGGTTCAAGTCTTCCTTTTTTGATAACTTTAGATGATGGAATCGAAGATAGAACACCCACTTCAGAGGCAAGAATAACTCGATCATCAGATGTAACATAATATCTGGAAGGCCTGAGACCATTTCGGTCTAAAACCGCACCTATTTGAACTCCGTCCGAAAATGCAATGGAAGCAGGGCCATCCCATGGCTCCATCAAGCAAGCATGAAACTCATAAAAGTCACTCTTATGAGATTCCATGCTTTGATGTTTTTCCCAAGGTTCGGGAATCATCATCATCATAGAGTGAGCAAGACTGCGCCCAGATAAAGTGAGGAACTCGAGACAGTTGTCAAATTTCTGAGAGTCAGAGCCATCCGCCCGGATGATAGGGAAAAGTTTGTGCACATCATCTCCAAACACTTCACTGGCAAGCTGCATTTGGCGGGCATAAAGCCAATTTTCATTTCCACGAACCGTGTTAATCTCACCATTGTGGCAAATATATCGAAATGGTTGGGCTCGCGGCCAACTTGGGAAAGTATTTGTAGAAAATCTTGAGTGAGTCAGAGCCAATGCCGATTCCATGTCAGAATCACCCAAATCAGGAAAGTACTCTCCGAGTTGCTCTGTAGTGAGCATCCCTTTGTATACAATCGTTCGGGACGAGAAACAGCATGCATGAAAATCTACATCCGATCCATGTTCCGAATACCTTAACCGATGGCTAATTATACGTCTGGCTAGATAGAGTTTTCTTTCAAATGCTAGACCTTTGTCAACGCCAGTCGGTCTATTAACAAAGAGTTGCTCCATCACAGGTTCGCACGCGGCAGATGCTTTACCAAGGATCTCGCTTTTAACTGGTACTTTCCGCCAGCATATTAAATCAATCCCTTCTTCTTTTAAAACATCCTCAACTACCTTTTTTTCAGCCTCTCTTTGGGAATCGGCTGCTGAAAGAAATAAAAACGCTACTCCATAATCACCCGAGGGAGGTAAAGAAATCAAGGAATTCTTAGATAGGACTTTGCGGAAGAACTTATCGGGGATTTGTATGAATATACCCGCACCATCACCAGTTATTGGGTCACAACCACATCCACCACGATGATCGAGATTCACACAAATCTCCAAAGCACCTTGCACGATATCGTGGGACTGACGTCCCTTCATATCAACAATTAATCCAATTCCGCAATTCTCGTGTTCAAACTGTGGATCATACAAACCTTGTTTAGGGGGGAGAGTCATATTGTTTAGAATATATAAAAGCCTGTGTATTTCAAAAAGGAATGAATCATTCTGCGCCATGCAGATACTCGGTCAAGGCAGAAGGGTAATGTATCAATCTATCTAGTTAAGTTCTTAGATCGACAGTAAAATAGATTTTAAATACTAGAAAATTTGGGCAAATTAGTTTACGATAGATTTTTCGATTATCTTGTTTGCGAAAAATGAGGGAAGATGAATAATTGAGTCTATGAAAATTAAAGCTTATTTAAAACCTTCTTGTGGTTGGAGTATGGGAGTACGAGCAATTATGGAAAAATACTCTCTAGCTTTCGAGGACCTTGATATTATCAATAATCAAGAATTATTTGCAGAAATGGTACAAAAGACAGGCCAAACCAACCAACCTTGTGTTGAGATAGATGGTGTTATGCTCGCTGATGTTAGTGGTGAAGAGGTAGAAGAGTATCTTTTGGCCAACAAACTTGTTGAAGGGAATGACGAAAAACCTAGTGTTCCGATTGATTCTGCTTGCACTGATGAGGAACATCGTCGTATGGCAGAAGGGAATTCTTCACCTGTCAGGTTTTTCTAATCTTATCTATTAATCATGAGTTATGTTGTTACTGAAAAATGTGTAGACTGTAAGTTTACGAGTTGCGTATCCGTTTGCCCCGTTGATGCTTTCCACGAACTCCCCGACCGTCTCTACATTAATCCTGAAACCTGCATCGATTGCAATGCATGCATGGATGAATGCCCAGTGGAGGCTATTTATCCAGACATGGATGTGCCAGAAGAGTTACAAGAGTGGATTGAGTTAAATGAAAAGGCCGAAGATTACCCTCAATTGATTGGTCAAAAAGACGCGCTCAAAGGCCCCAAGTGCGTAGATCCTGACGCAGATCAATAAAGATACTTCATTAAGCTTGCACAATCTTTTGCAAGCAATCTAGTTTAGTTCAATTGCCCTATGAAATCTAAATTAAAAAAAATTAATATTCGATTAAACCACTCTTCTCCTGAACTTTTTTCAGGGAATGATCCATGCTTTACTTTTTTGGTTTTCCATAATCCTGCATCGGTAGAGGTGAATGATTCCTTTTTTGATGCCACTGCCTCATCTGTTTTAATTAGAAAGCCAGAAATTTCTTTGAATGTAAATTCATCAGGGAATTACCCACTTTCTTACAGCTACTTAAGTTTCTCTGGGCAAGATGCGGTAAAAATCTTTTCTTTATCAAACGCCGAAGCCAATATTTTACTAAAACCTCTTCAGGTACATTTCACCGACAGCATTTTTACCAAAATTGAAACTGAATTGTCTCACAAAGGTGTTAATTGGGAAAGTGTGGTCAGTGCATATATCTTGGAATTACTGAGCAAAACCTACAGACTTTCAAACCACGATTTCGTTGAAACTCTACCAGACCACGCACAAAATCTTCGTGACCTTAGATCAGAAATCCATGAAAATTACTTCAAACCATGGAAGATCGATGAAATGGCTGAGAAAATGAATCTCAGCACCAGTCGCTTTGCCTCCTTATACAAATCTACTTTCAAAATCAGTCCTACGGAAGACCTTATTCAAACTAGGATAGATCAAGCTAAAAAGATGCTATCCAGCTCAAAAGTTAGCGTGAAAAAAGTATCAGAAGCATGTGGTTTTGAGAGCGTGCATTACTTCCATCGTGCTTTTAAAAAGAGAGCAAACTCAACTCCCAAACATTTTCAAAATCGTCAATTTGCTCAAGAAGGTTCAGTCTACACCCCAGAAAGGCATTTTTCATTAGATCGCTTAACCCAACTCGCGGAATACTCAGGTATCATTGAAATGATTAATGGAGAACTCAAATTCCACGGGAATGCCGAACATGTCTCAGAGTTGCTCGGATATGATCAGGCTTACCTTCGAGATCGTCCATTCATGGATTTTGTCGCCCCTGAGGATGTACACCTCGCACAGGATGGAGCCAAAAATATCCTCAAAAATAAGAATATTTTAGATCTGAATATCAGACTGCTTGCCAAAAGTGGCGATAAAGTTTCAGTACAATTTTCTGCTCTCTTAAAAGGCAAAAATTGGTATTGGTTTATTAAACATGCAGCTGTCGCTGCAATTTAAACCTTAGTCACTTGACCAACTAAAGTTTCCGGCACCCTCGCCGTTGACTTGTTTTTCAATGCCATCATCCACGGCAAATCTTATGTTTTGGAGGGATGAACTATAGCATCGAAAACTCTTGCTGAAAGGAATCGATTTTTCCCATCCGAGCTCAATATTTTTGAATTCGTGAAAAATCTTAGGGGATTTCCCCTCATCGCTAATGATGAGCCTTTCAATGGGCCCAACTGCAGCCAATCTCAAGAGTGATTCATCTTTTAATGTTGTGCCAAGTTTATCCCCTTCGGGAGCTAAGGATGTCTTGTTGGGATTGAAATTTGTTTCACGGACAGAAGTTGCTTGTTCTAAATCTGCCGAATTTGACATTTCATTTTGTTCCTCTGAAGAGGAAAATGCCCAAATCAACAAAATGGCAAATATGATAACGATAAAGCTGATTCCGCCAATAAACAGAATGGGCTTAGAAATATTTGCATTAGAACGACTCTGAGATGAAGATCGATGGTTATCTACAACTGAAATTTCTTTAGTGGGATCTGTATTTTCAGGAGAACCAATTTTACCAATCGTTTTTTTAACAGTTTTATTTTTAACAGATCCGATCTCCAAATTTAGATCTGCAACTGCGGACTCTGGATCGATTCCAAGGAAACGAGCGTACACTCTGATAAAACCTCGAAGGTAAACCTCTGGTAAATTGATGTCGAAATTTCCGGCTTCAAAAGAACTGAGAAAGTCTCCTCGAATTTTCGTAGATTCAGATGCCTCTCTTATAGAAATTCCTTTTCGGTTTCTTGCATCTTCGAGTTTTTGTCCTATAGCCATGGTGGTTTAAAGTTTCATAACATTTTCACTAAAATGAAAGATGATCAAGTTGAGAATGCAAACATCTACAAATCCATGAGAATCTCTCTCCCCTGACCAGGTAAGTCAGGACCTACCACACCCCTTTCTTCTAGCTCATCCATTATTCTAGCCGCACGATTATACCCTATGCTTAGTTTTCTTTGTAAGTTAGAAGTAGAAGCTCTTTTGGTTGTTCGAATGATTTCGACAGCTTTTTTCAGCATAGGGTCTTCGTCATCTTCCTCGCCATTCGACCCTAAGACATCTTCTTCTCCCGCAGACTCGATCTGCTCACGTACTTCTTCAATAATTTGAGGCGGTCCGTTTACCTTTAGATAATCAACAATACCATTGATCTCTTCATCACTTACAAACGCACCTTGTGCACGCATGAAGGTAGCACTTCCTGGTGGAATAAAAAGCATATCACCTTTACCGATTAATGACTCTGCTCCTTTACCATCAAGAATAGTCTGACTGTCCCGATAGGATGCTACACGAAAAGAAATGCGGCTAGGAAGATTCGCTTTAATTACACCAGTGATAACATTTACCGAAGGCCTTTGAGTGGCAATAATAAGGTGAATTCCCGCGGCTCTTGCAAGTTGTGCAAGACGAGCGATGCCAGTTTCCACATCAGCTTGAGCAACCATCATTAAATCGGCAAGCTCATCAATGATACAAACGATGTAGGGTAATTTGTTTTCAGGAATTTCGAGGGCATCGTCATCACGAGGAACCTGAATTGAAGATAAAGCAGCTCGCTCCTCAGCTGTCATTTCAGCATCCAGTAATTGAGCTTTCTCTTTTTCCTCCTTGTCTTTAAGAATTTTAGCATTGAAACCAGCGATGTTTCTGACCCCAATCTTTGAAAATATTTGGTAACGCCGTTCCATTTCAACAAGAAGCCATTTAAGGGCCCCAGGCACTTTTTTGGGCTCAGTCACCACTGGGATAAGCATATGTGGCAGATCATTGTAAACTTTCATCTCTACAATTTTAGGATCGACCATAATAAACCTTACATCCTCTGGACTTGAATAATAGCATAGGGAAGCGATTATTGCGTTTATACAAACCGTTTTACCAGAACCAGTCGAACCGGCTACCAACAAGTGTGGCATTTTCGTAAGATCTGCTACCAAAGGCTTACCACTTGCTTCCTTACCTAATACAATTGGAATTTCTGCTTTTGCATCCGCCCAAGCTTTGGACTCTAAAATTTCCTTAAGACAAACGGGTGCAGCCATATCATTGGGCACTTCTACACCCACGCAGCCTTTCCCAGGCACAGGAGCCAAAATACGCACGCTTTCGGCCCTTAAGGCCATAGCTAAATTCTTATCCAAGTTAGCAATCTTTTCTACCCGAACTCCAGCTGCAGGGTGAATATCGTATCGAGTAATTACAGGCCCTGTGTGCACTTCACCGAGTTCCACATCAATTTTAAATTCTGAAAGGGTTTCCTTTAATCTTTTGGCTTTGATCATGTGATCTTCATCTGCCCCTGAGCTTACTTCTGGAGGTTCCATTAAAAGATCCAAAGTAGGAAAGTGGTAATCGCCTTTCCGTTCGGGAAAAAGATCGGTTGCTTTCTCAGTCTTTTCCGCTCGAACCACTTTAAAACCATCATCTAAATTAACTTCAGGAATGCTTTCTGGCACTTCCTTGGTCGCGACGGGCAATTCCTCTTTCGGTTCAACCTTCTTTTCTACAGTAAGCTCAGTTTCGCTAGAAATCGGTAATTTTGTTTTTTCAACTTCCCCGCTTCTCCCAATGAGACCAGGTTTAATTTCCTTAAACTC
>Ga0255765_1002007_pt1 | contig 24045 bp, 12 predicted proteins | sample 041ome_8_FD_179965 | JGI IMG/M metagenome (GOLD analysis project Ga0255765, IMG submission 179965) | Coastal salt marsh microbial communities from the Groves Creek Marsh, Skidaway Island, Georgia - 041407BS metaG (version 2) | ecosystem: Environmental > Aquatic > Marine > Intertidal zone > Salt...
GCAATCACAATAGAACTGCTTCGACTTCGACGTACGAAAGAAAAATACCGGCTAGTACTATTTCGTCCAATCTTCTCAAATATACTCGCATCACACAATCGACCGACTGAAAAACACAGCGCGATTACGCCAAATTCTCCCAACGTCTCCAATTGCACCGGCTCGTCCACCAAGCGCAAGCCGAAAGGTCCAACCAATGCACCGCAAACGAAGAAACCTACAAAATCAGACGACGGAGCACTTTGAAACATCTTTCTATTCCTATTTCCACCCGTAACTACAATCGAAAATATCAACGACATCACCACGCTAAACACGAACACGCACACGATATCTCTCGTCAAATTTGAATCCGTTTGCATCGAAGTCTGCTTTCTCTTCTCCGTTCGTTCCAAAACGTACTCGTTTCCTTCGCTATCTACCAACGTCTCCGCTTCTCCTCCTTCCGCTCTCTTTTCGCTCTCTCGACTCAAAGCTTCATCTATTCGCAGTAAAATATCCTCGGTTCTTGACACCAACGCTTTCATCTTCTGCTTCCGTCTCGCGCGCTGCGTCATGTTCGCCTCCACGATATCAGAACTCACAGCATCGCTCTCGTTCGAACTGCTCGCTTTCTTCCTACTTTTCTTCATCACGCTTTCGCTTCCTTCTCTTACTCCACCGCTCTCGCGTTCCAACTTTAGCAACTCTTCCTCTTTCTCCTTGTGATACTTCTCCTCGTCCAAATCGTCGTCCGCGAATTCCTTCTCTAAAACTTTTTCCATTTTGTGCGCGATGGTTCTGTTGTAATTGAACGCGCGCTTATCTATTTGTGGTGGAGCCGGTGGTGGTTCGAGAGAAGTCGTCGCTGTTGTTGTCGACGCGTGTCTTCTCCTGTCGTCTTTATGCGCGTGACTACCCCGCGATGATTCGGTTAGAAGAAGCAGAAAAAGGAACGAAAGGAGGTAATGTATCATTTTCCAAAACGAGTGATACTGAGAGCGTCTCGTCCTCGTTCTCGCGCGCATGATGACTGACAAACGCGCACCACCGCGTTCCTTCGCCTCTCCCCGTCTCAGTGCGCGCGCGTGTTCGCAATACGTTTAAAACTCGTCATGATTGATTGCGCGTGTTAAAAATTCGTTTTTCGATTTTATGCGGAGTTTTTGAAAATGTTGTACAGGTTTCAGTAATAATACAAATACGAATACATCGCATAACAATAAATAAAACGCGCTCTGCTACCACAAACCTCTCTCCGCGTTGGTGGCATCATTCGTCTTTGCCCCTTCGTTTTTCACGGGTGGAGGGTTCGGTCGCATCAAAGGACTCGTTTTATTAAATCCAACCCTTTTCGATACGGAGCGTTTCGGCGACGCGATGAGCGCTCGAATATCGGAGCCGTTCTTCGGAACAGAAGGGATAAAAAAGGTTTCCCCGTTATTGAAGTCGTTGTCGATGTTGCTCTCGTCGTAATCATCATCTTTTGCGTCAAAGAATGGTTGCTCTTTCGATATGGTTGAGGAAGGTACGACGCTTAGTGCATCTTCCAACACCCGAAGCTTTCGCGAGGAAGAGGATAACTCGCTTTGCAACCGTTCAATCTCTTTGGATTTTGCATGCAAGTCAGCTTCGACTTCTTTACGCTTTTCAAACTCCTCCTTGAAATTAGTCTCCGTGGCGTCAACCTTTGATTTCATAACGTTCATTATTTGAAGAAGCGCTTGATTTTGCTCGTTCAACGCCTTCGTCCTCGTGTCGAACAGTTTTTGCAACTTTTCGCGAACGCGTTCGGATTCGATGGAGATGGCGATCTCTTTCTCCTTTTCCATGCGCTTTGCGAGCGCCCGCGAGTTGTCAGTGTCACTAGTGGTGTTCACACCTTTATCCGTTGAAGGTGGCATACTGCTCAGCTGAATATTCTCCACCGTCAATTCGTTAATTTTCAAAGCCGCCGCTTCCAAATCGTTCTGCATCTCGTCGTAATCGTTAACGAGCTGTTGCATGCTCGCGCTGATTTGATTCGTCGTATTCTTCGCACTTTGTAAACTTTCCTCTAGCTGCTCGATTTCGCTCGTCTTAGCTTCGAGCTCGCGCATGGTTAGTTCTAAACTTTCCGTGGCGACGTCGCGTTCCTCTTCGCGAGTTTGTAAAAAGTTTTGTGCGACCGCGAGTTTCTCAGTCAAATCTTCCACGCGACGTTTCAACTCGCTAGATTCTTGGTAACACGTTTCCACCGCGTTCTTGGCGTCGTCAAAGCACGCCTGCATGGCTTTCTCGTTGGACGCTTTCACGTCCTCTTTCAACGTTTCTATTTTCTGTTTGTAGCTTTCTATCGTTTCCTTGATTAACGCGTTCAAACGCATATTTTCAGCTTTTAAACGCGTTTCGGCATCGAGCAATACACGTTTTGAAGATGAAAGCGTTTCAACGTCCTCTTGTAACTCCACGTTTCTTCGTAAGCTCATCTCGAGACGTTTTTTGAAGTCATCTTTCATCCCTTTCTCGCTTTCTATTTCATCCTTCAACGGCTCGCTTTGAACTCTGAACACCTCCAACTCCGCCTGGTACTTTAATCTCTGCAGCGTCTCCTTCTCTAAGGCGTCCGCGATATCTTTCCTCGCTCGCTCCGCCTCTCTACTCTTTCTCTCGTAACTTTCCTTTTCCGCTTTAGCCACGGCGCACTCTTTCAAGGCCTCGTCCATTTTGTCCTTTGCAAACTGCGCTTCCGCCACCGCGGCGACTTCCGTTTCCGAGGCTCTCGCGCCGAATCGGGCAACCGCCGCCGCGCCTCGTTCGTTCGCCTCGCGTTCAATCTCCGTCGCTCTGTGCTCAAACTCCATCCGCATCTTTTGAACTTTCGCTTCATATTTCTCCTTTTCTCTGCGCTCAATTGACTCTTGACTTTCCTCTTTTCGTTTTACATTTTTCTCTCTCTTTTCTAAACTCGCCTTCGCTTTACTCGCTTTGCGCAGCACTTCGTCCCGCCATTTCATCGCCCGACGTTCCATTTGCACCTTCTCTTCCTCGAACTTCTCGCTAATCCTCTTCTCGGCGGTTTTCATTCTTTTCTCGGACTCCTTTGCCGCCTTCGTCTCCTCTTTCGCTTTCGCTCGCATCTCGTCCGCCTCTTTCTTACACCTCTCGTACTCTCGCTTCGCGTACTCGTTCTGCTTGGCGATGACCGTCGCCCGGTCCCCTAAATCCACAAAATCGCGCTTCAATTCGTCCCGTTCGCGTTCCGTCTTCTCTAAAACCATTCTCAACTCCTCGTTTTCTTTCATCGTTTGTCCGCTCGAACTCGTCAACTCTTCACATCTCCTTCGTTCGTGCGCTACTGTTTGCCTTTCTCTTGCGCAGTCCGCCCTCGCCATTCGTACATCTTTCTTCATCACGCGCACTTGCGCCTCGAGTCGCTCGAGTTCAATTTCGAGCTTGGACACTTTCAATGATTCCGCCACGTTTGATGTTGTTGTTGTTGCCATCGTTCGCCAGCGTCGTTCTTCTTGCTCTGCTTGTTTCTCTCGATGATTCATCTGTTTCGCTCTGGAATTGATTTCAACGGCATTTATTGACGCCGTCGTCGCTGCGTTTTCTCGTCCAGTCCTTTCGTTCGCGACTCCGTGCTCTTCGAGGAACGATACGGCTTCGGTTGTTGCGAGGCTTATTTTATCGAATCTGTCGCGCGGAGGAGGACGTTTTCGCGTCGTCGTCTCGCGCGTGTGCATTTTGAATGTTTTGTTGTGAGGGGTGTGCGAAGGGACTTTTTGAATTTTCAGAACAAAACCAACGAACCATCAAACCGAAAGACGCGCGACGACGTAAAAGGTATCGAGACATTCCGGAGCCGAGAACGACGACGAGCGCTTGCGTTTGCTATAGTACCGTGAATATGACTAAAACTCTACAAAAAGCTCTCGATAAATCTATCACATTTTCTCATCACGAAGCAGCCGCCGCTCGACTCTTTTCGAGCGCGCGAAACACCGTTTCCGGCGACATCGATTCGCCGACGTCGCACGCGATTTCTTTCGTCACCGCGACGCACGTCTTCAGGGTTTCTTCTTCTTCGTCGTTCACTAACACGGATAACTGAGCCACTCGGCATTTCAACGTCTCGCTCAAAAATTCCAACACTTCTCGCTCCAACGACTCTTTCGCGTCCGCTTTTTTCGTCGCCGAGATGGAAACCTTCTCGGCGCTAATATCCATCACCGAGCACTTCTCTTGCCGGTCGATCACTCTTACCGAAATGATGAGTTTCTTCCCTCCTTTCCCTCTGCGTATGCACGGTGGCACCGGTAACAACTCCACCACCTCTCGAGTAGTATTCCCTTTCTCTTTACCGTTCGTCCCCGCTTTCCTCGCTTTCTCGAAACTCCTCAACGCGCCGTCCAACACGTACAATTTCACACTCTCGTCGTTGCACTCGTAACACACCGGCACGTCCCCGCAATAATAACGCGTTTGCTTCTCAATGCTCTTCCCGTTGTCTCTTCGAATCGCCGTCGTTTTATTGTCCCGCTCTCGCTTCGCTCGTAACCGGCAGACGTACTTCGTCCTGTCTAAAATAATCGACCCATCTTTCCTTCGTCTCGGGAGCGAGAAGAGATTGCAGTCCGTGATTAAAACGGGATTGGAGCAACACGTGCAGTAATACGTTTTCAGTGCGCTTTTATCGTCATCCGTTTTCGTGTCGTTGTCGTCTTTTTTGTGACGCTTCTTGATGAAATCTTCGGAGGAGTACGCGATGGTGGAGCGTTTGCCCATGAGTACTATTACTATTATAATTCTCTTTGACGACGACAAGGCAACAAAACAGCCGACGAATAAACGTGTTTTGAGAAAGAGAGAGATGAAATGAACCCCACGCTCTGCGTTCAAACGAAAGCGCCTCGTTGTTGTTGTCGTTGTCGTTTGATGTGTGGAGGAGTTTGTGTGGAGGAATTTTGGTTTTTCTCTTTTCCCTTCATTCTTTAATTAATTAGGCAACAAAAAAACTTATTAGAGTATACGAGAGGCGGTATAGGTCCGACGAGAGGGAAAGAGAATCCGGCAGAAGATAGTGTAGTAGCGAACGGGTTGAAGAAGAAAAGTAAGCTACGTGTTGTAGTAATTGCTGCTGCCCTTGTGTATTTTGTGTTTCATTGCTATACGCTTATCGTGTCTATCTAATGTGCTACGATGACCCCTACGGTACTATAAAACTTTTTCTAACCGAGCGCGACGACGAGCGTATCGAGCTTTCGATGGCTCGTCCACGATTCGCGTTCTCGAGCATTTCATCTCCAAAGCAGCTTTGAGCGTTAAGAGATGGACGGAATACGGATCGAGCGCTCTCGTTCGGAACGATTTCGGCGGGACGAGCATTTCGTCTGTTTCGCTACCGTTATCTGTTTTGGTCTCGTCTTCGCGTCGTTCGTTGCGTTCCAGCAACACTTTCTTCCTGTTCGTGCTGGAAATCGTGACGGAATTCTCAAACGCTTGCGCGAGTTCTGGTGCGTTTTCTACATCGCGGCGTTCCATTTCCCTCAAATCATTGTCGTCATCGTCCGGTGATAATTTGAAAGCCTCGGACAGAGTAAAAGTCAATTGAATGCCCCTCGTATAGGAACTCGTCGCCGAGACTTCGATGTAAATTATTTGCAAAGGATAAAACTCGCGCTCGCCTTTATTAATAGAAACGCCGCCGAGTCCGCACGGATCGAGCGTTTTGACGTCTGTTTCGTCACGAAGGAAGACATTGCCTCGTAAATGCCAACTCGGCAAAAACACTTTCAAAACTTCTCGTTCTTTGTCGTAACTTTCAACCATGGCGATTTTCGTCTTTGCGTTGTCCAGCATCGAGAAGGCGAGGTAAACTTCTGAAACTTTCCTTTGCACGACTTTCGACATTCGCGTGCGCTCGTTGAGATGATCCGCGAGATCGTGCAAAATTGATTTTTTCAAAAGGTCGTCGCTACGCTTGGCCGCTCTGCAATCACCGATGGCACTCAATAACTGTCGGTGCGCGATAATATCCGCATATCGGCGAATCGGCGACGTAAAGTGCGTGTATAAATCGACGGCTAAACCGAAATGCGACGAAGACGTGGCCCCGTCGCACACGCAATATTCAGCCTCTTGCATCTTCTGCGCAGCGTTGCCGCGGAAGAACGCCTCGGCGGAGGCGCGAGAATCTGTGGATAAACGGATAGCCTTCGAAAGCGATTCGTTCAACGAAACGCCGCTGGAACTATCAAACGAGTTAAAATTTAAAAACTCGCGGCAATATTTCTTGATGTCGTCGAAGGCGTCCGCGGCTGGCATTCTGTGTCGGCGCACGAAGGACGCCTCGAGAAATTTCGTGTGAATGCGTTCCGCGCAGGCACAATTTGCTGAAATCATTAGTTCTGCAACCGTTTTCATTGTGTGAACATCACGCTTCTCCGCAACCGCGGTTCTTTTTGCCGTCGAAAGTTCCTCGCGGTCGCCAGCATCAGCATGCGTTTCAAACCTCAACTCGGCGCTCGCCAATTCTAGCGCGCCGTTCATTTCTCGCACTCGGCGTCTGCTATTCGCAAAAGTTGTCAACACATACAAAGCGTCGTAAAAATCACGCACGTTGTTTTTGCATCCCGCATCGCCTCCATCTAACAAAGCTTGCGCCGAATAATAATCGATAGCCTTTCGGTTTCGAATGATTGAACGACCAAACCAGGGTTTCCCTTCAATGCGCAAGTCCTCATTCACGAGCCAAACGCACGATACCGCTAATCTGTCCTGTCCTTCAAGTAACGAACACAGATTTGCAGACAGAATTTCCGGGAGCATGTCAATTCGCTCGTTGGGTAGGTACACGGTCGTGCCTCTCGCCCTACCTTCCGCATCTAACGCAGATTTCTCTCGGACGAAGAACGACACGTCAGCAATGTGCACACCAATCTCGTAACCACCACTTTCCAACTTCTTTACACTCAGCGCGTCGTCAACATCAACGCATCCAGGCGGGTCGACTGAAAAAATACACGTCGCGGGATCCTTTCTAAAATCTCTTCGAGTATCGAGTTCTTCGAGCGGTATCGTCCAATCCGACCGAGGTAATTCCGAGTTCGCTTTCACCCCGAATGGCTCTTTGCGAATCATACAACTCGTCAACACCGCATCAACTTCACCTTTGAAATTTCCAACGTCACCTATAACTTCCAAAAAATGCGCATCCGGGAACGTTTTCTGTCTCGACCAGGAGGAAAAGCGAACCGAGAACACTTTTCCTTTTAGCGTATCCGGAGCATTTTTGAACATCTTAAACCGAGGCAGTTTACTCGACTCTCTCGGAACGACGAGAACGCTGTTCCGTTGTGCCAACCGAGAGTCATCTGAGTCGTGTTCATCGAGCACGCACGTAAATTCCATTTGCTTTCGCGACACGACATAAACGACCTCGTTCGTGTTCACGTCAACCGCAACCGTATCGAGGTGTAGAGCTCGATTCATTTTGACTTTTGAGTCTATGCGAATAGAGTTATTGACAACTGCAGACGTCCGTTTGCTATCTACGCGCATTTGTCCAATTACTATGGTACCGTTTGCAATACCTTCTTCTACCTCTACTCGTGTAATGTACTCAGAAAAGGTACCGCCTCCTTCCATATCTTCCTCTTTTTCGTTTTCCTCTTCTTTCTCTTCGAGCGCCGCTTGTACCTTCGACATCAAAGCTTCGTTCTCGGGATGATATTTTTGAATGTACTCGATTACGTGCATTGTAGTCACGGCGTTATCTTTCACTGCGCTTTTCGTAGGCTTTGTCGTGAGTACAATAACCTTCGTTTTCGGTCTTCTCGTCGCCGTCTGCACCTTCTCGGCGTAAAACGCCGCGGTCGCTTCAACCAATCCACATCCACTTCTCTTCGAAAGCTCTCTGATCTTTCGACTGTGCAAATCATCAAACAAAAAACTATCTTTCCGCGAATCTTCGTATACGCTTCTCATCGCTCGCATCAACCTCGGGTTTGAATTAAACTTCTCCCTCGCTCGCGTTTCAACGCTCTTACACAAGATACAATCTCTCGCTAAATCTTCCCAAAACTGCGCTCCTAACACTCCGATGACGCTCGCCGACGACGGCACGAGAAAAAAATCGCACCGCTCGTTCAGTGCCGTTGGTGCTCCATTTTGCCTCTCGTCGCAACTTACGCACCCGGGAAACCCGCACGAAATATCCTCTCGCAAATACACCTCGTTTGAAGTCGTTTGCAACACCATTCCCCTAATTCCTCCTTCTCTTTCTGCCACGAACTTGCGCCTTTTTTCACCGCCAAACACACGCGCTCTTCGTCGTCTGTTTCTTCGAGCATCATCGTTGCGGCCCATTTTAGGCGCGGTGCTGATGTTTCCTCATCAGAGAAGAGAGCTCTTCTTATATCTTTATTATGAGGTGAAAAGGAGTTTTGGGGGAAAATATCAAAACGGAAAGCGACAGTTGGAATGCACTCGTCATTGTTGACACACCACGCGATATAGATAGAGCATGAAAGTGCGACTGAAAAGCAAAACGAAAACGAAGAATAGCGATGATGATAATAATAATAATAAGGCGATGATCGAGAAGCGAGTAAAAGAGACGCGAAAGGAAGTGCAAAAGAAACGCGAGAAGAAAATGGAACTTTTGGAACGATTGAAACGAACGAAGGAAGAGAGAGTGGCGAGAGAGATGCGGATCGCGCGGTCGACGATCGCGACGACGACGGGGAGGGGCGAGGAGGAAAGCGAGGAGAGGACGACGACGACGACGCCAAAAGTGGGAGCGAAGAGGCGTTCGTATGCGCGAAAACAGAGGAGCAGTGAGAAGAGCGAGAAATCACCTAGCAACACCACCACCACGAGTGGTGGTGGTAAGAGTACCGCGCAAAAGCGAAAGCGAAGGCTGTCGAGCGAAGGAACTCCGAATCGATGGGAGGCGTATTACAAGCGAAGATACTTAGAATGATTTATATATGAAATTCAGTAGTCGCGTTATTTGCTTTATTCACAAAGGCATGATGTGGTTTGGAAATGGATCTCCCAAACGCTTCACATCGCGTAAGTAATAACGAAGAGTAGACGACGAGAGAGCTTCTTTGCGCTACGGCATAAGGCTACGTTCTATCTATTCGTCATGCTTGTTTCAAAGTTCATCGTGTGCAGGATCGTCCGGGTCGTAATCTTCGGGTGGTTCCATTCCTGGCGGGAAGAGCGCGTCCGGATCTTCCACGTTTTTCCTCGTTTCTCTCGCCCACTCGTCCGCCTCGTCGTCTTTCTTCTTGCGATCAGCTTCCTCGAAGTCTTCCTGCATGCGCTTCTCCTTCTTGCGAGATTTCTTGCCAAACAATTTCTTGCCGAACGATTTCGCCTCTTCTAACGAGTCCGTGATGACGATGTTGTCGAAAAACGAACCCGCTTTGACTTGCCACAAATCGAATCCGACGTGCTTTAAGTTGCGCATCAACGCTAACGGCTCGGACTTCGGAACGTAGTTTGGATTTTTAATCATCGGCGCTTCCCACGGTCCTCCGGAATACTTTGGATTTTCAATCATCGGTTGCGTCCACGGACCTTTGTATTCCGGGTTTGGAACCATCGGTGGTTCCCAGTCGCCATCGATGTCGTCGTCCCAATCGTCCGGTTTCGGATGTTCCGGGTCGGCAATGTTTTCAGGAATATCGTCGTAGCCTTCCGGTTTCTCAGCGTCTTCGTCGACAATCATTCTGCGATCGTCCCAATCGTCTGGTTTCGTCGCCGATGGGTCAGGAATTTCTTTCGGTTCCAAAATATCAAACTCGTCCTCGATATTCTTTTTGATTTCTGATTTACCATCGATCAAAATCTCAAAATCATCGTTCGGATGAATCACCAAAGTGTACACGTGCGTCAACTCGTCCGTTTTCGCTTTCACCGTCGTCTTCATCTGGTATTGCTTCTCGTTCCCGTGTTCGTCGTGCTTGGCCAAGATAAAATGTACTTTCTTGATCCCTTTCCCGCAAATATCCGGTCCAAACATGATGTTATACGGCGTCGATCCTCCAAAATTTTCCATCTCGCTCGATTCCGGTAAAATTTTCACGTACGCGCCTCCGCAGTCGATGTTTTGTTCGTGCTTCACCGAGTACTGCACCACGAGGTCTTTCCCGTCGTTATCGAACACTTCGTCCGCGGACGAGTAATAAGCGAAAAAGCGTCCATTCGTTTGCGTTTTGAACCCTTTGTTCGCCTTCGAGTCCGTTTTTTTCCCTTCGTGTATCGCCGTCGTCACTACGAATTCGCCAGCCATATTTTCATCTTCTTTGAAGGTGGATTTGTGCCATCTCGACGACGCATCTTCGTCTGTTGTGTTTACACGATATCAAAACGAAAAGCATTAAAACCGTAAAGTCAGTATAAAAGAGGCAACAACACGACGTCTCCAAAAGAGATTGAAATCAGATCGAGCGCGCGAGTCGGCTCTGTTTCCCTCTCTTCTTCGTCTCAATCGAAACTTGTTTCGATTTTCTTCTTCCCGGGGAAACTTAAACAAAAAACGCACCATCAAAGGTCTCCGAAAAGTGAATCTTCGCGTCGGAAAGAAGCGCGAAAAGCAGCAAAAACAGCAGCAGTAGCAGACAAGTCGTCGTCGTCGTCGTCCGCGTTCTGTGCGTCATCGTCATCTTTTTCTTCTTAAGTGCGTTTGATTTTTGTGAAGAATTTCAATCGCTTTTTTCCATCGCGAAGAAAAACGTCAGACTTTTAGGGAAAAGAAAGAGAGAGAAACACATCTCGTTATTAAAAATGGAAGTCGCGGACATCGCCATCGCCCCACTGAAAGAGTTCATGAAAGACTCCGTGCGATTAGTGAAAAAGTGCACGAAACCAGACCGACGAGAGTTCACGCTCATCGCGAGCAAGACGGCTTTTGGTAAGTAATGTACTCGTTTACTACATTTTTATATACATTTTTCTTTCCGATCGGAGCGCATTTTCATCTCTCTTTTTGCGCTGACTGTTGTGTATTCTCTCTCTCTTATTCTCTCTCTTTCACAGGGTTTATCATGTTTGGGTTCGTCGGGTTCTTCGTGAAGCTCGTCTTGTGAGTGTTTACCTTCTCTCTCTCTCTTTTATTCTCTCTTCGCGTTCCCGGTGGGATTCATGCAAGAAGGTGTTGTCCTTTTCGGTTGAATTGGACGTTCGAGACTCCTTCCCCCAAAAGGAGTGAAAAAGGCTGATTTCTTCGCGTTCCGCTTTGCGAAGAAGTGGTGTATAGAGTACTGACAAATGTTCCTCTCGTTTCTTCTTCTTTAATAAATAGCATTCCGATTAACAATATCATCTTATCCTCTTAATGTTATGTGATGAGCGATTGAAATTATTATGCGTTGAACTGTTTAGCTTTAAAAATTCATACATGTGAAACTCGTTCTGAACTCGTAAACTAATAATCCTCTGCGTTTTTACAATTTGGTTCTGTGCTTTCTATCTACTTTTATCTATCTAGTTTCTACGCGAGAGCGCTTGCGCTCGTGCTCGGTGATGGACTCGTCCGCTGTTGATGCTTGCGGTGGCGGCTGAACGACGTCGGATGATGGTTTCTCTTCCTCGACCTTTTGTACTTTCGACGCCTCTTTGGAATACACGCGACAATCGACGCCGCAGATATCAAAGGTGCCTTTGAGCTTCTCGAAGAACGGCCTAGCACCGGGAGGAGATGCTAGTAGTACCTCTTCAACGACGCCAGTCAACGCAGACGTTGCTTTGACCTCGAATTGTGGCACCGTTTGCGATGAAGCTTCGTTGTTGGACAATCGAGCTTTAAACGCGTGCGATAGCACGTACACCGGTAAAGGTAACTTCGTCTCAAACTGTAGAACTGAGCTTGTCCTTTTTGCCGCCTTAACATTGGAAGGAGCAGATGTTATCGTGCCATCGGCTGCAAACATTTCGCTCGCGCTATCTGTTGCCATGATAGTGGTCGTATTTTCACCATCCTTGATTGTCACTAAGCCCATGGCGGTAACCGCTTCCGCGGCGATGTTATCAGTCTCGTTGATGTGCTCTTCTTTCGTATCATTTGCTAAGTCGCCCTCATCGATGAGTTGATTCTGATCGTATGAAGTCGTTGATTCAACTTTCGAAACCTTTGTGCCTTTGCTTCTACCTTTGGTCTCTTCATCACCGTACTCCCGTGGTCTTCGCGTCGCCATACCCGCCGTATTACTACTGTCTATATTCATCTGTTGCATGCGCTGTTGCGGAGGCGGTAACCCTTTCGGGAGAGGCGGTGGTGTTGGAAATCGGCGATGAATTGCATCCGAAACGCCAACTGTAGGATGAAACACTAATGTGCCTTTGACTTCACCAACCGTTGCTTCGCCAATGACGACGACATTTCCTCCTTCTCCCGGCGCGTTGTTATTACTCCTTTGCAAAAACCCTCTCCGGTGCTGCGAGGATATCTCTCCTTGTTCGTTGTTTCCGTTTTCGGAAAACACGCCAGAGGAGAGCGCCCCACTGAACGTGTTCAACGAATTCTTCGAGTTTGTGTTGTTGTTTTGATGGTGATATTGACTGCTATTCTTGGTGTACTTTTTCTTCTCAGCGGTCATAATTTTCACCTTCATATCACCGAGCACGTTTTGTAACTTGAAGTGAACAAACTTTGCAAACTTTTCGGCCGCAGATTTCGTCGTGAACTTAACGAACGCGACGCCTTTATTACCTTTACCAACGCGAGCGTATTCCAGTGCGGCGATGTTCTTCCCATCTTTTCTTTCATTTTGTACTTCTTCGCTTTGTTCTTCTTCCTCGTCGTCTTGGTTTCCTCCCGAGGCCATACCTGGAACCGTCACTTTCACCAAATCTTCCGGTTCTAACTTGAACTCTTCGTTTTCCAACACTCTCATCACGGCTTTATTCAACACATCATCCGTGCAGTCCTTCGGCGTGACTATAAACAACCGCGAACCTTCCGGTAACTCGTTCATTTGATTATTATTGGTAAACTGCATCGACGATGTCGTCGTCGTCGTGGTTGTCGTCGTCAACGTCGTCGTCGTCACGGTCGTTGCCGATGGTTGTTGCTGGTGTTCCCGTTTTCTCGTCTCTTCTGAAAACACCACCGTAAAATGTCTCTTCGGCATGCCGTCGTTCAAATCAACCAGCGACGACGAGGACGACGCCAAATCCTGTTGCTTTTCGCGTTCATCGCCATCGCCAGTAGCAAGAGCAGTATTCTTCGACTGCTTCTCTTCTGGAAACGCCAACACCGCTTTTTGCGCATCTGATTCGTGCATGAACGTCACCCACGCGATACCTTTCTGCGCGTCGCTTTTCACCTTCGTCACCGGTCCAAACGCGTTCGAGAAATACCGTTCCAATTTTCCAGATTCCGCGCCGCGACCGCACACCACGAACACGCGAGTAGAAGTATTCGGCATCGTTCGTTACCTTTCGTAGATGTTATCTCTCTTCAGAATTCGCGTCGTGTTGATCGTTTGTGTGACACATGCTGCAGATGACGAGAGAGAGAAAGAGAGAAAACAGTGTAAGTTGAGGATGAAAAACCCGTAATAAAGTCCTTTCTTTACTCAACATCATCAAGAATTGGAGAAAGAAAAGAAAAAATGTCGCGTTCATCGCGTCTTTCACCATCGCACTTTAAAAGCGACGCGTACGAATACACGTCGCCCAAACAAAGGTGAAAGGGAGACCCGACAAAAAACGCCTTTACGGTATCAGACCGTCGTAAAACTCGACCTCATCTCGACGGGAAATAATGCAAACACTGCATAATTCCGGACGAGAAAAATCGAATCCCCTCATCAATCGATGAGAGTGCGAACCGGTCGAAGGTGTAGTTTACTGTGCCGCAGAACGTAACGCGAGGACGAGTGGGAAGAGTATTCGTCGTCCTCGCTGACTTGGTTCACGGATTTTGATGCGTAAGAGTAAAAAATCGACTTGAGAAAAGAGAAGAGAGAGAGAGAATCGGAGAGAAAAGCAAACCCACCTTTCTTTCTTTCCAAGAGAGAAGAGACGAGAGTCTTTCGAGAATTTTTTTTTGTGACGAATGAAAAAATTTCAGAAAAATCGAACGAAAAAAAAAAAGAATGAAACACAGATGACAAAATCGTCATAAAGAGCAACCCAACTATGTCCAGCGGCGGAACAACGTGGGCGTCGCTCGGGAGACGAGACGAGAGGAAGAAAGTCGACCCGCTTAAACGTTTTGCGGTTGTTGGTGGAGAAATAAAGACGAAAGAAAAGAAGAGAGGCCTGAAGAATGTTGCTGAAGAAGGGCATCCAAATCATCGTCGTCGTTTGGAAGATGTTGTTGAGAAAAAATTGAAGAGTGCACACAATCAGAATAAGCAAACGAACATTTCGTTCGCGCGGATCGATCGGAAAGAACACTTCGAAACGATTAAAAAGGCGACGAGAGTTGAGACGATTGAATTATCGGAGTGCGATTTAGTGGAGGAGGAGGAGGAGGACGACGACGACGATGAGGTGAAGATTGTGAGTGAAAATAGAGGGGAAATTGCCTCGTCGTCGTCTCAAGACGACGCTTTTTTGCAGTTGCCGAAAGCGCTGAGACAGAAACCGGCGTTTATCGACGCGTTGTCGACGAGAGATGCGACGCGGGAAGATGTTCTGAGGGAGGTGGAGGAGTATGAAAATAAAGCGAAAAAGTTGAGCGAGGAATGTAGCAGAGCTGCATATAAACTCTGCGTTCGTATCCGCGGGCGGGAATACCAGGCGAGCGAAGTGAAGACAAAGTTGCCGAAGGACGGCGCGAAAGTTTACATTGAGAGAGATATGGAGAACGTGTTTGACGCGACTGGGGCTATGCAAATTTTAGACGACGAGAAACGGGTGTTAGGATACGTGCCGAGGAGAGTTGCAGGAGAATTCGCCGGTCTCGTAGATTTGGGAGTCGTGGAGGTTTCGGGGACGCTGAGATACGCGAGAGAGGAAGGAACGGACGAAAACGAATCGTCGGCGTGGGTGGAAATCGAGATCAAAGTGTTGACGAATATAACGAACGTTTTCGGTATTCAAATAGATACGCCGAGTATATTAAACGGACGATTTGAAAGCGCAACTCGAGCAAACGCGGAAGAGTTCGAGAGCGAGTCCTGGGCTTGGCTGCGAACGAAAGACAAAATCGTAGAGGCGATAGCGGGATTGACGAACGCCGAATTTTTGCTTTCTGAAAAAGAAAAGGAAATCCGGCAAAAGTTTATCGATGTTGTGGTGGAGGAAAGCGGTGGCAATGATGCGGCTTTGCTAGCAACGAGGCTTTTAGCGAGGGGACACGCTTGGATTTCGGATTGTGAGAAAAAAGAATACGTGGCTAAAACGAACGATGCGATGAGGAAACTTGTACAGCACTCTTTTGCTTACGATTTATCGAGTAATGAGAGTCATGGAACAGACAAAGGGCTCGCGTATGTTTTCGACCGCGATTTTTGTCTCAATAATCTCACGGTAGAAGAGATGAAGCACATGATGTCGTCGTTTCAAAATGAAGGAAGTCTCCTAAATGAACATTTGAGGAATTGGCGACAGGAATATAAAACGAAGGATAGATTAATGATCCCACTGCGTGCGCTCTATTCTATCGATGAGAACAAAGAAGTCTGGATGCAAAAATGGAAGGAATCAAAGGAGTCGACGCATCCGAATTGGATCGTACTTTCGCCGACGTTTATGACGCTCGTACGAATCGCGATATGCGTGGCGTACCGCAAAAGACTTAGCGTCTCCTGCATTTACGACGCCATATCGGGTGTGCGACGGTATCCAATGGTTTCTTCAAACAGGAATAGCTCCGAGGTACTCGAGTCACCATGGAAATCGAGAGTAGATATGCTCGCATATTTTGAGGCCATGGAAGTTTTGAGGGATTTGGAACGTTTCAACGAGGCAAACGTGTACGGATTTACATTGAGTGTCGAAAATGCACCGAAACTCATAGAAAGAGGAAAATGCGTCGAAACGAGCATGCTCGAAGCGTGGCGAAAAGGATCTGGGATGAGTTACGATGCAGATTTGCTCGATCCAAAGAAAGATATGGAACGGTTCAGTCATCACGCCGTCGAGTGCAGAATTTGCTACATCTTGGTCATTGCGCTGGAAAAGTTGGCAATGGCGAGTATAAAGTTGGTGAATAACGTACCAAACGAGATTCAAGGGCGCGCACATCGTAGATGCGCTGTAGGATATCTTACACGCGCTATAAATCTACTCCGTGCTTTGTTAGCGCAACCGTTTGATGCGCGCCGTCGAGGTAAATGGTACGATAGATTATACGTCGACCTCGGACATTTAAAGGAATATCAGAAACAATTTGACGTGTGCAAAGCGGCTTTAGAGGATAGCTGGGTTGTCTGGGACGATCTCGCCAACATGCGCGATAAAATTTGCAGCATAGCATCGTCGAAAAACAAAGGAGTTAAGGTGCCTTCACGTTATCAATTGCCAGCAAAGTTCTCGATGGCGGAAGATAAACTTCACGGCGTGCCGTTGCCGCAAGAGTTCGTCGACAGGAAGAAAAGAGAGCAAGGTAACGCAGAATGGAAAGGGACACGTAAATTTTACGATATACGAGATTTGAGCGCAGTAGATACAAATGGCAAACCTACAGATGCGATAGATTTGACGGAAGAACTGGTTGTTCCAGCGGAGATCTGGTCCGTGGAAGCGTATTCGTTGGTCTTCTATGAGCAAAAATTTGGCTGGAAAGGCATCCATACTGAACTTTCGCTTTGGTACACGTTACTACCTTTACTAAATCTCGACGTCTTCTTTCACAACGAGTTCAGCGATATAGGATTCAATCCTTGGCCGTTAGAGTTTCAGTCTTTACCGCTCGATTATTCGGAACCGGAATGGATCTTACGACGCGAACGCGTAACGCAAGTCACGTTGGAGAAAATTAGGAAAGGCCACGGCACGCGTTTATTAGTTGAAAATTGGGCGAAATGGTACGGCACTGAAAGCCATACCGTGCGTTGGACGACCGTGAAGGAGGGGTATACCGGTACTGTGGCAGTTACAGAGCAAAAAAGACGATTGCTGAGTCTCACGGAACTCTGTGAAGTCGTGCGATGTTTCGACAACGAGCAGTTGTACAAAATTTGTGCGAGGTGGATTCTAGACCCAGTCGGTACGATAGCTCAAGGAGGGATGCCAGATTTGTTCTTATGGAATCCGGAAAAATCGGAAGCGATGTGTGTTGAGGTCAAGTCCACGGGGGATCAGATCCAAAATAATCAAAAAGCTTGCATTAATATGTTGAAAGAAGCAAACTTTTCGGTGAAGTGCTTAAAAGTTAACGATTTCGTTTGCGAGTACGATTGGGATTCGGGAAAGAAGAAAAAGAAGTGAGAGGAAGAGAGACGATGGGAATGATAATGCAGAAATGTAAAAGCAATAATACTGATTTATAGTAGTAGTAAAAAGAAATACTGTACACGTGTCTGATGTTAAACTAAATTTGATATACTTTTCGCAGAGCAAAAGTTTGTTCACGCCGCGATTCGGTCGGGTGTCGTTTGCGCGCCAATTCTAGCCTCCAACTCCGGTCTAAAATGTCTAATCAAACCTTGCACCGGCCACGCCGCCGCATCACCCAACGCACAAATCGTATGTCCTTCGATTTGTTTCGTCAATTCTTGCAACATGTCAATCTCTTCCAACTTTGCGTCTCCTTTCTTCATGCGTTCCATGACGTTATACAACCATCCGGTACCTTCTCTGCACGGCGTGCACTGACCGCACGATTCGTGCTTGTAAAAGTACGATAATCTCGCAATCGCGTCCACAACATCCGTACTCTTATCCATGACAATAACCGCTGCGGTTCCTAATCCACTTTGCGCCGCTTTCAAGGAATCGAAATCCATCAACACCTCCTCGCAGACTTTCTTCGGAATCAACGGCACGGACGAGCCGCCCGGAATAATCGCCAACAAGTTATCCCATCCACCTCTCACGCCTCCGCAGTGTTTCTCTATTAACTCTTGCAACGGGATACTCATCTCTTCTTCGACCGTGCACGGGTTGTTCACGTGGCCACTGATGCAAAAAAGTTTCGTTCCCGTGTTGTTCTTCCTCCCAAAACCGGCGAACCAATCGCTTCCTCTTCTCAAAATTGTCGGCGCGACCGCGACAGTTTCTACGTTTGTCACCGTCGTTGGGCACCCGTACAACCCGATGTTCGCCGGAAAAGGAGGCTTTAACCTCGGTTTCCCTTGCTTCCCTTCCAAACTTTCAATCAACGCCGTCTCTTCGCCGCAAATATACGCGCCGGCGCCGTAGTGAATGTTCACGTCAAAATCAATCCCGGTCCCGCACGCGTTCTTCCCCAAATACCCAGCCGCGTACGCTTCATCTCTTGCACGTTCTAACGCCAATCTCTCGTTCACGTACTCTCCTCGGATATAAATGTAACACGCTCTCGCTCGCATCCCGACCCCGGCCAACAAACACCCCTCCAACAACTTGTGCGGGTCGTGTCGCATAATCTCTCGATCTTTACACGTTCCAGGTTCACTCTCGTCCGCGTTCACCACTAAATAATTCGGTCTCCCATCCGCGCTCACTTTCGGCATGAACGACCACTTCAACCCGGACGGGAACCCGGCGCCGCCGCGGCCGCGCAACCCAGAGGCTTTGATTTCGTTGATGATCCAATCCGCCCCCATCAACACGAGTTCTTTCGTGTTATACCAATCCCCGCGCTTCATCGCGCCTTTAATGAACGGATCGTGCTTGCCGTATAAGTTCGTAAAAATACGATCTTGATCGGTCAGACCTCCGTGAGTGCGCGGGAGATGCGGTGAGTCGGTGTTTCGCGTCGAAGACGTGGTCGAGATGGATTTTGCTCGAAATGTCGTCGTCGTCATCGACGGATCCGGTTGGTTTTGGTGTCGCTTCGTCGTCGTTACGGTGGTGTCGTTCGAAGACCAATTGGTCAACTGACACAACAGAGACGAAGATCGGACGTAAGTGGAGGAGGAGGAGGAGGAGACTCTTCGAAAAAGCGCGACGGAGGAGGAGGACATCTTCGGGTCGAGCTTTGTAGCGGTTTATGTGAGGTTTTCGACCCTAAGGAGGAGTACAAAAAATACAAAAATGCTTGAAAAAGAGTGAAAAATACGTGCGGTGCGGAAGGAAAGTCGTTTACGAACAAGAGAGAGTAAAAAGGCTTTACGCGCACGTACGAATGATACATCGATCGAGCTCTTTTAAGTAAAGTGGTTCTATCTAATCATAATAAAGCATTGTTTGTATTAAAAGTACAGTTGTCGTCTTTTCTCGCTCGGGTGGTCAACGTCTTTTTTCGCCACTCTTGAACTTTAACGTTTCGTAAATGATCATCCTCCACAGCTTTAAGACGAAGCTCTCGGCTTCTTCGTCGAGAAAGACGGAGAGTTCTTCGAGCAAAACGGACGCGTCGACGCGTTCGCGAAGTTTTTCGAGGACAAAATCGACGACGGCATCTTCTTCTTCTCCGAGAAGTTCGACGGTTTTTTTGGTGACCCATTTTCGGCACAGCGATTCGGCGCCGGAGGTTTTGAACGCGGACCAATCGATGTCGTAGTTGAAGACGTCGGCTTTTTTGGTTGGGATTTTGTCGATGAGTGACGCTTCGAGCGCGGCTTTGCGTTTCTTTTCTTCTTCGAGGAGACGTTTTTGGTCTTGGTCGTCGGAGTCTTTGTGATCGACGGTGAGACCGGCGGCGACGATGCGTTTTTCAGCTTCGGTGTATTCAATTGGTACGAATTGTCGACGTCTTTTTTTGTTGAGTTTGGTTGTTTCATCGTCATCGTCGTCGTCGTCGTCGTCGTCGTCGTCGTCGTTTCCGTCCGCCTCCGCACCTGCCCCGTCTTCGCTGGATTTTGTTTTCTTTCGCTTGGAGAATCCCGCGATGGTGGTTTCCTTCACCGTTTTCTCCTTCTTCGCCTTTTCTAAATTGAGCTTCTTCTTTCTCTCTTCTTCCAATCGTTTCTCCTCGTCTCGTTTTGCCTCTTCGATCTCGTCTTTTTCGTTCTGTCTATCTTTCTCTTCGGCTTCTAATTCGCGTTCTCGGAATCGCTTTCGGCGATCCAAATCTCTCTCGTCTCTTTCCCAAACGTTCAACTGTCGATCGTCGTCGTCGCGTTTGCGTCGAGACGCTCGCGTGCGGTCTAAGTTACTCTTTTCTTCTCGTTGTCGTCGCATTCTCTTGTTCCTTTCGTTTAAAATAAACCTCTCTTCGTCCAACCACTCTCGCTCTCTCCTTCCGAATTCTCTCTGTTCGTTTCTTCGTTTTTCATCCTCTCTTCGTTTCTCTTCGCGTTGGCGTTTGGTCAGAGGTTTCGCCGGGATATTATTATCCCCTTGGTTCGGATATTGTCCACCACTCGCTCGACCGACTTCTCCGTCTTCGTGTTGCATCGCTCCGGCTGTTTTGGGGCCGGTGGTTTCCGTTTTCGTCCCTCCGGCGCTCGTGCTCTTATTCGTAGAAATTTGGTTCGTGAGCATAGACGCCGTTCGCAGTTTCTCTTGCGAAGACTTCGTCGTCGTCGTCGTGGTCGTCGTCGCTCTTTTCGCGCCACTTTGAATATCCTCCTCGTCCTTATCTTCTAACTCTTTTTCCTCCGAGAATTCACCCGCGTCGACGTCTTCGTCCTCCGCCGGATCCATCATCTCGCCTTTCATGATCTTCTCAATCTTCCTCTTCCTCTCGTAATCCTCCTCCCCATCCTTCTCGCCTAATCCTTTCTCTCGCCTTTCCTCGTTAAACTTCTCCGCCGCTATCTTCGTCGCTTGATTCACGTTCAATAACAACGTCTCCGTCCTCGCTTTCAACTGCTCGTCCACGTTCTCGTACAATTGCATCCCGTCCAAAACTCGCATCGCCGCTAAAACACCCTCTAACGTTTCAAACGTCGCGAACCCGAACGGTTTATACTTATAATCGGGTGGTTCGATATCTCGCGTCCGTTTCCATTCCGAGAGGTTCCCGCACGTTTTCAGTATCGACGTAATCTGTTGGTTCGTGATTTCCGATGGGATTTTCCCCACGTACACCGTCGTTTCTTTTCCCGTCGTCGTTTCTTTCCCTCTCGTCGATTCCATTCTTCTTTCTTCGCGCGCAAACGCAGACAAAGAGAGAGGAAAGCGCGCGGAGCACGCAGACTCTGGCACGCACCTACACAAAGGTACTCTCGCGCGATAAAAGTTTGCGTACAATCTTCACTTAAAATGAAGATTTCGACCGCCTTTTCCACGCCTGCGTTTCCTTCGTGCATCTCTTCCTCTCGAAGAAGAAGAAGAAGAACAAGAAGAAGAACAACGACGACGACGAAGAGCGTTTCATTCGATGACGACGACGACGATGCGCGTTATGATTTAGACGAACTCTTCGACGACGATCGACCGTCGAACAGGAAAACCTTGTTTGATGTGAGCAAGAAAGCGCGAAAGAACGTAAAGAAAGATGCGCGCGAGACGATGACGATGATGTCTGCGTCGTCGTCGACGAGGAGGAGTGCAGAGGTGGAAGTACCATCGGTGATGAAATCAAAAGCGGCGATTTTAGCGGAAGAGATGTACGAAGATTCAGAGGAGGAACGAATGAACGAGAGCAAAGAAGAAGACGAATATTTCGAAGAAGAAGAAGAAGAATCTGATTTGATGCGGAAAGTGGTCAAAGGGGTGGATGGCATTCTGGACGGCGTGGAGAAGGAAACGCGACAGAACTTTCTCGTGAAAGGAACGTGGGAGACGTTCAAGAGAGGCGAACGAATCGCGAACAATCCGAGCGTTCAAAAAGGGGCGAAGATTGTTCAGAAAGTGAGCGTGGAGACGGTGAAAGTGGCGACGCCGATTGTCGCCAAAGCCGCGGCGACCGGGATCAAGGAAGGCGGGAAACTCGCGTTTAAAGTCGCGCTCGGGGCGAAGAACATGGGGGACGAGCGGAGGCAGAAGAAACAGGCGAAGAAAATCGTGGAGAAGAATTCGAACGGGATCACGCCGACGTGGAAGAAAAATGAAGGCGTGTTCAAAAGCGGCAAAGTGCCGTTTTCCTCGTCGTTCGGGAGGAGAAACGAAAAGGAAGAAGAAGAGGAAGAAGAAGAGGAAGAGAACGAGAACAACGTGTTTAAAAGCTTGTTCGGCGGCGGGAAGAAAAAGGAGCAACCTCCTCCTCCGCCTAAGAAGAAAAGAACAGACATTTTCGGACGCGAGAGAGAGTAAATACACGGATAGATAGATTTAGACGAAGACAGACCGGGGGTGAAAACTATTATACGCTACGTAGCACGCAAAACGCTCATCATCAAAACTAGTTTCTACACTCAAACTTCTTCGCTTCTTTTTCCCACTCCTCGGTGGAACACGAACTAAATCCCCATCGACTTTTCCACGTGGATTCCATCAGGTCCATCTTTTGGAAGCACCCGTACTTGCCGTACGATAACAGTAAAACAACTCTCCCCCACGTGCTCGATAAATGGCCTAAAAAGTAATCCGCGTCTGCGGCTAAATACAAATTCACGAGCGCGTTGTGAATCTCATTCTCCGGATCTAATTTGCCTTCTTTCAACAATCGATTGATGTCATCGTTGTGTCTCGGCTGAATCGTGGTGTAATAAAAGTGAAACTCTTTCCCAAAGTTCTTGATGGCGTCGTCGATGACTTCCCCATCTTCCGTCATCAACAGAACCTTCTTACACTTCGGATCGAGTTTTCGCAAGCGCGCTAAAAACTGTTCGATTTGCAAGTTGGACCCTTGGTGGCCTCTCTGCGCGCGATCGCCGTGTCGCACGTGAATCGCCGCCACCGGTTCTCTTCTCTCCTCGGTTTCCCACCCCATCCGTTTCTTCTCCAATCGCAACACTCGATCTAATTTCTCGTTCGGGTGTAAAATGTAATACAAAAACTGCGACACGACCCAACATCCGCCTCTCCCGCTCGGCATCTCGAACCCGTTTAACGCCTTTTTCAAATCTTTCATCCACCCAATTCCAGCGTTGTGCTCCTTCTGAAACCCATCCAAACTCCCTCGCGTCCAAATCAACTCCTCGTCTTTCTCCTCTTCCTTCACCAGCGCCCCTTCGCCTCGGTACACCCCTTCCGGCGTCTCGTACTCCGTCCGCGCGCTCGTGATTTTCTGAAAGTAACAATCGTTCCCGCGACTCGCGCACTTACTATACGTCCACCGTCCAACTTTCGCGTACGCGAACGGTCGTCCAAAATGTACCGACGCGAAGAACGCCGAACACACTCGCAACACTCGGCTCCCAAACCCTGCGGTTGGATCGTCGTCCGCGTAGACCAGCGGTTTCGCATTCGTCGCTCGCATATCGTCAAACTTCGTCTTAAACTGGTGGTGACACAGAGCACTTTGGAACAGATTTTTCTCTCTCTCGTACTTTTCGAAATCCGTTCCGCTCAGGCGCGTTTTGTGTGGGTCTAAAAAGCTTAATCCGTCGTAGTGGAACCCTCGGTCTTCGCACACGTCCCCACGCGACATGGAGTTGTGCTCGTACGGGTCCTCACCCGGGTCTCGGATGAGGAATCTTTGCAAGTACGACAAAGTCTCCGTCCCTCGTTGGAGGAAAAAGACGAAGAGAAAGAGGAGGAAGAGAACGAAGAGAACGAGCAATCGACGTCTCCGCTTCATACGTTTGTTGTGCTGTTTCTTCAACGTCGTCATCTTTGCGTCGTCTTCTTCGTCTTCTTCTTTTTCGCTGCTTCTTTCTGCGCGCGAAAAGGCAGCAGAGAAGTGAAGTGATTTCGCTTCGATTTCCCCACAACGCAGAGGTATAAGAAGACTATGTCTCGGAGAGCGGAAGACCAAGAAGAAGGAAAGGACGACGACCAAGTGCAATCACAAGCACTCCTGACCGCCTCGGACGTCGCCACGTGCTTGAACAGCTGCCACGAAAGCTCCGTCGTCGCGTTACCTCCGTCGTTTTTTCTTCGTCATCAAAACCATCATTCTCGCCCGCTTCGTCCGAACGCGAAAAGCCATCCGCCGGATGAGAAGAACGACGATGAAAAGCGCGATGCGAATGATATTTG